>Ga0247667_1000159_pt1 | contig 28980 bp, 31 predicted proteins | sample CNK08_metaG_FD_183027 | JGI IMG/M metagenome (GOLD analysis project Ga0247667, IMG submission 183027) | Soil microbial communities from Purdue University Martell Research Forest, Indiana, United States - CNK08 | ecosystem: Environmental > Terrestrial > Soil > Temperate forest > Bulk soil... | reverse complement strand
TGGGACGAAGCTGCTGTGAGTAAATTGTCGTTTGGTTTCATCAGTACTTGGCAATCTCGGTGACAAAAATATTGGTGTTCGGTGGCTGTTTGGAGGCGGTGCTAAGCGCGAACCACGGCCAAATAATGCGCAACTGGGTGGCTTCCAAGTTGGCAAACCCGGGAACCGCAGTAGCAGTAATCTCACACTTAAACATGGCATTGGACGCGGACGCGGCATTCGTTTCCTGTCCATTGCCGGTGAACCAGCGGAAAGTTGGTGGCGTCACGCCAATCGTGGCAATACCGGTTTGAATATCAATCTTTCGGGCGGCGATCGTGTCCTGCGCAACCATGCCACAGATTGAATCATCGGCGGCATTCTTGGCCGATGTAAGGGCCTGCGGAAACAAGCCGAGTATGGTGAGCAGGCCGATCGCTACGATAGATAGTGCCAATACGACCTCGATGAGCGAAAACGCTGCGGTGGCTTTCAGCGGTCTGGATGATTGTCTAATCGCGCTCATTGGATTGCCACTCGACCAAGGACGGAACTAACCATTACCGTCGAAATATTGCTGTTGGTACCGACAATTGAAACCGCGGTATTCGTGACGCCTTCACGGACAATGATGATTTGATCGACCGGGGAAACGAGGCTGCCATTTGGCTTAAAAACGATACTGCCCGCGGAGTTAGGATCGATGAGGACGCCCGCAGGCAGATTGTTCCACTTGTCCACTTGGATGTTGTTGGCAAAAACGGCGACCGCACCCCGCGACATCCGCAGCTCTGTTTGTGTGCGGTGAGTGATGGCGAATTGACGTGCCAGCTGGGCCGTATTCGAAACCTGGCGTGTGCCTCCCTGCACGCCCGCCGAACGGGTGAGGCCCGACATTGCGGGAATTCCAATGGCGATAACGATGCCGATGATCACGAGCACCGCGATCATCTCGATCAAAGTAAATGCGTTTTGTCTCTTCATTACCAACTCTTGATGTCGTCAGCAGTTCCACTTATGCCGTCAGGACCGTACGACCACACAATGACAGTTCGCGGCACGGTCGGAATGCCGGGAGTGGCGTTCGTGGTCACTTGATTGTCATAATCGACATCGAACAGGAAAGCGTATTGGTTGTTCCACGGATCAACAAGAGCACCGTTGGAATCCATTTTCAGATTGAGGAACTGGATTCCCTTGGGATTGTGCTGGGATGGAACATAATTAAGAATCGCTGTTCTGCTGCCCAAAAGCAGCGCGGTCACATCCGGAGTTGTCCGGATCCCCGTAACCGTCGTCTCCGCTGCGGGCTGTCCAAGGCACATGGTCGTGGCAGGATCCACCGGCCATTGGCTGTATTCGTTCAAATAGGCCTTCCAGCCGGTTTCGATGGCGTGAACCTCAGTTTGAGCCTTGGTGATCTTGGCCTTCTTCATGGCAGCGCTAATCGCGGGGAAGAGCAGGGCGGCAAGAATGCCGATGATGGCAATGACGGTCAGAAGTTCGATTAGCGTGAAGCCGCGGTTGAATCGTGAAGTGTTTTTCATGATGTTTTCCTAATTCGACTGCCAGTTGGTGATGTCGTCATTGGTGCCATTATCGTTCTTGCCGTCGGGTCCGGTGCTCCAAAGGTCGTACGTGGTTTTATTGATCGTGCCAGGGGATTGATATCGGTACTCATTGCCGAAAGGATCGATGACTTCTGATTTCGAGATCTCGTACGGAGTGAAAGCGGTAAAATACTTCTTTCCTCCGCCGACGCCCGCAAGTGCGTTGTACAACACCATCGTGCTACCCGGCCCGGGGATGGCCGGCTGCTGTGGATAGATCCCAATATCGGCCTTGTAGTCTTCCAGTTTGGCCTCGAGCGTTGCGATCCGAGCCACAGCACTCGACCTTCTCGATTTCTGAAGAGCGTACTTGGAGGCCCCGACGATGAGCGCCGCGAGGATTCCGATAATGGTGATCACAGTTAGCAATTCGACGAGGGTAAAGCCGGAACGATTTGCAGAGAGCTTCATCGAGTATTTCCTCGCTCACGGAGTTCGGTTTCCATGCGTTCACTAATCCACTGCTTGATCATTGATTGGTAGTTTAAATACCGCGACCGCGCCAGTCGTTTGATCCGCGCCAGCATCCGCGGATCGATCCGCAACGTGATCGACGTCGACTCCGTCTGGTCGGCGTTGATGATCGATTCGTCCATCAGCTTCGCGTCGATTCGATGCGACACCCAGAACTTCGCCTCGTCATGCTCGCACGCGAACTGCGGTATTTCCTCCCACACGGTTACGACATCCATAACTGCTGCCTCCTGCTGGGTGTGGTTAAAAATGGCGGTTGCACCAACGTCCCCCTCACCCGTCCCCGTAAACTATGACGGGGCCGGCCTCTCCCCCGGGGGGCGAGGCATGCGTTTCCTCTCCCCTTGGGGGAGAGGAGTAAGGTGAGGGGTGCCGTTGGCTTCTGATCACCACTCCGTCCCCCTACAATTCTGATCACGACGTCCATTCAGACACCTTCCTGTCGTAGAAGTATTCCTCTTCCTCCGTCATCGACCGCGAACCGATCACGCGCACCTGCTTGCCATCCGAGCGGTACACGCTGAAAATCCCGCGCCCTGTCAACGTCCGCCCAAGATAAAACGCCCGCGACTCCTTCGCGAACCGTCCCGAATCAGGAAACAACCGAATGCCAAGCGGATCTTCAAATGACTCTTCGATTTCACGGGTCGTCGGTGAATTCTTCGCAACAAATGGCGGATCTGACCAATCAAACTCCATAATCCTGTAACCACATTGTATGTACAGCGTACCCACGCCCCTGTCAACGACTTTTTGCGTAGAACGGGCGTCCCGCCCGTTCCCCGCATTGTAGGGCGGGATGCCTGTCGTGTAGGTATCCCGCCGTTCCTTCGTTGAACAGGCGTCCCGCCTGTTTCCGGCCCACCGCCCACTTTCTGTGTTTTCTTGACTCACACGCCTTTTCTTGCTCTACTCCCTTGTCCCGGCTGATAGCGGAGATTGATGCGCAATGAATAAGGGAATCATGGGAATCAGGACAATCATCGCGATCGGTTTTACACTCGCCGTAGTTAATGCCCAGGCCGCCACCAATAGTTGGATATTTGGAGGAAGTGACTTTTGGGACGTCGCCTCGCGGTGGTCCTTGGGACACGCCCCCGCCAGTAGCGACAGCGCCATCTTCGTCACGAATACGACGGCCAAGACCGTCACGATAGACGATACTGATACAAGTTTTTTCCCCAGCACGCTAACAATCAGCAATCTCACTGTGGCCGGCCCGGCCAGTGCGACCACGACCAACACGTTGAACCTTACCAATATGAACCTCGGGGCCCTCGTTCCGCTGAATGTCATCAACACTTTGACCATCGGTGCCCGCGGGCAATTGCAATTCATCAGGTCCATGCTTCACGCAGGGAACGCCTCCATTGACGCGAATGCAGTTCTGTTATTTGGTCTCGGTACGAACAGCAGCTCGGTTGTGGTCAGCAACAACCTGACACTGGGTGGCAAGCTCAACGTTGCCGACTCTGGCGGCTTCTTTACTGCCGGCAGCTACACGCTATTCACTTACGGCGGTGCGTTGACCTATAACGGGCTGACGGTCGGCACGACCCCTTCAAACACCACTTGTACGATCGATACCAGCGTCTCGGGCTTGGTTAAATTGACGGTAAGTGGATTTGTACCCCCGCCATCGACTGGCACGGTCCAACTAGTCTCCATCGTGCGGAGCACGAATAATATCGCAATTACGTGGGCCGCCACTGGCGGCACCACCAGTCGCGTGCAGGTCACCAGCGGCACCTTGGACGGTAGCTACAGCAGTAACAATTTCGTCGACATTTCAGCTTCTCAGTTTATCGCACCGGGGAGCGGCCTCGCGACCAACACCTATATCGAGGTTGGCGGCGCGACCAACGCCCCGTCCCGCTTCTACCGCGTCCGCCTCTCCCAGTAGCGGCTATTCCAAAGTGTAATCCGGCTACTTCTTTGCCTTTTTGGCGGTTGGCTCGCAGAACATTCTCACCGGCTAGTGCGGTTACTTGGCCAATTTTGGGCTCTTTTTAGCTACTACATCCCTTGAAATGCCCATTTTACCTAGGTTTCGAGGCGATGGCATGGCCACTGCTAAACTAACGCTCACGATGAAGGTCTTGATTGCAGATGATACGGATTCCGTTCGGTTCGCCCTGCGCCTGGTGCTCGAACATCTCGGCCACGAGGTGATCGGCTACGCCACCAATGGCCAGGACGCCATCGATAAGTGCGCCAGCATGCATCCCGAGTTGATCGTGATGGACGTGCGCATGCCTCTCATCGACGGACTCACCTGCACGACCATGCTCTCCAAATCCAGCCCCGACTCAAAAGTCGTCATCGTCACCGGCAGCCGCACCACGGAATCCGAAGCTCGCGAAGCGGGCGCCCGTGGATTCGTCGAGAAGCCGTTCGACGTCCGCGAGCTGGACCGCGCAATCTGCGGCGCACTCGCCGCCGCGTAATTTCTCCCCCTGTAGCCGCGTCGTAAGGCGCGGTTTTAATTTTTTCACTATTTTCTTGCCATACCACACATTTGTGTGGTATCACATCTTTCGTGCAAGAATCGCTGACACCACCGCAACAAAAGCTGCTTACCTACATCCTCGACAGCATCCGCAAAAGCGGCTCACCGCCCACTGTCCGCGAAATCTGCGCCAAATTCGGCTACCGCTCCACCGGCACCGCCCGCGATCATCTCGGGGCCCTTGAAATCAAAGGTTACCTCCGAAAACTCCCCGGCAAATCACGCGGCCTTGTCCCCAGCAACTGGTCCAAACTTCTCCGCGCCGAGTTCCTCCTTCCCATCCCCATACTCGGCCGTGTCCCCGCCGGCGGCCCGCTCCTCGCTGAGGAAAACATCGAGGGTAGCCTCGACCTCAGCGAGGAGTTCGCCGGCCAAAAAACTTTCGCCCTCAAAGTCCATGGCGATTCGATGATCGAAGCCGGAATCTGCGAGGATGACCTCGTAATAGTCCGTGCCCAGCCCCACGCCGAGCCCGGCGAGATCGTCGTCGCGCTGGTCGACGGTGAATCCACCGTCAAGCGCCTCGAGCGCCGCAACGGCAAACTCTGGTTGCAACCTGCGAATCCCCGCTACGAGCCAATTGCCGTCGGTGGCGACACCCGCATCCTCGGCAAGATCATCGGCGTGATCCGCAGTTACGAGCGCAAATACTGAGTACAGCCGCAGCGGGTACCCAGGCGTAGTTGGTGCCCTGGCGCAGCCAGTTTCGTCGCTTGCGCAACGCCCACCCGCGCCGTACTATTCCCCCGTCTATGGAAACCGAAATCATGACGGTCAGAGAGGTCGCCAATTATCTCCGCCTGAGCGAGAAGACTGTCAGTCGCATGGCGCAGGAAGGCCGGATCCCTGCGCAAAAACTCGCCCACCAATGGCGCTTCCAACGTAGCTCGATCGATTCGTGGATGGCCAACCGCGCGGCGATACCTGCCGACGAACAACAACTTTCTCCCGAAGACACCGGCCTGCCCGCGGCCCTGACCGTCGCCAACGTCATCACGCCCGCGCGCATCAGCCTCAACCTCACCGCGCCGGACAAGAATGGCGTGTTGCGCGAGTTGTGCGCGCTCGTTCTCGACCCGCGCGAGGAACGGCTCTTCGAAACGCTCCTCCAGGCCCTCCGGGCGCGTGAAGATTTGTGCCCCACCTGCATCACCGAGGGCGTTGCCATCCCGCACGCCCGCAACGCCCTCGTCGGCCTCGTCGACAGCCCCGTGCTCGCGTACGGACGGCACAACCAGGGCATTGACTTTGGCGCGCTCGACGGCAAACCCGTTCATCATTTCTTTCTGCTCTGCGCCCCGAACGTTCGCCAGCACCTGCAACTGCTCTCGCGACTCGCGCGGCTCGTGAACAACGCGGACTTCCGCGCCAAATTGATGACCGCGAAATTGCCCGACGACGTCCTCGCGTTGATACGCGAGGCGGAAGAACGCCTCGTGCCGCACTGACCCATGCGCTTTCCCATTTATCGCCCCCGCCGATTGCGGCAAAACCCACGGCTCCGCGCCTTGGTGCGCGAAACGGAATTGTCTGCCGCCGACCTCGTCATGCCGCTGTTTGTGCGCGAAGGTTCGCGCCTCCGCAAACCAATCAGCTCCATGCCCGGCCAGTTCCAGCTTTCCGTCGACGAACTCGTGAAAGAATCCGAGCGTGCCGCGAAGCTCGGCGTGCCGGCGGTCATTTTGTTTGGGATCCCCGACAAGAAAGACGAAAAGGCGAGCGGGGCCTACGCCGCCAACGGCATCATTCCGAAGGCCGTGCGCGCGTTGAAGAAGGAATTGCCCGAGCTCATCGTCATTTGCGACGTGTGTCTCTGCGAATACATGAGCCACGGCCATTGCGGCATTGTCCGCAAGTCAGGAAAAAACTTTCGCATCGACAACGACGCCTCGCTGAATCTGCTCGCAAGATCTTCCGTGGCCTATGCCGCCGCGGGCGCCGACATCGTCGCCCCGAGCGACATGATGGACGGACGCGTCGCCGCCATCCGCGCGGCGCTGGACGAAACCGGTTTTGCCGACACGCCCATCATGAGCTACGCGGCGAAATTCGCCTCCGCCTACTACGGCCCGTTCCGCGAAGCCGCCGAGTCGCCCCCGCAATTCGGCGACCGCCGCACCTACCAGATGGATTTCGCCAACGCCGACGAAGCCCTGCGCGAAGTCGCACTCGATATCGAGGAAGGCGCCGACATCGTGATGGTCAAGCCCGCGCTCGGTTACCAGGACCTCATCTGGCGCGTGAAAGAAAAGTTCCGCTATCCCGTCGCCTGCTACAACGTCAGCGGCGAATACGCCATGCTCAAAGCCGCCGCCCAAAACGGCTGGCTCGACGAAAAACAAGCCGTCCTGGAAATGCTCACCGGCTTCCGCCGCTCCGGCGCAGACATCATCCTGACCTACTGGGCTCAACAAGCCGCCAAGTGGTTGAAGGAATAACTATCTTTCGATAGTCACGATCTTCAACTGTGCATCACCAGTGTGAACTGGATCAACCCCTAGCTATTCGCGCGCCTCCCACGGTGGCTTAAGATCGGGTAGTGGTGGGACTTTTTTACCTTGCAGGAGCTTCTCAACTCTTTCGCGTGTGTTGAAATCGGGTAAGGCAAGGGCAAGGATACGAGTGCGTCCCCGCAATAGTAGAAGGTGGAGCATGCTTCCTTCAAACTGCCTTTCGACTACAGTCCAACCTGAAAGACTCTGATAACTCAAATCACCAAACTGTTTGCCGGAGAATAAGCTAATGCCTCTTTCGCGAAAGCTGATCTCGTTGCAGCGGGCCGGATGAGTAACATTTAGCCAGTGAAGCCAAGTGAAAAAAGATGTGATAGGAATCGAAAGACAGAGAAAAGCAGCCGCTGGAATAGTGTCTAATTGAAAAAGATGCAGTAGGAGCCAGGGGAGGATTATAAAGCCGAAGCACCGGGCAAAGAACCAGGCTGTTTTGGCGAGCCGAGGCAACAACGGCTCGGCCACGACGAGGCTTGTCCGGTAACGAGGCCAATCTTTCGACTCGACCCAGTGTACAATGGGTTGGGGAAATCCTTCTGGTCTCCAACCCGACCGTGATAGATCGTGCGGACCCATGACGATCGAAGCTTGGGAGCAAATGAAATCCCTTATAGCACGATAACTTTCAACGTTGGGAAGACAGACAGCTCCGATCTCGAAATTTCCTCTGGACGTAAACATGCTGATACTTCCGTTGGACGCCCGTGAATTGTCCTCCATGCGAATGATTTCCGTATAAGCGATTCGCATAATTCGAGTTCGAGCAAACCCGCGTGGAAAGAAAATGGCATCCTCAGTTAATTCAAGTTTACGTGGAGATACGATACGGCGAGTCCCCATGATTATTGCTAAAAACGCGAACATCGCACTCAAGGCAATGAAAGCGACGAAAAGTACGCTCGAAGCGTTCTTGGCCAAATGCAGCATGAAAACTGATAACCCTCCATAAAAGAGTGTTCCAATAATCACTGCACGCCACGGCAAGTTATAGTCATATCGGAGGGTCATGGGGCTAAACTCTTTACTCGGACAGATTCTACTTCGTGCAAACGAGCTCCCGCCGCTCCGGCGCCGACATCATCCTCACCTACTGGGCCCAACCCGCCGTCAAGTGGCTGAAGGAGTGGCCGCCGCCTAGCCGCAAGGCTTAAGCCTGCAAAACTCCTATCGTGACTTCGATTTTTCCATTGCGGGTGTACTCCCAATCCATCATGGCAAAGAGATGTCCATGCGATAGAATTCCTGCGGCGGAATCGGGTTGGTGTCCGTGATGGTGACTTGGCTGCCATTCGTCACAGGGCCTGCGTAGCTTGTCAGGGGCAACCAACTGCCGCTCACCAGGTCCGTGCTGAACCGCGGTAGGTAGCTGCGACCCGAAGTAAGCGGAGTGAAAAACAGGTTGTTCTGCGAGGGCTGGTTCGTAACGCCGGCGATGCTGAGCACGAACACCGAAGCCGGGTTCGTGGGATCGAGACCGGCCACGTATTTGAAGAAATTGTTCTGGCCGGTGCCGTCGGCGTCGCAGGTGGCGCAAGAGGAACTGTTGGTGGCCGCCGCGGTGCCGAAATACTGGATTCGCCACCAGTCGGGAATTCCATCGCCGAAGCTATACGGCCCATTGCCGGCGACGACGCTGACATCATCCAGATCAACAAAACTGGGGGCGTTACGACCGGCAAACGAGATGGTGGCCGTCACTCCCGTGGCTATCACCGAAAAATCGAAATTCGACCAGCCGAAATTGCTGTTGCTGGGAGTGATTTGCAAGAGGGGGTTCCCATCCCAGCTGACAGTCAGGAACGAACTTAAATCTCCCTCTGAGTTGTTCACCCAAAAGTTAAAGTCATACCGGACGCCTGGCTGGGTCAGCACCTGTTGAGACAAGGTGTCATTGAGACCTTGGTTCGCGCCGAAAAACGCGTCATAGTTCCCCGAATGTGGGTTGTCGTTGGTTATTACCAAAACGCTTCCGGAAGCCGCTGGTGTCCGCGTCCACCCACTGAAATTCCCGGTCTCAAACCCTGGATTGGCTACCAGGTTTTGTCCGTTGGTTGCCTGACCGTAAAGCTGGCACTCCCAAAAACCGGCGATTCCATTCAGGGAGGTGACACTCGTCACCCAAACCCGAACGTAACGGGTGGTGGCGATAAAGTTGTTGGTGGTATTTCCAACCGATGCGGCGCTGGGCACCAGGGTGGTGTAGTTCGTGTCGTCATTACTGACGTCGATCTCGTACGTGTATGACCGAAAGCCGGCACCGAACCAATCGATTACTGCTCGGTAGATGTTTTGTGTCGATCCCAGATCCACTCTCCACCACTGGGGATAAGTCCCATCAGCGGCGGACCATCGGGTCGAGATGGCATTACCGTCGTTGGCATTCGTTGGGACGTTTCCCGCGGAGAAACTGCTGGCGATGGCCGGCAGGCCCTGGGAGACCAATCCCGTCGGATTCGTTTGACCCAGGACAGCCGGAGTCGAAACACTGAGCGCTCCCAGGCAAAGGACCAAAGTGATTCGTTTCATGAAGTACCCCTCCATGGGAGCTGTACGTTTAGACGTGAAGCAGGACAGGTCGGTCGCATTCGGGGAACTCGTCCTCGTTCGGATGAAGGATACATCGATACAGCAGTCAGTTAGTTCGACTTCGACTGGCTTTTGCCCATTGCGACCAGCCGAATGGCACCAGATCAGATCGCTCTGCTCGTCAGCTAAGAACAAGGTTCTTTGGTACCAGACCCAGACCGCCAGTTCAAGCCAAATCGGGGCCGTAACGGCAACAGTAAAGGGGTCAACGCTTGACACTTGACGAAAAAACGGGTCAGTCCGCTTTTTATAATGGACGCCTCATTTGACCACCCGCTCCGCCTTCCTTTGACACGCAAACCTCGTTGTCACCGCGGCCGACTGAGTACACTGGACAGATTCTCTTTGGTGTAGCACGCTCCCGCCGCTCCGGCGTTTACCCGCCTCCGGCGGCGCCGACATCATCCTCACCTACTGGGCCCAACAAGCCGCCAAGTGGTTGAAGGATTAGTTGGCGATCGCCTCGCGAAGTTCTCTGAGAAATTTCGGCACAACTACAAAAGGATCGTAGTTTCCGCCGCTGGGCGGAGACAATGTCTCAATCGGAAGATAGCCGCGATAGCCGGAGTCGCGGACGATATGTACCAATCGTTTCAGGTCGGTGGGACTGGCATCTTCGGCTTCCACGCCCAACGGACTTTGCTTGATCTGCCAGTTTACCGCGTAGGGCGCGGCCTTCGCAATCTCCGCATACGGGTCGGCCGCTTGGAACTTGCCGGTATCCACGATGGCACCACACCACGGCGAATCAATGCGTTTGAGGAGACTGATCAGATTGTCGGCGGTCTTCAGAAAATCACCGTGGTTCTGGACGCCGATGATCACGCCAAATTTTGCGGCGTGATCCGCGCACTCGCGAATATCGGTGGCGATCCATTCCTCCACCTGGTCGCGTGTCGCGCCCTTCGACGCTGTTTGCCACGTCTGCTCACGCATCTGGGTGTCGGCAAACACGCGCAGCACGGGCGCGCCAAGCTTGCCCGCCACCTCGCACCAATTCTTGATGCGCTGCACGTCTTTGGCGCGCGCGGCCTTGTCCGCCGCCGTGATATTATTCCTTATGCCCGTGCCGCTGATGCCGAGACCAAGATCGAACGCCCGTCGCTTCAGCTCGAAAATATATTTGTCGGTGGGTACACCCGGACCATCATTTTCATAACCGGGGAAATAATAACCTGTGACATCGAAGCCGTCGAAATTCTGCTTCGCACAAAAATCGGCGAGGTCGAGCAGACTGATGCCCGCGCCGCGGCCCTGAAGATGGTCGTTCAGCAGCTTGTTAAAGGAGTAGGCATTGCAAGAAACCTTGAGTGCCGAGGCTCCCACCCTTTTGATCGGCTCGAAGGCCATGGCCGAAACGGTCCCCATTCCGATGCCTGCAGCGCACAAAGGCAGGACGGATGCACTTTTGATAAAATCCCGTCTGGTTAGTTTATTGCTCATTTTTCGCTTGGGGAGCAAAGCCCGGGGGAGAATATCCTGATTTCGTTCATTTGGTCAATTTGGATGATGGCAGCCGGTCCTGCCGTGATAGACTTTTGATTCTGTCGACACTATTCTCATCATCGAATGAAAGTACGCAATCTCCTTTCAGCGTTCATCACGACAGGCTTTCTTGCAACGCTGCCGGTTCTGGCGCAGGACGGCTGGGTCAACCTGTTCAACGGAAAAAATCTCGACGGCTGGGAAGAACACAGCGGCAGAGCGAAGTATACCGTTGAAGACGGCGAGTTGACCGGCGAATCGGTTTCCGGCACGGGCAACAGTTTTCTTTGCACCAAGCGGACGTACGGAAGTTTTGAGCTGGAACTGGAGTTCAAGTGCGACGCGCTGCTGAATTCGGGCGTGCAAATCCGCAGCGAGGTTTTTCCAGATATGCGGACGCTAAACATTGGCGGCAAGGAAATCAAGGTCCCAGCCGATCGCGTTCACGGCTACCAATGTGAAATTGACATGGACGTGGCGCGCGGCCGGATGTGGACGGCGGGCATTTACGACGAAGCGCGGCGCGGCTGGCTGTTTCCCGCCGATGGCGAAAAGGGCAAGCAGGGCCTGGCGTTCTCCGAACAAGGCCGCGCAGCCAGCAAGAGCGGGGAATGGAACAAGCTTCGCGTCGTCGCGAACGGACCGTCCATCAAGACCTGGCTGAACGGCGTGGCGCGCGCTGAGATCAATGACAGCCTCACGCTGCGCGGTATCATTGGCTTGCAGGTTCACGACATCGGCCAGGACCCGAACAAGGTCGGGCTGAAAGTTCGCTTCCGCAACCTCCGCATCCGCGAAATCGAATCTGATCCCGCCGGCGCCGCGCCCAACACACTGACCGAACAGGAAAAAGCCGACGGCTGGCAATTGCTCTGGGATGGCAACACTTCAAACGGCTGGCGTAGTGCCAGGTCGGAAAACTTTCCCTCAAAGGGCTGGAAGATTCACGACGGTGTGCTGGCCGTCCACGAAAACGGTGGTGAGGAGTCCGCCGGTGGCGGCGACATCATCACGCGCAAACGCTACGCGAATTTTGAACTTGTCGCGGATTTCAAGACCACCATCGGTTGCAACAGCGGCATTAAGATTTTTGTGCAACCCAATCTTTCGCCGGTTGATCCGAAGACCGGCACGAACGCGGCCGTCGGCTCGGCCATCGGCATGGAATTCCAGATTCTCGACGACGCGCATCATCCTGACGCCAAGCTGGGCCGCGACGGCGACCGCACGCTGGGTTCGCTTTATGATTTGATTCCGGCGCCCGCCGATAAAAACGTCCTGCCGGTTGGGGAATGGAATCACGCGCGGATTTTGTCGCAGGGCAAGCGCGTCGAGTTCTGGCTTAACGGCAAGAAGACGGTGGAGTTTGAGCGCGGATCGGCTGCGTTCCGCGACGCGGTTGCCAGGAGTAAATTCAAGAACATCCCTGATTTCGGCGAATGGGCGGATGGCCATATTTTGTTGCAGGAACACGGCAGCGAAGTTTCCTTCCGCAATGTAAAGATTCGTGAACTGCATTGACCGGCCACCGCCGTGGCAACCTGGCGCAAAACTGAATCTACCACGGAGAGGATCGTCCCCGCATACTACATTCGCAACGATCAGGGCGCGTCGTCAAATCTTGCGAACCGTACCCATTGTGTCAATACTAAGGACTGACCCGTTTGCCCTACCAGTAGCTGTCATGACAGTGCGCGCTCATCGAGCCAGTCGACGTAGAGGCGGCGCTCCGCAAAAAGCCATGAACCGTCCATCTTTACAAAGGTATCAAGATAGCGCAGCGAGGCGACCATCAAGCGTCGCTTTTCACCGTCGACTGTAATGTGATGCGCCAGGCAGTAGGCTTCCCCGGTGGCTCGGTCGCCCGTTAGCGAGAAGATAGTGCTTTGCCCGACGAAGTGTGTGGTGGCCTCGTATTTGTTCAGCTCTGCGAAAACGGGAGCGAGCGCCTCGCGTGAGTGCAGATCCTGTGAGGCCGCCGGATCCTTGGCATTCATGTATACCACGAAGTGGGTGTCGGTAGTAAAGAGAGCCATCTGGCCTTTCGCATCGCGGCGATCGGCGCAGTGGGCGTAGGCCTCGACGAGTTCCCGGATAGCGAGGCGATCCGCGGCTTCAGTGGGTGAGATGGTTGCGTGTTTCATGAACTGGTATTATTTCGATTTGTTCAGGAACGGCAAGAGCGTTCATTCGAGGATGGCTCGCGGTTCGAGAAGCCGCATTCCTGTGGCGCGCGCCGGCCCGCTGTTCGGAAATGCGATGGCGAGCGCTGTCGGGATCGCCTTGCCGAGGTCGACATCATCGAGGAGGATGTTGGGCGACCACATTCAAAGCGAGCGGATTACGCGCATCAGGTTTTTGAGCTTGCGGCGTGCGGTGCTTCTGCCCTCTTTGAGATTTTGTTCAAGCGATAGCCCGACAAAAAACGTCACCACCATCTCCGCGATCGTGTCCGGATCCAATTTTGTTCGCTCGGCGCTTATGTTTTTTGCGAGCAATCGCTTCAGGTGACCCAAAGTCATCGTCACCATCTCCTGTGCTTCCGACGGCACCACCGCAAGTTCGCGCATTGAATTGATGGCAAAACAACCCGTTTGTCCATCGGGGCAATCCCGCACGACCTGGAGAAAACGCTCCACGTTCGCCCAGCCCAACGGTTCCCGGGTCAACAGCTCTTTGCCATGACGATTCTCAATGTAATATTTAAGGCTCGCGAGATACAGGTCCTCCTTGCTCTTGAACTCCGAGTAGAGGCCCGATTTGTTGACGCCGGTGGCCTTTTCCAGGGCCTGGATACCGGTGTCTGCAAATCCACGTTTCCAAAAGACGGGCACCGCCTTTTTCAGAAGGCTGTCTCGGCTGAATTTTTTCGGTCTGCCCACGTTGCGCATGTTTCAATATTGCAGATGAGAGCGGCAAGTAAAATGATTCGCGCAAAAAATAGTTGAATCTATTCTGAACCGAACAGTTCAAAATAGCATCGTAATTGCCGGGCATATTGTCCCGATGAAAGAATATGAAAACTCAGGTTGCCTTCACGGATTTAACTCAACGGCCGGCCCGAAGCGTTCGCGCACGCCTGGGTGGTTTTATAATCCTGGCGCGCATGTTGGACAAGGCCGCCAAACCGTAGTACGTCCCTACAGAAAAGGAGGACTAATATGCGCGCAATGAGAGCGGAACAATTTAGTGGTTATGAAGCGTTGAAGCTCGTCGAACTACCAAAACCAGCGGTCGGGGACGGGAAAGTACTGGTGCGAATGACCGCAGCCGGCGTCACGCCGCTCGACCATACGATTCTCTCCGGCAAATTTCCCCACCCCCTGAAGGCGCCACTGGTCCTGGGCAACGAAGGAGCGGGCGTGGTAGAGGAGGGAGGCGGAACGGATTTTCCCGTCGGCTCACGCGTGATGTTCTGGGGCACCTATGGCGCTTTTGAGGATGGAACTTACAGTGAGTGGGTTGCTGTACGGAAGAAGGACCTTTGCCTGATTCCTGATAATGTCGACGACGTGAGTGCTGCAGGCATTCCGGTCGCGTATCTCACCGCGCAGGTGGCTCTTACCCTGGCTGGTTTTCGGGCAGGCAAGACTGTTCTGGCACCGGCGATCGGAGGATCGATCGGCAATGCAGTGACGCAATTGGCGCGCGCCTTGGGCGCAAAACACGCCATCTCAAGCACGACCAATCATGCGAAAGCCGAGCAGGCGAAGACGCTCGGATTCAATGAAGTCGTCGATACCTCCTTGGAGAAGTTGGGTGACGGCGTGCGTCGTATCACGGGCGGTTATGGCGCAGACATTGTCATCGACGGAATCGGTGGCGAAGTCTTGAGCGAGGCGCTCGGAACGCTCGCGTCGGGAGGAAGCCTCACAACACTGGGGTATTCCGCAAGCCGTAAGACAACCATTGACGTGACAAATCTCATCGTGCCACAGGCCAGCATCCGGGGTTTCAACATGTTTGCTCAGCCGCAGGCGGCTGTTACCGACGCATGGAACGTTATTGTCTCCCTGCTTGGGTCCGGCGCAATCAAACCGATCGTGGCTAAGACCTTCCCTCTGGCCGAAGCGGCTGATGCTCTACGTTACCTCGTTGAGGGCCGACCCTTTGGCAGAGTCGTCCTCACAATCTGACAGGCTCTGATGAGAGGCGGGGCGCTAGCCTGGCTAACAAACACAACCGACGACAAAGAAAGGACAAAACATATGAGCAATAACAATGGACAACAATTGGCGGGCAAGGTTGCGGTGGTCACGGGAGGGTCGCGTGGCATCGGTGCGGCGATTGCCAGGCGTCTGGCCGCGGACGGGGCGAGCGTTGCCGTTACCTACTCCAAAGGTGTAGACGCCGCCACGTCGGTTGTTAAAGCGATCGAAAGCACCGGCGGAAAGGCGATTGCGATCCAGGCAGATGCCGCTGATGCCGACGCTGTTAAAGCTGCGGTCGAAAAGACCGTCGCGACCTTCGGACGACTGGATGTGCTGGTGAACAATGCCGGCACGGCCATTCCAAAGAAGTTCGAGGAGGCCACGCTCGAGGAGATGGATCGTGTAATCAACATCAATGTCCGCGGCGTATTTGTTGCGACGCAAGCGGCGTTGAAACATATGAGGGACGGCGGTCGCATCATCACGATCGGCTCGTCCGTGGGCGAGCGTGTGCTGGTGCCCGGCTTGGTGCCCTACGCGGCAACCAAGGGGGCAGTGAAGATTTTTACACAGGGATTGGCCAGAGAGGTTGGGAGCCGGGGCATTACTGTCAATAACGTCCAGCCCGGTCCCATCGACACGGATTTAAATCCCGCCGCGGGTGATTGGGCGGCGCCACAGAAGGCCGTCACCGCACTCAACCGCTATGGACATGTTGACGATATCGCCGCGATGGTGGCATTCGTCGCCGGTCCGGAAGCCTCTTACATCACCGGCGCGAACCTGACAGTCGATGGCGGCATGAACGCCTAATCGCCCCTTCGCAGGCAAAGAGGGGGCTGCCCGAGATGCATTGATGGCTCTGCATCCAGTCGGCGCTTGCAAAGGGCGAGGAGATCATCGGGGTCATCGGGGTCAACTCTGTACTCTGGACAGATTCTCTTTGATACAGACCGGCTTCCGGCGCCGACATCATCGCACCTACTCGGCGCAGCAAGCTGTGAAGTGGCTGAAGGAGTAATTGCCGTGCGTAGTCGCAGGCTTCAGCCTGCGTATTGCGAATACTAGCTCAACTGGAAGAATTTGTAGACGAACCAGCCCAGCACCAATACCGCGACCGCGCCGAGCCCCAGCACCACCCACATCCAAATATTGGTGTTGCCACTTTTCTTGCGGCCGAACGGGGAGGAAGAGCCGAACGCGGGGGGTGGGCCACCGCCTTTGCCAACTTGGGCGATGTCCACACCGGTTTGCGTCGGCGGCAACGGCTGGCTGGCTTTCTTGATGTCCGACTCGAACCGCATCTCGACGGAGCCCATGCGGACCTGGTCGCCGTTGTTCAGCTTCGTCTCTGTGATGCGCATGCCGTTCACGCGCGTGCCGTTGGTGGAGTTGAGATCGCGAATCTTGTAGCCGTCACCTTCGAGGACGAACATCGCATGGTGATGCGACATGGTGCCGTCTTCCATGCGGACCAGATTGTCCAATCCGCGGCCAATGGTCACGCGTTCCTCGAGCAGGTCAAATACCTTGCCCTCCAACTGGCCCGACAGGATATGCAATTTCGGCATTCAGTGATCTCCGTCTGTAACCGGCTAAAACCGTCCTGCATGATGCTTGCTAGTTTCGACCAAGTCAATTTTGATTTTTAATCGCCCGCCATCGCTCGCCCGGCCAGCCAGCCAGTCGTCCAGGCCGACTGGAAATTGAAGCCGCCGGTGATCCCGTCGATGTCCAGCAACTCACCCGCAAAGTAAAGGCCCGGGCAAATCCGGCTCTCCATCGTCTTGAAATTCACCTCGCGCAAGCGTACCCCGCCGCAGGTGACAAACTCGTCCTTGTTCAGGCTTTTGCCGGTCACCGCTGCTTCCGTGCGAATCAATTGCTGGACCAGCCGGTGTTGCGCCGCGCGTGTCAGCCGCGACCAGCGTGTGTCCGGTTCGACACCCGCCGTCGCGACGAGGCGTTCCCACAGACGGGCGGGCAGGGGAGCAATGGGCGTGTTGATGACCAACTTGGCCGGTTGCTGTTCACGGCGCGCGTTCAACTCTGCCGCAATCTCTTCCGCTCCGAGGTGCGGCAACCAGGCCAAATGCAACGCGAACTTGTAGTCGCAGGCATGCAGTTCGCGCGCGCCCCACGCCGAGAGACGCAAAATCACCGGCCCGCTCAATCCCGTGTGCGTCACCAGTACCGCGCCCCTCTCTCGCAACCGCGTGCCCGGCACCGATGCCTCCACCGACTCAACCGAAATCCCCGCCAAACCCCGCAACCACGCCGTCGCCGAGTGGAACGTGAACAACGACGGCACCGGCGGTTCCAAAGTGTGCCCGAGCGAAACCGCCAACTGTCCCCCCGCCACCGTTCGACACCCGCCCGTCGCCAAGAGCAACCGGTCACAAGACTGCGTCTCGCCATTCGACAACGTCAGGTCGAATCCACCTTTCTCACCCTTCACCCCGCGTTCCACCCCGCAATGCGCCACCAGTTTCACACCCGCCGCTTTCGCAGCGCCGACAAGGCAATCAATAATCGTTTCTGAAGAATCACTGGTGGGAAACATCCGTCCATCGCTCTCGGTCTTCAGTTTCACCCCCCGTTCCTTGAACCACGCGACCGTATCACTCGCCTGAAACCGCTGGAACGGCCCAATTAACGCCCGTTCCCCGCGCGGAAATCGCGTCGTAAATTCCCGCGCATCGAAACAGGCATGCGTCACGTTGCAACGTCCGCCTCCGGAAATGCGCACCTTGGAAAGAAACTGCGCCGACTTCTCCAGAATCGTCACCTCCGCCTGCGGCATCGCCTCCGCGCAAGTGATCGCCGCAAAAAATCCAGCCGCCCCTCCGCCCACCACCATGACGCGTCGCGAACTCATCCGTACCACGCCCCTACTCGGGGCTAACCCGGCGGCGCGATTCCTTTTTGGCGCCGTGGTGAGACTTGTTATCCAGCATGCGTTGTTTGGCGCGACGGCTGCGTTTGCGTTTTTGGCGGCGAATTTTTTCAACGCGGGAACGCTCCGCATCAACGAAACCTTTCTTGAACGCTTCGATTTTGTCGAGCAGGAGACGGCGCGCAAGAAAACGGTTGAGTGCCTGCTGCCGGGTGTCCTGGCATTTGACCTGAATTTGCGTCGGACGGTGGATCAACATCACACAAGTGGACACCTTGTTCACGTTCTGCCCGCCGTGGCCGCCCGAACGGACAAACGTCTCGTCTATGTCCGCCTCGCGCACGCCCAGCGCCGCCATCCGCTGGTTTAGCTGGCTCTCCTTTTCCGGGCTGACGGGAAACGCGCTCATGGGAACAGCGTATCCGGCCTCCGCATGAAAGGCAATCGACGGATTCGTGTTGGCAGCGTTGTTGAGGATGAGTAGCATGCCGCGATGCAAAAGCTACCGGACAGCGTTCGGATGGAAGTGGGACGGGGCGGGCTGAAGCGCCTGGTGATTCAATCGATGCAAGCGGAGGCGGAAATCTACCTGCACGGCGCACATGTGACCAGGTTCCAGCCGAACGGACAGAAACCGGTGCTGTTCATGAGCGCGAAAAGCATGTTCGAGCCGGGCAAACCGATCCGCGGCGGCGTGCCGATCTGTTTTCCATGGTTCGGCGCGCGGCAAGACGGGCAGCCCGGTTCCCCGCACGGATTCGCGCGGTTGATCGAGTGGGAACTTGTGTCGGCGGAGCAAGCCAGCGATGGGATCGTAGAGGCTCGGTTGCGTTTGGTATCCAGCGAAGCCACACGCGTGATGTGGGACGGGGAGTTTGAAGCGGAGTATCGGGTAAGAATCGGCTCAACCCTCGGGTTGGAGTTGTACGTGAAAAATACCGGCGACCAGCCGTTGCGTATTGAGGAAGCCCTGCACACCTATCTGGCGGTCAGCGATGCACGGCAGGTAAGCATTGAAGGATTGGCGGGTTCCACTTATCTCAACACCGTCGCCCCGCCTCGCACGGAGACGCAAGACGCTGCCCCGATTCGCATCACCGCCGAGACGGATCGGATTTATTTTAATACGCAAGTCACCTGCCTTGCGCATGATCCCGGTTGGCAGCGCCGGTTGGTAGTGGAGAAAACCGGCTCGAACGCGACCGTCGTGTGGAACCCCTGGATTGCCAAGGCCAAAGCGATGCCTGATTTTGGCGACGATGAGTGGCCCTTCATGCTCTGCATCGAAACCTGCAACGTTCGCGAAAATGCCGTCACGATCGCGGCTGGCCAATCCCATATAATGGGGGCGACGATCCGCGAAGAGAAAATCGGCGTTGAATAATTACAGACCCCCTTCGTCCATGCATGCGATGACCATGGAAAGGTTTTGTTGAAATGAAAATACGATTCTTGAGTTTTCTGTGCGCGGTCGTAGGACTTTCGTCGCTGGCGGCGAACAAGTCGGTCGCCAGCAACGTAAGCTTTTCGATCAGCGTGTTCGACGCCCCATTGGGGCGGTGTGGTAGTTGGGTTGACCGGCCCGGCTACGGACGCTGCTGGCACCCCGCGTACGTGTCGTCTGAATGGCGTCCGTATTGCGAGGGTTATTGGTTGTGGACGGACGGAGGTTGGTATTGGGTCAGCGATGAACAATGGGCCTGGGCCACCTATCACTATGGTCGTTGGGTGGAGGATTCCTACTACGGCTGGGTTTGGGTGCCGGACACGGAGTGGGCTCCGTCGTGGGTGTCCTGGCGCGAGGGAGATGGATACGTCGGCTGGGCGCCGCTGCCGCCCGGGGCTGGCTTCGGCCCGCAGGGATACGTGGTCGTACGGGAAGAGGCGCTGCCGCCGCGCGCCTTCGTGTTTATCGAAATCGGTCATTTTTGCGAACCGATTCATCGCCGCGCCGTGGTCGTGAACAACGTCACGATCATCAACAAGACCCTCAATATCACGAAAATCACCCGCGTCAACAACGTGGTGGTCAACAACGGCCCGAAGGTTGAAACAATCCAAAAGGTCAGCTCGCGCAAGTTGACCGTCCCGCCGCCGCGTGTCGCCGTCGAACACCGCGGCGTGGAGCAACCCCGCGAAACGTCACCGAAGACTCCAAAGCCACCGGCCACCGAGCCGTCTCATCAGCCAGCGAATGAAGAGAAGGCCCGGAAGCACGAGCCGGAGATCATTCGCGGTGGCTCGAATAATCCGCAGCAACCATCCGGGGCGCCCAGTGAAACGGAAAAGAAGCAGCCAGAGAAACAGCCGATCGAATCGCAACCCGCCGAGAAGCCGCACGGCCAACCACCGCCCAGCGAGAAACCGCGCGTCGCCCCGCAACCAACCGAAAAACAGCCACCACGCGGCGAGACCCGCAAAGAAGAGCGCAAAGACGAGAAACAAGACCGCAAGGACGAAAAGGACAAGAAGGGCGACCAAGGCGGCAATTAGCCCAACGCCATTTCGCGGCGACTCACACTCAGCAGTTCACGAAGGCGCCGGCTTGTTCACCAGCCACATGTTCTCCGTCACTGTCCGCGGATTGGCGACCCATTCACCGTGACCGTCGCCAAACGTATAGCACGCGCCGTTATTATGCCGCACATAATCCAGAATCGTGTTCTGGTTGTTCTCCACCAGGTCCATGTAAAATTCCCCATTACCGTCCTTCTCCTCACCGAACAAAATCGTGCCGCTGGCGTCGGGCAAGCTGTCCAATAAAACGGAGTTGGGCGTGTTATAGGGAATGACGTCGTTGAAACCGTTGATGATGTAGCCGGTATTATTGTTGGTGTTGGAATAGGGATCGGCGTTTCGCTCGGTGGCATCATGCGACGCCGGGCAGTAATAAATGCCGGTGTTGTTGCCGACATACGGACGAAACGCCGCCGGCCAGCGGTCGTCCCCTCCCAGCCCGCGCGCGGGCAGCCACCCGTCATGGTCATCTGCAAACATCCGCGCCGCGAAATAGAGTTGCCGCTCGTGGTCGATGCATTGCGCCCGCAACGCCGATTGCTTGGCCTTTCCCAGGGCCGGCAAGAGCAGCCCGGCCAGGATCCCAATGATCGCAATCACAACGAGCAGTTCAATCAACGTGAACCCCTCGTAACGTTCAAAAACCGCCGGTTCCCTTTGCTTCATTGTTGTACGCCCACTCCTTGAAATATATTGTGTGCGGAAAACTTCAGCCAGTCAAGTTCACTGGGCCGCCAAACCGGCGGAACCCTGTAACCGTTCCCGCAGGCGGCTGAAACGCGCCGCCGTCTTGTTGTTGCGAATCGCAATCGCGAGGGCCTTCTTCGAGCCGACAAGAATGACCAATTTCTTCCCGCGCGTAATGGCCGTGTAAAGCAGGTTGCGTTGCAGCAAAATAAAATGTTGGGTCAGTAGCGGCACAATGACGCACGGATACTCGTTACCCTGCGACTTGTGGACGCTGATCGCGTAGGCGGGCAGCAATTCATCCATATCCGTGAATTCATACGGGACCTCCCGCTCATCGATCTGGACAATTACCTGCTGTTCGATCAGATCCAGGTGTTTCACCCGGCCCAGGTCGCCGTTGAACACATCCTTGTCGTAATTGTTGCGCACCTGCATCACCCGGTCACCGACACGGTACGTCCGACCGAGGCGCTGTACGTTCGGCCCGCTCGGGTTCAGCGTGGCCTGGAGTTCCCGATTCAGATTCTCCGAGCCGCACACTCCCTTGTGCATCGGCGTGAGCACCTGCACGTCGCGCATCGGGTCGAACCCGAATTTCTTCGGCACACGCTCGCTGCAAAGCGTCTTGATGGTGGACAAAACCTTCTCGGGGTCTTCCTCGGCGATGAAAAAGAAGTCGCTCTCCTCCGGCGCATCGAGAACGGGCAACTGCCCTTCATTCACGAGATGCGCGTTCGTGATGATGAAACTGTTCTTCGCCTGCCGGAAAATTTCTGTCAGCCGCACGACGGGAACGCGGTTCGAATCGATGAGGTCGCGGAGAAAATTCCCCGGTCCCACCGACGGCAACTGGTCCACATCGCCCACAAACACAACCGACGCCGTGAGCGGAATGGCCTTCAAGAGGTGATGGGCGAGGGGAATGTCGAGCATCGACGTCTCGTCGATGATGATGATGTCGCCTTTGAGCGGACTCCGCTCGTTGTGCGTGAACCCGCCCTCGCGCGGCTCGTATTTGAGCAGGCGGTGGATCGTTTGCGCCGCCGCGCCCGTCGCTTCGCTCATTCGCTTGGCGGCCCTTCCCGTTGGGGCCGCTAGCAACACCTTGCTGTTCTTGGCCTGCAGGATTTTGACGATGCTGTTGACGATCGTGGTCTTGCCGACACCCGGGCCACCGGTAATCACGCAAAGCTTCGACGTGAGCGCGGTCTTGATGGCGTTCCGCTGCGCCGCGGCGAGTTCCACGTCCGTCTTCTGCTGCACCCAAACCAGCGCCTTGTCGATGTCGATGCTCGGCAGCGTGATCGGCGCGGCATGCAATTCATGGACCTTGCTCGCGACGCCCCGCTCGGATTTGTAAAGCCCGGTCAAATAAACGTAGTCACTCTCGACGATGACCTCGCCCGCGAGCGCCAACAGGTTGATTGCGTTCTCGACCGGTGCCATCTCGACGTCGAGCAATTCCCGCGCGTGTTCAATGAGCTGCTCGCGCGGCAGGCACGTATGGCCCTCATCCGTCGCGCGGACTAGTGTGTGGACCACTCCCGCTTTCAGTCGATGAATGGAATCCTTCTCGATGCCCACCTTCGCGGCGATACCGTCCGCCGTGCGGAAACCGATGCCGGTAATGTCCTTCGCAAGTCTGTACGGGTTTTCGCGGACCACCGTGATGGCATTCTCGCCGTATTCCTTGTAAATCTTCGCCGCATGCGCGCTGCCGATGCCGTGGCCTTGCAGGAAGATCATGATATCGCGCACGCTCTTCTGCGCCGACCACGCTTCCTTGATACGCTTGGCCCGCTCCGGCCCGATCCCTTCCACTTCGCGGAGTCGCCCCGAAAACGAATCGATCACCTCCAGCGTCTTCTCGCCGAATTTATCCACGATGCGGTCGGCAAACGCATCGCCGATACCCTTGATCAACCCGCTGCCAAGGTACCGCTTGATGCCGACAATCGTGCGCGGCAGCACCGACTCAAACCGCTCCACCGCAAACTGCCGCCCGAACTGCTTGTGGTTGATCCAACGCCCCTGCGCGCGCAACGTCTCCCCCACATTCAGCGCCGCCAAATTGCCGACAATCGTAACCGGCTCCACCCGCCGCGCCCCGCTCTCCGGCAAAAGCTGCGCGACCGTGTAATGGTTCTCCTCGTTGGAATAAATAATCCGTTCGAGCGTCCCCTCGACAGTCTCCAGCGGTTCATTGGAAGGCATCGCCATCTTCGCTCACAATGTTAACAAATCTCATCCAGCCGCGCTTGCGAAATCCCCAACAGCGGTCGGTCGCCGTGCCGACACAAACCGGAAAAACGAACCGGATTCACTTTTCCGCGCGCATTTACGCAAGCAACTGTGCGGCCGTATGTTACAAGCGTATCTGCCAATTTTCCAATCCGGTTCGTTTCGCAAAAACACATGTTTCGAGGTCCTCCTCGTCCGCCATAGCCTTGGCGACGGCGGATGCTCGTGACTCCTCTCGCCTCTCCCCTCCGGGGGAGAGGGTTAGGGTGAGGGGAATCTGCCGCAATCCGTCCTCTCGAGCCAGGCCACGGCGTGCCGCCATTCGGCGGCATCCGCGGTTCCGAGACCGGGACTCTGTCGCCGTGCCGGCACACGCCCCGACCGCGTACATGGCCTGAAGGTGGGTTTTCCACCCCATTTTGCCTCTCATTTTGGGTTCGTTTTCGGCAAATACACCCACTTTAGGCCCCCAAATTGGGTTCGTTTTGGAAAACGAACCCAATTTATTTTCTTATTTCAAAATCCATAAGCCCTTGCAACCATGGCAAATACGCGTGCATTTTCGCAAAATCAATTTGGGTTCGTTTCGCAGAAACACATGTTTCGAGGTTTTCCTCGTCCGCCATAGCTTTAGCGACGGCGGATGCTCGTGACTCCTCTCGCCTCTCCCCTTGGGGGAGAGGGTTATGGTGAGGGGTATCCGAGCCCCCAATCCGTTGCTCCACCGCCGTGCCGCATCGGCTTTCAACTGATCCTTGGTCATCGCACGTATTATATCATTATCGGAATCCGATTGCCAGAAGAATTTGTAGTGCAGCACTGGTTGCACGAACAGCCGCTACCTAGCCTTCGTGGCAACCCTTGCTGAGGGGGTGGGGCCTGGAGATCATTGAAAGATGTTTGTGCTTTGCTTGCATCTCTATCAGGCGTTTAATAAAGCGTTTAGAGGCGCTAGCACGTGTTGAGCGGAATCATGAAAACGACAGCACTAATTCTCCTGGTGAGCTTGGCACTCGTCGGCTATGCGACGGCGGACAATCTTGTGGATCCCAAACTGGCACAGAAGGCGGAGGTTATTCTTCGCGTCAAGCTTCTCGCGCAGGGCGAAGCTGACAAGTATGCATGGTATGAGGTTGAGATTCTGAAAGTCCTCAAGAATGAGTCAGGAGAGACGTTCGATAAGAGATTGAAGGTTGCCGCATACAGTTGGAGGCCGGGAGTCACGGAGGGCGAGTCCACCGTATACTTGGAGCGATACAGCACGACGGACAAAGGGCTGTGGAAATTAATCGGCGGCGAAGCCGACACTGGAGTCTCTACGCACCCAGTGGAGGCGCATTCTGGGACCGATCTTGCCGCCTCGATGACGGACAAGCAGATTCTTCGGGCTATCGGTTATGATCCAGACACACTGACATCCAGCCGCAACGACGGCAAGGACGGCTACAGTATGGTCTACTCTAACGAGACGACGCTTGTATTTGTTACGCGCTCTGTTGTTTCTGGCGTCATCGTTCTTCGAATGCGGCCAGAAGAGCAGAAGCAAGAGTGGTTGCTAGGAAAACCGTAGAAATCTAACCTGCCCTCGGAAGTTCAAACCGCAACGTTCGCAAACCGTCCAAAGGGGGGACTCCTTTTTTGTTCTTTTCGTGTCGTTCGATCAGGCGTTTAATAGAATAAGCGTGAAGACTTATCTTAATCCCAAGGTTCTGACGATGCTGGGACTGCTGCCTTGGTTGGTATACTTTGTGGATGTTCGCAGTCAGGGCTACCCGCAGTTCGTCGTACTTCCTCTCTACGCGCTCTACCCTGGGCCCCTTCACGAAGTTTGGACTCGCACACCGGAAGTTTACGCCATAGGGATCGCCGTCGGTGCGATTCTGCTGCTACTGGGCCTGGGAGGCCTTGTTCTGAAACCGAAACGGCTCGCGTTTGTAGCAGCGGTCATTTTCGACGTGAGCATATTGGTTTTGGTTATTGCCGTTTGTATCCGACATGGGTTTGAGAAGGTCTAGGAATTCCATAGAGCCAGCCTGCTATTTCAAACCGCAAGGTTCCCAAATCGTCCAAAGCGGGGAGTCCGTTTTTGTGCTTTCCTCGCGGTCCCATCAACGGCTTAATAAGATGATGGTGTTGAGGCCCGCGTATCGAGGTTGACACATTCGGGAGCGCGGTCTACGCTGAACTCAGCGTACGGAGTTTGTCCTAATACACTGTTGGGCGAACAAATGCTAAACCTCTGGCCAGCCCTGATTACAGGAGTGCTCCTTGCCATCCTTGGCTATTGTCGGCGAAACGTGCGCCTACGCCTTACTAGTTCTCGACGGCAAGCGAACGAACCAAACAACAAGGATGAACTGCGTAAGTCACTCGATGAATTGATCGACTTCCTCACGAAGCATGAGCTATTCAGATGGGTCTCGCACCTACGCCAAGTTCGGACCGAGCTTGGTAGTTTGGACACAGAGCAAGGAGCACTATCACGCCTTAGCGATATGTTCGGCGGCATGGGTTCGCTAAACGATCTTGTGTTCGATACGAGGGAAGTAGATCAAGAATGCGGCCGATTATTAGACGCCGTGTTCCGCGACATGAAACTATACTTTGGCACAGAACAGCATCGAGCTCTTTGGAGAAAGCTCGAAGAAGAGCACAAGGACGACGAGATCCCCCCGAGGGTCAATCACGCATTTCGGAAAGAGTAAAAAAATAGGTGCAGCAAATGCGAGTCCTCCCCATCGCATGACGTAATGCGATTATACGAAACGCGCCAATGCACGCATTCACACAACGGCTTGCCGAGCGAATTGAGCAGCCACAGCCGGAGGAACCGCGGTTACAATCGCGTCAATTCCGCCACGGCCTCGCAGTGCGCGGTTTGGGGGAACATGTCGAACGGGGTGACGCGCTCGAGTTTGTAGCCGGACTTGATCAATTCTTTGATGTCGCGTGCTAACATCGCGGGCGCGCATGAGACGTAGATGATCTTCTTGGGCTTTTGCTCGCGCAAGGTCTTGAGCACCACCGGCGCGCAGCCGGAACGCGGCGGATCAAGAATCAAACACGTCTCATCGAGTTTGCATTGGCGTAGCGTGTAAAACAGCAGCCGCTCGGTCTTGCCCGGATAGAAATCGTAACTCGTCAGGCCAAGTCGCTTGGCATTCTCATTGGCCGCCTTGATCGCTTTCGGGTCCTCCTCGATTCCATAAACATGCTGCGCGCGGTCCGCCAGCATCAAGGCGAAGAGGCCCACGCCGCAGTACGCATCGACCAGAACCTTGCAGCCGCTGGCGGTGAAAATATTGCGGGTGTGTTTCAGCGCCAACTCGATGACCTCGCGGTTGACCTGGAAGAATGAACCCAGGGGCACCTGCAACGTCTTGCCCAGAATGGTTTCAGCAATTGTGTTGTGGGTAATCGGCAGTTCGGCGTCAGGATCCTCATCGAGCGAATCGACATGCGTCCGCCGAGCTTCCGAGTAGGACCAAACTTCACCCATCGCGTTGCTGCGGATGGTGACGTGCACATCTTCCAGCGATTGCTGGCTGATCTCCGCGAGCTTCGCGTTCACTTCCTCGCGAGCGATGGGACATTGGTCGATGGCGAGAATTGACCGACCGCGCGGGCTCCAGAAACCGGGCTTGCCGGGCCCGTGCACGACAATTTTATTGCGGTAATGGTAATCGCGCGGCGAACCGACCACCGCTTCGATGGGCGCGTTCTGGATTTTTCCGATGCGCCCGAACACATCAGCAATCTGTTTGCGCTTCAACTCCAACTGAAACGCGTACTCGATGTGCTGGTACTGGCAGCCTGCACACCTCATGTAATACGGACAGCGCGGTTCAACCCGCCGCGGTGACGGCGTGATCACGCGCACGAGATCCGCCGTGGCATAGCGACGCTTGACCTCCACGATCTCCACTTCCACCCGTTCGCCTTCCACGACGAAGGGCACGAACACCACAAAGTTGTCCACGCGCCCGATACCGTCGCCGCCAAACGCGACCGTGGTGATGTCGAGTTCGACGCGCTGGCCGGGTTGGAGAATGGGAGTTGTTTCTGTTTCCATGTGCGGGGTGAATCCTAGACGCGGACGGCTGCGATTACAAACCGCTCGTGCGGGAATCTTGCAGGATGCCGTAACTGCTGGCCAGCGACCAGATCCACGCCAGGAAAAAGAGCGCCAGCCCGAGGAAACAAAGCCCCGAGTGCGGGCCGAAATCCTCCGGCAGACTCCCCAGTTTTATCCCCGTCCGCACAAACGAAGACGCCCACACCATCATCAGCACAAAACCGGTTTGCGAGACAACCAACTGCAACACACCTTCCAGTCGGCGCCCGGCCGCGAATGTGCCCACTCCCGGCAGAACCAGATTGCCCAGGACAAAGCCCCAGGCCTTCTGTCGACTGCGTCCGTCCCCGGCGGGTTGCTCAAGGATTTTGGGCGGGAGGTTGGACGCCAAAGATATCCTCGTAAGCGTACATCAACGCGGCCTGGGCGATTGCCGAGGTGACGAGCAGACCGACACAGCAGGCCAGAACGCCAGCCAGCGCCACCAGAGCGCAAACAATCAGAAACCCAAACATCAACCACCAGTGCTTGGTGACCACCTTGCGGCTCAGTTCCATCGCGGGCCAGAAATCGATCTTCTTATCCATCACCAGCGGCAGGACAAACACCCAGCTGACCGCCAGGTAAATGCCAGGCAGAATGCAGAACACCATCCCAACACCGCTCAATAATCCGGAAACGAGCTTGGCGAGCATCAGCGGCACGAAGGCCGTGCTGAATCCGATGAACGCATCGCCAAAAACGGCCGGCTGTCCCCGGATCTTTTTCAGGTAGAGCGCATACAAGCCGCCCATCATCGGACCGCCGATGATCAGCGCAATGAGTATCCCCAAATAAGGGATGCAGCATCCGCTGGCAATGACCCCGCCCACGAACGACGCGCCGATCAAGAGCCAAAAATCGCTTTTCACGAGTTCCCAGCCGCGGCTGATGCACCCTCCGATGTCGATGGTGTAATCTCGCGCCAGGATCTGCGCCGCCAAAGCCTCCGGATCGGCCGCACCCACCACCGGCGGCGTTGTTGGAGCCGCGCCAGCGCTGCTGAGCGTCGCGGCGAACTCAGGAATCTCCGCGAGGGTTTTCCACTCGGTGCTGCCTTCGGGTTGCACCTTGGTCTGCGCGTTGGCGCGGCCTTCACGAATCCATTGATGCACCTGCTCGACCGTGACCGGACCGTACTCGCGGCCATCTGCTCCGATGATTTTATACATGTCGTCTCCTTCGAATTGTGCCCGCGCTAGTTTTACGGCGCCAACA
>Ga0247667_1000156_pt1 | contig 29189 bp, 22 predicted proteins | sample CNK08_metaG_FD_183027 | JGI IMG/M metagenome (GOLD analysis project Ga0247667, IMG submission 183027) | Soil microbial communities from Purdue University Martell Research Forest, Indiana, United States - CNK08 | ecosystem: Environmental > Terrestrial > Soil > Temperate forest > Bulk soil... | reverse complement strand
CACGCCCTGCGATTTGATGTCGGGCTGCTCCACAGTCAGCAGCATCATCAGCGTGAAGGTTACGTGGAAGCTCCAACCAAGACCCACGAGAAAGAACAGCACCCACAGATATGCGCTGAGATTCCAGATGGCGTAGGCGATGAAGAACAGGCCGATGAACAACATCGCGTAGAATGGGAAGAAGTACGGCGCCAGCGTGATGAGCCAGTTCGTCTTGCTCGTGCGCACCTGGCCACCCGTCTTCTTCACCTTCAAACCGCCGACGCGCGCGCCCATCATCAACGCCCATATCGCATGGGTCAGTTCGTGGCCGAGGACGTAGGTCCGCATTGGCTTCGGAAGGAATACGAACACCGCGAGCCACAGCGCGTAACCCCCCGCAAATGCCCACAAGGTCGGGTCAGACAGGGTATGAGGAGCAAAGGACACCTGCCCACCCAGGCGGCCGGCGGTTATGGTGATGGCCGCGCAGGCGGGCAGGAGTAGAATGCCGAGTAAAAGCTTCAGAAGCCGCACAATTTTCCCCGTTGACTTTTGCAGGTCGGCACGTAAGATGGCGCGCCGTCCAACGAACAACGATACACAAGACTCATCGGATCATTTACCATGGCCAATACACGTTCCGCAGCGAAACAAGCGCGCGCCAGCCTCCGCCGAGCGGCGCAGAATAAGTCCATCAAATCCAGGCTGCACACGCTGGAAAGGAAGTTCCTTGCGGCCGTTGCCGCCAAGAAGGCGGAGGATGCCAACGCGGTGTATCGTCTGCTGACTTCCGCGCTCGATAAGGCGGCCAAGACCAAGGTGATCCATCGCAACAACGCTTCGCGCAAAAAGTCGCGACTTTCCGCCCACTTGAGGGTTGCGGTCGCCAAGAAGGCGTAGGCGTTCAACATTCGACGTTGCGGTTGTTCACTGCCAGCTCTCCACCAGTAATCCGGCGACCCGCTTGCCAATGTCATCAGCGATCAAAGGCAAGGCCTGCTCTTCCGCGCTCTGCTGATCTTCACCGATAAAGACGTCGGACTTGCCTTCCAGTTCGGTCGATTTGAGAACCGTCTCACCGGTACGACGGTCCGTGGCTTCGACCCGCACGGTGATCGTAATCTCGTACTCACGGGGTGATCCCGTATCCGTGCGCAGGGAGCGCAGGGCCTGGCGCTCGTACTTGGTGATGGAACCCTTCAGTACCACGTCGGCACGGCGTTCGGATTCGATGCGCAGGGAACCGTCCTGTTGCAGCCGCTGGATGACGGCGTTACTGATCTGCGCCTCGACCTGGGGGTGGAGCGTAGCGTTGCGAAATACCGGGACGGCGATGGAATTAAAATTTCGTTTCGTAACGGGGCCGACGTGATAGCCCGCGCAGCCGAACGCAAAGATGCAGGCGAGCGTGAGTTGCACTGTGCGCGCCACGTGGCTGCGACTACCGGGCGAAGCGCGACGGCTCATGGCGTGGCGGTCTTCTCCGTGGCAAGGGGTGAGAGCCTGGCGACTTTATCCTTTGCCTGCGTGGCCCAATTGGACTCGGGATTCTTTTCGATGACATCGTTGTAGTAGATGAGCGCTGACCTATAGTGGCCGTTCTTCTCGTAGAACTGACCGATGTGGAACAGACCCCGGGATTGTTCACCCTTCAGCCCGGTCAGGTATTTCTCCGCAAGCGCAACTTTTTCGCTTTTCGGGTAGCGCACAAGGAAATCAGTATAGGCGGCAATCGCCTGGTTCGCGGCGTTCTGGTCGTACTCGGCGCGCGCGGCCTCCTTCTTGTATTCCCAGCCGATTTGGAACTGCGCCGCCTCGGCGAGGGGGAGTTTCGGGTAGCGCTCCAGCAGTTTCTCATAGGCGTGAACAGCGGCGAGGTAGTCGCGCTGTTTCTCGTAGGCCAGCCCGATGCGGAACTGCGACTCGGGCGCGACGGAGCTGTACGGGCCATTCTTCACCACCTGCTCATACACTTCCACCGCGCGATCCAGCGAAGGCAGCCAGCGGATACCCCAGGCCTTTTGGCGTTCGCCCGCGAGAAAGAGATTACCGATTTCGTACTGTCGTTGCAGGACGGTGTCGAAGTGCGGCGTATTGGGGTGTTTCTTGATCAACTCCTGATATTCCTGAAACGCCTTGTAGTGGTAGCCGATGGCACCGAGGCATTCCGCTTCGCCGAGCCGAGCGTCCTGCGCCGAGGACGACAGCGGCCAACGACGAAAGACACGGCGATACGCGTCGATCGCGCTGCGATATTTTTTCTTCGCGTGCAGATCTTGCGCGATCTTCAATTGTTCGGTGGGATTTGTCCCGGTGACGACGCCCTCATGTTCCCAAGTCCAGCCTTCACCCTTTCGCCAAATCAACGCCGCGGGACCTTCGGTCGGCATCAGGAAAGCGAACAGGAACACGCTGAGAAAGGTGACGGCAAATTTCTTGTGCAAACTCATGCTGATTTGCGGCGCAGGCTACTACAACGCGCTGTGAGCGTCAAGCAAGGCGGGTGGTCAGCCGACTGAGAAGGTGGATAGGCAGGATCCGTATGTTTTGTGTCGCCGGCATCGCTAAAGCATTCTTGCACAGGCGCACGGGTCCCACGTGAGCAGCAGACAGACTTGTTTTTGTATCGGAAAGCGATAAATTTGGCTGGACACGGTGTGGCGGGAGGAGTATGGTCGGGGCGGTTCTTTGACATCGGGAAAGGGGGAAAGCGGAGAGCACAGTGCGGAAAATCAGGAGGCACATACGCCTTCGCTAAAGCTTCCGTCTTCGCCAAGGCTACGACGCGACAGGTCGGCGCGACTGCGTCCCTTACGGGAAGTAAGGGACTTGAAAACATGTGTTTCTGCGAAACGAACCCACCGTTTTGCGACAGTATTTTTGATGTAAGCAACTATGAACACTGGAGTTGCAACGGAAAATCCCGGAAAAAATCGGTGGGTTCGTTCTGGAAAACGAACCCACCGGAGAGGGGTTTTTGGGTGGTTTCCGGTCAAAAGTGGGTTCGCTTTTACGGCGAAAACGGGCGGGACGCCCGTTCTACGGGGAGTCGAATCCTTCAGTTTGCCAGGTGAACAGAGAGTTTGTGCGGGCGCGTGATTGCGGCGGGCGGTAGTTTGATGCGCAGAAGTTTTTCGGAGCCGTCGAGGAAGTAGCCGGATTTGGCGGCTGCCAGTGCGGTTTTGTTGGTAAGCTTCTTGAGATTGGCGCCGTCGGCGGTGACACCGGTGATGCGATTGGTGCAGAAGAGTTCGACGTTCCAGGCGCGCTGCTTCGGCTGTCCGGTGTAGGTGCCGACAGCGCTGCCAATGTTGATGAAGACATTGGTGCGCGACGATGTCGCATGGAGCCTGGTGATGGCGAACTCGTTCTTACGATAGCCATTGGACGCGCCATCGTCATCGTAAAGATTGTTGTCGGCAACGGAACTGCAATAGATACGCAGGCCGCGTTCCGAGCCATCATCAAACTGACTCGAGGCGACGTCGGGACCCAGTGGCGTGATGGAGTTCTCACGGAAGAACAACGGAATTTGCGTCAGTGGCGCCGGCCAATTGGTAGTGACGGAACCTGCCAGGACCTGACCACGCCAAAAGTCGATCCAATTCCCGCGGGGAAGGTAGACGCTACGAGCGGTCGCGCCTTCGGCCGTGACGGGCGCGACGAGGATGTTTGGGCCGAAGAGAAACTCGCTCCCGTCATTCTGTCCATTTGTATCGCCGGGATACGCGAGTGGCAGGGGCCGGCACATGGGCAGCCCTGTGTCGGTGGTTTCACGCGCGGCCGTGTAAACGTACGGGAGCAGCCGATAACGGAGTTTCAACATGGTGCGGCAAATGTCGCGAACGGTGTCGCCAAACTCGTAAGGCGTGATGGGCTTGCCCTCCTTCACTTTACCATGCGCCCGAAAGACCGGGCAGAATGCACCGAACTCGAACCAACGCGCGTACAGTTCGTCAGTCGGTATGCCGGTAAAACCGCCGATATCGCTGCCGAAGTAACTGAGGCCGGAAAGACTGTAGTCGCAGAGGGCGTTCGGGTGCGCGGCGAGTGTCGGCCAGTCGGCGCCGACGTCGTTGCTCCAGTGGGCCGCCCCGTAGCGTTGATCGCCAGCAAAACCGGAGCGGCTGATAATATAGAGGCGCTGGTTCGGGTAATTCGTCGCGTAGCCCTCGGCGAGTCCTTGATGCCAAAGCAGGTTCTGGACATTGTGAAGTTCCAATTCGCGGCGGCCATCATAGGAGAAATCGGTTACGTCGTCTTTCTCGGGTTCGCCGAGATCGGTCCAGTGTCCCGCGACACCCTCGTCGATGATTGGGCGCAATTTTTCGAACAACCAGCCGCGAGCGGCCGGGTTATTGTAATCGAGGTAGCCGCCATTGCCGAAGAAGCCATTCAGGACGCTGGGCATGGTGCAGTCCGGGTAATTCGTGGTCATCAGCACCTTTCGCGCGGAGGCGTCTAGGAAGTTGGACTTCGCGGGCTCGTTCTCGCTGTTGAAGTACGGCTCGTGGATGGTGATGACCTTGAACCCGTCCTTGCCAAGACTGGCGATGTTGGCGGCGGGATTTGGGAATTTGTTGGTGTCCCATTGAAGGGCGCCCATCTGCTTCGACGACGCGCCGAACCAGTACAAGTCGAGCACCAGGGCATCGCACGGCAGGTCGTTCGTGCGGAAGCTGTCCTTCGCCGAAAACATCTGGGCCCAATTGTGAAAGCCGTATTTCGATTGAATATAACCGAGGGCCCAGCGCGGCGGCAGCGGCGCGCGACCCGTCATTTGCGTGTAGTGGTCGAGCACCTCGGCAGGCGAATCGCCACGAATGAAATAGTAATTCATCTCCCCGCCGCTCACCTGCGCCTGCCACTGCGTGCCATCCGCGCGATTGAAGTCCCAGTCCTGGCGGAAGGTGTTGTCCACGAAAAGACCGTAGCCGTGGGACGACACAACCAGCGGCACCGCCATGTCGGTCATCGCGCCGGAGTGGAAGCCGGTGCGCGCGTTGTAGAGCCTGCGCAATTGGGCGAAATAGCTCAGTGGTTTGCCCAGAACAAGACCAAGGCCGTAGAACTGTTCGCCCGGAATCATGGCAAAGTCTGCTGACCATCCATCGGCGCTGTTGGTGGTCACGGAAGCGTCAGCGTTGGCCAGCACCACCGAGCCGTCGGGCTTGCGGAAAGAGAGGCGGAACGGTGTCTTGTTAATCTCTACGCGGAGTCCGGCGTTGGACACGATGAGAGTATTCCCATCCGTAACGCTCATCGCGGGCCGCGGCCAGGACCGCACAACTGTGAACGAGGCATTCGTCGAGAACGGCACATCATTGCTGGTCATTCGGACGCGCACGACTGACGTGTCCAGCATGTCCAGTTTCACCACGGTCGACTGGCAGGTGAAGGTCAGTTCGTTGAGATTGTTGCTGGACCAGGAAACGAGATTGCCGGGGTCGGCGACGCCGATGGCTGGCAAGACGAGCAACACAAAACCACAGTAAAGGGGGATCGTTCGCTTCATGGTCGGCGAGTTTCCTTGGGTCTTCCCAAAAAAGCAAGGCTCGACTGGACAAAGCAAGTCGGCGCGTGCGATATCTCCATGACCATGGGAACGGGCTTGCAGATTCGACCGTATGAGCCGAGAGATCGCGCTGGTTTGCGGCAAATCTGCTGCGACACAGCCGATGCCGGCCAACCCGTCGAGAGGTTTTTCCCCGACCGCGAGGTCTTTGGCGATTTGCTCACGAATTATTACACGGAGCACGAACCGCAATCGACATTTGTGGCGGACGACGGCGGCGAGGTGGTCGGTTACGTGACCGGCTGCCTCAATACGAAACGGTTCCTTAGTACCATGAAGTGGCGAATTGTTCCGATGGTGCTTGTCAAAGCACTGCTACGAGGGACGCTGTGGCATCCACAGACTGTGCGCCTCTTGCGCGCCAATCTCGGTCTGTGGCTGAAGAGTGGACATCGGACTGGCCCGGCACTTGACGATTATCTCGCGCACTTGCATGTAAATGTCCGGCAGGGATTCCGCGGTCAACGCCTGGGGCAGCGGCTGGTTGAGACGTTCTGCAAACGGATTCGCGGCGCGGGTGTGCGCGGCGTGCACGCGGGAGTGAGCGCGGAGAATGCGCAGGCGCGTCACTTCTTCGAGGGATTGGGTTATGCAGAACTGCAACGCGAGGCGCGTCTTCGCAAGTCCGATGGTTCCGGCGATATTCTGTACACGATCATCTTCGGCAAGAAACTTGATGACACTTCGAAGGAGCATTTTACTTGAGGAAGCCAGCCGCTCCGCTATGATGGATTTCTCGTATGGCGAATGATACCGACCAGTTTGACGTCTCGTATGTGGCGCATCTGGCGCGCCTGCACCTGACCGACGCGGAAAAGCAGAAGATCTCCGCGCAGCTCAAGGACATCCTCGCATACGTTGCCAAGCTCAACGAACTGGACGTCTCGAACGTAGAGCCGACCGCGCACGCCACCCCGCTGTCGAATGTTCTCCGCAAGGACGAAGTGCGACCGTCGATTGACCGCGACACGGTACTCAAGAATGCGCCCGAACAGGCCCGTGATTTGTTCATTGTCCCGAAGATAGTCGAATGAGCCTGCACACCCTGACGATCCATCAGCTTCGCGAGAAATTGCGGCGCGGCGAGGTTTCTGCCCGCGAGGCGACGCAATCGCTGCTCGACCGCATCCAGTCGGTTGACAGTAAGCTGAAAGCCTACCTTTGGCTCAATGCCGAGGACGCGCTCACACAGGCTGAGGCAGTCGATCGGAACGGTGTCGCCAAGAACGGCAAACTTCTCGGTGGCGTACCGATCGCTATCAAAGATGTGATCAACGTCGAAGGCCAACCCTGCACCTGCGCCTCGAAAATCCTCAAAGGACATACGTCCGTTTACGACGCATTCGTAGTGCAGCGGCTGCGCGAGGCCGGCGCGATTCTGCTGGGACGCACGAACATGGATGAGTTTGCGATGGGAAGCTCCACGGAGAATTCAAGTTGGGGCATCACACACAATCCGTGGGACGTTGAGCGTATTCCAGGAGGTTCCAGCGGCGGGAGCGCGGCGGCGGTCGCGGCGGACGAAGCGTTTGCGGCGCTTGGTAGCGAAACGGGCGGGTCGATTCGCCAGCCCGCATCGTTGTGTGGTTGCGTGGGGCTGAAAACTTCGTATGGGCGCATTTCACGGTATGGTTTGGTGGCCTTTGCTTCGTCGCTTGACCAGATTGGGCCGTTCACGAAAGATGTTGCGGACTGCGCGCTGTTGTTGCGCGTGCTGGCAGGTCATGACGCGAAAGATTCGACGAGCGTGCCGCGGCCGGTGCCCGATTATACAGCGTCGCTCAAGAGTGGCGTGAAGGGCCTGCGCATTGGTCTGCCGAAAGAATATTTCATTGATGGAATGGATCGCGAAGTTGAAGCGGCTGTGCGGGCGGCGATCAAGAAGTTGGAGGAGTTGGGTGCCGAGATTGTGGAAATTTCCTTGCCCCACACCGACTACGCAGTGGCGGTGTACTATTTGATTGCGACGGCGGAGGCGAGCGCGAATCTCGCGCGGTTTGATGGCGTGCGTTATGGCGCGCGCGTTGCGGGCGAAGATGTCATCGATATGTATGGCAGGACGCGGGGAGCCGGTTTTGGCCCGGAGGTTAAGCGGCGCATTATTCTCGGCACGTATGCGCTGAGCGCGGGGTATTACGATGCCTATTACGTGAGGGCGCAGAAGGTGCGGACGCTCATTCGCCAAGACTTCGAGAAGGCATTTGCCAGGTGTGACGCCATTGTGACGCCAACGTCACCAGAAGTGGCGTTCCGCATCGGCGAGAAAACGGGCGACCCACTGAAGATGTATCTTTGCGATATCTTCACGATCAGCGCGAACCTGTCCGGCATTTGCGGCGTGAGCGTGCCGTGCGGGTTTAGCAGCGATCCAAAGCTGCCTATTGGGTTGCAATTGCTCGGCAAAGCGTTTGATGAGGAGACAATTCTGCGCATAGCGCACGCGTACGAACAGTCAACGGAATGGCACAAGGCCCGGCCAAATCTATAGCGTCATGGAATACGAAGCAGTCATAGGGTTGGAAGTCCACGTGCAGCTCAAAACGAAGAGCAAGATGTTCTGCGGCTGCACGACGGAGTTTGGCGGGCCGCCAAACACGCAGGTGTGTCCGGTCTGCCTCGGGTATCCGGGCGTGTTGCCCGTCATGAATGAAGAGGCCGTGAGCAAAACGATCCTGACGGGTCTAATGATTGGTAGCAAAGTTGCCGGGTTCAGCAAGTGGGATCGAAAGAGTTACTTTTATCCCGATATGCCAAAGAACTACCAGATTTCGCAGTATGACCTGCCCCTCTGCGCGAAGGGCGCGGTGGAGATCAAGTTGGACGGCGGAAAGACGAAGGCGATCGGGGTTACGCGGGCGCACCTCGAAGAAGATGTCGCCAAAAGTACCCACTTTGAAAGCACCAGCGGCGTGGACTTCAACCGCGCCGGCGTGCCCCTGATGGAGGTCGTCAGCGAGCCGGATATGCGCTCACCCGAGGAAGCTTTCGCCTATATTACCGCGCTGAAGGAAATCCTCGTCAGCGGCGGGATCAGTGATTGCGACATGGAGAAGGGGCAGTTGCGGTGTGACTCGAATGTATCGGTGCGTCCCATCGGCCAAAAAGAGTTCGGCGAGAAGGTCGAAATCAAGAACATGAACACGATTTCGGGCATACGCCGGGCGCTGGCGTATGAGATTCAACGTCAGACGACGGCGCTGGAGAAGGGCGAGAAGGTTTCGCAGGAGACCCGGCGTTGGGATGAAGCCGCGGGACGGACATTCGTGATGCGCACGAAGGAATACGCGCACGACTACCGCTATTTCCCCGATCCGGACCTGATGCCCGTGGTCGTCAGCGACGCGATGCTCGCCGCGGCGCGGAAGCTGTTGCCCGAGTTGCCGGAGGCGAAACGCCAGCGTTTCATGAAGCAGTACGGGCTGCCGGAATACGATGCCGGCGTGCTGGTTGCGGACACGGTCCTGGCGGGCTACTATGAGAAAGCAGCGGCGGTTTCGAAGAATCCGAAGGCGATTTCGAACTGGGTGATGACCGAGCTGCTTGGTAAACTCGGTGAGGCAAAAAAGACGATTGGCGAGTGCGCCATCCAGCCGGAGCACCTGGCCGAGTTGGTGGCATTGGTCGATGGCGGGCAGATTAGCGGGAAGATCGGCAAGGAAGTGTTTACCGAGATGTTTGACAGCGGAAAGAGCCCGGGCCTGATCGTGAAGGAGAAAGGGCTGGTTCAGGTCAGCGATACCGGCGCGCTGGAGGGGTTCGTTAACGAAGCGATTGCCAAGAACCCCAAATCCGTGGCAGACTTCAAGGCCGGGAACGAAGGCGCGATCAATTTCCTGAAGGGGCAGGTCATGAAGTTGAGCAAGGGGAAAGCGAATCCCCAACTGGTTGGGGAAATCCTGCATCACAAGTTGAAGGGCAGTTAAATGCACACTCAACTTATTAACGGTTCGTGGGTTGCGACGATCCGTCTTCTTGACGGGTCGACGCATAGGCGGTACTGTTTGGCAGAACCGCCGCAGTCTCGCGAAGGATATGCCGGCTCAAGACGAATATATTGTTGAAATTCTCCGCGACGTTGGGCTTGTTTCGCACGAGGACATCCTAAAGGCGAAAGAACGCTCGAAGGCGGAAGAGGTGGGGCTTGTCGACGCCCTCGTCTTGATGGGGCGCGTCAGCCAAAAGGACGTGGTCAAGGCGCTCGCCAGCCAGTTCAACATGGACACGATTGACCTCGCGGAATATCGCGTTCCCGATGAGATCGTCGCCCTCGTACCAAAGCACGTCGCCCGCCGCTACAAAATCGTTCCCGTTGGCAAGCATGACAATACACTCACGGTCGCGATCAGCGATCCGCTGGATGTCGATACGGTGGACAGCCTGCGATACATCCTGCGGATGAACGTAGAGGCGGTCGTTGCCGCCAAGACCGACATTGAGAACTCGATTACCCGCTACTATGGCAGCGCGGACGATACGGTCGAGAACATGCTGCAGGAGATCACCGAAGGCGAAGTGGATTTCGGCCTTCCGACGAACAAAGCGGCGCAGAGCAAACTCGAAGACGTGGCCGAAACCGATGCCGACGCTCCCATCATCAAACTCGTCGGTTTGGTGATCATGGAGGCCTACCGGAACCGGGCGAGCGATATTCACATTGAGCCGCTGGAAAAGCGGCTGCGGGTACGGTACCGTATCGACGGCGTGCTGCAAGAAGTGGATAATCCGCCGAAGCGGTTGCAGGCCTCGATTATCAGTCGCCTCAAGATCATGTCGAATATGAGCATCGCCGAGAAGCGCGTTCCCCAGGACGGGCGCATCCAGATTCCGGTGATGGGTCGCACACTGGATCTACGCGTGTCCTGTCTGCCCACCAACCACGGCGAAAGTATCGTCATGCGTATCCTCGACAAAACCAGCCTGCTGCTCGGGCTGGGTGACCTCGGGTTTTTCAGTGATGACCAGGAAACGATGACCAAGATCATCAACATGCCGGACGGGGTCTTTCTGGTGACAGGGCCGACCGGTTCGGGCAAGACCACCACGTTGTATGGCTGCTTGAACGAGATCAACAAGCCCGACCGCAAGATTATTACCGTGGAAGATCCTGTCGAGTACCAGCTCGGCGGCATCAACCAGGTGCAGGTCAATGCAGACATTAACCTGACGTTTGCCGCCGCGTTGCGCTCAATTCTGCGCCAGGCGCCAAACATCATCATGATCGGTGAAATTCGCGACCTTGAAACCGCGAACATTGCGGTGCAGGCGGCGCTGACGGGTCACCTGGTGTTTTCGACCTTGCACACGAATGACGCGCCCTCGGCTGTGACACGTATCGTTGATATGGGTGTGAAGCCGTTTTTGGTCGCTTCCGCGGTCAAGGCGATCATGGCGCAACGGCTTATCCGCAAGGTCTGCCCCAAGTGCCGCGTGCCGTATATGCCGACTGATTATGAGATGGAAGTACTGAAAATGAATCCCGACGAGGTGAAGAAGTCCACCATGGTGCGCGGCAACGGTTGCAATGAATGTTCGAGGACGGGCTATCGCGGGCGCATGGGTATCTACGAGATTTTTTCGGTGGACGATGAGGTGCGGCGACTGATTTACGAGAAGGTACCCTCCAATGTCATCCGCGCTCGCGCGCGTGAATTGGGGATGCGGACGTTGCGCGAGGACGGGGTTCGCAAGATCATGGCGGGCATTACGACGCCCGAAGAAGTGATCTCCATCACGGCGGGCGATGAAGGATAAGGTTCACGTGGTCCGGTAAACAGTTCAGAGAACGGAGAGAGTTGCTTATGTCGGCGCAAATGGAAGACCTGTTGCAGGTAATGGTGGATGAGGGCGGCTCTGATTTGCACATTCGGGTTGGTGTGCCGCCCGTCATCCGATTGCATGGCAAGCTGGTGCACATGGATCTGCCGGTGCTCCAGCCGGAGGACACCGAAAGCATCATGAAGGCGATCACCTCCGAGGCCCACATTCAAAAGGTCCGCGAGCAGGGCGGCACTGACTATGGCTTTGCTTTCGGCGAAATGGCGCGGTTCCGAGTCAGCGTTTTCAAGGAGCGTGGTAACTTTGGCATGGTGCTGCGCCAGATTCCCAACAAGCTGATGTCGTTGGAGCAAATCGGCCTGCCACCTTCCGTGAAGGACATTCTATTTCGTCCACGCGGGCTGGTTCTGGTGACCGGGCCGACCGGCTCCGGCAAGACGACGACGCTGGCCTCGATGATTGACATCATCAACACCGAGGAAGACTGCCACATCATCACGATCGAGGACCCGGTGGAGTATTACCATCCGCACAAGAAAAGCATCGTCACGCAGCGCGAAGTGGGAGTCGACGTACCTGACTTTGCCGAGGCGTTGCGGCGCGGTTTGCGTCAGGATCCCGATTGCATTCTGGTCGGCGAAATGCGCGACCTGGAAACGATGGAAGCCGCCATCACGGCGGCGGAAACGGGGCATCTGGTCTTCGCGACGCTGCACACCACCGGTGCGGCGCGCACGGTAGATCGCATCGTCGATGCTTTTCCGACAGACCAACAGGAACAGATCCGCACGCAGTTGGCCTCCTCGATCATCGCCGTGATTTCCCAGGTGCTGCTGGTGCGGGCGGACGGGAAGGGGCGGGTGGCGTGCTTCGAGATCATGATTACGACGCCGTCGATCCAGGCGTTGATTCGCGATAATAAGACGTTTCGCATCACGTCGGACATCCAGACGGGGGCCAAGTACGGCATGATGACACTCGATTCGAATCTCATGAGCTTGTACGAGCGCGGATTGATCAGCTACGGCGATTTGATCACGATCGCGCAGGATCCACAGGCCATCGTTGCCAAACTGCAGGGTGAAGGCGGAAGGCGGTAAACCATGTTCGAAGGTGAAGGCGCCATACTTTCTGAACTGCTGCGCGAGCGTAATCTGGTCGGGCCGGACCAATTTCGCGAGCTGCAGGAGGAGCACGAGCGCACCGGCAAGCCGTTGTCGCAGGTCATCATCGATTTTGGCCTGGTCAGCGAAGAGCAGTTGCTGCGTGCGGTGGCCGAGCACCTGAACCTGGAGTACCTCAATCTCGAGGACATCGATATTGACAAGGCCGTGCTCCGCATCATGCCATCGAGCGTGGCGCGCATGTACCGGGCGGTGCCTGTCACCATTGCTGGAAACACCGTCACCGTGGCGGTGATGGATCCGTACAACGCGCAGCTTGTCGGCGAGCTTTCCTTTATCCTCGGCAAGGATGTTCAACTGGCCGTCGCGCCATCGAAACAGATTGAGGACGCGATCCTTCGTTTCTTCGGCGAAGAAAGCGAGTCCCTGAAAGACGTGCTGGAGGACATGGAGTCGCAGCTCGCTTCCGCGGAGGTCGTGGAGACAGCGACGAAAACGGGCGGGACCGCGGCCCTGGAGGAATTGGCGAGCCAGGCGCCGATTGTACGGTTCGTGAACCTGATCCTGTTCCAGGCGATTCAGGACCGCGCCAGCGACATTCACTTTGAACCGTTCGAAGACGAATTCAAGATTCGCTACCGCGTGGACGGCGCCCTGTATGAAATGGCGCCGCCGCCCAAGCATCTGGCGCTACCGGTAATTTCGCGCATCAAGGTCATGTCCAACCTGAATATCGCCGAGCGCCGCCTGCCGCAAGATGGACGCATCCAGCTCAACATCGGAGGCAAGCAGGTGGACCTGCGCGTTTCGACATTGCCGACGCAGTATGGCGAATCGGTGGTGCTTCGCGTCCTCGACCGCACAGTGGTCAACCTTTCGCTGGAAAGCCTGGGAATGCCGAATGATATTTTTGAGAAGACGACAGAAGTCATTAAGGTGCCCAATGGCATCTTCATTGTGACGGGGCCGACGGGATCCGGCAAGACCACCACGTTGTACTCCTGCTTGAAGCGAATCAATACCGTCGACATGAAACTGCTTACCTCGGAAGATCCTGTGGAGTATGACATTGAGGGCATCATGCAAGTGCCGATCAATGAAGCGATCGGCCTGACGTTCGCGCGGGCGTTACGTGCGTTTCTGCGCCAAGATCCCGATATTATCATGGTCGGCGAGATGCGCGACCTGGAGACTGCGCAAATCTCCATTCAAGCCTCGCTCACAGGCCATTTGGTGTTCACGACCCTGCATACCAATGACGCGTCCGGCGCGGTCACACGCATGATTGACATGGGCGTCGAACCGTTTCTGATCAGTTCCACGCTACAAGGAGTTCTCGCCCAGCGTCTCGTGCGCACCAGCTGCAAGAAGTGCAAGATTGCTTATGAGCCGACCGAGGCGGTATTGTCCGAGTTGGCTCTGACAAAGGAAGACACGCAGGGTCGTCCATTTTATTATGGCAAGGGCTGCATGGAGTGCAACGAGACGGGATACAAAGGGCGCAAAGGTCTGTTCGAACTGCTCGTCATGTCGGAACCGATCCGTGAACTGATCAATATGCGCGCACCTGCGGGTGTCCTTCGAGCGCGGGCACTGGAATTGGGAATGAGGACATTACGGGAAGACGGCATTCGCAGCATTCTCGATGGCGAGACAACCGTGGAAGAGGTTCTTAAGTACACATAACAGCGCGGACGCTCATTGGGGCGCGAGGCGCGGAGGATGGTCATGCCAAAATTCAACTATGTAGCGTTGGACACGCGGGGCAAGGAAATCAGCGGCGTCCTGGAGAGTGAAAACACAACGTCGGCGGTAAGTCGCATTCGCGAGATGGGCTACTTCCCTACAAATGTTGCCGAGGCCGATAAAGCGGCAGCGAAGAAGGGCGCCAAGACGCCGGGAACCCCCGCACAGGCGGGTGGCAAGGCTGCAGCCAAGAAGGGGCTTGGCTCCATGGGTCTCAGTTTTGGCTCTGGGAAAGTCAAAACCAAACTCCTGACGGCGTTTACACGTCAATTGGCCACGCTGATCGACGCGGGGTTGCCCTTGCTGCGCGGTCTCGACGTGCTGCGGAAGGGAGAAAAGAACGCGACGCTCAAGCGCACGTTGCAACAGATCGCCGAGAGCGTTGAAGCAGGCAGCACGTTCAGCGAAGCGCTGGCGCAGCATCCGAAGGTATTCAACCGCCTTTACGTCAACATGGTGCGCGCCGGCGAAGCGGGCGGCGTACTCGACGTGACTCTCGGGCGGCTCGCCGACTTTCAGGAAAAGGCCCAGAAGATCAAGAACAAGGTCATTTCAGCGATGGTCTACCCGGCCGTCGTCATTTTTGTGGCATTGGCCATCGTGTCGTTCCTGATGATCGTCATTGTCCCCAAGTTTCAGGAGATCTTCAACGACCTGCTCGAAGGCAAATCTCTGCCCGGATTGACTTTGTTCGTCATGCAGGTCAGTAATCTCGTCCAGCATCAGATTCTGCTCGTTGCCGGCTGTATCGCCGCGTTGGTGATTTCTATCAAGATGATCGGCAAGACGGAGAAGGGACGGTTCTACCTGGACAAGATAAAACTGAACGCCCCCATGTTCGGACAACTGATCCGCAAGGTTGGCATCGCTCGTTTCACGCGCACGTTGGGGACGCTCATCGCCAGCGGCGTGCCGATTTTGCAAGCCCTCAACATCGTGCGGGAGACCTCGGGCAATGCCGTCATCGCGAAGGCGGTTTCACAGGTCCACGACTCCGTGAAGGAGGGGGAACGCATTGTGCAGCCGCTGGAGGCCTCCGGGGTATTCCCACCCATGGTGATTAGCATGGTGGATGTCGGTGAGGAAACCGGCGCCTTACCCGACATGTTGATGAAAGTGGCCGACGTGTATGATGACGAAGTGGACAATGCGGTGACAGCGATCACTTCCTTGCTGGAGCCGATCATGATCGTGTTCCTGGCCGTCGTCGTCGGAACCATTGTCATCGCCATGTTCATGCCGCTGATCAGCGTCATCGGTTCGCTGGGCGGTTAGGCGTAATAGAATTGAGCAAAGGGCGGCGGTTTTGCGCAGGCGAAACCGCCGCTTTATTTCGCACTGAAGAGATCCCTCTCTTCCGTCGCGGATGACCCTGTCAATTCTGCCAGCAGGGATTTGAACCCGAATCGACGATAGAGAACGGCGAGGGCAGCCGTATCCGCAGGGTGCACCTTCAAAGCCCCCAGATCGACAGCCAAAGGGACATCGGTTTGAAGTGCGATCAGCCGCTGATTGGCCCGCAGCCTGTCGGCTGAGGCGATCAGGGTTTCGCGCAGTTTCGGTTTGGCAATTTCGGAAACGCGGGCCAGAAGGTTGTCCAGAGTACCATACGCCTGCAGTAATTGGGCGGCTGTTTTCTCGCCAACCCCGTGCGCGCCGGGGATGTTATCGACTGAATCACCCAACAAACTGAGCAGATCGACCATCTGCTCAGGGGTAACGCCGAAGCGCGTTTTAACCGCAGCAGGATCGACAACGACGGTTTCCTTGCCATCCGGACGAAGAAGGCGAATACGTGGTCCTACGATTTGCATGAAATCCTTGTCACTGCTGGCAATGAGCACGTCGCAGCCCGTGTTCGCAGCCTGTACTGCGAGCGTGGCGATGATGTCATCCGCCTCGTCGCCCTCGACCTCGACGATGGGGATGCGCAGCGCCCGGAGAATCTCGCGTATCGCGGGAAGTTGGTCTTCGAGAGCGGGCGGGGTAGGTGGGCGCTGCGCCTTGTAACTGGGTAGCAGCGCGAGCCGTTTTTGCGGGGCGCCAAGGTCAAAGACGGCCGCATGATGGGATGGTCCATGGTCCACAGCCATCTTCTTGAGCATTTTGGTCAGCCCGTAGATGGCGTTGACGGGCGCACCATCCGGGCCGGTGAGAACGCGAATGGCGAAGAACGCGCGGTAAATCAGCGAGTAGGCGTCATAAAGAAGTACGGTCTCAGACATGGTGCGGTGAAAGTTATCACGCCGCCTGGAATAAAACAATCCGGCCAGCACGGTGGCTTCAAGTCAGGTTATTCGGAGGAGAGCGTCAGCTACCGGGCGCTGGCCGTTATTGGCGTGCGATGAATCGGATTGCCTGATGGATCGATCAGCCGTGCGGTCACGAAGATAAGTAGGTTGCGCTTGGAACGCGACGTGGTCTTCGTACGAAACAGGCGTCCGACCATCGGAATGTCGCCGAGGAAAGGGACTTTATCGTCAATCTTCTGCAGTTGCTCCGTGATGAGGCCACCCAGAACGACCGTTTGACCGTCCCAAATTACGACACTGGTGATCAGATCGCGTGTGGAAAACAGCGGCTGCTTGATATCGTTGGCAGTCGTGACAGTACCCAGGTTGATGACGTTACCGTAGTTGATGAATCCAAGGAAATCCGTGACCTGGGGGATGAGAGTCAAGCTGATCGTGTAGCCGTCGGCTCCAACGAACGGGGTGACGTTGAAGACCACGCCAACCGGTCGGGTTGCGAAGGCAGTCGGAGTCGACGGTGTTACCGTGGGAGCCTGGATGGCGCCGCTGACGGCCGTACCTGGTTGGATAACGGCGGTGCTGAACGTTGTGGGATAGATGAACTCCTGCGCGACGCGGATCTGTGCTTGCGCGCCACTGATCGTGGTGACCTTTGGCGACGAGAGGACGTCGGAACTTTGTTTTTGGGAGAGCGCCTTGATAATGACCTGGAACTGTGGATCCGTCAAAATGCCGCGGATGGTACCGATTTCGGATGAGCCCGAGGCAGTAGTGCCGAAACCAGCACTTGCCAGGAGCGCGTCAATTGCATTTCCCTGGATAACGGTGGAGTCTCGCAGGCCGGACGTCACGTCGAACGATTGATTCGGGACAGTACCGCTACCGGGAGGAAAGGCCCCAGACCCGTTGCCGCCGGTCGCATCGAAACTGCCAAGCTGCTTGGTGCCGACCTGCCAGTCGAAGCCAAGCTCATCGAGGTCATTTTGGGAGATTTCCACAAATTTGGCTTCGATTTGGACTTGCGGTGGGATGGCATTGAATGTCGCCAACACGCGCTCGAAATCCTCAAGGTTTTCCACTGTATTATGGACGACGATGATACTGGTACGTTCATTGTAAAAAATGCTGGAATTTGTAGGGAACAAGACGCCAGCGTCGACGAACATTTGTTTGATGGTATTGGTCGACACAGAAATACTGACTTGGGGAAGAACGGAGGCCGGTCCAGATTGTACCGCTGGTGACGCTTGGGCCGCGCCGCCGGCTCCACCACCGGTTGCTTGCGTTTGCGTCGTGACGGCCGTGTAATTTGTGACCTCCACAGAAGGTCTGAACGCACCGGGATTGACAGGATATATGCGCGTGACCATATCGCCTGATGGAGCATCGATCGGCAGGACGATCACCGCGCTGGATTCGACGCGATATTTCAGGTTGGCGAGAGTCGTTACGTATTTCAAAGCCTCAATCAACGGAACATTCCGCAAGGAAAGTGTGATCTTGCGACCTTCAACTTCCCCGGCACCTGCCGCGGCGCCTGGTTCTGCTGCCGCGCCGGGCGCGGGAACTGGTGGCGGCGCAGTTGGCGGAGCGGCGGGGCCACTTGGGGCCGCGATGCCACCGCCCAAGACAATATTTACACCGACGTGGTCGGGGAGATCGAGCCGCCGGCTTTCGTCGCTAAGGAAGGTGATGACGTCGCTGACCACCGCTTCACGGTAATTGATCTCGGGGACAATAATCTCGTTCAGTTTCCGCACAATTCCTTGCTGGCGCACGGCCTCGCGACTAATGACACTGCTGTCTTTATCGATGGGGGGCGGCTGGGACTCACGATTGAGGGGCGGAACCCAGGCGTCCTCGACTTCCCGCAGGCGACGGGTGCGTGATTCGTCACCGGCACCCATGGCGATATCATTGCGCGCCTTGTCGACCGAGCGGAGCAGGGTCTCGGCATCCGCATTATAGGGATCGAGCATGAGGACCTGTTGGAAGCGTCGCTCGGCCTCGTCGTACTGGCCGGAGTTCATGAGGATCTTGCCTTCGCGAAAAAGCTTCTTGATCTGGTCTTTTCTGGCAAGGAACTCGGGTGTTTGGTCAGGGGCGGACCCGGAAGAAGAACTGGCAGCAGCGGAAGATTGTCCTCCAGTAGTGGTCGGCGTCGATCCAATCTTCTTCGTCTTGATAATAACATTCTCAGCAGCGTGATTCTTGGGGTCGTATTCCAACGCTTTTTGGGCCAGTTCGCGGGCCTTTACGTAATCACCGGCTTGAAAAGCGGCATCAGCGAGGCGCGAGTACGAAGTGGTTAGGCCCTGCAACGCGCTCGAGTAATCGATTTCCGTGGCTTTCGCCCGTGGGAGGATCCTGACAGCTTCTTCGAGCTTGGCGATGGCATCCTGATACTTGCCGCTGTAGTAAAGCTTCTTTCCCTCATCAATCAATTTACGGGCGGCGATCTGGGCTTCCTGGCGGCGAACGATCTCTTCTCGGGCAGCTTGCTCCGGGCTCGTGGAGCTGGTGGATGAGGAGGATGCCGTTGCGGCAGGCAGATTTCCAGACGCGAACAAACATGCGCCGCTCGTGAGCAATACCAACAAAATTCTTCTTGTCATATGGCAGTTCTCCATTCCGTTCTCAACTCGCCCGAGGCGCCGCGCACACCCCCCTATCACCATGCTAAAGCAGTAACCTTTGGGATTCCTGTGTAAGCCGAACTACTGCTGAGACTTGATGGTGTAGTTCTCCCCTGTCTGCAAATCAACGATTACCATCTGCTTCAGATCGATGTCAACGACTTTGTAAGTTTTGCCGGCACACTGGATCGGTTGTCCCCGGCGGAATTCGCGAGTTGGAGTCGCGACATCGCAGCGGACAAGCGCCACCGGTTCTTCTTCCACCCCCGCCTGTCCCAAAACGAGGGTCTTCGGTTTGTTTCCCGGATGCTGCACCGTCAATTCCGATACATCGGTATCGTGTTTGGCGCCGCTAGCCGGATCGTCTACGGTCTTTGACTTCTTCTCGAACTTCACGACTCGGTAACCCGTGTCCTCGTAGCGATCCTTGATGGGGTCGCCCACGGCCGGAATGAAGAACGAGTGGGCTCGAAATTGGAAATTGGCCTGGAAGTTATAGCCCTCTCCCTTGTCGGCGTTGTAGGAGTACGCCTTGAAAAGCAGGGTAAAGGGTTTGTGGACCGAGGCTACCAGAATGGGGAGGCCGTTCGTCGGGTTCCCCCCCACGAAGACGTTTGTCTTGGGTGGCACGTAGCCCCCGGGGTTGAAAATCTTGAGGTCCGCGTTCGTTGACCAAATGGGCGGATCCGCCACCGCCTGGAGAGCATTCGACAAGACTTGCAAGGGAACGTGGGAAGTGAGTTCTGGCTTGGGCGCGCGACGAGGCGCCTCATTTAGTTCCGTGCTAAGCGCACTGACTTTCAGGGCAAGTAAGACTGCCGAGACAATCAGGAGGACCAGCGCGGCCGCCAGGGTGATTTTCTCGTAGTGTTTCTTCAGGAAATCCATGTCGAATCTTTCAGCCTTCGCCAACTATGCATCCGGCTTTCCCGTTTCGGCCTTGCCTGTCGGCTTGCCGGAGAATTCGATCAGGTCGACCCGCACGGTCACAGCCAGATGCGCGCGTTTTGGCGGCGAAACGGCCGTCGGCGCGGGGGCCCCGCCGTGTGATCCAGCCGCCGGCTTCTCAGTGGGTGGGGGGGGCTCGCCAGTGATCTGCACCCTGCGAACGGCAAAGAACCAATCAGACCGCGTGAGACTGTTAAGAAAATCGCGCAACGCTTCCGGCGTGCAATGGAATTGAAACTCAAAGGGTAATGTTTGATAGAGCGCCTTGGGATCGTTGACGATTGGCGCATCCAGTGTGTCGGGGCCGTTGGACGGTTCGACTTCGGAGCGGCGGATCTGGTTGAGGTCATCCACGTGGCTTTCGATGAGCAAGGTGCTGATCTTTTCGATGGCACGCAGTTGCTTCACCAACAGGGTCACGACACGTTTGGTGTCCTCTTCGGAAAGGTTGCGCGCCGGGATGGTGGGTGGCGTTCCGGCGTAACGGCTGAACCCGAAAGCGAAACCGTCCACAATTTTGACTCCCGCACCATCGGCCGCTTGCCCCAATTTGGCCAATTGGGAAGCCATCATTTGCAGGAAGGCGACGGGTCTGAGGTCAGGAGGCGCGTGGACGCGGCTGTGCGCGACGTTGGCCAGAAGCTCCTGATAGAGGTGGTCAACCTGTGCCCGGTCCTGCTTGACGATGTCAATGTTCGCTGGCGACGGGGCCGGCTTGGTCTGGAGCAGATGGTTGAGTTGCGACATCTGTTCTTGCAGTGCGGCATCAATTTCCGCCTTCTTGCCTGACGCCTGCTGCTGGAGCCAAACGACCACCCCCAACACGATCAGGAACGCCGCGACAAACGAGACGATCATTACATGTTTTTTCAGCCACGAGAGGTTCATGTCACATCGAGAGAGGTTTCGCCAGTTTCGCCCGCACGGTGAAGGTAAAGGTCTGGCCCTGCAACATTGGATTGGGCGGCACGACGATCTCCACGCCGGCCTTGTCAAAAAAATTCGTCGATTCGCTCAGGCTCTGTTTGAAGTCTTCGACCGACTGAATGTCCCGCTCGGGATTCTCCGCGGAATGAATCCCCGCGCCTTCAATGCGCAGTTCGCCGATGGTCTTGCTCGAGCCGGCGGCTGGAGCGCTGCTTGGGGCGGCTTCTCCCTCGCCCTCCTCGGCCCCGGGGCGCATGCGACCGCGGCCACGCGCGGAGCCGCCGGATACGGGGGCCGGGCCACCGGAACCGGTGTCCGCCTGCGGGGTGAGTGAGACGATCCAAATGTTGTTGGAGCCGAGGCGTCGGTTGAGGTCCTGCAGCAGCTCGGGCCATAACGAGCGCTGCTGGATCAGTGAAATGACCTGGTCCGCCTTGCCGTTCAGTTCAGCAAGTTGCCCCTGCTCACGGGCGAGTTTTTGGCTGAGGTCATTAAGATTATTGACCTTGTCCGACACGACATCCAATTGACGCCTCGTCAGGTTCATCGTCTTTTGCGTGTACCCCAACCAACACAGCGGGATAAGCAGCACGCAAACACCGGCCCCGGCCAGGTAGGGGCGCTTGTGTTTCATCTGTTGGCGCGCGCGCACCGAATTGGGAAGGAGATCGACCTCGATGGGGCATTCGGTGTGTTTCCGCAATCCCAGGCCGACGACTTCGCCGAAGAAATGCGCTGAGCGGGCAAGTTCCTCGCGTGAAATACGCGAGTCGATTTCAACGTTGCGGAAAGGGTTGAAATACTCGATGTCCGTCTGAATCTTCTCCTTAAAGAAGCGGTCCGTGTAGGGAATGATCGAACTTCCACCGGAAAGCAGGACGCGCGCGGGCGGGCTGCCACCTTGTTGACCCTTGTAAAAATTGATCGAGCGGGCGATCTCCGCGTGCAACCGGGTCATTACGTTGCGGATGATCTTGCTGACCCGCGCCTGCGTTTCGCTCTCGGGCTCCTCGTAAGCGCCACCCAGCGCGACGAAGCCCTGGGCTTTCTTCATCTGCTCGGCTTCGAGAAAGGGGATGTTAAACTCTGAAGCGATGCTTTGCGTGATCGCGTTGCCGGCGATGGGAATCGAGCGCGAAAAGACGCGATGTTGCTCCAGGAATAAAAGATTGGTCGTGCGCGCCCCAAGATCGACAACCATGGTGCAACCTTCCAGGTCGCCATAGTTGTAGCGGACAGCGTTGTATAACGCCATCGGCGCTACGTCCACCATCTCGGTCTGCAACCCACACGACTCGACGCCTTCGGTCAGGTCCTCAATGATGTCGCTCTTGATCGCCAGGAGCACAACCTCCAGCTCGCCATCCGGGTTTTTGCCCAGCAACTGGTAGTCCCAAATAACCTCGTCGATCGGGAAGGGGACGTTCTGCTGGGCCTCATACTGGATGATCTGCGTGACCTTCGACTCGTCGACGGGCGGCAGCTTGACGAAGCGCGTGAATACCGACTGGCCGGAGACGCTGAAAACGACGTTGGTGGCCTTGATGTTTTTTTCGCGCACGACATTCCGCACGGTGGAGACAATCAACGCCTTGCGGTTCTCCTCATGCTCGGGGTCGATGCCGAGATCAGCGAAGTTGAAATTGGTCAGGCGCAGCCCCTGGCCCTTGGATGCCTGAAACTCGCCAACTTTGACTGTCGAGGCGCCGATATCCAGCGCCAAAATTCGCTCGGGACCTAACATGAGTCGTGTGTCTTCGTTTCCTGATTACGGCGTCGGTTTGGGTGCCTCATAAATCCGTGGGAGATGGAGCCTGAGCAAAACTGAGAAGAGTGGGTATCAGAAACGCGACTGCCAATGTAGAGATTCGTATTGTATTTCGATCACTCATTCGTGCCTCCTGCGGGAACGCGCCTAATCCCAGTACGGCGAAGCATCTTCTCGTCGACAGAATGTAAAGTGGTCGGCCATATCGGTCAACAGCAAAAGCGACTGTTTACAGATTTGTACACACGGGCACGGGCATATTTGGTGCTAGTTACGAGAGGTGAATGCGTCTCTGCTCCGAAGCCGAATTTATCTTGCACCCAGCGTGCCTGCTACGCCGCCATGCGTTCCTTTGGGCCGGCGCAGTCATCCTGCTTTCCGGGTGTGGCCGGTCCCCCTCGGCGACCCATTCGGAAATCGCCCGCACCACGACACCGGCCGATGAACAACGCGCGGCCGTCACGGTCACGGCTACGGATGCTGTGCGACCGCTCACCGTGGATGAACTGGCCCGCAAGACCGCGCTCGAAGCGGAATTGGCCGACGAACGCCCGACACAGCGCCTGAAGTTGCGGGATGGCCACGTTCTGGAAGGCCGCATCGTTTCCGAAACTCCTTCCGCTATCCGGTTTCGGGACGGTTTCGGATACTCCGGTTTCGTCGTCGAATCGTACAGGCGCGCCGACATCCTCGCGGTTGAAACATTGACGGCGGCTTCCTTTGAGGTGACGCCCCGCGACGTGCGGTTCAGCGCCGAGTTTCCGCAGTTTCATTTCGCCAAATCCCCGCCCTATACGATTGTCACCGACGAATCGTTTGGTGAGGTGCAGAAGATCCTCGTGGTCCTCGCTGACTTGCGGGAACAGCTCCACCAGCGGTTTGCCCCGCTGATCAAGCGGGACGGCGAACTGCGCAACATCCACGTCGTGTTCTTCGGCTCCGAGGAGGCGTTCCGCAAGTACGCGTTGCGCGTCGCGCCATCCTTTGTCAACAGCGCGGGCTTTTTCTCTTCTGGCGAGAACCGTCTCGCGTTGCTCAATCAATTGGGGACGTCCCGCTATGCGGACGCGCGAGGCCGCCTTGATGAGCGCAGCCGCCGGTTCAGCAATTTCGCCGACGCGGGCCCGCAACTCGCCGCGCTGCGATCCGGAATGACTTCCGAGGCCAAGTCGATGAACGAGCGGCTGATCCGTCACGAAGGCGCGCACCAACTCTTTCATGCGTACCACGTTCACTCACGCTTCGGCCTGGAGCCAACCTGGCTCACGGAAGGTCTGGCGCAATACTGTGAGACGCCCGAAATCGGCCGTTATCACGCGACCCTGGCCGACCGCGTAATGCGCGCGAGCAAAGCCGGTCAACTGCTGCCGTTGAAAACGCTGCTCAATCATCGCGACCCCTCCGGCTTCTTTGCGCTGGGCGAGGGGAACATCGAACTGGCCTACGCGGAGAGCTGGGCGCTGGTGTACATGCTCATGCAGGACGAATGGCGCGGCCGCTTCTTCGATTACATCAAATCCTACCGCGACGTCGACAATTACCGCGCCGCGCAAGCCGTGGAAAGAACCCAGCCCGAAACGGTGCTGGAAGCCCGCTTGAAGATGGACCTCAACACACTCGAAAGCCAATGGGATTCTTTCATAACACATCTGTAATTCGCCGCGTCGTCGTGTACGGCGTGTCCGTGCTACTGCTGCTCGTCGTCTTGACGCGGGCGCGTGGTTTCGGGCAGAGCGGGCCACAGGGCCGCGCATCGCTATTGACGTTTGACGGCCTTCAACATGCCCTACTCGGTGACACGAAGAAGGCGTACGAACGCGATTCCGCCCTCGCATTGCGCAACGAGGCCACCGATGGCAACGGCGACCAGGGCAATTCCATCCACGACAAGCAGGTTGTGTATGCGGCGGCCCGCGACATCCCGGCGCACGACGATGCGGGTCGCCCCAACTATGTGCCGGGCCAGTTGATCGTTCGTTTCCGCGGCGGCGTCTCGCATCACCGCCAGGATGAAATTGTCGATGAGTTGGGTGCGCGCATTCTGCGCACCCTGGACGCCCATCGCGGCGAGTACCTCGTGGTGCTTTCCGGGGGAGTGTCCGTACCCTCCGCCGCGCAGCAATTCGCCGCGCTTCAGGAAATCGATTTAGCCGAGCCGAACGTTCTTCATTACATCAACGACATGCCCAGCGACTCCTTGTACACGGCGTTCGACGGCCAGTCGACCGAACTTCAGCGCTGGTACTTCAACGGGATCGGCACGGACCGCAATCTCAACGCCGAAGCCGCTTGGAACATCACCACGGGCAGTTCGAACATTGTCATCGCCGTGATCGACACCGGGGTTGCCATCAACCATCCCGATCTCGCGGCGAATATTTGGACGAACCCGGGCGACGATAGCAGCGACGGCTATACGAACGACGTCCACGGTTGGGATTTTTATAACGGCGACAATGACCCGAACCCCGATCTTGGCGATGGTGTGAGCGGCGACGGTAACGTCTTCCACGGCACCTTTGTAGCCGGTGTTGCGGCAGCTGTTTCCGATAACGACGAGGGTGTTGTCGGGGCGAGCTGGCACAGCAAGATCATGCCATTGAAAGTGTTCACCAACACGGGCGGCGCGCCGGCCACAGCCATCGCCGAGGCCATCCACTACGCCATCGACCACCACGCCAACGTCATTAATATGAGCTTTGGCAGTCCCGTCCCGACCAAGGTCATTGCCAGTGCCCTCCAGGAAGCGTCGGCGAAGGGGATCATCCTGGTGGCTGCGGCCGGTAACAACGATTCCAACCGCCGCAGTTATCCCGCCAGCTATCCTGGCGTCATCTCCGTGGGCGGCACGGGCAGTGGCAGCGTGCTGAGTGGTTACGGCTCCACCAACATCCAGGGCCGGGCCAGTTTTTCGGAGTTCGGCCCGAAGGCGGTTGATGTCGTCGCCCCCGCGGTCGATATCGTCAGCACTGCCGTTCTCAGCATGACCGACCAAGCCAAGGGAGAAGGCAAAGCCGGGGACTTCAGCTATTTTTACGGGAACGGCACGTCATTTTCCTCTCCCCTTGTCGCCGGCGAGGCTGCGTTGCTCCTCGCGCGCGCTGAGCAACTTGGACTTGACGGTTCCATCAGCGCCAGCAGCATTGAGGATGTCATCGTTAATGCCACAACCCCTCTTGGTGCTGACCCGACCGCGTTGCCGGACGCGGGGCCGAATTGGGCCAATCACGGACGTGTCGATTTTCTGGCGGCCGTCCAACAGATCGGCCCGGCCCTCGTCACCGCGCCCAAGGCGCCCCTCAAGATGTCCGCGCAGGTAGTCGATCCGGGTGTCGTGGAATTGAATTGGGTCGACGGCTCCGGGAATGAGCAAGGCTTCCTGATTGAACGAGCTGAAAAAGACGGCAAGACCATCGGCAGTTTCGACGTCATCGCCGAGGTCGACCACAACAGCACCAACTTCACCGACGATAGTGTCGCGTCCGGTGTCACCTACGCCTATCGCGTCGCCGCTTTCAACGTTGCCGCCACCAACTCCGTGCGCAAAGCCGCGACCGTGACGATGCCGTAGTTGATCCGGACGGAGCGGTTGACGGTAACTGAGTGAGGGGACGAACCGCATAAACCAATTGCCTGATACTGAGACCTATCCTACCCTGCTTCGTCCCTTGATGACTGCTTGGCCTTCTCACTGCTTTTGAAAAACCATCGGCTGAGAAAAACCGTTCGTTCTCGTGCTGAAATAGGTAGGCAGTTGCGAACTCGTCGCTTTTAGATGAATGGAGCAGTCTCTTTCCTCGCTGGCGAGAACCTCCCCGCTAAGAACGCCGTTTTTTACATCGTTGCTCACAATGCTTGGATCCGGAAGACTTACATAAAGCATTGTTCTCTGGGCATCCGTCGAGATTTTGTAGATGTTCCACGATGTCGCATCCCGCCAAACCGATGCGAGCATTATGCCATTCGTCGCAGTTAGCACGACCGTGTGATCGTTAGATTCGGCAGCAGTTATGAATGTTGCTACAACCGACCCCACCTGTCCAGTGCTCACTCGCACAATCAACTGGTTTGTTGGTGTATACGTGCCGACGCTCATTAACTGCCAATTGCCAAGGAAAGGTGAGACATCTGCGCCCGTTCCTGGTGGCGCATCAACGGGGTTGTCCGAAAACTGGTTGATGCACGATGACATAAAAACAAGTGGGATGGCAATCAAGGCACTGATTCTCATCTTCACAATCTCATCTCCTGTATACCATCGCTTAGTTCTGTTTCGACTGATACTGTGGGCATGGCGGTGGCTGCGCTGGCGGCGTCGGCAAGTTCTTTATCCATCTGAGTTTTCCTTGGGCCAAAGCCGCTAGTACTTGCTGCTGGCAGTCGCAGGTTGGACACCCAAGCGTACGCCCTATGCCATTGTTGTGCAAATCCATTGATGCCTGATTGCATTCGTTTGATGAGTATTGCTCATGAGCGTCCCCAGCTTGTTTTGCTAAGTCGGTGCCCACTAGCTTCGCGGCCAAGCAGCTTGCATACGCGTGCTGGAATGCGTTACCAATTGCACCATCCCACCGGTCTGACGCATTCGGAAAATTGTTGCTCGTGATAACAAACGCTTGATCCCGTGCCGTGAAAAGATCTTGCGCTGCGCCCGGATGAAGAATGCCTATCCCTATCTCCGCGACGGACCCGTGCCCTTGGCCAATGATACTCAGATCAACAATGCCTGAATACGCAGACGGAACAAATACGAATATGCCGCGCTCATCTTTCACGTCCGGAGCTTGCTTGTCGGCAACTCGCACTCGCACATTGCCGTTCACTGCGTTTGTGCCGATTTTCAACAGGCCATTCGTGGAAATGCTGGCCGCACCCGTTTCATCTGTTGGGATTGACCACAGCACTTCGCGGTCCGGTGGTGTCGTCTCGGCGTAGAACTGCATCGTGCACCCCGCGCATAGTACACTAATCATTGTCATTGGGGTCAACTCAATACACTGGACAGATCCTTCTTAAGGCGCGCCAATTTCTGTCGCAATACCTTATCTTGTGCGCTCCGCTGCTCGATGCGACGCACCACTTGCCCAACGCCGCTACCGTCCCGGTATCCCTGCTCGCGGGCCACCGTCGCATTGCGCTCGCCGCCGAGCCGCACGCGCGCCCAAATTCTGATTCGCTCATCGGTCTCGCGTGCGAGCGCCTCCGCCAAGCGCCCACGGCAGTCCGACTGTTGACGGCGTAGCAACCACGCTGCCTCAACTCCCGCTGGTTTACGCGCCACGTGCTCCCGCACCTTGTCCAGCAAGCCTTCACCGCCCAAGACCAGGCCATCGATCAGTCCGTCCCACGGATTCTTTATCGTTCCCTCAAACCATCGCGCGATACTTTTGCGATATTTGCGGTGGGCGGTCGTCGGATCCTCACCCCAATACCGCAACCAGTCCTGACACAACCAAGCCGGAGGCTTGCGTTCCAACCCCGCATAGGCCCGATGGCTGCTCCAGCGATAGATTGCCAATTCCCTCGCCCGATCCGCCGCGATCTGGTCGCCCCGCCGGCGTGGTCGCACCGGATTTAAGTGAATGTATTCCACCAACCCCTGGGCGTATGCGTCGGCCTCTACTACCTGGGCTTTGAAGCGGCCCTGAAACAGGTGTCCGCTACGCCGATGGCGACGATTAAATCGCACTGTGTAAGTTACCTGCAACCATCCCACGGCTTGGCTGAGGTTGGCTTGGGGTGTGTCCAGGAGCAGGTGGTAGTGATTGGCCATCAGACAATAGGCGTGCAGGCGCACTCCAAAGCGCTCGACCGTCTCCGCCAGAGAGTCCAGAAACCGATGCCGATCTTCATCATCGTGGTAGATGGCTTTGCGTTCGTTGCCACGGGCCATGACGTGGTAGACCGCATCGGCAAACTCCACTCGAAGAGGACGGGCCATTCCCTTGAGATTAACATCGCGGATCTTATTGCGTCAACTGTCCAGTGTATTGAGTTGACCCCAATGCCAGTAGATGACGCGTGTGTCCACGAGCGAGGAGGGTTTGGCAGTGGGAGCGGTTGCTTTCTTCGCCACGCCGGCAGTGTAGTAAGACAGAGACCCTTCGACAAGCTCAGGTGACAGACGAAGAGGGGGTAAATGGGCGGGGCAACACACTGGAGACCTCCGGTCGATTAAAGTGCGCGGTCAGGCCCCGAAAGCGTTCGGGGTAAAAGTCCGGCGCACAACAGGCAGGAACAACCCGGCTGTTTCCCTCTGGACATCGGATTCCGATAGTGGTATGGTGGGCGCAGTTCTTTGACATCCGCCTTCGCGAGACCGCTACGGCGGACAGGTCCGCCTTACTAAGTGCAAGGCGGCGAGAAAGGGTGGCAGGGGTAATCGCGGTTGCAAACCGCTCCTACGGGGAGCCAATACATGTTTTTGCGAAACGAACCCCCCAGTTAAGAGGTTGC
>Ga0247667_1000154_pt1 | contig 29644 bp, 33 predicted proteins | sample CNK08_metaG_FD_183027 | JGI IMG/M metagenome (GOLD analysis project Ga0247667, IMG submission 183027) | Soil microbial communities from Purdue University Martell Research Forest, Indiana, United States - CNK08 | ecosystem: Environmental > Terrestrial > Soil > Temperate forest > Bulk soil... | reverse complement strand
ATGAACTCGCGGGTCCGGTTCGTCAGCCAGGCCGCGTAGTAACCGACGCCGATGAGGCAGACCAGCGACAGCGCGCACAGGATCATCACGAAATGCTTGCGCCGCACCAGCGCCGCCACGGAAAAGATGGCCAGGAACGGAAAGAAGGGGAGGTAGTCGCGCGGCGAGATCAGGATCCAGAAGCCGCCGAGCGTGAGGATGAAGATGCCGGTGGCCACGGCGAAGAGGAAGCGCCAGGTCGTCGTCGTCCCCCGGTAGCGCCACGCCACGCGTACGAGGATGATGATCAGCGGGACGTAGAGCAGGCGCGGAATCCAGACGGCGAGCGGGGAGCGGGTGAGCGCGACCAGCCCGTTGAAGCGGAAAACGCAGTAGACGAAGTCGCTCCACGCGCCGCGGGCGACGAAGTAGGCGACGATGAGCGCCGGCACGATGACCAGGCCGGCGAGTACGACGGCGATGTCCATCGCCCGGAGTTCCCTGCCGCGGATGCGGGCCGCCCAGGTGAGCGCTCCGGCCGCCGCGAAGGAGAGAAGCAGCAGCGAGGTCTTCAGCGAGACCGAGAGCGCGCAGCCGAGGAGGATGCCGCCGAGAAAGAGTTGCAGGGAGTGCAATCTCCCGCTCCTGGATGAGGCGTCGAAGAGGATCAGCAGCGCCAGCATCCAGAACGCGTTCCAGAGATTGTCGGTGCGGAACTCGAGCGACTTCAGAAAGAACGGCGGGAAGACGTTGAGCAGCAGCGTGGCCCAGATGGCGACGCGCGTGTCGTACAGCCGCCGCGCCAGCGTGAAGGCCGCGAACGTGATGACGAGCCAGAGGATGACCATCGGAGCCCGCATGAAGAGCAGGACGTCCGATCGCTCGCCCAGGAATCGGAGCAACTGCGCCGAGGCCATGTGAAAGAGGGGAGCGTGGTTGTCGAAGAGATCGCGATACTGCAGCAGCCCGGCCGTCCATCCCCAGGCCACATGCAGATGCTGCGGCTCGTCGGAGTCGAACCGGTAGTGGAAGAAGGCCACGCCGCGCATGACCAGCGTCACGCCGGCGATGGCGATGGCCAGAAATCGTTCCGAACGCGGCAACGCCTGCGGTCGGGAGTCGGGAGTCGGGAGCCGGATCTCGCGTTCGATTCCGGCCTCCGATTCCGCTTCCAAAATCGTCATGGTCAATTCGGGCCGGAGTGTACCCTCTCGACACCTGACGCCACCGTGAATAGAATCGCGCGCCCCCCTGTTCTTCAGGGCCGCATCCCGACTCGCCGTTGTAGCTCAGTTGGCAGAGCAGCTGATTCGTAATCAGCAGGTCGCCGGTTCAAATCCGGCCAACGGCTCCAGATGAATCAATGACTTAGAGCCGCTTTCGAGCGGCTCGTTTCATTTCACGAGCTGTTTGACAGCAACCCTGACAGCAACCGAGACCGGAAGTCTCAGTCTGGCCTGTTCCCCGGTTGCGTTCGTCGTTGCGACCGATGGCGCGGCGTTGTGATGGATGGCGACAGGCGGGCAACGCGTGGAGAGGACTTGCTAGGTTTGCCTTCCCACGAGGAGGCGATGCAACTAATCGGTTTTTGACGCGCTGGACAAAGCCAGAGGATCGAGCACGCGCCAGCCGGCAACTTGTGCGGCTGCGATCTCGTGCTCACCCGTTGCGTCCCGATACGCTCCGCCTACGCGCTTCGCCGCGACCTCGTTTCCATCGTGCAGACTGAGGACGAGAGGCACTCCCTCGGGAGCCGGCGTAGTCGCCGCATCCGTCCAGCGCAGTCTCTCGACAATAGCGAGGACCCATTCCAGAGCGCTGCGCTCCTGATCATCCCATGACAGCAGCTTTCCCTCAGCGCGGGCGCTCTCGATCCGCTTTCGAAGGAACGCGAGTCGATCCGTCAGCATTTTGATGTGCAAGCGGATCGATCTCGGGAAATCTGTGCGGAGCGGTGTCACGTCCTCTTCATCGTAGCAGCGCACGCGTCCTTGAGGAACGATTGGTGCGCGCGGTAGGCCGTCATCTTCGACCATGTATTGGCGAAGGGTGGCTTGATGCCTCGATCGTTCAGGCGGGCAGCAACATCGGCGTAGCTGAGCGATTGCGCGAGCCGGTCAATCTCCTCCAGTGCCGAGTAGGCCTCGGGGTCGCGCTCGATCTCCTTCGCGCGTCCGTTCTCGTCGTGTCGTCCGTCCGTCTTCAAGCGGTAGCCGTACGGAATCCTCCCGACTCGCTCCCCGCGCGACTTCTTCGACTGAAGCGCCGCGCTCGTCCGCTCGGCGATCGTCTCGCGCTCCCATTGCGACAACGCGCCGAGCATGTGAAAGTAGAGCTTCCCTACTGCGGTTGACGTGTCGATATTCTCGCGCAGGCTTACGAAGTTCGCGCCGCGAGCTGCTATCGTCTCTGCGTTCTCGATGATGTCGCGCAGAGTCCGGCCGAAGCGGTCGAGTTTGTAGAACAGCAGCGTAGCTCTCTCCTCGCACGCGTGCCGTAGCGCCTTCGCGAACTGCTCGCGGTCGGCGTTCGATCTACCTCCCGAGACTTGCTCGGAGTAGGTCGCGAGGATCGCGCCTCCGGTAGTTGCAACCCATGCCTTCGCCGCGTCGATTTGCACGTCCAGGCCGACATCCTGGCGGACGGTCGACGTTCTCGCGTAGATGACGAAGCGCGGGCCGGAGTCCGGTCGCTGGTGTTTGATTCGTTTCGTTCCCATGTGGTCGTCTCGCTTTCTCTGGTTGCGTTCGTTAGCGTCCGCCCCACCTCGCTCCCTGCCGTGCGACGGCAGGGAACGGGCGGAAGCGCCGGCAGGCGGTTACGCCGCTGCGGATGCGTCCTCGGCAACTTGCGCGGCCGACGTGCCGAGGATGTAATCAGCGGCTTTCTGCGCCCATGCGGCGGCGACAATTACGGCTTTCGGATCTCCCTTGATTGCGGCGAGCCAGCTCGCCACGTATGCGGCGCAATTGTCGATTTCGTTCTCGATGCCGGCCGTACCGCAAAGAAACGCCGCGGTCATCTCCGCACACAGCTCCTCCCGTGCGCGGATCGCGCCGTGATTCGTCTCCACGGTCAACCCCGCGTTGCTGTGCCGATCCAACCGCGAGGGGTGGCCGGTGGCGTGTCCGCATTCGTGAAACGCAGTCGCATAGAAACCGGAGTCCGAAGTGAACCGCTCACGCTCCGGCAGCGTCAGCACGTCCGTCTGTATGTTGTAGACGGCTCGTGATCCGAAATACCTAGTGGTCGGGCGGCACGGCATGTTGTCGAGGATGCGTTCCGCCGCGTCGATCGGAGAGAATGCCCGCTCCTGCTGCTCGGGAAACAGTTCGCCTTTCGACATGGGCAGACCGTCGACCTGCTCGACGTTGAACACGGTGAAGTAGCGGGCGAAGGGAATCGATTTCTCGACATCCTCGCCGCTCTCGTTTCGGTCGGTCACCTGCAACCGATTCCAATAAACGACGGGCGTTCCGTGCTCACCCTTCCGAACGTTCGCGCCTAGTGACTGCGCTTGCTTGAAGGTCATCCAGAACGGCGAAGAGAATCCCTCCATCGCAGTAAGCCAGACGTTGATTCCGCGGTATGGCTTACGGCTAAGGAAATTCTGATTCGGACGGTCGGATGAAACCCACGGCTTTTTCCATGGGATTACCCCGTGCTCCAGTTTCCCGACAACTCGCGCGGTGATGATTTCGTAGACGTTAGGCATGATGTTCTTCCTTTCTCGGAATGTCGTCTTCTGACGCGTTCCGCTCGCCGCTCCGTACCCATTGGCAGGAGCGGCGACGCAACCGTCAGCGGTTCGACATTTCGACGGAAAAGGACGGCGATAGAGTGGCGTTGCAGTCGCCGCAAACGACGTCTGCGTTACCGGTGAAGAGGTTTCGCGTTCGGAACTGAGCGCACGCAGGGTGCGGGCAGGACTCCGAAGCCTTGCGAGGAGTCGTAGCGGACGGAGCGAAGAGCGTGGATTGCTGCGGTAGGGTAGCGTTGCGTTGCATGAGTGATCTCCTCAGAATCCAACGGCCACGGATGACGAAAGCGTGATCTCCGCCGGAGTTGCGTCTACCCGCGTCAGCGGATCACCGCACACCGCACAAGACACGCGCAAATCGAGTTTGCTCGCGCGGACAGACGAACATCCGGAGGGACATGTCCAGCGGCGCCAGCGATTGCGCTGTGCTTTGTGGAAGGCGACTTCCAACGCGGCGCCGTCTACTTCGGAATCGTGACGAGCAGGGACGCGTGAGACGGCCGAGAACAGCTCCTCCAGCAGATCGAGGACTTCGCGTTCCGTGGGGCGTTCGGTGAGGAGTCCGTCACTCCAGAGCTTCTCGCCGATATCGTCAACGGTCAGGCCTTCGCGGCGGAAGTAGGTCTTACGAATACCGGGCGAGTCATAGAAGCGTTGCAGCTCGCCGAGGTAGCGTGGGTCGCGTTGGATTTTGCAGGAGCGGAGAGCGTTGAGGAGAGGTTGAGGGGAGTCAATTGTGAAGCGCATGTCATCCTTTCACGTTCCTTCCTGTTTCGTACAGTAGGAACAGGGACAACATAAGTCCTAATGATCCAGAATGCAAGGGAAATCGTTACGCAACCGAACGGTGACGTTACAACGTTCGCCTATCGCTAGCACCCATTGTGTTAGTAAACGTAAATCCAGGCGCGCGCCATGGCGTGTCCACAGTCCGCACGATTGTGGACACGCCAACCGCTAACGCGCGCGCCGTGCGCCATTACTGATTGTGCGTTTAGAAACGTTACTGTGACCTGTCCAGATGGCGTTAATTGTCCGGGGGGGGCCACCCGGTCTCTCTTATGCGTGTGCCGAGCACACCCGCGTTTCAAAAAAAATAACATTCCCAATTTACTATCGCCTTTCGTAATGCTTGAAGGTCTGCGCGGCTCGGCGTTAGCCCGAGCGCCGCCAGCGTTAACGCTTGTGTTTACCATCGGCGGAGAGGCATACAAGAATAGCCTTGGACGATCGAAACGACCGGCCGTAGACGTAAAGGAATTTGTATGCGATCGAAACGCCGGAAGCACCGGCAATCACCGCAGGGGCGGGCAACGAAGCAGGCGAGCATCCGACGCACGCAGCCGTGACTGCGGGACATCCGGTTTGATCACGCCAGCCAGTAAGCGGCGTTCCTCGATGAACGCGCTGAAGCACGGCGAGTGCTCCGCCGTCGCGATCCGTGCGCGCGCTGAGCGCGCGGCGACGATGCGCGAGGCCCGACGACTAATGGCGAAGTCGGAGCGGCGTCCTTCTGAGTCGCTCCGCGGGGGATGGTGACTGCGTCAGTCGGGACAAACGTCGAAACGCGAGGAAATCTAGGCCGCCGACAGGGACAACTCGTCGATCAGTGCGGAGATGTCTGAGTTCTGCTCGATGCGTTCCGCTGCGTGCTCGAAGTGATAAGAGACGAACTTCAAACCGTCTGCCTGTTCTCGGTTGTAGAAGTAGCACGCATTCTGTGCCACATCGGGGGACGTTCCGACGACGACGAACGGCAACAGTTCAAGCAGTCGACGCTCGCCGGACGCAACGAGATACAGGCGACCATCCTCTAAGTGGTGCTCTGCCTCGACTATGCGCTCCTCGAATGGGGTTGATCGGCCCATGACGCGGCGAGCGGTGCAGTGAAAGACGCCCTGCCGGACTCGGCTCGGACCTGGCAGGATGAGGTCAAGCTGATCCCACGCCGTGCCGTAGATCGTACGGAAGCGTGTGAGGAGTTCGGCGAGTGTTCGCTCCCGCTCCCGCGCGCCTTCTGGGCTCACAATTCCAGTGTGTCCGACCCAAGCATTACGCAGCGCATTGGCCTTCTGGAGGACTGATACGAGGTCGCTCGACGTGAGCATCCTCAGCACCACCGCGTCACGCGAACATAAGCCGTCGACCGCCTGTTGCCACAGTTCCTCGCCGCCATTCAAGAGCTTACGGAAGTGCTTCGCGGCAAAACCGAGAATCGAGAGCCACGTACCAAAGGTCGCCCGTCGGAGGCTCGACCCTTTCAGGGCTGCCGCGAGTTCGCGCTTAAAGGGCTCACTCGCGAGCATCCCGGCTCTCCGCGCAGCGCTGAGCAGGATCACCGCATGAAACTCTGCCGCCGCTTCGAAGAAGTGCACGAGGTGCTCGTAGCGACTCTTCGGATCGTCACCAACCGCGTGGTACGCCCACAGGATCGATGCGAGCGGGAAGGGCAGCCGATCGATCCAATCCTTGAAACTCATCTCTTGATGTCTTGTCAGCCTTTGCAGCGCGATACTCGTTTCCTCCAATGATGCCGGATCACTCCACAACCTATCCGTTCGTTCCACGAGGTCGGATGTGACCTGGTCCAACTGTGTCGCGGTGTCGATCATCTGTCGCTGAAAGGTGAGTGGCGGAACGTACACCTCGATATTGGGGATTGTGCCCTTCGAGAGCTTGGGAATTGTTCCACCCGAGAGATTTTGCGACCGCGCGAGCCTCCCTAGCGGCGTGCCCAAAAACCTCGCGAGGAAGGTGGGCTCAATCGCGTCGGGGCGAATGTGGATTTGTGCGTAGTTTTGGGGCTTGATCCGGAGATCCCCTATCGATGTGAAAGCGGGGCTTTCACCGATCAGCGGGAGGTAGACCGCATTCGGCGCTTCGGTATGCTCACCTCCTGTCGCGACGAGCGTGATGTTCGTGAGCAGGTCGCCTAGGCGAACCTTCCGCCACGATGGGCCGAGTTTCTGCGCGAGGGACGTTTCACGGTCAGCTGCAACCAGTGCGTCGATTCCGCGAAAGGTGCTGGCTGCGACGACCCGTCCGAGTCCCACATCTGCGCCGTCGCGTCGTGCTGCAAGGTTGGCGAGAAGGGCGTCGAGGCGCTCGGGTGCGTCGGAGACCTCCCCGACGAAAAGCGTGTTTGCAGACCCGCGACGTATGACTGCGATCGCTCCCCGGATCAGAGCTGAGGGCTCAAACGAACGTGGGGGCAGATAGAGGAGGCCATCGAGATGCAGTCCAAGCGCTACCAGTTGATGACTGACGGTCCGGGCATCGCGGCGGGTCACGAAGCTTGGCGGAACGACGAACAAACCGATGCCGTCGTCCGCTAATCGAAGTGATGCCGCAGCAAGAAGAATGTGGCCGTATTCGTCGCGACACTCAACCGGCACGCTATCCACAAGGAACGTCCGCGCCTCGGGCCGTAAGCCCCACGGGAGTGACGAAACGACGAGATCGAACTGCTCGGTGGTCGTTTCAAGCCATCCGGTCACCTCTTCATCCGATAACGTGAATCCGAACGCGTCAGCAAGCGGCTGGCCAAAGGCGTGCGCGACACCGCCACGGGTAAACCCGCGGCCAGATGTTGCAACATCGCTCTCCATGAACGCACTCAGGAGAAAACCGAATGATGCCGCGGGATCGAGAACACGCGTGGCCGATCGTGGCGCCAAGCGGCGCATGATGTCTATGACGAGATCTGAAATGAGGAACTCGCCGGAGCTGGTCCACGGCATGCGATCGGCATCGCGCGGCACGCTGAAACCATTACGACGAAAGCAGCTCTCGACGGTCGCGTCGACACCGCCTTTCCAACGCCCGAGTGCCTCTAGGCAGTGTTTTAGTCCAAGTGTGCGAGCCGGTTCAGCGACCATACCTCTTCACTATACGCTCGCGATTGAGGGCGCCACCGGACCCACAGTGGCCAGCCGGTGCCACGAACGCTTTTGATCCCGATCAACCGCTGAAGGCGCGATGGAGGAGGGAGGCGAAGAGGTGCTCCGCCTGCCGCAACGCCTCGTCATGCACCCCGCGCAACCGCTCCACTCGCTCAACGAGCGCCGCGAACTCTTGCTGGAGGGCAATCGGCGGAAGTGGAATCCGAAGGTTCTTGATGATCTCCATGTTCAATCCCTCCATGATTGCCCCCTTCGTCGCCACGCCGAGCTGATGCCGGACAAAAGGGTGATGAAGGAACGCGCCGTGGAGGTAGATCGGAAGACAACGGGTCTTGTCCAGCGTGATGCAGCAGAGGTGCTTCGTATTAATGGCTATTGGAATGTTGTCGGGCACGATCGCGCATCGGCCGCAGGTGCCCATGATGGTGATGATCACATCGTCGGGGAACACCGTGTAGCGTACCAGTTGCTCGTACTTGTCGGCAGTGATGAAACGGCGCTGGTCCCACGCGAAACGGTTGCTCACTGCGTTGTCGATGCCAAGGACGGCGATGCCGCTGTCGGTAAACTCCGAATGGAGAAGCTGGCTGCCAAATGGTCCTGTGCGAATGGCATTTGGTTTGTCCGAGGCCAGTTCCTGAACGGTCGAGGGCGGGAACCTCTCGCCGTCAGCGCCGAAGAGTCCGAGGAAGGCCGCAGGAAGGAGGGTGTCGTTCAGTTCGAGTGCGTAGCGGCGGGTACGGCGCAGTCGATCCGCCTGCTCCAATAGGCCGGCGATCCGCCGCTGCTCGGACAAATCGAGTAAGGGGAACTCAAGCTGTTCAAGCTCCGAGACTCGTAGGTTCGAAATGTTCGTCGTGTTGGATGACTGCTTAAAACACCACGCGAGATACTTCCGCGTTGTCATCCAGTAGGCAAGAAATGGCGCGTGGAGGTCATGCTGCGGCCTCGCGACGGTGACGAATGCGCCAAACGTGCAGGGAAATGGTGGCCGCTGGACAAGGCATGACTTGCCGACAAGCTCTTTACTGTTCGCGGTTGAAATCAAAATGTCCCCGGCCTGGAGCATCTGCTTCGCGCTTCCGACTCGCGTGCGTTGGACAAAGCGGCGTGAGTTCCACGCCACGGCGTGCTGCACGCCACTCGTTGTTAGGCAAGCGATCGAATTCTCGAACGGTACAGCCTTCCCTTCGCCGCTTGGAAAAGTGATGCCACGCACGAACTCGCAGACGTCGCCAAGCTGAACGGTTCTCACCTTCACGATTTGTTGACCATCTCCTCAAGCGTAGTGACCTCGCTCGTCGAAACAACTTCCAGTTGTCTCAGTCGTTGCAGCGTGACCTTCGGCTCTTCATAGAACTCGTCTTCCTGCTCGACCTGCCGGTAGCGGCTAGCGGAGAGGTCATACTTGTTGTTCTTAACGTTGTCCTTGGCCACCCAGAACTGGCGTGTGAGCTGGTTTATCTCCGTTTGCAGCGGCGTCATCCGGGATTGGAGTTCGGCGAGTTCGGCCTCGGCCTTCTCGCGGGCGGCGCGGGCCGTGTCGGGCGTCTTAGAAACAACCTCCTCGAACCTCAGACAGTGGATGATGGCGTGGTGTTCGAGGCGGTCAGTCTTGAGCGGAGCAATCTGCTTCTGCAGATCAGCCAGGCGCTCAGCACGCTTCTGGTGGAACCTCACATCCCGTCGGTGATTCCAGCACTCCAGCACGTCGGGGATGTCGTTCTCTTCCACTTTCTCTCGTTTGTCATCCAGCGAGTAGCCGTCGTGCTCCATGTCGTAGAACCAGACCTTTTCCGTTGTTCCACCCTTGGTAAACAGGAGGACGGCGGTGGAGACACCGGCATACGGGCGGAAGACGCCAGAGGGCATGGAGACGACTGCGTCGAGCCGGTTTTCCTCGATGAGCTTCTTGCGGATGTCGACGTGCACCTTGGAGGACCCAAACAGCACTCCGTCGGGAACGATGACGGCCGCTCGACCGCCATTTTCAAGTAGCCGCAGAAAGAGATGGAGGAAAAGAATCTCCGTCTTCTTGCACTTGACCGGCAGCGTGGGGTTCACGTCCGTCGCATCGATTGCGCCCTTGAAGGGTGGGTTGGCGAGTACCACATCGTACGACCGCTCCTCGGTGAATGCTTTGGACAGAGCATCCGTGTAGCGGAAGTTGGGGGCGGCGATGCCGTGAAGCATGAGGTTCATGCTGCCGATGCGAAGCATGGTCATGCCGGAGTCAGAGTCGAATCCGGTCAGCGCCTTGGTCTGGCTAAACTCATATTCGTCTTTTGTGAGTTTGCTGCCGGTGAGACCGTGCGGATAACCTTCATCGTCGTACGTGATATCGCGCGGGTCGGTGTGGGTTTCGAGGAGATGCTGCCAGGCGTTGACCAGGAACCCGCAGGTGCCGGCGGCAGGATCGCAGATGCGCTCACCGGGTTGCGGATCACGCATCTTGACCATCATTCGGATGATGTGGCGCGGCGTACGGAACTGGCCGTTTTGACCGGCGGTGTTGAGCTTGCTCAGGAGGTACTCGTAGAGATCACCCTGAACGTCTTGATTCTTAGCCGAGATCTGCATGGCGTCGATGGCCTTGCAGGCCTCGATGAGGAGACTGGGTTTATTGAGCTTGAACTCCGCGTTCTCCATCTGTTCCGCAAAGGACCCCCCCGCGCCTCCGAGAGTTTTGACGAAAGGGAACACCGCTTCCTTAACGTGCTTGAGAGCCTTGTCGGCGGGGAGTTGCGTCCAGTAAGACCAGCGAAGGTCTGGTCTCGGGAAAATCGGCGTTGATTTCTTGCCGCGGAGCTTCGTGGCGCGTTCGGCATCCTGCTCGCGCTCGTCGAGACGTTTGAGGAAAAGGAGGAAGGAGAGTTGCTCGATGGCGTCGAGCGGATTGGAGAGCCCTCCGGACCAGAGCTTGTCCCATAGAGCATCAACAGCCGAGCGAAGAGTGGTGTCAGTGAGCATTGTTTAGGCGGCGAGCGATTCGGCGAGTTGGAGTAGATCGCCAATCTCCTGTGGTGTGAAATAGCGATCGACCGCGTTGCGGCCGAAGTTGGTCAACGGTGGGTCGTAGAGGTCGGCCTCGACCAGTACGCGCTTCACGAGGAAGACCTCTTGAACAGACCGTAGAAAGCGGATCTGCTCGGCGTTGTAGTTGTGAGCCTGGATGTGTCGCTCGAAGCCTCGCTGCACCAATTGCGGGTAATCGGGGATGGCATCGAGGGCGAGCAAGTGGCGGAGAAAGGCGAGGAAATTGTCCACTCGCAAGCCGTAGGCGAGGCGGATATTTCGGCTGGACAGTTGGATGTCGTCGCGGCCGAGTTCGCGGTGGAGCGTACGTTCGAGGTCGACGAGTTGATCGTCAGTAACCTCGCGGCCTTCGCGGAGTGCGGCAAGAGCGGGGTGCTTCTCCACGATTTCGAGGACGCGGGCATCCACGCGGCGCTTGTACTCTTCGATGAGGATCTGGTGCCCTCCTTCACCGACTGAGATGTAACCGTGTGTCTCGATGAAGTCGGGCAGGTCGATCTTCAGGAAAGCGCTCACACGGTTGCGTCGGTTCCTCATCTCCGGTGCGAGGTCGCGGATGATCTGTGTGAGTTGCGCGGGCGTGGCGGTCGCGAGGTCTGCGGAGAGAGCGAGTTTGGCGCTGGGTGAGAAGCTCACGCGCTCTGCGATGTCGGGAAGCAGGCTCACGTCTTCCGCGATCGACTGGAGCAACTGTGGCGACGGTGTGGTCAGGAGGATTTGCAACTTCAACCGCTCCACTTTGTGGGTGAAGGTTTCCGCGGCCACGTCGACATCGGCGGCGAAACGGAGAAGCGGGGCGATGTGGAGACGGAGGAAACTGAGCTTTACAGGAGTGATGAGAGTCCAGAAATCGTCTTCCCACGCCGAGGCGATTTGCAGCCACACCTTTTTCACGGGAAAGGAATCCTGCGGGACGCGACGCATCATGGCTCGAAGGTCAGCGATTGCCTGGCGAAAAGCCTCGGCGGTATGGTCGGGAAGGTGACGCTCGACAATCTTGAGCCGCGTGTAGAAAACCGACACGAGGACCGGCATATCGATAGGCGGTTTGTCGTCGGCCTTCTTGTTGAAGTCGTTCTGCCAGAAGTCGATGATCTTGAACTCGGTCTTCCTACCGTCCGGTAGACGGTCAAGGTACTTGCACGCTTCTTGGTTGCGTGTGCCGCGGCCGATCATCTGCCAGAGCTTGATGCGCGACTGCACGGGCTTCATGAAGACAAGATTGACGACCTCGGGAACATCAATGCCCGTATCGAGCATGTCGACGGAGATGGCGATGCGCGGGAAGTTGTTCCTCTTGAACTTGGAGATGAGGCCGTCGCCATAGGTGCCGTCACGTACGCGCTCGGTCGTGGACGTGATGACCTGCGCGAGGCCCACGTGTTGCGGGTACATCTCCTCGAAGACTTCGGTGATGCGATGCGCGTGCTTCTTGGTCATTGCGAAGACAATCGTCTTGCCAGGCAACTGGCCCGATTGATCTTTGAGGCAGTTCTCCATGACTTCCTCCCATTGCTTGCGAAGGGTGTCTTTGTTGCTGACCTCGACTTCGATCTCTGTGCCCGCATAATCAAGACTATCGGGGTCGATGCCCTGCTCGACGAGGGCGTTCCTGTCCTCCTCGCTGAGGTCAACGCCCTTGATGCCCTTCCGCTGGAACCCGGTGTGTGCTTGGTAGAGGCTGAAATCGACGAGGAAGCCTTCTTTTACTGCCTGCGGGTAGTCGTAGAGAAAGGTTGGCGCGTTTGCATCACATCCGAAGAGTCGGAAGGTGTCGCGGTCGATGAAGTTGGCAGGGGTGGCAGTCAGCCCGATCATCCGCGCGTCGAAATACGCGATGACTTCGGTAAAGCGCTTGAAGAGCGAGCGATGAGCTTCATCGAAGATGATGAGGTCGAAGAAACCAGGGCTGAACTTTGCGTAGCAGAGTGCCAACGTTTGCTCGGTGGCGACAAAGAGTCGCTTGTTCGTATCTATCTGATGCGTGTAGATCCGGTCGCGCGGCTCGTTTGGCAGGTGGGCTTTGAAGCCATCTGTGAGGGTCTGATCGACGAGGGCGTCACGGTCGGCCAGGAAGAGAACGTTCTGCGCCTGATTGGCGCGCAGACAGACATCGATTAAGGCCATCGTTACGCGCGTCTTGCCGGTGCCTGTGGCCATGACGAGCAGGGCGCTCCGCCTGTTAGCAGCGAAGGCCTCGGCGACGCGGCGAATGGCCTCGTGCTGGTACGGGCGGTCGACGATGGAGTTCTTGATCGCTGTCGCCTCGATCGGTAGCTGGTTCTGGCGTAGGAACTTCAGCCGGTCCAGATCGGTAGGCGTGAAGAATCCGGCGACGAGGCGCGGATTGACGAGGCCCACCTCCCAGAACCAGATGTCATGGCCGTTGGCAGAGAACCCGAAGGGGGCAAAGGGTTGCTTCTTGGCGATCTCGGTGACGTAGTGCCGCAGTTGTTCGTCAGCGTCGCGCGGGCTGCGGGTGCATCGCTTCGCTTCCACGACGGCGATAACGTTGCCGCTTGCGTCGTAGAGGCAATAGTCCGTCACCCCGTTCCATGGCTCCGCGTCATAGCCATCAACCGGGACCTCCAGTCGGACCTGAGTGCGATCGTTGAGCTTCCAGCCAGCCGCTCGCAACCGCGGATCGATGTGCTGCGTACGGGTCTTGGCTTCGTTGAGAGTCATGAAGGCTTGCGGGGTGGCGGACCGCTAATCCTGAATCGCGGTCCGGAATTATCGGAAGAGACGCCGCATGGCCGCTGGGGTGAAGTCGGCGAGGAGTTCAGCCGGCGAGCAGTCGAAAGCGACGGCAAGTTTCAGAACCACCGTGAGACTTGGCACCTTCAATCCGCGCTCGATGTCTGAGACGTGATTTGTAGAGATGGTGTCTGATCCGAGTCGCGGGTGGTTCGCGAGCTTCTCCTGCGAGAGTCCACGCTCCTCACGGAGACGACGCAGCGTCTTTCCGAATATCTCGGCCTCGCGCGTAACTGGCATTGCATCATTCGACGACATATGACCCTCTTGCGTCCACGTGTGATAGATGGCATGCTATAACCCTCATGCGATCGCTGATCACAACCGATCCGATTAGCACTCAGCGCCACGACCGCACCCGATCGCTCTTGCTGTCGTGCGTCCTGGTGATGCCGTGACGCGGCTCGAAGCGTACATGCAGGAGTGGGGCGTGATGCCCTCCGCGCTCGCGCGGCGCTCTGGAGTGAGCCGTGCGCACCTTCTGCGGCTTCGCCGGGGCGAGATGGAGCCGAGTCGCCGCGTCATGGTGGCGCTTACCGAGGCTGCCCGCGTGATGCGGGACCGAACCGTCTACATGGTGGAACTTTTCGAGCTGTCCCGCGCCGATGAGGCGATCTATCTGGCCCTGTTGGAGAAAAGGAAAGCGCCATGACACAACCGAAGGTGGAAACCGTCAACGTCGTGACCATGGAGCACGGGCGGCAGTTTGCGGAGCAATGGTTCAGCGGCGTTGACATCGGCGACGCTTGCGACGACACCAAAATTCTGAAGTGGCCGGGCGATGACGCTGACGATGACCCGACAGATGACGAGACAGAAAGTTTCCACCTGCTAACGAGGAATATTTGCCGCCGCCTGCGGGAAGCGATGGGCGAACAGATAGCGGAGACGTTCGTCCGTATCGCGAATGCCGCAATCGAGGAGGAGCGAGTCCGCCCAGAGGAGCCGCTAGACCCTCCGAGAGTCGAGACGGTTGGCGTCGTCACGGTGGAGCATGCCGACACGCTGATTGATGTCATCAACGAGAACCTGATCAATTCGGGCGCATTCATTGAGGGATTCAGCGAAGCGGCGATCATGACGTGGCCGGACGATGACGAAGCGGCGCAAGAGCACTACAACCGGCTGGCTGACGAAATCCGCGACCGGCTTTTCGCGGAGACTCGGCCCGTCATCGCGGCAGCCTTCGTGCGCATTGCGAACGTCGTAATAGAGGAAGAGCGGACGCGCGTCGAAGATCCGCCAGTCCCTCCGAAGATCGAGACGGCGGAGACTGTCACGCGGGAGCAAGGGTTGGTATTCGCTGAGAACGTGTACCGGCAAACGATCGACTCGGAAGTCTTCTCCGAGGCGTTCGGCAAGACGCACGTGATGACGTTCCCGAACGATGACGTGGACGGCGAAGAGACAGCCGCGCAGGCGCACTTTCATGAGCTATCGGATGAGATCCGCGACCGGCTCCATGAGGAGACGAAGCATCTAATTGCGGACGCATTCGTTCGTGTCGTCGGCGATGTCACCTCGCGCGAACGGCGGCGGCGGTGAAAGACGAAGCGATGACCGACAGAGAATCCAACCCGCTGGACTACTACGACGATGTCCGCCCGCTGCTCCGGCACATCCGCATCATGCATCGATTCTTTGATGAGGTCGTGGATGAGGAGCCGTACCGGAAGTTTCACCCGGAGCTGTACGGTGCGTTCATAGACATCCTGACGCAAGAACTCGCACCGCATGCGCTCACGCTGGCCCTCGCGATCACAGAGCTTGAGGATGCGTTCCCCGAAATCGCGAACGCACTGGAGGAGTCGTGAGCCGACAGCCGAAACTGCGCATCGTCGAAGTCGTCACCCGCGAGCACGGCGAGAGGTTCGCCGATGACTGGCGCGATAGATCCATGGCGATGCTCGAAGCATTCGATGCGTCCGGCGTGGTCAAGTGGCCGAACAGTCGACCCTCGCAGGGGCGGTATCACGACATCGAAGCCGAGATCACGGAGCGCATCTTCGCCGAACTCCGAGACGCTGTTATCGAGACGTTCGTGAAGGTTGCGGGCGAAGTGCTGACCCGCGAGCGTCGGTAGTCGTAAGGACGATGCGATGAACAGAGAGAGCGAGCTGCCAATCTTCCCCGCGCGGAAAGATCCATCCCTGCGCGACTGGCGCAGACGTCTTACCCACGCGATTGACCTGACACGCCGCACCCAGAACTCCATCGCGTATCAAGCTGGCGTCTCGCCCGAAACCCTGAGCCGCGTCATCCACGGCATTCACAAGCAGCCGGGATTCGAAACCGTCGTGCGGATCATCCACGCAACCGGTGAAAGTGTCGGATGGCTTCTGCGCGAGCCCCAGACGTTCCTGTCCACTGACGACAGCGCCCAGATGCGGCAGTTCGTCGATTTTCTGGAGTTGAAGTTCGCGCCACGGAACCGGCGGATTAGTCGCCTTGACTGACGGCGATTACCCCGATGAACTGGCGAGAACGACTCCGCGACGCGATCAATCGATCCGGCAAGAAGCACAGCGTCATCGCATGGGAAGCCGGAATCACGCGGGCGACGCTGAGCAGAGTTTTGACCGGGACGCATGCGCAACCGAGGTTCGAAACCATTCTGCGAATCGCTCACGCAGCCGGAGAGCGCGTCGGGTGGGTATGCGGGGAGGAAGGATTCAGCCTGGACGACCATCAGCGCGCGAAGGTGCGGACGGTCGCCGGAATCCTGATGGATATGACCCGCAGCAACCCGCTGCGACCATCTGAGGGGATACGACAAGGGAGACTGGCCTCCCGAGCAAGAAGAACTCGAAGCGCAACATCCTCGCGGGCGGCCGGACACGATTGATCTCCTCCGAAGCATTTCTCGCGTTGGTACGAAGAGATGATGCTGGCGGTCCGGCGCCACCGTCCGAAGACGCCGATTCACGCGCGCCTCAGTCGCGATTAGGTTCTTCGCGGAGAACCGCAGCAGGTTCGACCTCACGAACGCCGCGGAGAGCGTGATGGACTTGCTGTCGATGCGGGGATTCTCGTGGATGACTCGTGGGCGGTCGTTCCGGAACTTACCTTGAGATTCGGCGGTGTTGAGCCGAAGAAAGCGCGGGCATTCGTTGAAATCAATACTCTTGCAGCAGTTCCGAGCCGGGCAGCATAAGTTCCACACCAAAATGAGCCCGCAAGAGTTCCCGGGCAAGATTACCCGCTTCGCCAGCGCAATACTTCGCCGCCGTCAGTGCCGCCTGTTGATCGCCTGCTCCGCCCTTCGCGGACCTACGAAACTCCAGAATAAGCTCCAGTTGGCCCCTCAGTTGGCCTAAGGGAGGACGCAATTCCTCGCCGATGCTCATATTTCGAAGTTTATCGATTCGTCCTAGCAAAGATCTAACGTTTGCCTCGCTCGTCCAACGGTCAGCAACCGCCGCGTATTCGCTATCAAGTAACGGGAACATTTCGCACATCAGGCCAATCTCAGACAGCACCGAGCGAAGCTTGTCCCCTATCATTGCCTTTCGAAGACCCGCTTCCTCGATCGTGAGTCTCGATACCTCCACCGCTGCCTGTCCCTGACCTACTGCCCACTTCATGATGTGGTAGGTAAAGTAAACGTAGACGAAGGTCCCGACCATCGAGGCGATCACCGCGAACGTCTGAACGTACGTGGTCCAGTGAACAGGAGGACGCGGCGCGGCGATCAACATCATCACATTCTATCTATCCATGACTCCAGAACCAGCCCAACCAAACCACTGCAAGAGATGCCACCGAACATCAAACTCGACCCGAAGCACGCCAACCTGTGTGGAGGGTTCGAGAGCGAGTGCTGGCGTGGTGCAGCTATCCGACGACGCCCATCTCGCGAACCTGAACCTGAACAGCAGGGCCAGTCTCACTCTGTCGATTGCGAGATTGCAGAGATGAGATCAGCAAACGGTTCAACATTTTGATAAGCACGAGCTATCGCGATCGTCGCCTGGAATACTCCTTCGATGTCGACCGCCTTGTCGCTAAGGTTTTCACGAATGCTTCGCGCCTCCGTAGTCTCAGGAGAATCAAGCAGCATCTCAACATCCATGCACAGGTGCCGCAGCCGATGAATCAGTCCGAAAACGTCCTCAGGGAAAATAGATCGCGCTTTGTATAACTCATCTACCAGCATCGGGGCCAGCGCCTTGAATTCCTCCGCGGCGGGACACGTGCGAGGATCAACTTTCACGACTGCAAGCCGCCTCACCTTGTCTCGACATTGATATGCGACTTGCGTAATGTCTCGAAGTGCTTTGACTTGCTCGTCATGAAGAGCGGCGTTCCGGCGCTGCTTTTCTGCCAGCGAAGCTGCACGCTCCTCCGCCGCCCGTCTAAACTTATTGTCGATCAAGTTCTCTATGATGCGTTTCGCTGCGAGAAGAACGACCCCGGATGTAGCTGCCGCTACTCCCGCTGCTGTCAAGATCGAACCTACGTCGATGTTCATCGCCTCAATTATCGCCCACCACGCCGTCAGGTACCGCACATCATATTCTCACCACAGACTTGACGTTTTTGGTGGGTGTCGCTCCATCTACTTGGGAAGTATCCTAGCCCGTGGAGTACCCTTGATCTAGGAGATCTCGAATGAGACTAGAAATCAAGCATAGCCGTCGAGCAACCGATAATCCCAAGGTCCTGTCTCACCACGCCACGTACTACCTGCGCGAGCCGAGCATGGAGCCTATCGTTGCGCCGGAACTCGAACAGAGACTCGCGGACCAGACCTTGAGCGACCTGGCTGCGCGTTGGTATCTTCTGAACGGTCCTGCTAATGTACCCGACGCCAACGAAGAACTTCTGAGAGGTAATTCCGCCGCCGACGCCCCGATTAGCACCCTTCTTCGAAGGAATGGTCATCCCTTCGAGTTTGTCTCCGATGATCCGATTCTCGTCGCTGCGGTTGATGAACGTGTGCGCCGTGCCATCGCGATGATCGTTGAAGATAAGGTCTATGCTCGTTACCTCACCGAAGTGCCGGAATACAGTTTCGACCTCGGCAGCAAAGAGCACGCTCCCTCTGGCTTTGCTCTTCCAGCTGTTCCCAAAGAGATTCGGGATAAGGTCGTCAAGACTCCGTAGCATCAAATTGTTTTTTCGTTAATCACCCTTTACACACCGCATGTCTTGTAAACACGTAAGGGCTTGCTGCGCTGAAGGTATTTCCCGAACCGGCCCCTTGCCAAACGCCCCCGAAGAGGTACAGTAAACATATATCCCCTTCCCCTCGTATGACCAAGCTCTGCTCACTCTTTCTCATCCTCGCTGCCCTCTTCCTACACTCCAACCGGGCCGCCGCGGCGTACACCCCTCAGACTCTCCTAGAGGCCACGAACCAAGCCCGGATCACCTATCACCTTCCGGCGCTCCACACGAACCCTAAGCTCGAAGCAGCGGCCCTTGCCTTCGCCCTCAAGGAGGCCAAGACCGGCGACTTTTCTCACCATGGCGACTGGACCATTCTCAACGCCACCGGATACGAACACTCCTACGCCGGTCAGAATCTTGCCCTCGACTTCACCGACACCAGCAGCACCGTCATGGCTTGGCTGAACTCTCCGGGCCACCGAGCGAATCTTCTCTTCGACAAGTACACGCAGACCGGATTAGCCATGGCCTCGTCCTCGGATGGACGAATCTACGTCGTCCAGTACTTCGGCACGCCGGTCAGTGACCCAAATATCGGAGCACGACTTCGATAGCGAGCACAGCCGTCAGGATCAGAAGAGCCCATGTCAGCTTCTCCAGGCGCTTTGAGGACTGTTCGACTTTCTCTCGATACCTAGCCTCTGAAGCTCAACGAGACACGCCTGCGCACAGTAAATCGTTGTCTGGCCGGTGCCATCGCCCATCAATTTCAGTAGGGAAAGTGCTTTCTCTCGAATTCTCGCTTGATCACCCGACTCTATGATTTCGGATAGGTTCTGTATGGTCATAAACACCTCACATAGTGAATTTGAGAACTAGTTATTATAACACGCTCCTTGATTACCCTCATAAGCGGATCGCACACGATTATCGTCTCAGGTGCTCCCGGATCATGCGGAAGGCTCCAACCACGAAGATGATCAGCAGCATCGACCGGAACACGAACAGCTCGATTGCTTCAAACGGAATGCTTTTCATAGTCATCGTCCACCAAGACCAATTCACAGAACTCATAATAACTGCCGCCGCGAGATCTACCTCGGCACTTCCAAGGAGTATCGGCAAACGAGTTCCCAAAAGCATCCGCAGTTTTATGCGCAGAAATGCTGAGAGCATTCCACGGTGAGTCCACTTCCTGTGGAATCATCTCTCTATCCCCACAATTCGAACTTGACGTTTTTCGTGGGTGTTCTAGGCTGGAGGCATGTCCCGGAAGTACAACCGCTCCCAGCATGCCCACAAGGCTGCCAGGACTACGCAGAGATTCAGCTCTTCACCGGCAAGAACCAAGCTGGCGCGATCTTCTCGCTGAAGAACTTCGGCTGGAGCGGCAGGAGATCGATCACACGACGAAGGGCGAGCCGATCGGCGGCTTCAACTACATCACGCCGACGAATGAACCCGACGATCCGGCCCACAACTAAACAGCATCTCGCATGGCAGAGGTGGCAGGACGACCACACCCGCTTCCTTCTACTCGGAGGAGGAGCTGGCGGTGGCAAGAGCTGGCACACCTGGGAGAAAAGACTCGTCCGGGCCTACCCGTATCCCGGCATCCGTTCCTTCATCGGCCGAAAGGAACTGAAGCGCCTGATGCAGTCCATCTACGCCACCTGGACGAAGGTCTGCGCCTTTCACAAGATCCCGCCGCAGGACTGGAAGTTGAACGGACAGTACAACTACAGCTCCCCTCGGCCGATCACCTGATTTTGGTGACTCGCTCATGATGCGGATGTGGTTCGAACTGCAACCAGCAGACTCAGGCTTCATCCCTCCGCCGACGCTCGGACTCGTGAGGCCGTTTCCAGGGTTAGGGGTATGAAGCAGGGACCGCAAGCCCCTCGACTCGCTTCGGCGGTATAATCCGAGCACCGTGGACATTTTCGAGCATCTAGCGCAACTAGTGATGCGCGAAGGTTTTATTCTTCACGGTAGCCCCAACAAACCATCGGCAATGCATGTTTCGAAACTTGTTCCGGTTCTAAAGAAGAGATTTGGCGTCCCGCGCCTGCCAAATAACACAGAGACAATAGCAGTATCAACTAACGCTCCAAAAACAGCGGCGTTGCTTTTCGATCGTATCTGGAGTCCTCCTCCAGACCTCCTGCACGATCCACCACCAGCCAAACTCACCGTGTATGGTGCGACGCCGCTTGAAATCTATACATTGGCAGCGATCTTCTTCAATAATGCTCAGAAGTTTGGCACAGCGTCAGAACAAATACTTACGGAAGCCGATGCAATTTTCCGAGCAGCTATGGCAAATCCAGACTTCACGCCGGACCGGAGTATCGCTGATTCTCTATTCCACCACAAGAAAATTAGCGCCGTGCCAGTGCTTACCACTACCAGCGAAGCGCGCGATCAATACAAACCGGGGTTGATCGCCGCTCTTGTTACCGCCATCGCAGAGATTGCCGTCGTCGACGAAAAATCCTTAAAGTGGCGACAAGTTATCGAATTTCGAAATGACAAGCAGGCCCGAGCCAACTATCATCGACTGATCCATTGGCTTGATTCAGAAATGGTCGGTAAGTCGCGGGAATTCATCAGAGACGAAATCGCGGTGCGCTTGGACCGCTACGAGTCTTCCCTCCGAAAACACGGCATTCAAACGCTAATCGGAACTATCGAATCAATTGCTGACCCCGCCTTCATAACGTCTGCTGCCGCACTTCTGGGAGTGTCAACATGGGCTGGCGTCCAAGCGGCTGGCGCTTTGACGATTGTCTCTCTGGGTGTCGGGCGAGCAGCTTGCACAGCGGCGAAATCCCTGCTCGACTTAAATGAAGCCCGCCGTGGCCCTGGGTCGGAGATCGCACTTATACATGAGCTCAAACGGATATAACGTTCGGGCAGTCTCAAGACTTCGACGATCCGCATATTTCTCCCCACCTAGTCAATTCAAGATTTCTCACCTCCATTACATCCCACTTATCAACACCCCCTCGTATCTTCCCCGCCGCGTGCGCGTTATATCTAGCGCAAACCTCCACCTCACGAAGTGCCCATCCCCCCGTCACCATCGACGAGATACAGATCGACCTCGACTCCGATCGCCGCTGGCGTGAAGCGATGGCATCAAGCCTGGGGACGGACAACTACGAGCTGTACCGGAACACGGTCATCGTGAACCGCCTCACCCAGCGCCAGAGCGTCAACGTGCCGTGGATGAAGAGCACCATCCGCTCCCTCCTCTCGAAGGCTGGTGAAGCCGCCGACATGAAGTTCGAGGACTTGGAGAACAACGGGCCGCCGCTCCAATCCTTTCGTGAACGCCTATTGGGTGCGCTGAGGTATCAAGGTACGCTTCGGGCAGGCGGCGTCGTCGATCCTGTCTGATCTGACTCTCAGAAACCCGCCATGACCCGAACCCGAAAGTAACCGTGGTTACTTTCCTCGCGCGCTACCATCCCGCCTCGTGACGGCGACGCCCGGTTGAGTCACCTCTCCACGAGCCGTAGGATCGCGTTCAGCGCATCGCAAATAGGCTGAGCGTTGTCCACGTTCAATCCGCCGCAGAAGAACTCTCGACCCTCAACGTCTGTGAAGAACAGCATTCCTCTCGCGCCCCCGGAGTCGCCGAGATTGAACGAGCCGCCCCGGTAACGAGCGAGGGATCGTCGGACGATTGCGCGGAGCTGGGCGCGGTCGGTATCCACCCGAGAGATGGTATCGGTTCCGTGCTTTGCCTACCGTGCGCGTACCACCGGCATCTGAGCAACGACGGTTACTTTTTCCAGCGAGTAGAGCCTGCCTTCGGATGGTGTCGTACGGCACCGTGACGCGGGGAGCGCCTGTTCGTGGATATCACGCGAGAGAAAGTCTTTCCAGTGGCGCGCTACCATCCCGCGCCATGACCGCGGCCGCCGCCCTACTCTCCAGCCTCGACACGATCACCTCCGAGACGACGACCATGCTCTCCGCGCTCGATGACGTGAGCCCGTCACCCGATCGCCACGAAGCGAAACGCCGCGTGCTGGAGATACGAGGACTCGCGCGACCGATTTCCCTACCCCTACCCTCCCCACCCCACCCCTAACCCGCTATGATCCAAGTAGTTATTTGCTGGACGGCGGGGGGTGGGGTAGAGAAACTGGAACGCCGTGACCCTCTAAGGTATCCGAGGGCTTACTCATGCGCCGCTTTGCCGTTGCCTTGGTTGCGTCGTTCTTCGCCCTCGCGCTCGCGGCACAGATTCCGGCTCGCGTCGACCACGCGGCGGTCCAAAGCACTTCCGTAGGGCAAACGGCTACGGCTGCCGATCAGAAGGTCGTCTTCAACACGCACTCGCTGATTTACCACTGTGCGTCCTGTTCGGCGGCGAAGCGGTGCACGAAGAACTGCGTCACCACGACGCTCGCTGACGCGAAGGCGCGCGGCGGCAGGGCGTGCAAGCTGTGCGGCGGGACATGCGCTCACAGCTCGCCTCCCCATGCGCAGAATCAGGAATCCCGGCCGGCGCAGCACATCCGCTGCTGCGATGGGACCTTGTCACCGAGCTGCACATACGTTCACAGCGGATGCTGCTCGCACCATGGCGGCGTGTGCCAGTAGCGACTGGTGATCAAACCCTACCGCTTCAGGTCGCCGCTAAGTCGCACTGCACCACCGAGCCGCGCCACGAGACTTCCGGCAGGCTTACCGGTCTTGTGCAGATCGGCCAGGCTTACCGGTCTTGTGCAGATCGGCTAGTCTGTCTGCGTCCTCAGGACGCTAGGACGCGGCTGATTGCCTGGCCCGACTGGGCTGGTCGAGATAGGGCGCTACTCTCGGAGCGGCGGCGTGACAGGCTTAAACACGAGGTGGTGAGAGGTCGCCGGAGCCGCCTCATGTACAATAATTGTATGCAAAAAAAGATCTGCGAAACTCCAGACTGCGGCAATCGAGTACGATTTGATGATGTCCTGCGCTTTATCAGGCAGATGGATAAGGAGTTAGCGGCGGCGGGAAGCCACGGCATCAATCCTCGCGTAGGCGGCCGCGCTATACCCCGTCCCTTCTATTGCAGCGCTTGCCTAGACTCGATGGGTATCGCGGCTTAATTATTTGCCATTATCACAGGTCGCCTTGCCTGCGCCGCCTATCCTTGCTCGCCGCTTGTCTCCTCGGCGACTCTCCGATACTCAGGAGAGTATGCCCGCCGCCCGTCTCCGTCTTCCCGCGATCGACCCATGTGCAGGCATGAGCATCGATTCCCGAAGCACTAAGATTTCGTGGCCGACGTAAACTTCGCGAATGCCAAACTTGGAGACAGCCCTACAGCAGTTCGAAGCGTCTGAGGCGAACTTGGCGAAATTGGAGAAGATCTGGGCTGAGCTTGAGGCGCTGATATCGACTGGCCCGGCGTTCGGAGCACCGCCCAAGTACGACGACCTTTGTCGAGCTTTCCGGGGCATCCTCCTTTACTTGCCATCGATCGACGGATTTCGTGTCGAGGATAAGTTGTGGGACTACGATGACATTGGTCAAAATCGCCTCGATGCGCTCGAACTCGGCGAGATCCAAGCGGAAATTGCCATTGATCGAGAGATAGCCGAGCAGGGGCGTCAGCTTCGCGAATATCGCTTTCGCTTTGATGGCAAGAGAGCACACCTCATCCGCCAAAGAGTCCTCGACCTTATCGACATGGTTGATTCTGCGCTGCGCAAGCTTGTGCCACGGTACGAATCACACGAGGTCAACAAGGAGGTCGGTGGGCCGGACTGGGAGCAAGTAAAGGATGCCATTGCCGAAATCGACACCCTGCTTGGCAGCAGCGTTCAGCGACCGGCATGCTGGAGGGACCTTCACAGGCACCTCAGTTTCCATAAGGTCGTTGATCTGCTCGACATCGAAAAACACGATTGGCCTCCAGTGAAGAAAGCTTTCCGTTCCGTACTCTACGGTGAGCACGATCCGTTACCCGTCGAGGTCGTGGACTTGGGGCAGCTGGTTGCTCAGAAACCGACCGGTAGTGTTCCAACCAAGCTGAACTGGTCAATCCTTTCAGCCGAGGATTTCGAACGCCTGGTATTCCTGATTATCTCGGACACTTCCGGCTATGAGAATGCGGAGTGGTTGCAGCAGACGAACGCGCCGGACCGCGGCCGCGACCTGTCTGTCTATCGCGTCTTTCATGATCCGCTGTTGTCTACGCATCGCCAGAGGGTCATCATTCAATGCAAACACTGGCTCGCAAAGAGCGTCGCCGCGCCCGACCTCACGGCCGCGATCGGTCAAATGGAACTGTGGCAACCGCCTCGCGTCGATGCTCTCATCGTGGCCACGACCGGTCGTTTCACTGCCGATGCCGTCGCGCTTGCCGAGAAGCAGAACTTGTCTGATCGCGCACTCAACGTCGAACTCTGGCCCGAAAACCACCTTGAGCGCCTCCTCGCGTCGCGCCCGCACCTAATCGCGGAGTTTAGCCTTCGGCGGCCGGCGTGAAACGGTGCAATTCATGGCATACGACACCGTGCTGTCCGACGGCTGTTAGACTTCTAACGGCGCACGGCCAAGTAGACACTTATTGATTTCGAAAAATCAGGCGTACTCTTCTCTCATGAGCGAAGGCGAACGCGGCAGGCCTCGATCCTCCGAACGGTTGCATACACGCGACTGCAACGTGATCGACGTGCGCTCGCTGCCGCATGTGCTGCCGCCATCGCCGCCGATACCGGAGAGGATTGGACGCATCCTTCGGGAGGCGTTCCCCGACGATCGGGCGCGGCACGACCTGACGATCACCTGGCCGAACGGCGGACGGCTGAACCTGACGTTGTGGACGACAACGACGCGGCCGTTCTACGGCGGCGCTCGTCGGTGGTTCGTCTGCCCTGGGGCGGGATGCGGTCGTCGCTGCGCTAAGCTGTACTCGCCGAATCCCGGCCGCTCGCCGTTCGCCTGCCGGCGGTGTTGGCGGCTGGTCTACTGGTCGCAATATCTGAAGGACGAGAGGCTCGCCTTCGTTCATCGGTGGGTGATCAACCCACCGAAGATGACGGCTTCGGCGTGGCGGCAACGACTGAAGCGGTCCGTGACGAAGACGATGAGGCAGTACGGGATCGAGGAGTAGGAAGTTGACTCTCAAGCAGGCCTCGTGTATTGGTCTGATTTGGTGGAACGTCGGCCATATGTCTCGTGATTAGAATGATTTGCGAGTTCCACAGCGTGTGGAACCAGGTGGAACCGGGTTCCGTTAGGTTCCAAACAGCTAGGAACCGTCACCTCGGACCCCGGAACGGCTAAGGCAAAGACAACCGTATTCGATCCTTGCACAGGTTCCACGTTTTCAAGATCCCAAGCGAGTGTCTGGCTACATTTTGCGCCACACACCATTCTTTGAGCCAACCAAATTTAGTGCCTTCAGACGAGACAGGAGACGAGACAGGGACGACTTGGGAATGAGCTTATTGGCGATCTGCTGGAACCGGAATTGTTGCGGGAGCTGCGAGTAAAGCATTTTCTGAGCCTCCGTAAGCGCCGCCTCTCTGACCGTGTGTGACGAGGCGAGTTCAAATCCAGCTAACTGAGAGCGATGCTCTGCGGGCTCGATAATTAAAGGTTCCATCTCCTCGCCCCGGCGAATGCCGTGGATGATGCGAACGTGCCGACCATCGTCCAGGTGTGCCATCCCGATTCGAACGTCAGATCTGTTGACAATGTCTAGGGAGCCGCACACCTCCTCAAGCCAGTCTGCTGGATCACGCAGAAGGTTGGGCTGTGCCTTGGCCGAGCGGATCTTCTTTCTGAGGTTGTGCACGAGTAGCACCGCGGCGTCAGGAAACTGCGAAAGCAGTCCCCTCAATTGCGCGTAGAGATCGAGAACGGGTTGCTTCTTGAGCGAGTCAACTCGGAACAACATATCGAAGGGATCGATGATGACGAGTGCCGTCGGCTTCGACTGCAAAGCCGTTTCAACGAGTCTTAGCGAGCCGCCAGCGTGGCTTGTACGTACGGCGAGAAGTAGGGCAGCCGTATTCGGTGAATTCGAGTCGTCAAGTTCCAAGTACGGGTCGATTACGGCCGGCACCGGCGGCGGCGCCACGCCTATTCGTGCCGCGATGTTTCGGACGTTCGCAATGTAGGTCTGCGGTGGGTTCTCCATGTCGATGGCCACGATCGGTCTGCGGTCGACCTTCCGACCACAGAAGTTGGTGCCGGTCGCTACGCAGACTTGAATTTGAGTAAGAAGGGGGGTTTTGCCGACGTTGAACGGACCGGCTATGATCCCAATCTGACCCTCACGAAGGATTCCTTCGATAATCTCGGGGCGTCTGGCAATCGGTCGACTGAAGTAATCGCGCTCTGCGGGTACTTGTCGGTGCCGGACTCCTGGGGCTGTGATAGGATTCACTTCCTCCGTAGTTTTGTTTTGGCTTTCGGCCCGCCCTGCACGGCGGGCCGGTTGCATTTCTGGGCTTGGTTTCATCACACCCTCCCCGCCGCCGCACGTCACGAATTGCGGCGCGCCGACGGCGACGCACCCATTTCGCCGGCGATCCACTCACGTAGCGCATCGGCTGGAACGCGAACGGAACGACCGATTCGAACTGACGGAATGACTCCGCGGGCGATGAGATCGTAGATGCGCGTGCGACCGATCCCGAGCGTCGCCGCCGCCTCGTGAGGTGTCAGTAGCAGTTTTTCCATGGCAGGTCTCTTTTCAGGCCGCGCCGCCTGAATCAGGACTGCACTCGTTGACGACTTCGAGTTGCCCGGTGCTGTTCGACTGCCGAGCGCGGGATTGCCCATCGTCCATCGACCTTCCGCGCTTCCTCGAACCTTCCGCTGTAGAGAAGATCGAACACGTACTTAGTCGTGCATCCCAGGTAGCGCGCCGCGTCTCGAACCGTCACGGTCTCCTCGTTCATCTTTCCGCCTCCTGCTTGCGTTGTTGGTGTATTCTAACTAGAATACTGCACATGGTAAGGCATCTAGACACCTATTCGCTTCAGATGGCTTTCATCTATCTAGTACCAAGGGTCAAGGTGGAGTTTCGGCCGGACCACGAGATCTTTATGTGCGCTTTCTTCTCGCCGTGGCGATCAATTCAAAACGACCGTGGAAAGATCCTGCGCGAATTTGTGAATGCCGACTCGTCGCCGGAAACGATCGCCTCGTTCACCGAGCGGTACGGTCCGGTCCGGTGGCAGGACGCGTTCAGTCCGTACCCGAGCGTGACCTTGGGGGGGAAGGTCGCCGTCGACGTAGTGTCACCACCACAGGAGGGGCGTGCGATCACGAGTCCGCCGTTTCGAGGGTTTCGGGAGGGTGTAACGGACTACGCCTTTGGGCGCAGCGTCTGGGAGGACAATCAAGCACTCTTCAGACGTCTTTGGCTAGCCGAGGAAGACCCTGCGGATTTGAGAATTGAAGGTGGTGCCGATCTGTCGTTTAGTACCCGGCAAGTCACGTACAGGACCGAGAGTTTGGAGGCGTTCCTGTATCTGAGCATTCTGGCGAACCGTCCGCGCCTTCGAAAGTGCGCGGGTGCGGATTGCACCGCGCCCTTCTTCTTCAGCCGGCACGGGCCGCAGAAGTATTGCTCCGACGAGTGTTCGGAGTCGGCTGTCCGAGCGGGCAAGCGGAAGTGGTGGGACAAGAACAAGAGGACAGAGAGTAATGGTCCGCAGCGTCAACCAACGCGTGGAAGGCGAGGCATCAGATGAGCAAACGAGGTCAGAACGAGGGGAGTATCTACAAGCGCAAAGACGGCCGGTGGGCGGGAGCCGTAAGCCTCGGCTACGTCGGCGGAAAGCTGAAGCGGAAAGCGGTCTACGGCGGCACGCGGAGGGAAGTTCAGGACAGGATGACCGTCATCCTTCGAGATCAGCTGCGCGGAATACCTGCCATTGGCGAGCGGCAGACGCTGGCCGACTTTCTGGAACGCTGGCTTTCTGACGTGGTCCGGCCATCCGTCCGGCCCAGGACTCACACGAGCTATGAGCAACTCGTCAGGTTGCACCTGAAGCCCGCGCTGGGCCGTCTGCCGCTTGTGAAGCTCACACCGGAGCACGTGCAGCAGTTCATGAACGACAAGCTCGGAGCGGGCCTCTCCGCGCGAACGGTGCAGTATCTGCGGGCCGTCCTCCGCCGTGCGCTGAGTCAGGCGTTGCGCTGGAACCTCGTCGCCCGGAACGTCGCAACCCTCGTCGATCCCCCGAAGGCGAAGCGGAAGGCCGTTCGAGTGATGTCCCCCGATGAAGTGAGCCTCTTTCTTGATGCGGCCAAAGGTCAACGCTTCGAACCTTTGTTGATTGTCGCCATCAGCACGGGGCTTCGTCAGGGGGAGTTGCTCGGTCTGCGATGGGAGGATGTAGACCTTCCGGCTTCCGTGATCCACGTCCGGCACGCAGTCCAGCGGATCAACAGCAAGCTGACCCTGACGGAGCCGAAGACGGAACGGAGCCGCAGGACGATCCGCCTGCCGCAGATCGCGGCCAAGGCGCTCCAGACTCAGCGGGCCCGTCAGAATGAGGAACGGCTCGCAGCCGGTGGACGGTGGAACGACCTCGGTTTCGTGTTCGGAACCTCGATCGGCACGCCGCTTGATGCTCGGAACCTTACCCGTCACTTCGCCCGAGTCCTGACGCGCGCCGGACTGCCTCGGCTAAAGTTCCATTCGCTCAGGCACTCTTGCGCCTCGCTCTTGCTCACTCAGCACGTTCCGGCTCGTGCGGTGATGGAGTTGCTCGGTCACAGCGAGATCCGCTTGACCATGGACACCTACAGCCACGTCATGCCGCAGCTCATGACGGAAGCGGCGAACGCGATGGATGACGCTCTCGGAGGGGGCGTTTCCTGACAGCAACTCTGACAGCAGAACCCGCAGCACACGGCGACGCTCGGCGATACGAGCCGGAACAAGCTGTGAGAGAAAACGGAGCCAGAAACACGCAGCGACACGCCCCGGACGGTACTCCCCCGGATTCGTAATCAGCAGGTCGCCGGTTCAAATCCGGCCAACGGCTCCATTCGATCTCGCCAAGCCTCTGGGAAATGTGCCGCGGCATTTTCGCAGTCTGGAATTCCTACTTCCGGTCCGTCAAAACCC
>Ga0247667_1000152_pt1 | contig 30221 bp, 23 predicted proteins | sample CNK08_metaG_FD_183027 | JGI IMG/M metagenome (GOLD analysis project Ga0247667, IMG submission 183027) | Soil microbial communities from Purdue University Martell Research Forest, Indiana, United States - CNK08 | ecosystem: Environmental > Terrestrial > Soil > Temperate forest > Bulk soil... | reverse complement strand
CACGGACCGTCGGTGTGCCCGTTGCGCCACCACCGCTGCATGCGAGATGTGGGCGTCGAGCGCGTGCTGGCGGCGATCGCGGCCGCCGGCGCGCTCGGACCGGGGGGGGCGGGGGGGGCGGGGGGGACGGCGTGAGACGAGGAGGCGCATGCGCTATGTAGTCGGGATCGACATCGGGGGCACCAACATCGTCGCGGGGACCGTGGCCGAGGACGGGTCCGAGGTGCTGGGCCTCGTCTCCGAGCCGACCATCGCCGAGCAGGGGGCGAACGCGGTGGTCGATCGCATCGCCAAGCTTGCCCGCGCTTCGATGGGCGCCGCGCGCGGCAAGGAGATCGCGGGCGTCGGGATCGGCTCGCCGGGCCCGCTCAACACTACGACCGGCATCGTCCTCCTGACGCCGAACCTGGGGTGGACCAACTTCCCGCTGCGCGACCGGCTCACCCGGGCATTGGGTCTGCCCGCGACGCTCGACAACGACGCCAATTGCGCCATCTTCGGCGAGTGGTGGAGGGGCGCGGCGCGCGGCGTGCGGCACGTGGTGGGGCTCACCATCGGGACAGGGATCGGTGGCGGCATCGTGCTGGATGGCGAGGTGTACCGCGGCGGGTCGGACATCGCGGGCGAGATCGGCCACATGACGGTCGACCTGAACGGCCGGCGCTGCAAGTGCGGCAACTACGGGTGCCTCGAGGCGTACGCCTCGGGTCCGGCGATCGCGGCCCGCGCGGTGGAAGGAATCGAAGCCGGGGCCGACACGTCACTGCCCAAGTACGTGAACGGCGACCTTTCGAAGATTACCGCCCAGCTGGTGTACGAAGCCGCGCACGATGGCGACGATTACGCGCTCGAGGTGGTGAAAGACACCGCGAAGTTCTTGGGCGCCGGCGTCGCGAATATCATCAACATCTTCAACCCGCAGGTCGTGGTGATCTGCGGCGGCGTGACGCTCGCGGGCGAGCGGCTGTTCGTGCCGCTCCGCGGCGAAGCCAAGCGGCGCGCCTTCAAGCCGGCGGTGGAAGTCTGCCGCATCGTACCAGGCGAGCTCACCGGCACGGCGGGTGTCTACGGCGCCGCGGCCGTCTTCATGCGCCGCACGTGGGGACGCGTGTGAAGCGTCTCGGGGTAATCGGGTCCATGGTGTGGGACACGATCCACGGCCGGGATCCCGCCCAACCCGCGGTCGAAGAGTGGGGCGGCATCTCCTACTCGCTCGCCGCGCTCGACGCGACTCTCGCGGACGACTGGCAGATCGTCCCATTGATCAAGGTGGGCCAGGATCTGGCCGCCCGAGCCAATGCTTTCCTGAAGACCCTCAGACACCTGACACCGGCCACCCGTTTTATCGAAGTCCCGGTTCCCAACAATCGCGTCACGCTCCGGTACTACCAGCTCGAGCGCCGCTGCGAGCAGATGTCCGGCGGCGTGCCGCCGTGGACCTGGGCGGAACTCGGTCCCCACGTCCAGGATCTCGACGCGCTGTACGTGAACTTCATTTCTGGCTACGAGCTCGATCTCGCGACCGCGCAGCTGCTGCGCCGCGGGTTCCCGCGGTTCCTGTACGCCGATCTGCACAGCCTGTTCTTGGGCAAGGAGCCGGACGGCACGCGCGTCCCTCGTCCCCTGCCCGACGCGCCCGACTGGTTCGGGTGCTTCGACATGGTGCAGCTCAACGAGGACGAGTTGGAGCAGCTGGGTGACGACCCCCTGGTCACGGCGGCCGGAGCGCTCGCGCGCGGCTGCGCGACGCTGGTCGTGACGCTCGGCTCCCGCGGCGCGGCGTACTTCACGGGGAGCCCGGTCCGCACCGCGCGGATCTCGCCCGAGGGCGCGACGGTCGAGGCCGGCGACCCGACCGGGTGCGGCGACGTGTTCGGAGCTTCCGTCGTGGCGTCGCTCGTGGCGGGCAGCAGCCTCGAGGAGTCGCTCCGGCTGGGTACGCGCATGGGCGCGCGCAACGTGTCGCACCGCGGCGCCAGCGGCTTGCGCGACCACCTGCTCGGCAAACTGTCCACGGTATGACCCGGCTGGTCGAGGTACCCTCGCAGTTCGACGACCGCTCATTCGATCAATTCGCGGGCGCGTTCGCCGAAGCGACAAAGGACGGCGAGCGACTGCTGTTCGATGCGCACGCGGCCGAATGGGCGTCGCCCTACGGTCTGGTGGGACTCCTCGCCGCGGGCCAGGCGGCGCGCGGCGCGGGTGGCGCAGAGCGTCCACTCCTGACCGCGCCGACGCAGAGCGACGTGCTCACGTACTGGACGCGGGCCGGTTTTTTCCGCGAGGCGGCCGAGTTGTTCGAGATCCACGGCAAGCTGCCCCGCGCCAAGCCCGCCGAGGACAGCGACGTGTTGCTACCCGTGACGCCGGTGCGCGCCGCGGAAGACGTGCACGAGGTTGTCTCGAACATTCAACAGCGCGCGTCCGCGATTCTCGCGTCCGAGCTGGGACTCGATCCGAAGGCGACGATGGGCTTCGCTATGGCGCTTTCGGAGTCGTGTCAGAATATTGTAGAGCACGCGGGCACGGGCGGATGGGTGGCCGTGCAGGCGTATCACTGGCGGCGCAAGCTCGCGAAGCGCGTGGTCGTGATCGCGGTTGCGGATGCCGGGGTCGGATTCCGCCACTCGCTCGAGCCCACGCAAAGCAAGCGATTCGGCGAGCGCTGGGGCGATGCCGCGGCGCTCGAGGCGGCCTTGATTCAGGGCGTGAGCCGCTTCCGCGATCCCGGCCGCGGGCAGGGCCTGGCCGGCATCCGGCGCTACCTCGCCCGCTGGGACGGAAAGATCGCGATCCGAAGCGGTACCGCGCGGATCGCGATCGTGCCCAAGTGGGACGACGACGTTCCGTTGAAAGACGGCCTCCCGGCGTTTCCGGGTGCCCAGGTGCTCATCATCATACCCGAGCAGGGGACCACGAAGCGGTGATACAGCACATCGACGTGCACGCGGTGCTCCAGGAGTCCGTGTCCGGCGTTTACGCGGACCTGGTCACGCGGCCCACCGGGCGCGTCGTGCGAGAGGGCATCGAGCGGGTGATGGCGTCCGCGGCCGGCGACGTGGCGATCGCGCGCATCGACTTCACCGGGGTCGGGTGCATCGACTACTCCTGCGCCGACGAGATCGTCGCGAAGCTGTTGCGTGACGGGCCCACCGTGCTCGTGCTCATGGGCCTGTCGGACGGCCACCGGGAGGCAATCGAGCCCGTGCTCACGGGTCACCGGCTCGCGGCTCTCATCGAGCGCAGCGACGGGACGCTCGAGGCGATCGGCGCTCCCGAGGCGGCCATGGCCCTGCTCGCAGAGCTGGTGGAGCGGCGGCTGGCCGCGCCGACTCCCGGAGGGACCTTCGCCCTGAGCCAGTGAAGCGCCGCCTCGGCTTCTCCACCCGCGCCATCCACGGCGACCCCGAGGGGCGCCCCGATTGGGCGCCGGTCGTCACCCCGTTGTACCAGAGCAGCACCTTCACGAACCCCATCGGCTCCACGCAGGAAGTCCTCTACACCCGCTACGGCAACAACCCCAACCAGATCGCCATCGCCAAGCGCCTGGCGCTCCTCGAGGGAGCGGAGGCCGCGATCTTCCTCTCGAGCGGCATGGGCGCCACGGCGCTCGCACACCTCGCGGTGCTGCGTCCCGGCGACCACCTGATCTCGAGCGAGTGGGTCTACGGCACCACCCACAAGCTCTTCCAGGGCGAGTTCGGTCGGCTCGGGATCGAGGTATCCTTCGTCGATCCGCTCGAAGCGCGGCAGTGGAAGCGGGCCCTCAAGAAGACCACGCGCGCCATCTTCGTCGAGACCCCCACGAACCCGCTGCTGCGGGTGCTCGACCTGGAGCCGATCGCGGCGCTGTGCAAGACCGAGGGACTCGCCCTGCTGGTGGACTCCACCTTCGCGACACCGATCAACTTCCGGCCCCTCGAGCACGGGGCCGACGTGGTGATCCACAGCGCGACGAAGTACCTGAACGGGCATACCGACGTGATCGCCGGCGCGGTGGTGGGATCGGAATCCGTCATCGAGGAAGTACGCAAGCTGATGCGGATGTGGGGTCAGGCGATCGATCCGATGGCCGCCTGGCTGATCGAGCGCGGCATGAAGACGCTCGCGGTGCGGGTGGAGCGGCACAATCAGACGGGGCTCGCCGTGGCCCAATGGTGCAGCAAGCAGCCGCAGTTCGCGGCGGTGCACTTCCCCGGCCTGCCGAACCACCGCGATCATGACGTGGCGAAGCGGATCCTCAACGGCTACGGGGGTATGCTGGGGGTCGAATTGAAGGGTGGAGCACGGGCCTCGGAGCGGTTTCTGCGAGCGCTCTCGATCGCGGCCCACGCGCCCAGCCTCGGCGGCGTGGAAACGCTCGTATCCGAGCCGCGGCTCACGTCCCACGCCTCCCTCACCCCCGAGGAGCGGGCCCAGGCTGGCATTCCCGATGGCTTCCTGAGATTTTCCATCGGACTGGAGGATGCCGACGACCTCATCGCGGATTTCGCGCAGGCCCTGGCGCAACTGTAAGTGATCAAGTTCACGAATGTCTTCAAAGCCTTCCCCAAGGGGGGGCTCGCCCTGAAGGACGTGTCGTTTCACATCGCGAAGGGCGAGTTCGTCTTTCTCACCGGTCACTCGGGGGCCGGCAAATCCACCGTCCTCAAGCTGATCTACGCCGACGAGCCGGTGACGAGCGGCGAGGTGCGCGTCTCCGGCTTCAACGCCGCCGAGCTGCGCCCGCGCGACGTCCCGATGCTGCGCCGCCGCCTCGGCATCGTGTTCCAGGACTTCCGGTTGCTCGAGGACCGCACCGCCGAGGAGAACGTCGCCTTCGCGCTCGAAGTCACTGGGGCGCGGCGCTCGTCGATTCCGGCGAGGGTCATGCGGGTGCTCACGCAGGTGGGGCTCGCGGCCAAGGCGCAGGCCTACCCTCGCGAACTCTCGGGTGGCGAGCAGCAGCGGGTCGCCATCGCCCGCGCGCTCGTGAACGAGCCCACGGTACTGCTCGCCGACGAGCCGACCGGCAATCTGGACGAGCGCGCGACGCGGGGTGTCTTCCAGCTGCTGCGAGACATCAACGCCAGCGGCACCGCGGTCGTCATGGCCACGCACGACCTCGACCTCGTGCGTCAGGCCCCCTACCGCGTCATCGAGCTCCAGGAGGGCGCGCTGGTGTACGACTCCTCGGTGGACGAGCCGCGCGAGGCGGCCTCGCCGTGAACCTCACGGTCCGGGAGTCGCTGATCGCGTTCCGGCGGGCGCCGCTCCTGTCGGCGCTTTCCGTGACGACCATCGCGTTCTCGCTGTTCGTGGTGGGGCTGTTCGGCCTCGTCGCGGTCAACCTGCAGAATGCGCTCCGGGGCGTGGCCGAGCGCGTGGAGATCGTCGCCTATCTGCTGCCCGGCACGCCGATCGAGTCGATCACGCTCGCCGAGAAGGACATCGAAGCGTTTCCCGAAGTGCAGTCGGCCACCTACGTGAGCGAGGACTCGGCCCTGGCGCGGGCGCGCGCCGAGCTGGTGGAGTTCCGAGATGTGCTGCAGGAGCTGGAGCGCAATCCGCTCCCCGCATCGATCGAGGTGAAGCTCAGGCCCAGGTTCCGGGACGTCGACCACGTGAACGACGTCTCCGACCGCTTGCGGGGGTTCGGCTTCGTGGACGACGTCCGATTCGGGCGCGACTGGGTGGAGAAGCTCGACCGGTTGCGCGGGATCGCGGCGGCCGTGGGGATCGTGGTCGGGGCCGCGTTCGCGGTGGTCGCCATCATCATCATCGGGACGACGATCCGGATGGCGGTGCTGCAGCGGAGCCGCGAGATCGCGATCATGCGGCTGGTGGGGGCGACGAACGGCTTCATCCGACGGCCGTTCCTGCTGCAGGGGGCGATCAAGGGCATGCTCGGCGGCCTGATCGCGGTCGCGCTCTCGTACGGCGCCTATACGCTGATCAATCGGTGGCTCATCCAGGCGGCGTTCTTCTCGAAAGAACAGGCGGTCGCCATCGTCGGGTTCGGAACGCTGATTGGCTTTTTCGGAAGTGCGGCATCCGTAGGCCGGCATCTCCGCAGGGTATGACGCGTCGTTGGCGTCGCCTCCTCGTGGCGTCGGTCTTCTGGACGAGTAGTACCACCCTCCTCGCCGCACAACGTCCGGCTCCCTTCGACCAGCAGCTCCGGGACAATCAGCAGCGGTTAGAGAGTATTCGGCGCGAGCGGTCCGACGTGGAGCAGGAGCTGGAGCGCCTCCGCACCCAGGTCCACTCGCTCTCCGACGAGCTCGCGAACATCGAGCGCCAGAAAGAAACGACCAATCGCATCGTGAACGAGCTCGACCGGCAGATCAACAGCCTCTCCGATCAGCTCGACAAGACCACCGTGGACCTGCTGCTCGCCCAGAACGCGCTCGCCGAAAAGCGCGCGGTGCTCGAGCGCCGCGTGGTGGACATCTACAAGCGCGGCCCGTTATACGACTACCAGGTGCTGCTCGCCGCGGAGACCTTCGGCGATCTGCTGTCGCGCTATAAGTACCTCTTTCTGGTGAGCCAGCAGGATCGGCTGCTGGCCAACGACATGGCGAAACTGCAGCGGCGCATCGCGAAGGAGCGGCAAACGCTGGTGGACGCCCGGGACGCGCTGGGACGGCGGAAGAACGAGCGGACGCAAGAGCTGGAGCGTTACCTGACCCTGGAGCGGGAGCGGCAGACGTCGTTGAAGGAGACGCGGCGCAGCGCGCGCGAGGCGCAGCAGCGCCTATCGGAGCTCGAGCGCGACGAGAAGGGCCTGAACGACCGGATCGCGACGCTCGAGCGGGCCCGTCGCGAGGCCCTCGCCCGCGGCGCCGCGACCGCCGCTCCGGCGATCACCACCGCCGACCTGGGTCAGCTCGACTGGCCGGTGGAGGGGCGGATCCTCTATCAGTTCGGCACGGCGACGGGGCCGAACAACACGCGGATCCCGTGGCACGGCATCGGGATCGCCGCGCCGGCCGGCACCCCGGTCCGTGCGATCGCGAGTGGCACGGTGAGCCTCGCGGGGCCGATGGGCACGTACCTCACCTCGGTGCTCCTCGACCATGGCGGCGGCTATTACAGCTTCTACGGTTACCTGAGCGACGCGACCGTGAAGCCCGGCGAGCGGGTGTTCAAGGGACAGCTCATCGGTCACGTGGGCGGTGGCTCGAGCGAGCAGGGCTCACACCTGCACTTCGAGATTCGTGGGCAGGGGGGGATCGCGCTGGATCCGGTGAACTGGCTCAAGAGCCGGAAATAGAAAACGCCGGTGTCCGGGATCCGGTGTCCGGTGTCCGGGAAAGACCGAGCTACCGGACACCGAACACCGGATCCCGTACACCGGCTTCATTTCTCCCCCGCGACTCCGATCCGGCTCGGCTCGTCCTTCTTCCCTCGCTCCAGGGCCGCCTCCACCTGCGTGAACAGATCCTCGGGCCGGAGCACCTCGGAGTGTGGGAACGCCACCACGCCCGCAGTGAGGCTGGGCGCCTGGCCTCGACCGAGGTCGGGGAACGTGTGACGGACCAACAGCTGGCGGAGGCGCTCGACGAACCGGCGCGCGCCCTCGGCGTCCGTCTCGGGCAGCACCAGCGCAAACTCGTCGCCCCCGTAGCGCGCGACGAAATCCGGTGCGCGGATCTCGCGCTGCATCATCGCGCCGATCTCTCCCAGCACGCGGTCCCCGGCCTGTTGGCCGAGCCGCTCGTTCACGTCCCGCAACCGGTCCACGTCGATCACCACGAGGGCGAACTTCAGCGAGTATCGCCGGGCGCGCTCGAACTCGTCCCGCAAGCGCCGATCGAGGGCGTCGAGGCTCGCGCACCCGGTGAGGACGTCGGTGACGCCTGCGTTGATCTGGCGTCGATAAATCGCCGCCCGCCGCTCCTCGTTCTCGAGCACGCGCGCCGCGGCCTGCGCGATGGTGTTCGCGAACGCGACGTCCTGCGAGCGGAGCTCCGGGTCGCCCTGCACGGTCCGCAGGAAAAAGACGCCCGCGGCGCGCCCCTGGACGAACACCGGCAGCGCCACGGCCGACTGGACGTTGACCTCGATCTGCTGCTGGTCCCAACGTTTCCGGATCCCCGCGAACAGCGGATGCTCGTGGACGTCGTGGATCAGGACGGGCCGCTCGGTGCGGATCGCCTCCTGTATCTCCGGGTACCGCTCGAGCTCGACCCGGAGGTCGCGGATCGCGGGGTTCTCGTAGACGGCGACGACGCGTCCCTTGTCTTCGCCGGGGGCGGTGAGCACGAAGGAGCAATGGGTGAGGCCGAAGGCGTGGCCCACGCGCCGCACCAGCGTCTGAAAGATCTCGTCCGCCCGTAGCGCGGACGACACCTCCTGGAAAATGTCGAACAGCAGGTCGCGGGTGCGGAGCGCGTCCCGCGCCTCCTGCTGGTCAGAGCGCACCCGGAGATCGGCCTCGATCCGCGCGCGTAGCTCGCCGAAGTGCACGGGGCTCGCCATCGCGTCGCGCGCGCCGGCCTGGAGCGCCTCCGCTACCGCATCCGCACCGCCGTCCGCGAGCAACACCAGCACGGGTGCCCCGGCGAAACGTCCGGCCGTGGCGAGCTCACGGACGGCATCCACGAAACCCGGCTCCTTGGCGGCAACGGAGAACACGACGAGATCCGGGGGGTGCGGCTCTGCCCGCTCCGGGCCCGAGGGGGGGTACGCCGCTTCGGTGACCTGAAATCCTCCCCGCACGAGAAACCGCTCCAGGCCATCCGGACGGGCGGCAGGATCGCCGACGAGGAGGATGCGCTGCTGGGGATGGGAATGTTCCGGCAAAGGCCTGGCCGCGCGAGGGAGGGTGTCAAGCTATAGTTCACCCTATGGTACGGCAACCGCGACGGGTAGTGAGTGGGCGCTCCGGCGCCTGAGACCAGCCGCCAGCGGCGCCGCATGGTCGCGACCCAGCTCGCGAATCGCGGCGTCTACGATCGCCGCGTCCTCGCCGCCATGGCCTGGGTGCCGCGCGAATGGTTCCTGCCTCCGCACCTGGCCCGCGATGCGTATGACGACGGCCCGTTGCCGATCGGCAGTGGCCAAACGATCTCCCAACCGTTGATCGTCGCCCTCATGACGCAGGCGCTCGCTCCCCGGCGTGGCGATCGCGTCCTCGAAGTGGGCACCGGCTCGGGATATCAGACGGCGGTTCTCGCGCACCTCGGCGCCCGGGTGTTCACCGTCGAGCGACTCCCGGACCTCCTGGTCGAAGCCGAAGAGCGATTCCGCCGGCTCGGTCTCCACGGGATCGAAACGAAACTGGGGGACGGCGCGAGCGGCTGGCCCGAGCGGGCCCCGTTCGACGGGGTGATGGTGACCGCCGCGGCCCCGGGCGTGCCGCCGCCGCTCGCCGAGCAGCTCACCACCGGCGGCCGCCTGGTGATCCCGATTGGCGACCTCGTGACGCAGGAGCTGTTCATCATCGAGCGGCGTCCCACCGGGCTGACGGAGCGCCGGGCGGGCGGCGTCCGCTTCGTGCCGCTGATCTCCCGGCTCGCCTTCACCGAGGAGCCCTTGGTGTGACCGACGACGGCGAGTTGCTCGGCGCACACGTCTCGACCCTCGGCGGGCTGGCGCTCGCCCCGGCCCGGGGCGCGGCCATCGGCGCCACCGCCATGCAGGTGTTCACGAAGACGCCACAACAGTGGCGCGAGCCGGCGGTGAGCGCCGAGGAGATCACGGCATTCCGAGACGCACTGGTGGCCAACGGCATTCACGCCGTCGTGTCGCACGAGAGTTACCTCAATAATCTGGCCTCCCCGGACCCGGCGCTCCGCGACAAGAGCGCCCGGGCGTTCACGCGAGAGCTCGAGCGCTGTCGGGCCTTCGGGATCCCTTGGGTCGTGACGCACCCCGGGAACTACATGGACGAGCGCGCCGCCGGGCTGGCTCGCAACGCCCGCGGATACGCCGAGTGCCTGGCCGCCGTCCCCGGTGACGTGGGGCTGCTGATCGAGGGCACGGCGGGTGCGGGAACCGCGCTCGGGAGCACTTTCGGGGAGCTGCGGGCGCTCCGCGATGAGATTCCCCTCGCGCTCCGCGAGCGCGTGGCGTTTTGCCTTGACACGGCTCATCTGCACGCTGCGGGGTACGATGTGGTCGCCGGAATCGAGGCGGTATGGGAGCAGTTCGATCGGGAGGTGGGGCTCCCCCTCCTCAAGTGCTTGCACCTCAACGATTCCAAGGGGGCGGCCGGGTCTCGGCTCGACCGCCATGAATGGATCGGCGAGGGCACGGTGGGGCCCGGACCGTTTCGGCACATCATGCGGGACCCGCGATTCGCGCGGGTGATTAAGATTATCGAGACACCGAAGGGCGACGACCCGATCCACCACGACCGGCGGATGCTCAGGCGACTGCGCGCGTACGCGCGCAACGGTCGAAAGGCCCAAACCGTAGGCAGGGCGTGATCGCGCTGACGACGACGCGGAACCGCTGGACCCGCTACCTCGCCACCCTGCTCCTGGTGCTCCAGGGGCTCGCGGGCGGCGCGGTGTCTCTGGCGCACGCGTCCGAGCGGCTCACCGCCCCGGCCCACATCGAGGCGCAGCACGGATCGGCGTGCCTGGCGTTACACGACGAGCTGCGCTGCGCGCTGTGCCAATGGGCGGGGGCGCAAGCGGTGTCCCGCCCGACGAGCACGGCGCCCTTGTTCCAGTCGTCCGCCGTGGGGCGACCCACGGACCCTGACGCCGTGCCGGCGCGTCGCCCCGATGCCCGCTGCGCGCCCCCTCGAGCACCACCCACTCCCGTTTCCTGATCGAAGCGGCCGGCATTGCCGGGCCGCCGACCGATGGATCGTCGCGCCGCCGCTCAGCGGGGGTGCACGCTCGCAACAAGGGAACAGGAGATCCTCAAGGATGAATCGACATCATCGTTATGGCGTCGTGGCCGCATGCGCGGCCCTCGTCGTGCTGCCCATCCGGGTGTTCGCGCAGCAGCCCGTCGATCGTCGCACGGTGGACTCACTCGCCGCGGAGATTCGCGCACTTAAGACGCGGCTCGACAGCGTGCGCGCCCAGCTGGCGCGTCGCCCCGCTCCGGCGGCCGCCGTCGAGGCGCCAGCGGCGGACACGTCTCTCGCCGCGCTCCGCGCCGCGGCGGCGGCGGCCGCGGGTACGGACACCACTCAGGTGAAGGCCGACACGAGTGGTCGCACGAAGTTCGTCGGCCGGGAGCGCAGCCAGCCCCAGCTCAACCCCGAGATCAGCGCGACGGGCGACGTCCGAGCGGGCGCGCACGTCCCGGGCATCCAGCACGACAACTTCGATCCCCGCGAGTTCGAGGTAGGCTTCCAGTCGCCGCTCGATCCGTATTCCAGTACCAAGATCTTCGTGAGTCTCGAGAACGGAAACGTGAGCATCGAGGAGGGCTACGCCTATTGGACCGGGCTGCCCGGGCACATCCGCTTCGACATCGGGAAATTCCGCCAACAGTTCGGCGAGCTGAACCGCTGGCACCTCCACGCACTCCCGGAGACGGAGTATCCGCTGGCTCTGAAGACGTATCTCGGTGAAGACGGGCTGGCCGGCACGGGCATCTCGCTGTACCGCGCCTTTGGCGGCCTCGGTACGCACGAGCTGACCGCGCAGGTCACGCGGAGCGCGAGCGACGCCGAGCTCTTCGGGAACAGCGGACGACCGACCTATCTCATCCATCTGCTCAACTTCTGGCAGCTCACCCGCTCCACGTACGTACAGCTCGGTGGTACGGCGCTGTACGGAACGAACCCCGATTCCAGTCTCCGCACCAAGGTGGGCGGGCTCGACTTCCGGCTCACCTGGCGGCCGCCGTCACAGGCGCTCTACCGCGAATGGACGCTGCGGGGCGAGCTCTACGCGCTGCGCAAGGAGTACGCGGGCTCGGGCACCACGCGGTTGGGCTGGTATGCTGGAACCACGTACAAGCTCGGTCAGCGCTGGATCGTGGGCGCCCGCTATGACTACGTGGAAGACCCGCTGACCGGACTGATCACACGCCAGGCCATTCCTTCCCTCACGCTGTGGGAAAGCGAGTGGGTCGAGTTGCGCGCGCAGTACACCTGGGCGCAGGTCACCGGCCGCACGTCGACCGGCGATTTCGCTCTTCAAGCCGTTTGGGCAATCGGACCACACAAACACGAGACCTACTGACATGCTGCCAGTCATCGCTCTGCTGCTCGCGTTCCACACGCCCGACACGCTCCGGCCGCCTCGCGCGGCGGACAAGGTGAAGGTCGTCACGTCGCTCACGACGTATGCCGCGATCGCGCGGGAGATCGTCGGGGATCGCGGGGTCGTCAACTCGATCGCGACCGGCGACGAGAATCCGCACTACGTCCAGCCCAAGCCCAGCTTCGTCCCGATGCTGTCCTCCGCGGACGTCTTCGTTACGACGGGTCTCGACCTCGAGCTGTGGGTCCCCGCCCTGCTCGACAAAGCGAACAACCCCAAGGTGACCGAGGGCGGGCCCGGCTACGTGGCCGCCTACGCGGGGATGGATCTGTTGGACGTACCCACCAGCTACTCCCGCGCCCAAGGGGACATCCACGTGTACGGAAATCCGCACATCTGGACCGACCCTTTGAATGCGGTGCAGATCGCGCGCAACATTCTTACGGGCCTGAAGCGCGTCTCCCCCGAGAACGCGGACTACTTCACGCCCCGCGAGAAGGACTTCGAGGACCGCATGTATCAGGCCCTGTTCGGGGCGGAGCTCGTGAAGCTGCTCGGGGGACCCACGCTCTCCGATCTGGACCGGCAGGGCAAGCTGCTCGATTTCCTGAAGAGCAAGCAGTATCAGGGCGCGCCGCTGATCGACCGGTTGGGCGGCTGGCTGAAGGAGGCCATGCCGTTCCGCGGCAAGTCGGTCGCGTGCTACCACAAGGAGTGGGACTACTTCTCGCGGGAATTCGGCCTGCCGTGCGTGGACTACATCGAGCCGAAGCCCGGCATCCCGCCGACGCCGGGACATGTGCTCGAAGTCATCAACGAGATGCGTGAGCAGCACATCCAAGTACTGCTGTCCACGAATTACTATGACCACAGTCAGGTCGTCGAAGTCGCGCAGAAGACCGGGGCAAAGGCGGTGATCGTGCCGTCCAATACCGGCGGGCAGTCCGGCGTGAACACGTACTTCGATCTCATGAACCTGTGGGTCACAGAGCTCGGTCGCGCGTTCGCCACCGGCGGCACCACCGCCAACTGAGAGAGGTGAGATGAGCGGCATCCAATTGATGATCCCGCCCTTCGTGGCCTGCATGGTGCTCGTCGCCATGCTGTCCTACCTCGGCCTGCACGTCATCGCGCGCGAGGTCATCTTCGTGGATCTCTCGCTGGCGCAGATGGCCGCGTTGGGCGGCCTGTCGGCCCTGCTGATTCACGTGGAGGCGGACTCGACCTGGGCGTACGTGTTCGCGCTGCTCGCCACGGCGGTGGGCGCCCTGCTGTTCGCGCTCACGCGCACGTCCTCCCACGAGGGGCGGCGGGTCCCGCAGGAGGCGTTCATCGGCATCGTCTACGTGGTGGCCTCCGCGGCCGCCGTGCTCGTCGCCAACAAGGTACCAGGCGGCGGCGAGGCGATCGAGAAGACCCTCACCGGCAGCATCCTGTGGGTCACCTTCAAGCCCACAATCATCAAGCTCGCGGCGGTGTATGCCGCGCTCGGCGTGTTCCACTATCTCTTGCGTCATCGGTTCCTGACGATTTCGTTCCGTCCAGAGGAAGCCGAACGGCTGGGCTGGAAGATCAAGTGGTGGGACTTTCTGTTCTACCTGTCGTTCGGCGTCGTGATCACGCTGGCGGTTCCGGTCGCGGGCGTGTTGATGGTGTTCAGCTTCCTGGTGGTGCCCGCCGTGATCGCGTTTCTCTTCACCCGTGACATGAAGCGCCTGGCGTACATCTCGTGGAGCTCCGGGGCGCTGGCCTCCGTGCTGGGTCTCTGGCTCTCCCTCGCGGGGGATCTCCCCACCGGCCCGCTGATCGTGTGCATGTACGGCCTCGTCCTACTCGGCGCCGTCGTGGTGCGGAAGCTGGTGCGCGCGCCGGCGTGAGGAACGAGGTTCGGCGTCCCTTCAGCGTGCGGGCTCTGTGGCTCGCCGCGGCCGTTCTGCAGCTTGCGCTGCCGGGCACCGCCGCCTGGGCGGATGCGCGCCTCGATGCCGGGGAATCCCACGCCGTCGCGCACATCGAGTCCCACACTACCAGCAACTGTGTCCGGATTCATGCGCCGGACTGCGCCCTCTGCCATTTTCTCACCGCTCCCGCCGTCGCCAGTCGGGCGACGACGCTCCCGGTGGCCGGCGGGCATCAGCGGCTGCCGGGCCCCGCCGATCCCGGCGGACTACCGTACCGGCTCGCCCCACCCCATCCCCAACCCCGAGCCCCTCCCGAGCTCTCCTAGCGACGTCGCGCACTCGCGCACGCGTCGCCCGCACGTGACGCGACTCGCCTCGTCGTCCACCCTGTGGAAGACGCGCCGAGTCAATGCAACTCACTCACGTTCAGGGAGAGCGCATGAACTCGACGACATTGCACCATGCCGCGGCCATAGCCTGGCTCGCCGCGTGCCTCGTGGCCCGGCCGGCCCTCGCCTCTTCGGCGGCAGGTCCGCTGCACGACGAGGGCGACATCGGAGGATCAGTGGCTGACAGCGCCACCGCAACGCCATTACCAGGCGGCGAAGTGCGGATCCTGCGCGACGGGCGTACCGTCGCCACCGCCACCACGGACGCGTTCGGCCGTTATGTAGTACACAATCTGCCCGCGGGCTCGTATCACGTGGAGGTTCGGTACCTCGGGTATCGACCCGAGACCCAGGACGTCTCGGTGGGGGATACCGAAGGCCTCAGCCCGGCGAACTTTCGCTTGGTCCCCCTCCCGATCAACCTCTCGGCCGTCGAGGTCACGTCGACCGTGCCGCTCGCGGTGGACACGCGCACGGGCGACCAGGTCTTCAAGCAGAATGACTATCACGGCGCGCCCACGAACACGACGTCCCAGATCCTGCAGCAATCGATCGTCGGCGCGGCGCGGGCGCCCACGGGCGAGGTCCACATCCGCGGCCAGCACGCCGAGTACACCTACTACGTGGATGGCGTCCCCGTGCCCGCCGGGATCTCAGGCAGCCTCAATGAGCTGTTCGACCCGCAGGTCGTGAATCAGATCGACTTCCAAACGGGCGGCTGGGACGCTGAGTACGGCAACAAGAACGCGGCCGTGGTCAACGTAACCACGCGCATTCCGTCGGGCGGGCTGCACCTCGATGCGTCCGGCTACGGCGGCTCGTTCTCCTCCAATGGGCAGGCGCTGAACGTGAGCACCAACGCCGGCAAGTTCGGGTTCTTCTTCTCCGGCGCGCGGCAAGGCACGGATATGCGACGCGAGCCGGTAGTATTCGACACGGCAACCCACACGGTCGAGAATTTTCACAACGACGGCACGGATCTCTTCGGCTTCGCCAAGGTGCAGTACGTCCCGTCCGACCGTGACGTCGTGAACCTCGACGTGAACCGCTCTCGGACGCGGTTCGCCGTCCCGTTCGATTCCGTCGAAGGCGTCATCGACGACCACCAACAGGACGTGAACGGCTTCGTGAACCTGGGCTGGCGCCATCGGTTCGAAGCCGCGATGTCATCCGGAGGCGGGTCGTCCGAGCTGTTCCTCGGCGCGTTCTTCCGCGATGGAAGCCTGAACTACAGGCCCGGTCTGACGGATTCGGCGACGTTCGTGTTCTCTCCCGACACTGCGCACTACATCCTCAGCGAAGACCGGAACTTCCATACCGCTGGACTCAAGCTGGACTACACCGCGACACCCCACCACGGGCTCGAGTTCAAGACCGGCGTGCTCGCCTCATACACGGGCGGGCGTGAGGACTTCTCCACGGTCACCAACGGCGGAAGCCCGGGGCCCGCGTCGCGTTCCGACTTGAAGGGAAGCGACGTGGGCATCTACGCCCAGACTGCGGTGGCGCCCTCGGACAAATGGGAGCTTCGCACCGGCGTGCGCTTCGACAACCACAATGCGCCGTTTGCGGGTAACCAGCATCAGGTGAGCCCACGGGTAAAGCTCAGCTTCTTCCCCGATCCGGCGAACACCTTCTGGGTCTATTACGGCCGGCTCTTTCTCCCCACCAACGTGGAGGACCTGCGGGCCATCACGAGCGATGCGCAGGGCGGCGTTGCGGCGGCCCCGACCCTTCCCGAGCGCGACGATTTCTACGAGGTGGGGTACGTACACCGCTTCCCGTTCGGGGTCGTCACGAAACTGTCGGCGTACCACAAGCGCAGCGCACCCGGCATCGACGACAACACGGTCCCGGGCTCGGCCATCGTTACATCCGTGAACATCGAGCACGTCCGGATCACCGGAATCGAAACCGTCGTGGAAATCCGACCGCCCGGCCCGGTTTCGGGGTATTTGAACATCGCACTGAACCACGCGTACGGATTTGGAACGATCACGGGAGGGTTCTTTCCTGCCCAGCCACCTTCGGGAACGTTCGATCTCGATCACGATCAGCGGTTGTCAGGGGTGGCGAGCGCCGTGTATTCGGCCCACGGCTTCTACCTATCCGCGACCGGGATCTACGGCAGCGGCCTGACGAACGGTGCGAGCCCCGACTCGACCTACGGCCCCGGGCTGTTCGACTTCAACAAGTCGATCAAGGTGGCGCCGAGCTTCATTCTGAGCGGCAGCGCGGGGTACGCCTTCGCATTCGGGGGCGTGGTCGTGCGACCGCAGATCTACGTCGAGAACGTGTTCGACAAACAATACCTGCTCAAGGGCGCGTTCTTCAGCGGCGCATCCGTGGGACGACCGCGCAGCGTGCAGCTGCGGCTGAATCTTGGAGCCTGAAAGGGGTGGGCGGACATGAACCGAGTGCCGGCAGTGTCTCTTCTTGCGTGGTGCCTCACGGGCATAGCGGCGTGCAGCAGCGAGCAGCCCGCGGCCCCGGCCGTGGCCTGCCACGCCGCGCAGGCGACGCAGGTCACGCTCGCGATCGGGGCGTACACGTCCATCGATCCGGCGTCGGATGTCGGGTGCACGACGTTCCCCGCGAACGCGTCCGCGGTCGACTCCGCTGAATACCTCGTGGTCGCACAGTCCACCGGTGGGGACCCTGGCGGCAGCGCGGCGTTCTCCCTGGTGGGTGTGACCCCCTTGCCGGCCGCACCGGCTACGGCTCCGATGATCGCGCCGTTCTCGTCCGGCTCGCGATCGGCGGCCGTCGCGTTCGATCAACTCCTCAGGAACGTGGGTCGAGCCCACGCTGCACGCCCGCGTCCGCTGGCCACGGCCCCTGCTGCGGGGTCCATCGCCGCCACCATCACGCCGCCCACGATCGGCAGCCTCCGCTCATTCACCGTATGCGCGAACCGCGCGGACTGCAGCCTGGCGAGTGATTTCAAGCGAGTCGGTGCCCGGGCGGTGGCGGTGGGAGCGCACGTCGCCATCTACGTGGACACACTTGCACCCGCGAACGGCCTCGACTCGGCGGACATCGATACGCTCAAGCAGGTGTTCGACGCGAGGCTCTATCCGCTCGCGGTCGACACGTTCGGAGCGGTATCGGACATCGATTCCAATGGCGTGGTCATCGCCCTGATGAGTCCCGTTGTGAATTCCCTCGTAACCAAGGTCGAGTGCGACTCGGCAGGATTCATCGCCGGATTCTTCTTCCCCCCCGACCTCGACAACGCCGCGCCGGCGTTCCAGTCCAACCACGGTGAGGTGTTTTATTCGATCGTCGCCGATCCCACGGGCACGCTCAGCTGCGCGCATTCGAGCGCGACCGTGAAGCGCATCATTCCGTCCACGTTCGTGCACGAATTCCAGCACATGATCAACTTCGCCCAGCACATCCTGTTCCGGAGTGGTCAGGCGACCGAGGATGGCTGGCTCGATGAGGGCCTCTCGAAATACGCCGAAGAGCTCGCCGCGCGCACGTATTTGCCCGGCGACACGACGACGTTCCATCACTACATGGACGACGACGACTTCTACGACGCGGGGCAGTACCTGAGCAAGACGGGGACCTCGTTTCTGCTGATTCCCTTCGACAACGGCACGCTGGCGGATATCGGGGCAAGCTGGCTCTTCGTCCGCTACCTGATGGATCAGTCACCGGGAGGGCTCGCGGGCAAGCTCGTACAGACGACCCTCTTTGGGGAAGCAAATGTGGCCGCACAGACGGGTCAGAATTTCTCGACCCTGGTCTCGCGCTGGGCCCTCGCCAATTGGGTTTCGGACCTCCCGGGCTTCACGCCGCCGCCCGAGCTCACGTACACCTCGTGGCGCTTCCGCGCCGAGTTCGACTCCCTGTACACGAAGTTCCCGAGCAACTTTACCCCGAGCTACCCGTTGGCACCGATTGCGGTGGGCGGCGCGAAGGTGGGCATCAGCGGAAAGCTGAACGCCGGTTCGGGGGTCTATGTGCGAGCCCTTCAGGCACCCCGGGCGGCTGCGTTTACGCTCTCGCTCACCGGGTCGAACGCGACGCTCTTCACCTCAGTCGTGCCACGTTTGACCGTGATTCGGATCCGGTGAACGGCCCCGTGCTTGACAGCCAGGAGCGCGACACATAGCATAACTCCTTCACAAAAAAGGACTTGTGTCCTAGATGTCGATTCGCCGCCAGGAGGCCCTCGATTACCACTCACAGGGCCGCCCTGGGAAGATCCAGGTCTCGCCGACCAAGCCCTTCAAGAACCAGCGCGACCTCTCTCTGGCCTACACCCCTGGGGTGGCCGAGCCCTGCCGGGAGATCGCGGCTCGGCCTGAGGAGGCGTACACCTACACCACGAAGGGCAACCTGGTGGCGGTGGTGACCAACGGCACGGCCGTGCTCGGCCTCGGGAACATCGGGCCCCTGGCCGGGAAGCCGGTCATGGAGGGCAAGGGCATCCTGTTCAAGGCCTTCGCCGACATCGACGTCTTCGACCTGGAAGTGGCCTCCGAAAGCCCCGACGACGTCATCCGATTCTGCCAGCTGCTCGAGCCCACCGTCGGTGGTATCAACCTCGAGGACATCCGCTCGCCCGACTGCTTTTACATCGAGGAGCAGCTCCGGGAGACGCTCTCGATTCCCGTCTTCCACGACGACCAGCACGGTACCGCGATCATTTCTGGGGCGGCGCTTCTCAACGCCCTCGAGCTCGTGAAGAAGGACCTTCCGAGCATCAAGGTCGTGTTCGTGGGGGCCGGGGCGGCGGCGATCGCCACCGCGGAGCACTACGTCCGGCTCGGCGTGAAGCGGGAGCACATTTTCATGTGCGACGAGGACGGCTTGATCTACGCGGGCCGGAAGGGGCTCGACCGTTACCGGAGCCGGTTCGCGCAGCCCGGCAAGGCGCGCGCGCTCCCGGAGGTGCTCCAAGGTGCGGACGTCCTGGTGGGGCTCTCGGTGGGCGGGATCGTGACCGGCGACATGCTCAAGGGGATGGCGGCGCAGCCGATCGTGTTTGCGCTCGCAAACCCGAACCCTGAGATCACGCCGGAAGAAGCCCGGGCCGCCCGCCCCGACGCGATCATCGCGACCGGGCGTTCGGACTATCCCAACCAGGTCAACAACGTGCTGGGCTTCCCGTTCATTTTCCGCGGGGCCCTCGATGTGCGAGCCAAGAAGATCAACGAGGATATGGAGATGGCCGCGACGCGCGCGCTCGCGGCGCTGGCCAAAGAGGAAGTCCCCGATTCCGTGATGCGGGCCTATGGCCTCGAGCGGCTGCGGTTCGGCGTCGACTACCTGATTCCCAAGCCGTTCGACCCTCGTGTGCTCCTGTGGGTGGCTCCGGCGGTTGCGTGGGCGGCTGTGGGCTCGGGTGTGGCGGGACGCGTGATCGACGTGGACGAGTATCGCGCAGAGCTCGACGCGCGCCTCGGGCGGGCGCGCGAGGTGATGCGCGGGCTCTCGAGCCGCGCTCAGCAGGAGGCGCAGCGCGTCGTCTTCCCCGAAGGCGAGGACCCGCGCATCCTCAAGGCGGCCCGGATCCTCGCCGACGATGGCGTGGCGGAGCCGATCCTGCTCGGCGACCCCGACGCCATCCGCCGCCAGGCGGACGACGCCGGCGTGACCCTGGAAGACATCACGCTCGCCAATCCGCGCACCAGCGCGCACCTCGAGACGTTCGCGCAAGGGCTGTGGGAGCGGCGGCGCCGCAAGGGCATCACCCTGCGCGAAGCGCGTGCCCGCGTCCTCGACCCGATGTACCACGCCCTGTTGATGCTGCGGGCCGGCCAGGCCGATGCGGTCGTGGCGGGCGTCGACATGTACTATCCCGACGCCATGCGCCCCGCCCTGGAGGTGATCGGCGCGGAGCCGGGGCGCCGACACGTGAGCGGCATCTACATGCTCGTCTTGCCCCAGCAGACGTTCTTTTTCGCGGACTGCACCGTCAATATCGACCCGGATGAAGAGACGCTCGCGGAAATCGCATCGGCCACGGCGGAGTTCGTCTCGCGGCTGGGCATCGAGCCCCGCGTGGCCCTGCTCTCGTTCTCGAACTTCGGGTCGGTTCGCCACGCCTCAGCGACAAAAGTGCAACGCGCCGTCGCGCTCCTGCAGGAGCGCGAGCCGGCCCTTCAGGCGGACGGCGAAATGCAGGCCGATACGGCTGTCGTGGAACGGATCTTGATGAAGACCTATCCGTTCTCGAAGCTCAAAGGGCCGGCGAACGTGTTGATTTTCCCGAATCTCGACGCCGCGAACATCTGTTACAAGCTGCTCGACCGGCTCGGGGGGGCGGAAGCGATCGGCCCCATCCTGGTAGGCATGGCGCAACCGGTGCACGTCCTACAACGGGGCTCCGAGGTGAACGACATCGTGAACATGGCCGTCATCGCCGCTGTGGACGCGCTGGAGCATGGCACCCCCCCGCCGCGGAGGCCCCGCGCATGACCGCGCACGCCACCCGACCCACCGAGGGCAAGCGGTATCCCGGGCTCGAGGCCCTGGGACTCACGCCGCAATGCGCGGTCCACTGGAACCTCGGGCCCCCGCAGCTCTACGAGCACGCCGTGCGCCGCGGCGAGGGCATCATCGCCGAGGGTGGAGCGTTCGCCGCGGTCACAACGCCGCATACTGGACGCAGCCCCAACGACAAGTTCATCGTCCAGGAGCCCACGTCAGCCAGCGACATCCGCTGGGGGAAGGTGAACCAGCCGCTCGACCCCGAGCCCTACCGGCGGCTCAAGGCCTCCGTGTTGGCGCACCTCGCCGGCCAGGAGCTGTTCGTCCGCGATCTCTTCGCCGGCGCGGACCCGAACCATCGCTTCGGTATCCGCTTCATCACACCGAACGCCTGGCAGGCGCTCTTCGTCTACAACATGTTCCTGCGTCCCACCGCTTCCGACCTCGCCACCTTCACTCCCGCCTGGACCGTCCTCCACGCCCCTGAGCTCCACGCGGACCCGGCGGTGCATTCCACCAAGTCGGGAACCTTCGTGGTGATCAACTTCGGACAGCGGACGGCGCTCATCGGCGGGACCCGCTATGCGGGCGAGATGAAGAAAGCGGTGTTCACGATCCTCAACTACCTCCTCCCCAAGCGCGGCATCCTCTCGATGCACTGTTCGGCGAACCTGGGCGAGACGGGCGACGTGGCGCTGTTCTTCGGGCTCTCGGGCACCGGGAAGACCACGCTCTCGGCGGACCCGGCCCGCGCGCTGATCGGCGACGACGAGCATGGCTGGTCCGACCAGGGGGTGTTCAACTTCGAGGGTGGGTGTTACGCCAAGGTGATCCGCCTCTCGCGCGAAGGCGAGCCCGAGATCTACGCCACGACCCAGATGTTCGGAACCGTACTCGAGAACGTCGTGGTGGACGCGGCGACCCGGGCGATCGACCTGGACTCCGACGAGATCACCGAAAACACCCGCGCGTCCTATCCGATCCACTACATCCCCAATCACGTCCCGGGCGGGATGGGCGGGCATCCGTCGCACATCCTCTTCCTCACCTGCGACGCGTACGGGATCATGCCGCCGATCTCGCGTCTGTCTCCCGCACAGGCGATGTACCACTTCCTCTCCGGCTACACCGCCAAGGTCGCCGGGACGGAGCGGGGCGTGACCGAGCCCAAGGCCGCGTTCTCCACGTGTTTCGGCGCGCCGTTCCTGCCGCTCAATCCGAACGCCTATGCATCGCTCCTGGGCGAGAAGATCGCGCGGCACGGGGTCCAGTGCTGGCTCGTGAACACCGGGTGGAGCGGCGGGCCGCACGGCGTCGGGCAGCGGATCCGGTTGAGCCTCACGCGCGCGATGGTGCGCGCCGCGCTCGCAGGGATGCTCGACCGCATCCCCACCGCTCCGGATCCCGTGTTCGGGTTGGAAGTAACGCTGCAAGTCCCGGGCGTGCCCGACGCCCTGCTGCTCCCGCGCGGCACGTGGACGGACCCGGCGGCGTACGACGCCCAGGCCGCGCGTCTCAGCCAGATGTTCCGGGAGAACTTCGAGCAATTCCACGACCACGTACACGCCGCGGTCAGGGACGCAGGCCCCAAGCGTTGACCCGGTTCGAGGTCGTTCGCGACCCGCTCTGGAATAACATTCGGCTCGATCCCGAAGCGCTGGCCGTGGTGGACACGCCCGCGGTGCAACGGCTGCGCTACGTCCGCCAACTGGGGCACGCCTTCCTCGTATATCCCGGCGCCACGCACACCCGGTTTGAGCACGCCCTGGGCGCGTACCACCTGGCCCGACGAGCGCTGACGCAGCTCGAAGAGGCAGGGGACACGCGGCCGGACCCCACCGATCGCGCGCGCCTGAAGCTCGCCGCGCTGCTGCACGACATCGGGCACTACCCCTTTTCGCACGCGCTCGAGGAAGCGGGGCTCCCGCAGCATGAGATCCTCGCGGCCGAGCATCTCACCGGGGCCCTGGCGCAGCGACTGGCCGACCTGGGTGCGCCGGCCGAGCGCCTGCTGCCGTTGATTCAGGGCCGGGCGCGGGAGCCGCTCGCGGGTCTTATCGCGGGCTCACTCGACGTGGACAAGCTCGACTATCTCTCGCGCGACGCCTGGATGTGCGGTGTGCCGTACGGCGTGATCGACGTCGATCGCCTGCTGACGTCGCTCACGATCGCCCCAGGTCCGGATGGGCATCCGACCATCGCCCTGCACGAAAAGGGACTCGCGGCGCTCGAGTCGCTGCTCTTCGCCAAATACCAGATGTACCGCAATGTGTACTGGCACCACGCCGTGCGGAGCGCGACTTCGATGTTCAAGCGCCTCGCGCGGGACGCAATCGCCGCGGGCCGCGTCGACCCGCGCGCCATCGCGAGCGCCACGGACGACGGGCTGATCCACGAGCTCCTGCGCGACGACACGAGCGGCCTGGCGCGGCGGCTCCGCGAGCGGCAGTTGGCCAAGCGCGCCCTCGACCTGGCCGCTACGGACTTGCCCGCGGACTCGCCAGCCTGGCCGTCGGACGAGCCGGAGCTCGTCGCCCGCGTTGAAGACCGCCTGGCCCAGGAGCTGAAACTCGCGCCCGGAGAGTTGTTTCTCGATTTCCCCGCGAAACCGTCCATGCTCGCCCTCGACGTGCCGCTCGTGAAGCGGGATGGCACGGTCACCCACCTCGGCGGGGACGAGTCCGCGGCTCATCTCGGCTTGCCCCGCGTCGCCGCGGAGCTATATCGGTCGGCGCGACGGCTGCGGGTGTTCACCTTGCGAGCCGTGCCGGTGGACCCCGGCCGGATCGTGGATCTGGTGATGCGGACGAGAGACGAGACGCTACGGTGGTTGGCTGATTAGTCCCGCACGCCGGGGCGGGTGATCTCCGTATCGCCTCCGACCGGCGCGTCCACCGCGTCGATGCGGACGATGATCGCGGTGATATTGTCGAGCCCGCCGTGCCGGTTCGCTTCGTTGATCAACGCATCGACGCGGTCCTGCGGCATCCGATCCCGGGCCCCGCCGCCCATCACTTGCGCGAGCTCAGGATCCTCGAGCATCCCGGTCAGTCCATCCGAGGCGAGCAGGAACAGGTCCCCCAGCTTCACGGTGCCCAGATAGATGTCGGGCATCACATCGCTGTTGGCGCCGACGCACCGGGTAATGACGTTCGAATAGGGGTGCGATCGCGCCTGCTCGGGCGTGAGGTATCCCGCGTCCACCTGCTCCTGCACGTACGAATGATCCTTGGTGAGCTGGATGAGCTTACCGTCACGATACAGGTACGCCCGGCTGTCGCCGACCTGCCCGATGAGGAAGCGCGTCTCGAACAACACCAGGCAGGTGACCGTGGTCCCCATCCCGCGCTTGTCGTGCTCGGTCAGCGTCCGCTGGAAGATTGCCCCGTTCGCTGCGCGAATCGACGTGCGCATACGGTCGGCCACCTCATCATCCGCGAGCCCCCGGAGGGAGCCGAGCTCCCGCGCCACGAAGCGCACGGCCATCTCGCTCGCGACTTCGCCCGCGGCATGACCGCCCATGCCGTCCGCGACGACGAAGATCCCTCGGTCAGGGACCATGAGGAAGTTGTCCTCGTTCCCCGACCGGATGATGCCGACGTCGGTGCGGCCAGCGGCGGTGATGTGCACGGGCGTTATGACAGAAGCAACCGGTGGACCAGGACGGCGAGCCCCGCGGATCCGATCACCAGGACCGCTGCGCTGGCGCCGCATCCCTTGCCCTTCTTCGGCGGCGGCTGCTGCGCAACCGGGGCGGGGCGCTTGGGCGCGGGCTTCGCTGCCGGAGGACGCGCTTTGGGTGGGGCTGGCGCGGGGGCCTTCGGCGCAGCGGCCACCGGGCGCTTGGGCGGCACCGGGGCTGCCGGAGACGGCGACGGCCGCTTGGCGGCGGGGGCGGGGGGGGGGCCGGGGGCGGGGGGGGACCCGGGGGGCGCCATAGAATGGGGCGTCCGGAGCACCTGGGTGCCGCCGCCTTTCACCGCGGCGACGGCATCGTCGGTCGGCTCGAAAACGAGCTGCACGTCTCCTAACCGGACCGTTACTCCCGGTGCGAGCGGCGCGTCGCCCTTCACCCGCTCCCCATCCACGAAGGTGCCGTTCGTGGAATCGAGGTCCACGAGCACCCATACGCCCTCGCGCCGTTGCAGCTTGGCGTGACTGGTCGACACCGAAGGATCGGGGACCACGACGTCGTTGTAGTCCGCCCGTCCGATGTTGACGATCGGCGTTCTGACGGTGAGCCGTTGTCCTGCCAGCGCGCCGACCCGCACCAGGAACGTGGCGAGCGGAGGCGGGGAAGCGGGACGTGCGGCAGGAGGTGGCGGTGAGGGGGGCGGCGTGGATGGGGAGGAGGGGGGAGCCACCGCTTCCATCCCGTGAACCGTGTGCTTCAATCGTTCAGCGGCCCCTTCGGCCGGTGGTGCCGCACCCGCCGTGGGCGCCGCCGCAGCGACATCCGTATAAAAGCGAAACTGCTCGTCCCCCAGGCGGATCACGTCGGCCCGGGCGAGAATGCGCTGGCCTCCGATGCGCTCCTCGTTGACGAACGTCCCATTCGTGCTCGAGTCCACCAGCAAGTAGCCCTTCGGCGTCTGCACAATCTCGGCGTGGCGGCGGGACACGTCCTTCCCCGCCACCACCACGTCGCACCCCGCCTCGCGTCCGAAGACCAATGACGTGCCGGTGATCACGTATTCACGGCCGTCCGTGAGACTGACGACTCTCCCCCCGGTGGTCCCGATCGTGATGGGCCGTCCGGGCTTGGTGCCGCCAGCCACCCCAGCCCCCCCAGCCCCCTCCCCGGAGGGCGGCGTGAACGCCTTGACGTACTGGGTGCTGCCGGAGCGGCGCTCATCCACGAAGGTCAGCTCGTGCCCTCCCACTTCGACCTTATCGCCGTGGAGGAGCGGCGTAGGCTCCGCGCCGAGGCGGACACCGTTGATGAGGACCTCGGCCGCGGGCGATGACTTTCGGATCACCACTTGGCCGTCCGCCTGGCCCTGCAACAGCGCGTGCTGGGGGAGCACCCCTGCCCCGCTCAGGGAGATCGCGCAGCCGGCGTCGCTGCCGAGCGTTACTTCCCCCACAGGGATAGTGAACTTCCTACCACCGAGTTCGAGCAACGACATGGGGGAGAGTCCCTTGAAGCCGGAAATGGCAGCGCCGGAAGTTACGCCCGACTGTGTAACCGCGCAAGGAAACACGGCTTACGTGATGTATCCGGCGCGCCGTCATGCCGGCGCGTCGAGTGACACCGACTCCTCGCGCCCCACGAGGCCCCGCCGCAACCAGTACCAGAACAGGAGCGATCCCGCGATCACCGTCGCGTAGCTGTTGATGAAGCGCCAGATGAGCGCGTACGAAGGCAGTTGCGAGGGCTGCACGTAGATCTGCATGACCGCCGCGGAAAGGAACTCGGCAATGCCGGCCGAGCCGGGCGTCGGCGCGAAGTACAGCAGGAACGTGATGAACGTCTGGAGCAGGAGGATGTCGACGAAGTTCGCCGGGATACCCAACGCCCGCAGCGCAATGTACCCGGCCAGGAGCTTGTTCGCGTGCGACGGGGCCGACAGCAACACCGCCCACAGCAGGGCGAGCCATCCGCGCGGGCTCCCGAACGCCACCAAGCATTCGTGCGCGCGGTCGATGCCGGCCCGGAGGTGCTCCATGCGCGCGGCCACCCGGCCGCTTTTTCGCTCCAGCTTGGCGGCCAGCCAGTGGACCGCATCCCGGAGCCAGGCCGGGAACACCATCGCCACGAGCATGATGACGCCCAAGACGCCGAAGATCGTGAGACTGGTGCGGAAGAGCCCGTAGTAGGTGATCCCCAGAACGATGTCGTGGCGCGCGAGGGACTTCCCGGCTCCGAGATAGATCGCCAGGGGACCGGCGACCGCGAAGAAGACCACGGTGGCCACAAACGTAATGAAGGTGGACGTCATCGCCTCGGGCAAGCGGACGCCCGATCGCCGCATCACCCACATCATGGTCGGCCCGGCGCCCGATTGAAACGGCGTCAGGTAGGCGGCCCAGGCGCTCATGCCCCCCGCGATGATCATGTCGCGGAGGCGAACGCCCGGGTGCACGTGCCGCGCCACGACCCACAACCGCGTGCCGCCGCCGATCCAGTCCATGGACGCGAGCCCCAGCCCGAGGATGATCCAACCCCACTGGAGATGGAGGAGGGTGTGGGCGACGGCTTGGACGTTGTCGCCGTAGACCGCGAGCACCACCACGACGCCCACCAGCGAAATGACAGCGAAGAGCTCCAGCCCGCGGCGCAGCAGGCGGGGGGTGAGGGCGAGGGTCATGTGGGGGCGAAACTACGGGTGCCCGGTGTCAGGTGCCAGGTGCCCGATCGGTCCCGTGAACCCCCGGTCATCCGACCCCGGACACCTGAGACCTGTTATTTTATCGGGTTATGCCTCGCGCTCCCGACTCCGTCGTCATCCGCAACGCTCGACAGCACAACCTGAAGGGCATCACCGTCGAGCTGCCCCGGCGGGCGTTGACGGTCGTCACGGGGCCGTCCGGGTCAGGCAAGAGCACGCTGGCGTTCGATACCCTGTACGCCGAGGGCCAGCGCCGCTATATCGAATCGCTCTCCACCTACGCCAAGCAGTTCCTCGAGCGGATGCCCAAGCCGCTCGTCGACGGCATCGAAGGCATTTCTCCCGCCGTGGCGATCGAGCAGAAGAATCCCACCACCTCGAGTCGCTCGACGGTCGGCACGGCCACGGAGATCTACGACTTCCTGCGCCTGTTGTGGGCGCGCGTAGGGACGCAGTACTGCGTTCAGTGCGGCCACGAGGTGAAAGCGGATACGGTTCAGGAGGTGGTGGACGAGTTAATTGCGGATTGCGGATTGGCGATTGCGGACTCGACTGACCGAGGCCCGGATGTACAGTCCGCAATCCGCAATCCGCAATCCGCAATCGTCGTCACCTTCCCGTTACCGGCCAGCGCCCACCGACCCGAGGTGGACGTGGCGGCCCAGTTGCGCGCCGCCGGCTTCGTTCGGGCGCAGGTCGACGGCGTCCTGGCCCGGCTCGACCCCCCTGATGCCGAGCAACGCGTGCGGGAAGCGCAGGAAGTGCTGGTGGTGGTGGACCGCATCCCCGCCGTGGAAGCGAGCCGGGGAAGGCTGGCGGACGCCGTGGCGACGGCGTTCAACGAGGGCGAGGGCGTGGCGGTTGCGCTTAACAATGGCCACCGCCGTCGGTTCTCCGCCCATCCGACGTGCTCGAGTTGCGGCGCAGCGGCCCCCGCGCTCAGCCCGATCCTCTTTTCCTTCAATAACCCCCGGGGTGCCTGCCCGGTGTGTAACGGGTTCGGCGCCGTGCTGGAATACGACGAATCGCTCATCGTCCCCGATCCCAGGAAAAATCTGGCCCGGGGCGCGCTCGATCCCTGGACCAAGCCCCGCTACGAGGGCCGCCGGCGAATCCTGCGTGAAGCCGCACGCGCCAGGGACATCCCCTTCGATACGGCCTGGCGCGATCTCGACCCCGCGGCGCGCGACTTCCTGCTGCACGGCGCCGCCGGTCGATTCGTGGGCATGTTTCCCTTCCTCGAACGACTCGAGGCCAAGCGCTACAAGCAGTACATTCGCGTGTTTCTCCGTCAGTATCAGCTCGCCAAGACCTGCCCTGGGTGCGGGGGAGCTCGTCTCAAGCCCGAGGCCTTGGCCGTGCGCGTCGGCGAGCGAACCATCGCCGAGGTCTCGTCTCTCACGGCGGCCGCGTGCGTGGACTGGGCCGCGAGCCTCGTGCTCTCTCCGTTCCGCCGGGCCGTGGCGCTCCACATTCTCGCCGAGCTCGAGGCCCGGCTGTCGTTCGTGAACGATGTGGGGCTCGGCTACCTGACGTTGGACCGCCTCACCCGAACCTTGTCTGGAGGTGAAGCGCAGCGCATTGCGCTGTCGAATGCGCTCGGCGCCCATCTGGTCGACACGTTGTACGTGCTCGACGAGCCGACCATCGGCCTCCATCCCGCGGACACGCATCGCCTGCTCGGCCTGCTGCGGCGGCTGGCCGATGCCGGGAATACCGTCGTGGTCGTCGAGCACGACCCCGCCGCGATGCAGGCGGCGGACTGGATGGTCGAGCTCGGACCGGCGAGTGGTGAATCGGGCGGCGCGCTGGTCTATCAGGGGTCCGCCCGGGGAGTGCGCGAGGCCGGTACCCTCACCGGCCAGTATCTGTCGGGTGAGAAGCGTATCGGCGTTCCGTCGGCCCGCCGCCCCGCCCGACGCTGGCTGACCGTTCAGGGAGCGCGTCTCCACAACCTCCGCGATGTCGAGGCGCGCATCCCCCTGGGCACGTTGACCGCCGTCACCGGGGTGTCCGGATCCGGCAAGTCGACGCTCGTCCACGATGTGCTCTTCCGGCAGCTCGAGTCGCGCATCCGGGGCATGCACGGCGCGAAGCAGCACCTGGGCGAGCCGGTGGGCGCCGTCACGTCGCTCACGGGTTGGGAAGCGATCAGCGACGTCGTGCTCGTGGACCAGTCGCCGATCGGCAGGACGCCACGCTCGAACCCCGTCACCTATATCAAGGCCTTCGACGAGCTGCGCGCGTTGTTCGCCGCGGAGCCGCTCGCCCGCGCCCGCGGCTACACCCCCAGCACGTTCTCTTTCAACGTGGCCGGCGGGCGGTGCGACACCTGCGAGGGCGCGGGCCATGTCCTGGTCGAGATGGTGTTTCTGGCCAACGTGTTCGTCCCGTGCGAGGCGTGCGGCGCGAAACGCTTCCAGAAGGACGTGCTCGACGTCAAGCTCGGCGGGAGCTCGATTCACGACGTGCTCGAGTGGACCGTGGACCAAGCGCTCAAGCGGTTCCACCGCGAGCCTCGCCTGGCGCGCGCCCTCTGGCACTTGCAGCAGGTAGGGCTCGGCTACCTGCGGCTCGGCCAGCCCGCGACGACGCTGTCGGGCGGTGAGGCGCAGCGACTCAAGATCGCGCGCGAACTGGCGGTCGCCAGCGGGGCGAAGCGCCGCACCGGACGCAAGCTGTACATCCTCGACGAGCCGACGACCGGGTTGCACTTGGACGACGTGCGCACGTTGTGTCGCGTCCTCGATCGGCTGGTGGACGCCGGGCACACCGTCCTCGTCATCGAACACCATCTCGACGTGATCAAGCGCGCCGATTGGATGATCGAAATGGGACCCGGCGCGGGCGATGCCGGTGGGCGGGTCGTGGCCCAGGGCACACCGGAGGACGTCGCCCGCCTGCCCGAGTCGGTCACCGGACGGTATTTGCAGGACCTGCTCACCGCCGCGGACGCCGCGATGACCGCGCCCACGGTCCCCCCCCCGTCCCCCC
>Ga0247667_1000150_pt1 | contig 30712 bp, 24 predicted proteins | sample CNK08_metaG_FD_183027 | JGI IMG/M metagenome (GOLD analysis project Ga0247667, IMG submission 183027) | Soil microbial communities from Purdue University Martell Research Forest, Indiana, United States - CNK08 | ecosystem: Environmental > Terrestrial > Soil > Temperate forest > Bulk soil... | reverse complement strand
CCAGGCTGATTCCTCCGCCAAGCGACAGCAGTCCCACCGCGAATCCACCGCCCAACGCCAATCCTCCCACAGCGAATCCGCCGCCAAAGCTGATGGGAGCCACCGCCCACATGCAGCCAATGGCGAACAGCCCGCCGTATGCGATATCGCCCACCGCGATCCAGCCTTGGGCGGGGAGGATCTTGCCGTTTTGCCGGCAAAATAACCGGACATGAATGAGCGGAAGTCCCAGGAACGTCCAACGGCTCCGATACTCCAGCGGTTGGTAGGACACACTCCACGGCCAGGACCACCGCAAGCCAGCCGGCAGTGTCCCGGGCGGCAGCTTCGCCGCTTCCTCCCGCCGAATGCGTTGCTGGTTGCGATTGCCCCAAAAGATGAGCACCATGAGCGCGGCGCAATAACCAAGCAGCGTCCCAACAAACGCAACGACGACCAACAGTGGACGGGTCTTCCACCAAAAGTGGGTCAGCAATATGTCCGCGAAGAGGATCAGGCAGAACACCCCCACCAGCGCCAGGGTGTTCCATACCACCTTGATCATGAACTGCCGCTCGCGCGCGGACTGCGTGTTCTCGATGCTCATCTTCGCGCCGAACCAGCCTCCAAGAATCCCAATGATCGGCCCGAGAATCGCACCCGCGATACCAATGGACGCGGCGGCTTTCGCTGCCCCTCCGACCGCTGTCGCTCCCACGACCGCCGCTTTGGTCGAAGTCGCCATCACCGGTAGCGCTGCCAACACACCGAGCGTGAACCCCCGGCCGGGAGTCGTCTGCCGCAGCGCGCCTTCCACGAATGCCGTGACCTTTTCCGTCAACATCGTCCGCCCGCGCGACAGCCGTTGTTTCACCGCGTCCTCACTCAACTCCAGCGCGTCGGCGACCTCCGCAATGGATTGTTGCTGGCGGTAGAACAGCACCAACGGCTCGCGGTACGTCGTCGGCAATTCACCCAGCGAACGCCACAGAATTGCTTCCTCTTCTTTGCTGATGACGTGGTCGCTCGGTGTGGGCGCGTCCGCAGAGATTTCAACGCCCGAATCCAGCGCTTCGGCATTCGCCGTGGGAGTCCGCCGCTGTTTGCGGAAAGAATCAAGCGTGGCGTTACGCGCGATGCTGCACAACCACGACTTGAGCTTCGAAGGCTCGCGGAGTTGGCGTAGTTGGCACCACGCCGTGATGAAAGTCACCTGCGCGAGGTCTTCACTGGCCTGGAAGTTACCGCAAGCACTGTACGTCAATGCGCAGATGAGCGACTGGTACCGCTCCACGATCCGCCCGAACGCCTCGCGGTCGCCCTCTCGCGAGAGTTGGACCAGTCGCACATCATCCAGTGGTTCGGTTGCTGCAATGGTTCTCATGTCACCGGATACGACGCCCATCCTACGAAAAGGTGACAGGAAAAACGAGCCGCTTCTGCCGCCTCCGCCATATCTGGGCGTTTGCACAAATCCTGTCGGATTCCCACCAGCTGTGGCGATATAATCAACAAAGATGGAAACAAACGACCACGATTTGTTGCGCCAGTACGCCGAACGGCATTCGCAAGAAGCCTTTGCCGCGTTGGTCAGCCGCCATGTGAATCTGGTGTATTCCGTGGCGCTGCGCCGCGTGCAATCGCCGCACCTGGCCGAAGAAGTGTCCCAATCGGTCTTCACGGATCTGGCGCGAAATGCCGACAAGTTGAGGCCCGACACCGTTCTAGGCGCCTGGCTGCACAGTGTCGCGTACCGGACCGCGATCGATGTCGTGCGTGGGGAATCACGACGTCAGGCTCGGGAACAGAAAGCAATGGAGATCGCTGCCATGGACTCAATGCCTTCCGACTGGTCGCTCATTGAGGGTCTGCTGGACGAGGGGATGGACACGCTGGAGGAGACGGACCGTAGCGCCATCGTCCTTCGCTACTTCGAGAACAAATCCCTGCGCGAAGTCGGCGAGACGCTTGGCACCTCCGACGATGCCGCGCAAAAACGCGTCAGCCGCGCCGTCGAACGCCTCCGCGAATTCTTCGCCAAACGCGGCGTCACCGTCGGCGCGAGCGGCCTCATCGTTGTGATCTCCGCCAACGCCGTCCAAGCCGCCCCGGCCGGGCTGGCCGCCGCGATTTCATCCGCCGCGGCAATTGCCGGAACCGCCGCCGCCGTTACCACCACCACAACGACCGCAACCGTCACCAAGGCCATTGCTATGACCACACTGCAAAAAACCCTGATCGTCGCCACCATCGCCGTCACTGCCGGCGCGGGATTCTACGAAGCCCACCAGGCTTCGACCCTGCGCGAGCAGGTCCAAACGTTCCAGGAACAGATTCAAACCTTGCAACAACAGCAAGCGCCGCTGACGGAACAACTCCAGCAGTTGCAGCGCGAGCGTGACAACGCAAAAAAACAATTGGCAGCCGTCCAGGGAGAAAACGAACAATGGAAGTCCGGTCAAAAGATGACCGGGCTTTCCGGGTCTTCTGGATCAGCGGGCGAAGCTGGAATGCTTTCACAGCCCTCTTCATCGAACGGAAGTGAAGCCAATTCTTCTGCGGCTGGCCTGACCCGCATGATGAGCGATCCGAAGATGAAAGACTACATTCATCAGGTGCAGTTGAAGATGATCAAGGAACGATACGCTCCCTTGTTCACAGAGCTGGCCCTCTCGCCGGATGACGTGGAAAAATTTACTCAATTGGTCGGCGATAAATGGTTGAAAGCTTCCGACATGGGTTCGAAGCTGGTGTCGGGAAACGCCGACCCTGCGGCAATGCCGCAGGCCATGGCCAAGGCCTATGACGAGAACAACGATCAATTGCAATCCCTGTTGGGCCCGACGGGTTACGCGCGCTATAACGAGTTCAACCAGGAAGTGCCCGCCCGAACCACCATCAAGATGTTGAACGATCAATTAGGCAATAGCCCGCTGACCGAGGATCAAAACGCCCGCCTGATCGACATCGTCAAGGCCGAACCCTACACGACCACGCACGGTATCAATGGCGAACTGGACGCCGCTTTCTTCGGCTCACAAGACGATATCGACAAATACCTGAAACAGGTGACCGAGACCAACCAGCGCATTTTGGATCAGGCCGCCGGTTTTCTAACCCCGCAACAGTTGGCCGCATTGGCTACCTTGCAGAGCAACAGCCTCAAAGCACAAAAACTCCAGGGCGCGGCGTTGACCCAGAAACATTGAAGGTCAGTCCCACATAATCGCGTGTCTTGTAGAAATGTTTGCCCAACCAGGGCAACCTACTGCTGTCGAACGGGCGTGATGCGTTCGTCGCACCAGTCTTTCTGGCACACGACAAGTGTAGCGGTTTTTCCACAATGTCTAATCCTGCCCAGCTTCCGCTTGTTTCAGTCCAAAGAAATAAACTCCTCATCTTCCAGAAGCGATTGTGACCACGAGCGATGCGGAATATCGCCGGAGAAGATGCGGCCACTTGGCACGTAGGATGGTACACACCAAATCAAGTCGAGGTTTGGAGACCGGGTTTAGGGGTCGTTGTTGACAGGGTGGTAAGTTGTACGGTCTTCGACAGGTCATTTGCTCTCTTGCGAGGGGAGCAAAGCGGACTAAAAAAGTGATCAAGTCACACGGACGTAACAGCAACATTACCGAAATGTAATGCATTATGCTTGACATTTGATTGACTTTTTAGCCGCCACTTGTATAGCATCGCAACTAGCGAGTTGGAGAATAGGGAACGGAACGGCGAGTGGTCGCGCAACGGCATTCCTTGTTACCATGCAGAGGAGGCCGGCCCACCATTTCAAGGTTCCAAAAAAATCAAAAAAGGTGAGGGGATCTCATGAGAGCAATTCACAAGACAGTAGCCGGGACTTGGAGGAGTCGTGTTCTGTTGGCGAGCACCATTGTTGGCGCGGTGGCTTTGGTCGGAACGAAAGTTATGGCCGATGACGCAAGCGACATCGAGCAGTTTTACCCAACGACAGCCTACGTCCAGTATGACAACACGTCCGGTGATTATCCCGTTGTCACCGAAGTCGGGTCGATGCCCATCACGCTTGGTGGCCATGCGTACAGCAGTTGGTCGGTATTCGCGGAGGATTCAACCGGGTCGCTGGATATGTTCCTCACAGCAGCCACGCTGTCGAACCTCTTCGTTGCTAGCAACGCAACCAGCACAAACGTGAACGTCGGCGATAAACTGAACCTTGCCGGCTCGTGGGGTCCGTTCCACCAGATTCCGGAGATTTCCTTAAGCTCGGTTCCGGCCTCCAATCATTACTTCAACACCGTGTCGACTGGAAATGCACTGGCTCCACGGCCCGTGTTCAACGTTAGCCAGATTGCCGCGACGGGTTCCGCCCCCAGTAATTTCCTGAACATCGCGGGCTACTACCTGGAAGTTGATAACGTAACGATCAGCTCGCCGAGCAATGGCCTCACTGCGTTGCCGGGCTATGTCGGCGGTGTCGCTCCGACGATTGCCCAGGAGACCTACACAATGACCGACAACACTGGCAGCATGACCATGTTTGACTGGGTCACGTCGTATTCCGCAGCCGACCAGCTGGCGGGCACGCCGATCGGGGCGGGGAACGTGTATAACATGAAGGGGTTTGTCTCCTATAATACGGGTGGACCCTTGGAATTCACGCCGCTGTCGCTTGTCGCGGTTCCCGAGCCTTCTTCAGTCGCATTGGTCGGTTTGGGCACGGCAGGGTTGATCGCCATGCGTCGTCGCCGCCGCTCGTAAGGGTGGCCGCTCGGCGCGCGAACCGGCTGGTGGTACTGGCTGTGACGCGCGCCAGGAAATCATGGCCTTGAAGCCGTTGATGGTAATTGTATTTGGCGGGCCTTGCCGCGCGTCGGCGCGGCAAGGCCCAACCCTCGGCTAATTTTTAGGTTGTGCAAGCGGTCGAGTTGCCAGATAAGCTATATGGCGAAATTAAAGGAGAGCTTGCAATGCACAAGGTGACTTCGGTTTCTCTTCCAGTCAGGTCCAGGCGCGCCTTCACCCTCATCGAGTTGCTGGCTTGCCAGCCGAAGCCCTGGCGGAGGCAGGCGAGGTCAGCATTCACGTTGATCGAGCTGCTGGTGGTCATTGCCATCATCGGCATTCTGGCGGCAATGTTGTTGCCCGCTCTGAACAAAGCCCGTGAAAAAGGCTATGCCGCGGTTTGTGTCAGCAACATGCACCAGTGGGCATTGGCGCTGAACATGTACAACGACGATTGGGCCGAGTACTATCCCTACGACGGCATGTTCAGCAGTCCACCCTGCGTGGTGGCCAACAGCAACGCTTGGTTCAATGTTCTCACACCGTACGTCCAGGCCAAGACTTTGTGCCAGCTGTATGCCGCCAACACCCCGCCCACGCCGCGCACCGGCCATAGCATCTTCGTCTGTCCCAGCGCGGTCAATAAAAGCCCGACCATGGACCCAAACAATGCCATTTTCTATTACTCGCTGAGTACGTGCTTGCACATGGAAGGCAATACCGCTATTGGATTTCGTCGCGACCGAATGCAGGCGCCTTCCACCACGATCGTCTTTTGCGAGGAAGTGGAAGATGCGTTTCCAGAAACCAATGGTCAGTACGACCTCGTGAACCGTCACTCCGGCGGCTCGAACTTCGTTCTGGCTGATGGACACGTGGAATGGATCGAGTTGCGCAACTTCTGCAGGCAGGGCAACACGCTCTGCCCCACGCCGCTTAGCAATATCCAGTGGGATAACAGCGGAGCCGGCGGTGACTGGAAAAACGGCATACCGTATCACTGGTGGCCCTTCCCCTACGCGAACACGTCTGCTAATTGATACGGATTACCCCGGGATAAGGCTCAATGTCCCCTGCAGTTTGGCAATGTGAGTTGAGAGCGTTACAAAAGAACGAGACCTTTCAGAAACGACAGAGGCAGCGACCGTAGGGAAAGAATGAGGGAAATGAGAATGAAAAAAACCTTCGGGCTGGTTGTAGTGCTGGCGGCAGTGGCGCTGGGGATGAACGCAGTCGCGGCCCCGTTTGGAGCGGGCAATATCGTGATCGTCCGCGTCGGCGATGGAACGCAGGTCATCACCAATATCGGCAACACGGTCTTCCTGGATGAGTATACGACCAACAGTATCTGGGCGAATGCGGGCGGGTTTACGGCGCCCACCCCGGTCCAATCGATTCAGATGCCGACCAACTGGGTCGGTCGCCATGGCCCGTTCATCATGGAGGCCTCGGCAAGGCCCGATGGCGCGTTGAGCCTCTCGACGGACGGACGGTTCCTTGCTTTGGGCGGGTTCGCGGCGACCGTCGGACAAGTCACCAACCAGGCCCTCGACGCCACGACCACCACGGGACTGGTGGGCCAGGTGGCCCGCGTCGTGGGGTTGGTGGATGGGAATGGCCATATCTACACGTCGACAACCCTGATCGACGCCAACGAAGATGGCAACGACGTCCAGAGCGCGGTGAGCCTCGACGGCACCAACATCTGGCATGTGGGCGAGGGGAACGCGACGGGCGGCAAATATACGACGCAGGGATCGATGCTTTCGACGCAGGTCGAGACAGTATCAAAGTTCAACAGCCGGGTCTTCGGCATTTTCAACAAGACCCTCTACTATTCCGCCAACCATGTCCTTGGTGCCCCGACCAACACCAGTCTGGCAGTCAACCCGTTCGGCGGTTCATTGCCGACCTCCTTTGTGAATTCTAATTTCTTGTTCCTTGCCGGGGTATTGGGCAATACCACTACCAGTTCGCCGGCCATCGGCAGCCCCTTTGGGTTCACCATGTTCAATCTGAGCGGTACGAACGGGGGGGTCACTCCGGACACTCTCTATGTTGCTGACAGTACCACCAACGCTCCGGGTGAGCCGCTGGGAAAAGCCGGCGGCGTTTTGAAATACTGCTACATACCGGCCAGCAACGCCTGGGTAAACTTTGGCTACGTTTACGCGCAGGGAGCAACCAGTGTGACCGGAGTGAAAAACGGAACGAACGTCACTCTCTATATCACGGAAGGTGGCGGGACCCTCGCGATCAACCAGTTGTACCCCTACAATGACGTGAGCGGGTTCGCTGGCTCGCCTCAATCCAACACGGGCGATATCGGTCTCCCCGGCGATGCAAACGCATACGCCGAACCGTTGGGACCTCCGGGCGTCAATGCCAACCGCATCAATACGCGTGGGATCGCGTTTGCGCCACAGGGGGGCGATGCGGGCACGATCAGCGCCGGTCCGGGTGTGATCTCGGTCGGCCCGCCATTCGGTCCGTACTTCGCAGGTGCCCAGGGCGGTCCCTTCTCCTCAAACAACAACGTCTTCACAGTCGCCAATCTTGGCAGCACGAGCACGAATTTTACCATAACGATTGTGCCGCAAAGTGGGGGTGTTTGGGTCACGGCCACCCCATCGAGCGGTACGGTCGCTCCCGGTGCCGTCACGATTGTCACCTTGGCTCCCAACGGAACCGCCAACTCGGATGCTGGTGGTTTCACTTACACGGATAAAGTGCTCTTTCATACCGGCGGCGCGGGCGGGACGGTCGTAGCCTCACCCACAGCCACGCTAGACGACTTCGCGTTCTTTATTACGCCAACTTCCAACTATTTGTCAGTGGGTGAAGCCGGCGGGCCGTTTGCTCCATCCAGCTATGTCTACACACTGTCCAATGCGACCCCCGCGGCGAAAAGCTGGACCGCAAGCACATCAGCCGGTTGGAACACTCTGAGCGCGACGAACGGCAGCTTGGCCGGCCTTGCGGTAACGAACATCACCGTAACAATCAACGCCACTGCCAATACTCTGCCGATCGGTACCTATCAGGACACGCTCACAATCACCAACGTCGCCGCCAACGCTGCACTCCCCACGCGTACGATCACGCTTCAGGTCGGATTCGGGTTCTTCGACGATTTCAGCACATACGCTCCTGGTGATGTCGTCGGGCAGAATAATTGGTTCAACCCGACCCCCGGCTTGGAAGATAACCCCTATCAGATCGCCAATAGCGTGCTCGCGCTTGCAGGTGGGCAGCATCCTGGCTGCGGAGGTGGTGCGACAGAACAGGAACCCGCCAAGAACATCGCCTCCTCGCCCGTTACCAATATCGGGCAATTCGCCTATTTGGGTATGTCGATCGTTGTCACCAGTGCGCCAGCTCTCCCCAACACCTGGGACTTCACCCTTCTCCCCAATGTGGGGACCGGAAATGATGTCACTCACAACGAGGCCCGGACCGCAGTGAATAATTACACAAACGTGCCCGGAACCTACGTATGGAACACCCACGTCAACGGCTTCGATAGCTTCTACCACGGCACAACCCCACGCACCTACGGCACGAAGTATAACGTGATTATCGTGGGTGACATTGTCAATTCCAACTGCTGGGTATTTGTCAACCCGCCAAACGGCACCACCAACAGTCTGTTCACCATGGGCTATGACGCGCATGACGGACTCGATGTGGCCGGAATAACCAGCTTTTCTGGCCCCGGTAATACGGGAGTCGGGGCTATCGACATCGACAATTTCTGTTCCGGTAACGATCAGCCGGGCATGTTGATATACAGAATGGCCATGTCAACAAACTATACAGCCGTTTACAACTGGCTCGTAAACACCAATTCGCCACCGCCGTCCGATCCGTTTACCGCGTGGCAGAACCAGTACTTCACGATTGCCGAACTGGGTACACCGTCGTTTAGCGGGCCGGGTGCCGATCCGTTTGGCAAGGGAATGAGCAACACCAATCAATTCCTGGCGGGATTCAATCCCACCAATGCCTCGGCATACGTCCATATCACCAGCGTCTCCAACACGAACGGTGGTACTGACGTCCGGGTGGATTACCTGGGTGCCAGTGGCGACAGCAGTCGCACGCCACCCTTGGTGAGTCGCACCAACGTGCTGGAGTTCACCGCGGGCACGGGCGGCAACTACAACAGTAACAACTTTGCCAGTACTGGCCAGACCAACATCCTGAGCGGTGGGATTGGGCTCGGGACGTTGGCCAACATGGTGGATCCGGGCGGGGCGACCAACACGCCGGCCCGATACTACCGTGTTCGCGTGCTGGTGCCGTAAACGACAGAATCGAAATCGAAAGCGCTGATGTCCTCAAGCGGGGGCATCAGCGCTTCTCTTTGGACAGGTCGGTAGGGTGTTACCGGTAATTCCCGACGCGCGGCTACTTCCGTTTAAGGGCTTCCGCCACCGATTTCAGGTCCGCAAGGCCTTTTTCAAAATCGCGTCCGACCATTTTGTCGCAGTCCACAAACAGTCCAAACGCTTTGAACACGAAATTCCTTTTACCAGCCATGCTCCAAGCCACGGTGGTTTGATTACCGTCAGGTTTGAAGGTGAACTCCGCAGTGTTGTTGGCCTTGAAGGGCTTTAGGAATTCAAGGTTGAACCGAATGAGTTCATTCGGACAGCTCTCCGTGATGGTCATGTGCCCTTCGCCGACCTTGTTATTGCCGGCCCAGGTATAACCGGCCCCGGTTCCCACCGGCGGGCCCTCGTACGTCATTTTACATGCGGGATCGAGCTTTCCCCATGGGTTCCATGCCTCCCACTTGTGGAGATCATTCACCTGCGCAAACACGACCGCCGCGGGGGCGGAGACGACGGTTGACCGCGTAACACGAAAGCTGTCGGGCCGCGTGGCTACAACGATGATAAACACAACAATGAGTACGGCAACGCCAATGAGTATGTTTATGAGCATAGTGACTCTTCTCCGGCTTGGTTTTGGGTTGCTCCCGAAATGTTCAGGCAATTCTTGCGGCCAGCAACGTTTTGTAGTTTTTCCGGCAGGCATAGGCCAGAAATAAATTCGCCAGCATCAACGGTATCGCCACGGGCAGGCCTTCCGGGGCCACAAACGCGTGGTAAAGCAGGATGTTCAAGGTGATGGGAAAAATTACCACGGTGGCCAGCGGAACAAAGCGGCCCGCCACAAAGGCGACGCCGCAAACCAGCTCGGTGACCTTCAGCAGCGTCATGAAATAACCCGTCGCCATGATGCCGTCCATGAATAGCTTGGCATTGCCCTTCATTTCCGGGTGCGGCATGAGGTTGAAAAGGACGACGATGGAAGCAAACAGGAACATCAGCCCCATCAAAATGCGGACAATGATGATTGCGATTTTCATGTTTCGATGTTTTATCCTTTTGCCAGGTATTCGGCAAGCTGTTCAAAGGTGCCCGTCCAACCCTGCGTCATGCCGCCATGTGCCCTGTCGAAGGTCTTGCGTTCCTCTTCCGTCGGGTTCAGTGGCTTCCATTTTATGGTGAGCGTCGTCTTGCCTCCTCGCTCAACGAAGGTCGTCGTGGAGAGCATTTCCAACGGCCAGGTCGGACTCATGGGATGTCGGGTCAAGCCACCCGCCGCATCCGAGAACGAATTGACCAAAACAATTCGCTCCGGTGCGACGATCTCGCGATAGACAAACTTGCCCCACATCTCTTTGCCATCAGGGGATCGCAGGCAATAGTGAAAACTTCCGCCCGGACGAAAATCCATTTTGGCGGTGGACATCGTGAAACCTTTTGGCCCAAACCATTCCATCAGTCGCTCGCGCTCCGTCCAGGCCTTCCACACCAGCTCGCGCGGCGCATCGAAGATCCGCGTGATGACGAACTCCTGTGTCGATGATTCCGCCGTAGGGTTATTCTTTTCGCTCATGCGACTTCTCCTTTGCTTGCAATCTGTTCAGGTAATCATCCAGGCGATCGAAGCTTTCGTTCCAGAAAGTCTCGAATGTCTTGGCCCAATCGTGGATAGGCTTCAATCGCTTGCCGTTGAGTTTGTACAGCCGTTGTTGTCCGGCCCCGCGCACGCTGACGAGTCCCACCTCTCGCAGGACGCGCAAGTGTTTGGAGACCTGCGGCTGTTTGTAGCGCAACGAGACGGCAATGAAGTTCACCGGCCGTTCCCCGCGCGTAAGCAAATTGAGGATCCGCCGCCGCTGTGGTTCCGCCACCGCATTGAACACATCCGAAGTCGTCGCCAGCCGTGCCACGCCACCAATATATGCTAATATAGGAATATATCAAACACAAAAAAACTACGGCTCAACGACGACCTCAAAGTCCGATCCTTTCACCCGGCGCAATTCCTCGTGAAGCACGGGGATGCGTTCGTCCGGGGCAACCGAAATCGCCCATTCGATGCCATTGTCCGCGACGAACATGCCGCGGCACTTCAGCGCCACCAGGATCGCGCGTGCTTCCGGCGAGAACCCCGAGACATCGAAGCCCTGTCGCAACCGCAACCGCTCGCCCATGCGCGGGAGATTGTCGTCCGTCAGCTTGCTGGCGTAATGCGTGGCGGGGGCGACGAAATCGTTTCGCGTTCTGCGCACCGTTACCCGCAATGTATGGTCGATTCGCCCGCGTTGCAACTCATCATACCGCACGACCGCGGGGAAAATGGGTAGCCCGGCCGCATCCGCCGAAGTCCAGCCGGCCGGTCGCAGTTTGTTGGTTTTTAGATCGAAGATAGAAGTCTGCGCCGCCTGCCAGCCGTTGTTGGTCCGGCGCATTCCGTAGAATTCGTAGAGCATACGATTGACGGGATCAACGACGATGGCATGGCGGTCACCGCCGAGATTGAGTTGGTCACGCTGCACTTCTTCCAGCGTGGCGTTCGGATGTTCGGAATCGCGATGGAACCAGGCGGGCCACCCCTCAATCGGCAGTTGGTCGGGAATCGGGTAGGGCCCCTTGTCCGACTCCGCCGCGTAATCTGTGATCCTGACCGCGACCCGCTTCTGGTCTGGCGGCACGAGGATGAATCCCATGTCGGGGTTGTACCGCAGCGGTTTGTCGTTCCCAATCGACGCGACAATGTTCCGCGAATTGGGGTGAAGCGGCCACGCGGAAACGATTTGGTTCCAGGCGTTGTCCGACGGAAAAATCTGCAGCGTCCCAAGGATCGCATCCGCCTCGGGTGTATTGAACAATATCGGTTTGGTGACGGCGGCGTGTTCTTGCCCGGCCGAGACGTCATTTGTGACCAGACAAGCGCCCACACAAAAGAGAGCCAGATAGATTCCTTCTCGCACGTTGCTAAATCCAGCCTTCAAGTCTGTACGTCGCCAGGGCCGCCAACTCCCTGGAAATGCGAATCTCCCGCTCCAGATGCGACCACACCCCGTAACGCAACCAGCCCCAGGGGCCAATCTCCGCTTCCGCCCCAATATCGGAAGCCAACAGGCCCGAGACCTTGGTGAATCCCAGTTTGCGGAAACACGAGACCGCCCGCCGCATGTGGTATCCCGAAGTGACGATCAAGATCGGCTGGCCAAGCGCTTCGGGACCGAGCAGGCGTTGAACGTTGACCGCCTGCTCGTGGGTGTTTAACCCGCGATATTCCATGCGGATCGCCGACGAAGGGACTCCCCGCAATACCAGCTCATCCTGCATTCGTCCCACACTACTCGTTTCTGGATTGCCGTCGGCCGGCAGCGAGACCACGAAAGTTGTGCCCGTCAGGTTCTTCCCATATTGCGCCGCATAATATGTGCGTAACAAAGTGGAACCGCTCGGGATGCCGCCACCTCCCAGAACCACAATATTGCGCGGCGTTTCCTGCGGCGCGAGTTCGGGCATTTCCAACCAGTCCACAATACCCCGTGGCGGACCGGACACCGCCAGGACGATCAGCAGCAGGACAACCAGTGCCGCGATGACATCAAGGGTGCGCGCAACCCGACCCACAAACCGTCGAATCTTATCGTTCAAAGCTTGGTTCCTCGCCGTACTGTTCCGACAACGGGCGGGGGAGGTAGTACATAATCGCGATACCGATTTGGATCGCCCGTCTGGCCCGCCTCCGCGGCCTTGATCAAGTTGAATACTTCGCGGGCCGAGACGTAGTGGAGCACAAACTTCGTGCCGTCATTGTATTTCTTCTGCAGATGCCGGTGCATTTCTGCTGCGGACGACCCCAGCGCCGCATCGAAATTCATTTCCTGGCAGCCATGCGTATGAACTTTTACAAAGACCCAATCAGGCTTGCCCGCGACGCCGATCCGTTGCGCCACCCAGTTATCCACGCGGTCGGTGACAGCCGGCGCATTGCGGGCCACCTCGCCATTTTCAATGCGCGGCAGCAGGCCGAATTTGCGGCTGCTCCAGTTCAACGCCAGCGGGCCTTGCACGATCAACAGGTCGCCGCTCGGCCGGCCACCAACGCACACGTCCGCGCCGGTGTCGTGTGATTTCGGTTGTTGAGGATCGTCGGTCGCGTAATAAATCGAATTGACCTTGCGCGTCTGGCAATCGCTCGGCGCGCTCGGGAGCGTGAAGTCGGCGTAACAGCCGGTGTCGCGTAAAACCTGCAGTTCGTTGTTCACTCCGCACCAACGACCATCCGCGCGCGAATTGTCCAGCGACCAATTGCCGTGGATAAACCCGTAACGGCCCTTGGAAAGAAACCCGTGGCGTTCCAGATTCGCTTTGAAAGCGTTAAGCGTGGATTGGAGGCTGTCGGCGGTATCGTTGTCGTGGTGCAAATGGATTTCAACTTCGCCGTGGCCGCGAGCACAAACCCGCGCCAGCAGGTCCAGGTACTCGGGCACGTATTGCTCGGCGGGATAGAAAAACGTGTGCTGCGGCGGACGTCCGTCCGCATCGCGAAAATTGTCCGCCATCCGTGGATAATTCTCGAACCAATGCTCCACCCGCTCCAACCCCTGATGACGCGACACCTTGTTCCATAAGGGCTCGTAGTGATCCACGAAGCAAAAGAAGACGTGCGTCGGCGTGACCGCTTGCGGCGGTCGCCGCGAGAGGTAGCTCGGCAGCCAGAGATGGATATTCTTCAGCATGGCCATGATCGTTCTGCAAATTCTACCGTGCGGTGCGTTTCCACGCTGCTTGTTGTGTGCCGGTGATGAAACGGAAGAACCCGAGCAGCAGGGCGAGGTTGATGGTCACGAAATAGTGCGGGGCGCTGAACAAAACGATCTTCCGTCCGGTCCGCAACATGCCGACCGCAGCCAGCGCGTAGAAAGCCAGTTGCAGCGCCATCAACACCGTGAAAAGCGGGCGGGGAAGAAGCGCGATGTTTGCGATCAATGCCGCCGCCATGAAAAAGGGTGACAGCCACCGCAAAACTTTATGCGACCAGAAAGCGACCGAATGAAATCCGCGCCAGGGGAGCAGCGAGCGCCAGCAGAGGAACAGGGCCTGGAAATCACCCGCGCCGATACGGATGCGCCGCGTCATTTCGTGGCTGACCGATTGCGGCAGTTCTTCCGTGGCTACAGCCTCACGGTCGTAGACCACCCGGGCTCCCTGTTCGCGCACGCGCATGCCAATGACGAAGTCGTCTACAAAAGTATTGTCAGGAATGTCGGGCCAGCACGACTTGCGGATCGCGTAGATGGCTCCGTTTGCGCCGAGGCACGAGTCGAGCACACTCTCGCGCGTTTTCAGATACGTCTCCAGTTTCCAGTAGGGGCCTTCGTTGGTCTCACTCTTCTCCCCGTGGAACTGCAACCGCCCGCAGACGCCGCCGATATGCGTGTCGCGGAAATGTCGGGCGAGTTTGTGTAGCGCATCGGGCGCAAACAGGGCATTCGCATCACTGAACGCAAGCAACTCGCCGCGCGTTTGTGGGATGAGCCGGTTCAACACACTCGGCTTTCCACTGCGTTGCCCGAATTCGTACAACTGCACGCGTGGGTCGCTGAACCGGCGCACCAGTTCGTTCGTGCGGTCGGTCGAACCGTCCGAGCCAATCAGAATCTCGAGCCTGTCGCGTGGATAGTCGAGCGCCAGCAGGTTTTCGATGCGCTGGACGATGTGCTTTTCCTCGTTGTACACGCTGATCACGACCGAGATTGACGGCCATTCGGCGGGTTCGGGAACTTGTTCGCGGCGACGCACCGGCACCAATGCCAGCAACAACGGATAGATCGCGTAGGAGTAAACGATCGCCCCGGCTGATACGAAAAAGACCGTGACCCAGTGAGTCGTCATTCCGAGCGAGGCGAAGGGTGCATTCTATGTCAACAGCTTGCGCAGCGATTCGCGAGTGTGCGCTCGCGGTTGCCAGCCCAGTTGCTCCCGCGCTTTGGTGCAATCGAACACAAGCGGCGCGACGGCGGAGCGCAGGCGATACGGCGAGATCGGCGCGGGGCGTTTCAGCAGGTTGGCGAGTGCCTCGATGCCGCTTGCGGCGAAGCAGGCCAACTTCAGCGGGATTCGCCACACGTGCAATCGTGGTTCACGTTTGACGGTGTACAAACGCACGAGTTCCTCGCGGCTCATCAGTTCGTCGTCCACGAATTGGAAAACCTCGCCGCTGCGAAAGGTACTCTGTGTAGCCAGTACGATGGCCTCGACAACATCGTCCATGTGCACCAGCGGTAGCAGGTTCGAATCGTCGCCGATCACCACGAGCCGACCGCCGACGCGGATGCCAACAGCTGCGGAAATAAGCGGGCTCGTCTCATTCCAAATTTGGCCCGGACGTAGAATGACTGCCGACAACCCGCGTTCCTGCGCTGCGGCGCGCACGATGCGCTCGGCTTCGAGCTTGGCTTGCGTATAGTAGCCGCGTTGCTGCGGGGCGGGCTCAAGTGTCGCGGACTCGGTGACCGGCTGGTTGGCCGGGTGTCCCACCCAATCGATCACCGACAAGGAGCTAATGTAAACCATCTTCGGAACGTTGCGCTTAAGGCACGCGTCGACGACGTTTCGCGTGCCGGTAATGGTCGCCGCTTCATGTGCTGCCCAGCCGCCGCCCATCGCAGCGCCGATGTGAAACACCGCCGTGGCATTTTCCAGGGCACGGTCAACGGCTGCCGGATCGCCAAGGTCCCCGAGAACAACTTCGACCTGCGGATGATGCAGGATTTCAGAAGGAGGCAGTCGCCGCACAAACAAGCGGACGAACTCTTCCTCCTTGATGAGACGATTGACGAACGCGCGGCCGAGCTGCCCATTCGCGCCTGTCACGACCACAACCGGACGCCCGCTCGGCTGATATTGACTGTAGAGCTTCGCCTTGGCGTGATCGGCATCGCGCGCGACCCGCTCCGTCCACCGAACCACCTCGCGGCCTTGTTCCAGGGTTGCCGGCATTAATGCGCTGGTGGTAAGGGATTCGTAGAACGCGTGGACGAAATTGTGGAGTCCCTGATAAGGCTGGACTTCACCTGCGATGAAGAGCGCGGCGTTCCACATTAATTGCGCTGCTGACGAAATCGATTCGATCAACGCATTCACGACACGCTCGGCGGCCTTTGGCAATAGTGTGTGGCGGCGACGGGTGAGGTACATCGCGAAGAGGTCAGCGCGCAATGTGCCGCGAGTGCCCTGGAGGATGATCTGGTGCTGAAGCGGCTTGACGTTCCAGGAAAGCTGGATATTGGAGGTACCCTTCGCACAACGCGCAATCGCCCGCCACTCATCAAAGTGGAGATCCGGATCGCTGTCCTTCACGCCCGAGGCGCGGAATTCAGCGTGGACATCTTCGATGTTCCCGAGAAACTCTTGTGATAAATACAAAGCGTGCACACCGAGGTCGCGAAACGGATAGCCGCCCTCGCGATAATGTAAGGGCAGCGAGCCGCCACGATAGGGCGGGTAATTCGAACTGCGCAGGTAATCAAAGGTGAGGACTTCGCCAATCGCCCCGGCTTTTACCAACGCCAGCGCGCGCTTCACAATAGGATCGCCAAGCAACGAGTGGTTCACGCAGACACGCAGCCCGCGCGCCTGGCTTTCAGCTATGAGCTGGTCGCAATCCTCGACGCTCGTGGCCAGGGGCTTTTCCACAAGTACATGGCAACCCAGTGACAGCGCTTCGAGAGCGACCGCCACGTGGCTCGTCGGCGGTGTGAGCACGTGGACGACGTCGAGGCCCTCGGCAGCCATCACTTTGAGCGACGGAAAGGCGGCGATGCCAAAACTCTGCACCGTGGCTTTCGCGCGCGCAACATCGAGGTCGGTGATGCCAACCAGGCGCACGTTGGACAGGCGCTTCAGCGCCTTGATGTGAAACTCGCTGACGTACCCCGCGCCAACGAGACCGACACGATAGCTCTTGCCGTTGGTCATTTTCGTTTGCGAACCGCCTCCTGAAAAGCCTCCTCCAGATGTTCGTAGATCGCGCGCCAGTCATAGCGATCGAGGACAAGCTGACGGCCCCGTTCTCCGAGCCGCTGGCGCAGCGCCGCATCTTGTAGCAGGGAAACGGTGGCGCTGGCAAATGTTTCCGGATCATCCGCCAGCATCGCCGTCTCGCCGTGCGTCAGTGCAATCCCTTCGGCTGCCACGGCGGTGCAGACCACCGGCTTCTTCATGCACAACGCTTGAAACACGCGATGCTTCGTGCCCGCGCCTGCGCGCAATGGCATGACAATGACGGTGGCCCGGGCGACGTACTCGCGCATATCCGGCACGAAGCCGGTCACGATGACGCGGTCGCTCGCGAGGGCTTTCACGTTTTCAGGCGGGTTTTGCCCCGCAATGTAGAACTTCGCGTCGGGCACCTGTCGGCGGATAAGTGGAAGAATCTTGTCGTGAAAGTAAATGGCGGCGTCGGCCTGCGGCGGCCAACCGAGGTTGCCGAAATAAAGAATCGACCCCTGCTCGACAGCGTCGTCACGCGGTGTCCAGTATTCGACGTCCGCGCCGTTGGGAACCGTCGTCACGTCGGCCTCCGGGCAGATGCGTCTATACTCCGCGCGATCTTCATCCGAAAGCACGACGCACTTCTCGCTGGCGCGTGCCACGTCCTGCTGACGTCGCACCAATTTGCCGTACTGTGTCTGAATGAACGCCTTCTTGAGGGGATTGGCGGTAGTGCGCCCCATGCGCTGCCAGAGAACGTGTTCCAGATTATGGGCATCGTGCACAAAGGCGGCCCCGCGTTTGTGGCCGACATACTGGCTCATGTGCAGGAAGTGCGAGTGGATGACATCGATGCGCTCCTCGTCTGCGAACTTTTCCAGCGCGTGCGCCATCTCGGGCCTCCAATACTCGCGGATGATAAACGGGTCGGCGGTGACCAGGCTTTGGGCGGCGTTGACAAGTGCGCGTCCCTTCGTTCGCACAAGGTCGAGACCGACGATTTTCTTGCAGAAGGGCCGTAACGCGTCGAATTGCTCGCGGTCGCTTGGCTTGAACAAGAAGCAAAGCAGAGAGATCTCATGACGCTTCGCCGCTTCGCGCAGGAGGTTGAAATCGCGAATGACCGCGCCGTCCGTGAGCGGCCACGGGAATTTCGAGATCAGTGTAAGGATTCTCACCAGTACAAGCCGTGATACTGCGCGGTGGGGATTTTGGCGTTCTTCAGTGCAGCCACGAGGTCGACAACATGATGATGCGGAGAAATCAATCGCGGCAACCCGTGGTACTCGGGAGCGTTCTTGCAGACGACGAGCGTCTTGCTTCGCGCAACGACTTCCTCCAGCGAGGCCGATAGCAGCGAGTTGATGTGCGGCAGTTTTTCTTCAAGAAACCGCTTGTTGGCGCCGGTCAAACGGGTCAGTTCCACATCGGAATCGTGTATTGCCAATTTGAAACCTTTGCCCAGCAACGTCTCGGCCATAATGACAAGGGGACTTTCCCGCAAGTCGTCAGTGCCGACTTTGAAACTCAATCCCAGGATGGCAATCTCGCGGTGGCCGACCTCCGTTATGAAGTCGATCGTCCGCTGGATCTGGCTGAGGTTGCTGCGCGCGATCGCTTCCAGCATGGGCAGTTCGACATCGTTCTCGCGAGCCCGTCCGATGAGCGCGCGCAAATCCTTCGGTAGACAAGAACCGCCGTACGCCAGGCCCGGTTGGAGATACGTTTTGGAAATATTAAGCTTCGTATCGCGGCAAACGATGTCCATGACCTCATGGCTATCGATGCCGTGGGCCTTGCAGAATTGCCCGATCTCGTTGGCAAAGGTGATTTTCATCGCATGAAACGCGTTGCAGGCAAACTTGATGGCTTCCGCAGCGCGAATCGTGATGCGCACCTGGGGCGCATCCATGCAGCGGTACAGTTCGGCGAGCGCATCGCCCGCCCCGGCCAGGCGCTCGCCGATGACGACAAATGGCGGTTCGTAAAAATCGCGGATCGCCGAGCCTTCACGCATGAATTCGGGGTTGGCCACGACATGGAAATCCCGGCCCTCGTGTTTGCCGGACGCCGCCTCGATTTGCGGGATGACAATGCCCTCGATGCTGCCCGGCAACATCGTGCTGCGGACCACCACCGTGTGCGTTCCTTGTTTACTGCGCAACGCTTCGCCAATTTCACGCGAGACATGTTCAACGTGGGACAAATCAGCCTGTCCGCCTTTCTTGCTGGGCGTGCCCACGCAAATGAACGAGATGCTGGAGCTGCGAATCGCCTCGGCAGCGTCTGCGGTCGCACCGAAGCGGCCGGCGCCGTGAGTGTTCGCCAAGAGTTCGGCCAGCCCGGGTTCGAACAGCGGCGTCTGGCCCGCGTGGAACAGCGCCAGTTTATCGGGATTCACCTCAACGCCGATGACGTCGTGCCCCTTGTCCGCGAAACAGGCCGCCGTGACGGAACCAACATAACCCAATCCGAAGACGCTAATTCTCATAATGTTTGTGGTTCCGTTTGAAGATGGACTTCATGTCCGGCAATAACGACCCCGTGGCGTTTTTGGAGGGCCGCGTAGGCGCCTTGTAGTTGCTCTTTGCCGCTGATCCGCATGTAAACAGGGTCCGGTCGCCAGCACATGGGTGCAATGTCCCTCGTCCAGGGCAACCCGCGTTCTAGAGAATAGTCACGGATAATACCATTCAGTTTTTCGGTCGTCCGGGTGCTGGCAATATTTGCCAGCGCCCACGTGCGCGGTGAAAACGACGCGGAATGCTCCAGCATTTCATTAAGCTGCGTATGCATCGCGCCAGCCCGCAGCAATACGCCCGTTTGGGAGTTGATGTAGGTGCGCGACCCGACGTGTGCATTCTCCATCATTGCCACGGGAGCGTCAGCAAAAAGCGATTCCGCCACGACCACACACGATCCCTCGCGCGCGCTCAAGATGATCGACGTCTTGCTGTTGCATTGATGCTTTGTCACTTCATTGATGTTGGCGTCCCGGATCATCTGGATGCGGTCCGCCACGCCGAATGCCTTCGCCTCGCGGAGTACGTCGTTCGCAGTCCGGCCATCTGCATCCTGACCAATCAGCACAACGCGAAGTCGTTGCGACATTTTGCGCAGGGCGCGGAACAGGAGCCAGTGACGCTTGACGTGTGACCAACCCGCGACCATGAGGATGTCAATCTCGCGCTGGTTGTGGGGTTTTGGCTCGTAGAAATCAGGATTGATCCAATCGCTCGCCATAATCGGAATCGGCCGAATCTTGTGATCAAAACGCGCGTACAATTCCATGTCCGACGGATTGGAAATCTGCATGAATACCGGGTCAGGTCCCACACGCGCCAGCGCCCAGTGCGCGGGAAAATCAGGAGGCGACCATGACGACGCGCCGATCAGGAAGTAATCCTCAAGCAAATGTCTTAATTCAAAATGCTGTAGTAGCCGTAACCAATTATACTCGAACGAGACGTACAGCACGCCTTTCTCGCCGTCCACGCCCGGGGCTTTCAAAATTAGGCTCTTGGTGATTACCGGGGAGGAGAGTTGCTGACGATACCGCGACCAACCGATTCTCTTTTCCCGCCAGATCGCGGCATGTTCCGGGGTCAGCCACGGTGCGAGTTGTTGTTCCAATGAGCGTGACGGCCAGCGGCGATAGGATTGCGCGAGAGTCAGCAGTTTGTCTTCAGGTTGTGATTGCGCAAGCGACTGCAACCGCAGCCCGACCGCATGGAGTTTCCAGATTGCGGGGCTGTTACGCAGCGCGTCGGCAATTTGCAGTTCTAGTTGCAAACAATCTTCTCCAGCACACGGAGCAACGCGCGTGCATTCACATCCCAATCGAATTGTGAGACGGATGCGCGGATTGCATCGTGATCCCATTTCGTGTCGAACGCCTGCCGCAGCGCTTCGGCAAGCGCATTTGAGTCGGAGGGTGCCACCAGAAAACCGTTCACGCCTTCCTGTACTATTTCGGGCAAGCCACCGACATTCGAGGCGACCACAGGCAAACCACACGCCATGGCTTCGAGCGCCACGTTGGGTAGCCCTTCGTTCAAACTCGGCAGGCATAGCACATCGGAGGCGTTCATCCACAACGGGATCTCCTCGTGTGGCCGTGTACCAACGCATCGGCATGCAGCAATCTTTTCCGGACCACTACCGACAAAGACAACTTCGGTGTCTTGCAATCGCTCGGCGGCGCGCGCCAATACCGTTGGTCCTTTAACGGGCAATAAGTTGCCAACGTAAAGCACGCGACGACGTTTCGGATCGAGCCCCAATTGACGGCACGCTTCAACCCGGTCGCGACGTTGGAATTTTTCGCGGTCAATTCCGTTGTAATCGATCACCGATTCAACTCCTTCGGCGGCGAGGTGCGACTGCAGGGCCTTGCTCTTGGCAAAGACCACGCGGCTGGCACGCAAGGCACGCAGGATCTGTTGTTTGCGCGTTGGATTCTCAAAAAGCACATTCACATCGCTTCCGAGTACCGCTGTGGCGAAAGGAAAGTTTAACTTCTCGGCCACAAGCATCACGCCGTACGCATCGGGATACGCCCAGCTCACGAGCGCCACATCGAATCGTTCACCGCGAATGACAGGCTCGATGGCCCGCGCAAACAGACGACCGTTAAATGAACGCGAGAGCACAGGCACATGAAAAAACCTCGGATGAATCACCCTTACATCCGCACGATTCTCGTCCGCCATCGCTTGGTTGGTTGGCGCGATCACCGTCACTTTGCACAGTTTCGACAGCGCGGCAACCTGCTGGGCGTTGAAGACGCCACGCACCGGTTCCGTGGCATTGGGAAACAGGTTGGACACAAACAGCAGTTTCATGCTGCCAACCGCCGCCACAGCTCTTCGTAGCGTTGGATCATCGCCGCGACGCTGTAGCGTTGGCGGGCGACCTCGCGCGCTGCGGCGCCAAGGCAGCTGGCCAGCTCGCGATCGGTTAAGAGTCGTTCGATGGCCGCGCGTAATGCCGTCGCGTCGTCAGGTGGAACAACGAGTCCGGTGACTTCATGTTCGATCAATTCCGTGTTGCCGCCGACTGCCGTAACAACGATCGGGCACGCGGCGGCCATGGCTTCCAGCAGGGCGATACTCATGCCTTCGGTGCTCGACGAGAGCACAAAGACATCGAATCCCGCCAACAACTTCGCGATATCGGCACGTTGACCAAGGAATTGGGCCTGCGGACCAGCTTCGCGTTCCAATTCTCCACGCAGGGGGCCATCGCCAACGAAAACCAGTTCGAAATTGGGAATTGCGGCGACGGCACGCAACAACAGTGCATGGTTTTTCTCCGGCACCATCCGTCCGACCGTCCCTACACGTCGCCCTGGGGTCAATCGCGGTAACTGGAATCGGTCCACACAAATTCCGTTTGCGACGACTGCAAGGCGGTCAGCAGTTACGCCTTCCTGTTCACGCGCCTCACGGCCAATTTTCTCCGAGACGGCCACCGTCAGGTCCGTGAAGTGTGCGGCCCAGCGATTCAGGCGAAAGGCACGGGCTTCCTGGCCGAGGTTCTTGCCGTGTTCCGTGTGCAGCACTTTAACACCCGCGAGTTTGCCGCCGATCGCCCCGTAGAGGTGGGCGGCGGAATTGTGGGTGTGGATCACATCGACCTTTTCAGCGCGTGCGAGGCGCGCAATCTTCCAGAAGAGCCGCCAATCAAAGCCGGGTCGTTTGCCAAGCGTGACGACGCGCGGCGCTTCGCCACCCCAGGCCCCCGGCTCTTCCAGGCAGCAAATGACGAACCGAAATTCCTCGGAGGCATTCTGGACAAGGTCCAGGACAACGCGTTCCAGTCCGCCCACGCGCAGACTGAGTACGACTTGCATCACAGTTTTAGGCGGTTGCACGAAGGGCACACATTATTCGACAAATTTCATTTTGCGCATGGCAAATACCGACATGCGCAGCAGGAGCCAGCCGTGTTTGAAACGGCTGATGTTGGTCGTGCCATAGGTACGGGCGAAATAATGGATGGGAACCTCGATGATCTTCAGATTCAGTTTCGCCGCACCGAAGATCAAATCGAAATCACCGAAGGGATCGAAATCGTCGAAGTAGGAGCGGTTGGCGGCGATTTGATCGTAGTCCGCTCGGTAGAGGACTTTGGTGCCGCAGAGTGTGTCCTTAAACCGCTGGTCGAGCAGGTAGGTGAAGGCAAGGCTGAAGAACTTGTTGCCCAGGATGTTGAGAAAACGCATCGCCTGGTCCTGCATCGGGTAGACGAGCCGCGAACCGTGGATGAAATCCCCCTGGCCGCTGATCAGGGCTTTATAAAACTTCGGCAGTTCTTCCGGCGGCACGGTGAGGTCGGCATCGAGGATCATCAACACATCGCCGGTTGCGGCGTCAAAGCCCTTGCGTACGGCATCACCCTTGCCGCGTCCGTTGCCCTGCGGGATGAACTTCAGGTCGCGTTCGGGATGGGCGGCAATCGCGCGCTGGATTTCCTCCGTGGTCCCGTCGTCGGAGTTGCCTTCCACAAAGATAATCTCCATGTGGCGACCGAGCTGCGGGGTGCGGCGAATGGCCTCCTCGACGTTTCCGCGCTCGTTGCGGGCAGGAATGACCACGGAGCAACTGGGTTGATCGACGCGCGGCTCAGGTTTGAGGCGGGCGACGATCACAGACGTCAAGGCCAAATGGCGAAATACCGGCAGGTTTACCAGAAAGCGGTTACAGAGCATGGACAATAACGGCACGCGTTTGGGCAGGAGCAGGCGGGACGTTTTGCGGATGACCTCGAAACCGGCCAGATCAAGGAGATTGGCCACATCGGCGGCGCCCAACCAATTCTGGATGGGTTGCCGGGCCTTCAACCCCAGATGTTCACCGGCATTGAGAACGGGTTCCCAGAGAAAATTGTAGTAGGAGATTACGATACGTGTGCGCGGCGAGCAAACGCGGCGCAGGTTTTCCAGGCTACGCTGGACGTCATAGAGGAAGCCCAGCACGTCAGAAACCACAACGTAGTCAAATTTCTCGTCGAGCTGCAGGTTCTCGAGATCGTCCACCCGGAACTCGAGGTGTGGATGGCGTTCGCGGGCGATCTGAATCATATTCGGGCTAAGATCGATTCCCACGCCGCGCGCCGGTTTTAACGAGGCCAGCAACTGGCCGGCGCCGCAACCAACCTCAAGTACCGAGCGGTTGGGCGGGATGAAAAAGGCAAACGTCTTCCCCAATTGCTGGTGGTAATAGCGGTTTTTCTCCACCCAATGTACGCGTGCGGGCGCGAGAGTGTCGAAATATCTCACGATGGAACTGCGATCGGGTGTGGAAGCGGCGGTGTTCATGCGGCTTTTTCCAGGACGACAATCACTCGCAGCGATAGTGTGCGATTCTGGAACAGGCGAGATTGTTCGAGGCGGTGGAGCGCCAGCAGCACGGGGCCGGGCAACAACGAACGGTACGAGAACCCGCCCGAGAGCGGGTAGGCGAGAAACTCGCAGTAGCTGATGCGCCTGATCCGCAGGTCGCGGACCTCCTGTTCGACCCGTGCGAGGGTGAGACGCGGAATCGCGGCATTGCCATCCCAAGCCTCCTTCGAGACGGTGGACTCCTCAAAATCAAAATCCACGCGCTCGTGATGGAGATAGCGGTAGACGAACCGGCCCCAGACCGAAACGAACGGTTCAATCAACAAGAGGCGGCCGCGCGGGCGCAGCACCTCGGCGGCATGTTTCAGGAAAGCCAGTGGACGGGCGAAGTGGTGCAGCGCGTCCACCATCACAATGTTGTCCACGCTTCTCGTTGCCAGGGGCATTTGCAAGGCGTCGGCCTGCACATCAATATATTTGCCCGCCAGAATGTCCAGGGTCCAGCACATGCGCCCACGCGTCTCAAGCCAGCGTTTAAAATTGCCCGTGCCGGCGCCGACCTCAATGATCGACCCTGGCCGTAGTTCGGCGGCGATGTTTTCGTACCAGGTTTCGTATAGTCGACGGATGATCAACTTACGGTTCCAGACCCGCTCATACGCCGCCAGTAATTGTGCTTCATCGGCGTTCCCCCACACCGGGCGCACCTCGGAGTTGAGCAGGAGATTTTTCAGCGATCTCAATGTTTTTCCGCCCTGAGTTTGGAACCTTCGGGGGACAATAACGCAACCAAGCCGACGGCAGCCGCAGCCAGCAGCAAGGGGATGGCGGGGACAAAGTACCGGACCATCGGCATCCCCGCGGAGACTACGCCGTAATAATACCCGATGTAGAGGACCAACAGCCACGCCAGCACCTTGGTTTCTGCCCGCTTCCACAATCGAATTGTCCCATAGATGGCCAGAAGAAGGGTGGGAATTTGCAACAGAATCAGCGGTAGGTGCGCGGACGGACGGTCTTCCGTGGCATAGAGCGTTCGCGCGGCCTTCAGGAACAAGACCCCGATGAGGGCGGCGGGCTGATGCAGCAGGTCCTTGTACTGCTGCACGGCCATTTGCAGGCGCCAGTGTTCCCGATTGAAGACAGTGTTGTTCGTCGGAGGCTGCATCCCCCGGGCGATCATTTCACTTTCGATTTCATTCGCGGTAACGCGCTGGGCTTTGCCGTACGCGGTGAAGATGCGGGGATCAGAGCCCCACCACAGATTCGTGCCGATGCCGCGGGTGCTGACTGCGAAATGGCCGAAGACCACGTAATTCCGGTACGCCCACGGCAAGAGTACGGTGATCGACGCTAGCAAGTACGCAAGCCAGTGGGTCATGCGGTTGGTTTTCATCCTTCGGGTCGCAAGGAACATCACGGCCGTAGCAACATACGGCAGGAAAATGGGGGTGCTCTTGGTTAGAATCGCGAGTCCGAGTAGAAATCCCGCCAGCGCGAAACGCCACAAGGAGGAAAGGTCAATGGCCCGATACAAGGCCACGAAACTGGCAATGACGAAGAAAACGAGCAAGGGCTCGTCATCTACATTATTGCCCAAATGTAAGAGGAGGGGATGCAACGCGAAAGTGGTCGTGAAAAACAACGCGGCAAGCGCCGGGCATGTTTTCAGTAGCAACCAACTCAGCGCTATCGCTGTCCCAATATCGAGAACGATGTGAACGATTTTCACTCCCAGCAATGAATTGCCCGTTAGCATCTGGCAGCCAGCCACGAGGAAGGGATACGCCGGAATAAAATAACTATCGGGATTGCCTTCTTCATCTGTGTAACCGCGGCCTTCGGCGATGTTTTTCGTGAGCGCCAACAGGCTCGGGGCATTCCCGTAGGCCATGCGGTTCGGCGCAATGGCGACGAATGCCACCCGCGGGATGGCGACCGCCAGGGCCACCCACAAATAAAAGTGCGGCTTCAGTCTCTCGGCGAATTCTTCAAGTCTTGACAGCATGCACACCCCGCAGTTTGTCCCACAGCCAAAGCGCGCTGACACAGGCAAAAATGATGCACAGTCCCTCGATAGGAAAACGAAAACGGACAATACCGGAAAAAACCACGCAGGTTGCCTCAAGGTGCAGTATCGCCAGATGAAGCAGCCATCCCGGCTGGCGGTTGCGGACGAAAGGGACCAGAGTCAGGAAGAAAGCGGGCAAGAACAGGACCAGTACCGGTCCCCAGGTTGCCAGCATGGTAACTCGAGCGAACGTCGAATTGCTCCCGTGCAGGAACGGCGTCATTGACCGGCGCAGTTTCGCCTGGATCAGGTAACACCACCGGTCGGGGTGATCCTTGAGCCAGCGGACGGCCAGGTTGACCGCCAGATGATCCCGTTCGACCTCGGTGGAGCACGAAACGAAAGCATCGCGATACTCGGGAATCAGCGTGGGGAAGATTTGGTGTCCATAGTATTCCGGATTGTAAGCGACCACGGAATTGTTGCCACCCAGCAACGTGTCGCCGCCTTCGGTGGCCAACGGGATGAACTCGCCGAAGACCCGGTAATTGCGGACGATCCACGGAGTCAAGGTCAGCAGTGAGATCAACGGAATCGCCAAGGCAAGGAAGATCGCGGGTCTCCTGGCCCAAAACTGCCAAACGGCCCAAACGACCGCAAAGGGAATCATGATAACGAAGCCGCCTTTGGTGAGCATCGCAAGTCCCAACAGCAATCCTGCTACGCCGGCACGATTCAGCGTGGGTCTCTCCGCGAACCAAAGACTGGCGGCCACATACGCCAGAAACCAAAATGTTGCCAGGGTCTCAGAGAGCAACTGTGCCGAGTAGAAGATCGCCATTGGCCACAGGGAATATATCGCTGATGCGAACAAGCCGATTCTCTCTGAAAACGCGTGTTTGCCGATGCTGTAAATTATCAGGACCGTCAGCACGCCCACCAGACAATCGAAAAGACGGATGACGCCGTACCGGCGGCCAAAGACCTTGTATAGTCCCGCCCAAATCAACGACGTTCCCGGTACTCGATAGGCGGTAAGGTTATCCCGTCCAAAACCCGGGCTGGGACCGCGATAGCCCTTTCCTTGTGCCAGGTTCCAGGCGCAGGTGTCATATTCATCCTCATCCGATCCAAGTTTGGTCGGCGGCGTGTTCAAGCCGGTCTTCACCGCGAGCCCCAGGCGGAGAAGCAAAGCCGCACAAACAAGCACGATCAGCCACCCTCGAGTCGAGAATTGGGAAGTCATTTTGATTATTTGCCGGCCTGCCGACTAGGCACCGGCGCCGCCCGCCGCCCAATACAACCGTACCAGGACCCAGATCACCGGGATGCTCGCGACCGCCATCAGGACGGACCGGACGATGTCGCGGTTGGTGATATCCAGATAGCCCGCCGGACAGTAGGGCTGGCGATCAACGTAGCGAATGATACCGATGCCCAACCCCAACATCAGATAGAGAAATGGATTGTAGGTCCTCGTGAGGAAGAATGCGGAGGCATAGAATCCCGCCAAAGCGGAGAACAATCCGATGGCCAGCCGCCGTGTGCCGCGATCCACCGGTTCCAGGCGCACAATCTTATGAACAGACCGCAACACCAGCCACAGGAGACTGAACCAGAACGAATAGCCGAACAATCCCAGTTCGCCGTAGCAAGTGACGAACGAATTATGGGCAACTTGTTCCGAGTAATCGAGCCAGCGCCCGTAACCGATGCCGAACAGCGGATTCTGCTTGAGGAACTGGTTCCCGTAGCCCCACTGCATGATGCGTCCGCCGGCGGAACCTTCATAAACCGATTCCCGAGCGCGCGCCGGGCCGAACGCCACGACCACACCGAGCACGGCGCTGATCACCAGGACGCGCAGGATGGCGGTCCGAGTTGAGAACCACACGTAGGCCAGCGACATGGCGCCCAGTCCCACGACGCCGCCGCGCGACTGCGTGTAGTACAGTACGTATAGCATCGCGGGGAACGAAGCAGCCACAAAGAACTTTGCCAGTATCATCGTATCGGTTTGCAGGAACGTGAAGACGAAAGGAATGGCCACGACGTACAACATCGCAAAGTCGTTGGGATCCTGGAACATTCCGGTGCCCTGGACGCGGAAGTCTCCATCAAAGAATGATCCAAAAGGCTCGACGTTCGCAAAGCCGTAGCCGGTTTTTATTTGCATGACACCGTGGATGCAAAAGATCGCCGCGCTGATCACGATCACCCACATCATCCGGCGCAAGCGCTTGGGATTGTCCACCAGCGTCATCGTCATGAACAGCAACACACAGCACTTGCCGAATTCCGAAAACGCGTCGACTGCGCCATGGACCCGTCCATACACGAGTTGCGAAAGCACGACGCCCAGTAGCAAGCCCCACATTAGGCGCCCATGCTTGTTGCGCCAGACCGTCCCGGTCAATCTTTGGTCGGGCGAGGGGCTGATGAAGGCCGCGAAGATGGTCAGGATGGCAGCGACGTTGACCAATTCGAAGCCGCGGACCGGCTCGTACCATTCCTGTGGTCGCACCAGCAACACGAGCACATAAATAATGAGGAATCCCAAGGCTACCCCTTTATTCCATGTAGATTTCGCTGGGATATCGGTCACGCAACGTGCCGGTTTTCCTGGCAACGACGAAAATGTGCGCTCCGCGGTGGCGCAGTTGGCGCGGATGACGCCCGGTGAGCGGAAACCAAAGATGGATAAGGGTGAGGAGTAGAAGGTCGGCCAGCTTGTAGCGCTCATGTTTGAAGAAAACGTGCGGTGTGTAGAATTTCTCCACACTGAATCCGGCACCGTCGAGCATCAGTTTTACCTCATGGGGCATGAACTCCTTGGCATGTTGCAGCATGGGCGGTTTGTGCTGACGCCAGAAATACGATCCCTCATAGGGAGTGATCCCACGGAGGCCCTTCAACAACGCGTGCCAGGAAATAATGTTCGGCGTGGTGAGAATCAAAGCTCCATTTGGTTTCAGAATGCGGTGTATCTCCGTCAACATCGCCATGGGGTCGTGCAAGAGGTGCTCGAGGATCTCCGTGCAGACGACGGCATCGAACGTATTGTCAGGATAGGGATATGCGCTTTGCTCAAGGTCGAACAGGTCGCGCTGAAACTCGATCCGTCGGCCGGTGGGCTTGTGGGTAAACTGCGTGATCCCGCTATAGCCGGTGCCGGCGTCCGGCAGGTTCTGTGTCCGTACCTCGTAATGCGTAAATTGCTCGAGCAACAATGTAAAATGATTGTCGCAACCCAGCTCCAGGAGTTTGCCCGTGCCATCCGGCAGCAGGTTCAGGGTCGCTGCGTACCGTGGCAGATGCATGTTTACAAAGTCCGTGGGAGGCGGATCGAACTCCGTCAGATACGCTCGGGCTTCCGCTTCGGTGACGTTTCGCATCGTTTGGTCCTGGTGATTAGGCAATCACGGCAGTCACTTCAGATTTTCTTCGCCGCACAAATTGCAGGATGTTTTGCAGCGGTTGGGGGAACAGCAACAGGAGGCAGGCGACGTAACCGCCGATCCCAAGCACCGTCTCGATGGCTGTTCGCGGGACAGGTCCCAGGCTTTTGAGGATGGTGATCTGGGGCAGGAAAACAGTGAGCACCATTACCGCAGTGGACACGAATGCCGGCCGCAAGGCCTCTCCCAGTTCCGACCAGTGAAACACGACACAACGTTTGACGGCGGCAATCCAAACGAGAGCGAGCACGGGGAACACCAGCAGCCACACGAGACAAATTGCCTGCAAGCCGGAGCGCGCCGCAAAATAGAACACAGGCGGCATGACTGCCAGATTGAGGAGATTGAACTTCAAGAGGAGCCCGGTTTTTCCTTTCGCGAGGAGCAAAGGACCCGAAAGTGAATTGATCATCATGATCATGGCCGCCCAGCACATGATGTTCAGCGCTGGGATCATCGGCGCCCATTTGGGCTTCAACAATAACGGAATGACGTCCCCACTTACCAGCGACAGGCCGGCCAGTACCGGGACGATTACCAGGCACGCCAGTTGCACGGACGTGAGGAAGTAACTCTTCAGTCGGTCATGGTCATCTTGCAGTCGGGAGTAGACGGGAAACGCGACCTGATTGATAATCGAGAGTACGCGTCCGCTCAACTCGGTTGTTAGCCGCGTGGCCAGCGTGTAGTAGCCCAGCGTTTGGTCACCGAGATAACGCCCGATAATCAGGCGATCAGAATTGTCATACAAATACCAGGCGATCCGCGCGGCGGATAAATTGAGGCTGAATGATGACAGTTCGCGGAGGTTGACCCAGGCAAATTTGAATCGTGGTCGCCA
>Ga0247667_1000147_pt1 | contig 31119 bp, 56 predicted proteins | sample CNK08_metaG_FD_183027 | JGI IMG/M metagenome (GOLD analysis project Ga0247667, IMG submission 183027) | Soil microbial communities from Purdue University Martell Research Forest, Indiana, United States - CNK08 | ecosystem: Environmental > Terrestrial > Soil > Temperate forest > Bulk soil... | reverse complement strand
AAGCTGACGGGCGCTCGGGTGGGAAGAATTGCGTTCCCTCGCCAGCCAGCCTTTTCGTCTGCGGCTGCACCGTCTTGCGCCCGACGGCATTGCGCCCGCAGCTTAAGCGCGATTCGTTAGGCGGCACCCGCACTTCCATGCGCAATGTGAGATCCCTCTCGGTCCTAATAGCAATCGCCACGCTTGCGTGCGGCTCTCGTCCGTACAACTGGTCGGCAACGAAGCTCGCGCTAGACCACTTGCTGCCTGACGGAACTCCTCAGACCCGAGTTACTGCCGTCCTCGACTCCCTGGCCTTTGCACATAGCCGGCTCAATCCGCGAGATTCGACAATCACCGCCATGAAGCGGGAGCCAAACGCCAGCGACCGGTTAGTGTTCAGCACGCTTCGCGTCGTACTAAAGCTCAGCGGCGATGGCCACCTGATGCAGCGTAACATCCACGAAGTATTTACGGGACCGTAGCGCTCAGATGTCGGTGCCGCCTAACATGCGCTTGAAGCTGTCGGGCGCTCGTGTGGGAAGAATTGCGTTGCCTCACCAACCAGCCTTTTTGTCTGCCGCTCCACGGCCTTGCGCCCACGGGCATTGCGCCCGCAGCTTAAGCGCGATCCGTTAGGCAGCGCGCATGATTGCCCTCTCGAGCAAACGCTGGCACGGCGTCGTAGGTCGTGGTGAGGTCGACTTCCTGAGGCAGCGGCGGGGCGACCTTGATGAGAGTCATCAGTTGTTTTCCCTTACATGTGTTTCTTGGGTGCAGCGCACGCCACGAGGCCCATCCGCGTGCCGGATGGGCCCCCCAGGAGAGGTACCAGCGTCTGCTGTGCGACACCAGGCCCACACCGGCCGCCACGGACCATGGCTGTCCCTCTCATCCGGGCAGGTCAAAGCCGAGCGGATCGATCAATTCCCATATCTTTGCCAGGTGATGATCATCGTGCTCCGCAACAAAATGCAAATGATCCACGAGCCGCATCGGCTGCTTGAGACGCGGATGCAGGCTCGTTCGTGCAAAAGCGTCAGGTTCAAATGTCCCCACATGGTCCACTAAGCGAAGCCGTGCTGTGCGGAATCCAGTCAGAATCTCTGCCAATTCTCGGGCATTATGGTTGGCTTCATGGGTCTTGCGATTATCCGGGTCTGCGACGGGGAGTGTCTCTCGGCCGGTAAGGAAGTCATCCACGCGCGCCATCCATAGCGGTTCGAGATCGAGCAAGTGGCCTGCATGCTCCTGGGCTGACCACTTCTTCTGCGGTTTGGCGACCAACACATCCGCCTTGGTCGTCACTTTGCGCAGCATCTCTTCCAGGCGTGCAGGCGTGCCCGAGAGGCGGACACAAACGTTGGGGTACTGCTCTACCGGAAAGGTGAAATCGAACTTTCGCTCGAACCACGCCGGGACTTTGCTGGATAGCGGGCGCGACACCTTATGCTCCATCATGGTTCTCCCTGTCAAAACTGCTTTACCAGTTTGCGATCGGCGGACGCTCGTCCTTCCACCGTTGCTGGCTCAGTGCCTCGGAGGATAGGAGGGTCCATTGGTGGTCGTTCACTTTTCTCCAGCCATCCCGTGAAACCAACGCTCTGTACTCCTTGCTCGTCTTGCCGTCTTGGTCCTTGGTCTCGACCTCTACTCTCGCAAAGATGAACACCGACCAGTCGCTGTCTCTGGGTTCGACCGTGAGCACGGTCTCGACAAATCGCGTGATCTTGAGGGAATGCACGCGATCGATAAACTCCTGCCGCGTGAATTTTCGGTCGGGAAGTTGGAAGTAGAAATCCGGAGCCAGCATCCGCTCGATCGTCTTCAGGTCCACCGCCACACGCGCTTTGGCCCACTCGGCGTAAGCGGCTTGAATCGCGGTTCGCGCTTCTGCCGGACTGACGGCAGGAGCACTTTGCGCCCCGGCCGCAGCCGTTACGATTACCGCCAGTAACGTCGAGGCCAGAATGCGCCGCCCCAGATTCATGGAAGTCGCCAATCTCGATTTCATTCGTTTTTTCTCCTGGTGTAGGGTCTACCGGGCCGCCTCAAGCCTTGACGACAAGGTCGATTTCAACGCAGGCCCCAAGCGGCAGCGCGGCCACCCCGATTGCCGTGCGGGCCGGAAAGGGCGGACGAAAATGCTTTGCGTAGACGCCATTCATCGCGACGTAGTCACTCAGGTTCGTGAGAAACACGCGGGCGCACGCAACGTCATCGAAACTCCGGCCGGCCGCCTTGAGCACCGCCGCGAGATTCTGGAAGACGCGCTCTGTCTCGGCCACAATCCCCCCCTCGACGACCTTGCCAGTGGCCGGGTCTTGGCCGACCTGACCGCTGAGGTAGAGGAAACCACCGACTTCGACCGCCTGGCTAAACGGGCCAACCGGCGGCGCGAGTTCGGGCGAGGTCACTGCGGTGTGGCTCATGGCAAACTCCTTGGGTACTCGGTTCCACAAACGCATTCACTCGGTCTACTCTGCCGGGAACTCGATAATTCCACAAGTTCAGCTTTGTCACGATCATATTGCTGTTGCCGCACGATTCTGCTATTCATTGGTGGGAAGATTGCGGAGTACAATGGGAGGCTTCCTTGCTCGATGATTTGCGCGCCCTCGTAGAGTTTGCCCAGGCCGGGTCCATCGCCCGTGCATCCGAACGTCTATTCCGGACGCCCTCTGCGATCACCCGGCAAATGCAAAGGCTGGAGGCGGCATTGGGTGCCGAGCTGCTCGACCGCTCGGTGAAGCCGCCGCGTCTGAACTCGCTCGGCTCCAGGGTGCTCGAGCAAGCGCGAGATCTGCTGCAGCGGACGGAGACGCTGAAATCTCTTGCGGCGAGCGACGCCGAACCTCACGGCCTCTTGCGCATCGGGCTCTCGCATGCCCTGGCCGAGGGGACGCTCATCGAAGCTATTCAGGCGCTCACTGAGAAATACCCCAAGGTCCGAGTGCGGCTGTCGACCGAGCTCACGAGTGAACTATTTAAGCGGCTGCTCGCGGGTGAACTCGACGTTGCTGCCGTGCTTCTGCCCGAAGGCAAAGCCGCGCCTCCACCTCTTCTGACGAATGTCATTGCTATCGACCGCATGGAGATCGTTACAGGCGCCGCAGGCAACGTTGAGAGTAATTGGAAAAGTTTGGGCCAAGCACCGTGGGTGCTCAATCCGCCCGGGTGCTTTCTTCGGGCGAGCCTCATAGACCGGATGGAGCGTGCCGGCTTCACGCCCATGATTGCGGCTGAAATCCACAACATGCATATGCAGCTGGCGTTCGTTCAGTCCGGTTATGGCGTCGGGCTGCTACCCGCTCGCTTTATTGCCCGGAGTCATGCTATCGATCCCGTGAAAGTATTGCGTCCCCCGTCGTTTGAGCTGCACCGATCCGTCGCGATAGTCCAGGTCGGGCAACTCGGCGCCTTGGGGAAGGCCGTCGAACAACTGGCAGATGGGCTTCGGCACCTGTTTGAGGCAGCCGACACAAGGAAGCCTGTGACGAGCCACCGCAGAGGTGTGCCGGCGAATCGGCGAGCCGTGCGCCCACACCGGTAGTCACCGCTGCCTAACATGCGCCTGAAGCTGGCGGCGCCCGTCCTCGAGGGTAGAATTGCGTTTGTGAACCGTACAGTGTGGCGCCGCAGCTTGAGCGCGGTCCGTTAGGCTGCGCCGCGACCAGGTGACGATGCCACGAGAAATCGTACTCGCCTATCCCGAGGATCGTCGCAACTGGGTTCGCCGGAGTATCGAGGACTACTACAAGCTCCGGTGGTCCATCACCATCCCATTGGTTCTATCCTTCGCTGTCGTGTTGGTGGTAGTCGGTTGGCCACTCCTGCTCGGCGCTGGAAGCCTGCTTGCCGAGGTCTTGGGGATTAACCCTAACCAAGCGGTACGAGGCCAGCCTAACGGCTTTCTGTGGCTGGTAGCGTTTCTCGTCGTGCTGGTGCTGATCATGTTACTCATCTACGTGGTCTGGTGCGTCATAGCGACTGCTTGGCTAATCGCTGCACGCAAGTGGCCACGCACAGACGCTTACAATGCGATCGTTCTGTGTCGCTATCCCAAGCACTGGATCAAGTCTGGTGCCCGACCCCCCACATGACCCCATCGTACTGAAAGGGCGCTGCCTAACATGCGCTTGAAGCTGGCGGGCGCGCGCAAGTAAGGAGGAATTGCGTTGCCTCGCCCCCGAGCCTTTTTCTCTGCGCCTCCACCTCCTTGCGCCAGCGGCCATTGCGCCCGCAGCTTAAGCGCGATCCGTTAGGCGGCAACGCAACGCATGATCTCAGTCAACAGTCTGCTCAGCGGCATCACGTATGCGTGCTAGAGCCTGGGCCAACCTGGTACAGCTATCTCGCGGGGGCTGGGATGGCAGCCCTTCTTGGCGTTGGCCTTTTGCTTCTACGCTCATTGTTTCGCTAGGTTCGGTGCTCCGATCAGACCCATCTCGGGAGGCGGCATCACGACCCATGAAGCATTGGTCAGTTGCTCTCATCTACCTTGTGACTGCCTGCGGCCCGGCCGCACCAGAGTCACCAAGGGCTACCGCCATCGCGGCGGCTTTGGACAGTCTTGTGCCCGGTGCTCGAATCGGCGGAGTGGCGGCACCAGTCGCCGAAAGACTCAACCTCCCGGTGGCGCCTTATGTGGGGTACCTGAGCGAAGATTATCGCGCTGCCATGGGTGTGCGAGGCGTTGCCTTGCAAGTCAATGAGAACCTCGAATCGGCCACCGATCGACCGTCACGCTCGGCTCGCATCAAGGGTGTGGTGCTGTCGTTCGCGTCCGCGGCAGCTGCTGATTCGATGCTGGGGTTCCTCACTCGCAAAATCGGACCGCCCGACCGATCTTGTTACGCGTCTGTCCGTAAGCCGGACCGGGCGGCATTGTACTTTTGGCCAGACCACTCGCCTCATGGCGTCTTGCTCGTGGTACGGGTGCAGGACTTGCGACGATCATTCGTCGCGTTTGATGCTGTCGAACCCGATTCCAACTCTTCGTTCGAAGGAGCACTGACGCCTGGTCCATGTGATGCCGCCTAACTAGCGGTTGAAGCTGCCGCCGCCCGGCCTTGGCAGAATTCCATTTGTGCGCCAACATACTTGTGTTGACTGAAGATGCCATGACTAACAAGAAAGTCTGGTTCGTCACCGGTGCCGGCCGTGGCATGGGCGTCGACATCGCGAAAGCGGCGCTCGCCGCAGGCCATGCTGTTGTAGCGACCGGCCGCGGCACCGACGCCGTGGCCCGGGCTCTCGGTACCGCCAACGACTTGCTCGTCCTCAAGCTCGACGTCACGCGCCCCGAGGACGCGAAGGCGGCAGTGACGGCGGCCCGCGAACGCTTCGGCCGGTTGGACGTGCTCGTCAACAATGCGGGCAACTTTTACGCGGGGTTCTTCGAGGAGATTCCTCCTGAGGACTTCAGGGCGCAGATCGAGACGAACCTCTTCGGCCCGGTTAACGTCACGCGCGCCATGCTGCCCGTCTTCCGTGCTCAGCGCAGCGGGCTGATCGTGACGATCTCTTCAACTGGAGGCATTACCGGCCAGGCATTCGTCTCGGCCTACTCTGCGGCGAAGTTCGGCGTCGAGGGCTGGATGGAATCGTTGGCCCAAGAAATAGCGCCGTTCGGCATCCGCACGATGCTTGTCGAGCCCGGTTTCTTCCGCACCGAATTGCTCACAGACCAATCGACGGTGTGGCCCGAGACGTCGATCGATGACTACGCCGAGAAGACCCGTGAGACCGTTGCTGGCTGGAAGAACATGAACGGCTTGCAGGGCGGTGACCCCGCCAAGCTCGGCAAAGCGCTTGTCCAACTTGCCAGCCAGGCTGAGCCTCCGAGGCGGTGGCCCGCCGGCGTCGACGCGGTCGAGACCTTCGAGAAGAAGGCCAAAGAGTTGCTCGAGCAGGCGAGCGCCAACCGCTTACTATCGTCATCGCTCGCGCACGATGACGCGGGCAGGTGACGTGCTGCCTAACATGCGCTTGAAGCTGTCTGGCGCTCGGGTGGGAAGATTGCGTTCCCTTGCTGGCTAGGCTGGCTAGCCTCTTTGTCTGCGGCTCAGCTCCCTTGCACCTGCGGGCATTGCGCCCGCGGCTTAAGCGCGCTTCGTTAGGCCGCAGCGCCCACCGGAGGAGCGCGATCATGAGAAGAGCGCTAGCCTTCCTCATCATCATACTGGGCCTGGGCGCTACGCTACGGGCCCAGTCCGATTCAGCTTCACGTCGCGAGGCTCTCCTAGCGCGCGCGAAGGCGCTCGAGCTCAGCACGCCGTACGTGCCCCCCCCTGGCGAGCCTCTCGAACATCACACGGCTGGATACGCCAAGATCATGTGTTCGGCCGTGTTCATCACCGGTCTCGATCCCGACTTTGCTGCCGAGAACGTCGGGTACTTAACAAGCCCCTACGCGGAGCGCGCGAAGGTAGCGAAGCCCGTGATCGACCGTGCCCACAAAGCCGTGCACATAACGCTCCCGAACGGCGTGACACGCACCGCAAAGTACCTCGGCGACCAGGGCTGCGTGACGCTCCCGGTGGGCAAGGACTCCGTGAGCTTCACGCCGGCGAAGGTCGTAAGTCAGCTGCCGGACCCCTCGACTGAGCCGTGGCCCATGGGCGATGTCCTGCCCGGTGAGCCGCTACCAAAGGAGATCGACGCCGCCAACGTCAAACACGCCATCGACCTGGCCTTTGAACCCGACTCGGGAATGACGGCCGCCTTCGTCGTGACGTGGAGGGGACGTCTCATTGGCGAGCGATACCGCGAAGGGATCACGATGCACACGCCACTCGAAAGTTGGTCGATGGGCAAGAGCGTGACCGCCACATTGATGGGCATCCTGATCAAGCAGGGTGTCTACGATCTCTGGCAGCCGGCGCCCATCCCGGAGTGGCAAGGTCGGGATGATCCGCGAGCCAAGATCCGCATTGCGGATATCCTACATATGTCGAGCGGCTTGCGGATTAGGGCGCCCCAAGATCCCGACTACGACCCCTCGGGGCCGTATCCCGATCACCTCTACCTCTATACCGGAGCCGTCAACTCCTTCCACTACGCAGCGACGCGGCCTCTGCAATGGCCCCCAGGTACCGTGGGTCGCTATCGCAACACCGACCCTGTGCTGATCAACTACCTTGTGCGTCTCGCTGTCGAGAAACGAGGCCAAGACTACTTCTCGTTCCCGCAGCGGGCGCTCTTTGACAGGATTGGGATCCGGACGATGGTGATGGAAACGGACCCCTTTGGCAACTTCCTTACTCAGGGGTACGAGCTCGCATCAGCGCGGGACTGGGCACGCCTCGGGAATCTCTACCTTCAAGACGGGCTATGGAACGGGAAGCGCATTCTCCCGGAGGGATACGTCCACTTCGTGAGTACGGTCGCGCCCGCGTGGGTCGCGGATAAGCGTCCCATCTACGGAGCGTTTTTCTGGCTTAACACCGACCGCCGAATCTTCCCGGTGCCAGGTGACGCGTATTTCATGTGGGGTGCGGGCGGTCAGTACACGATTATCATTCCATCACACGACCTTGTAGTGGTGCGTCTGGGGCACTATAGGGGTGAGGCTGCGGGAACCGCGAGCCTTGCGCGCGCGCTTGCTCTCCTTGTGCAGACCATTCCCCGAACGCGGTAACGCACACTCCTCCCACAGGTACGTGCCCGCTGCGGCCTAACAAGCGCTTGAAGCTGACGGCGCGCGTAGGATATTGAATGACACCTTTTTCTTCAGCGCGCCGCAGCTTAAGCGCGATTCGTTAGACGGCAGGCTACACGCTCTCGCGATCTGATGGTTCCCCAATCCTCCGACCGGAACCTGACACCCCTGGAGCCCGCCGGGCCGACCCGAGACTCGGCGCGAACAGAATTGGAGCCACCGCCGCACCACTTCTGTCCTGGACACTTAGACCACAGCTTATGGACGTGTCCACACCTTCTGTTCAGGCACGGCTGGCCCTGCTGCTGGTGCTCGGGGCCTGCACGCGGTCCGAGACCTACGGATTCGTGGCCGTCCTTGGCAACGATACGACGTCGGTGGAGCGCGTCACCCGGACCGGCCATCGCATCATCGGTGACGCGATCGGCCGGTCCCCGACCGTGACCCGCCGGCACTGGGAAGCCGAGCTGGGTCCGAACGGTGTCATCGCGCACTGGTCGATGGACACTGACATCCCGAACGGGCCACCCGACGGGCGGCATCTCCACCATACCGCCACGTTCACCGACACGGTCACGGCGTTCACCCGCGGCACGTCGGCGGGCACGCGGTCGTTCGCGTACAAGAAGCGCTACGCCGAGACCGTCCCGTGGAACGCGTTCGTGTACGCAACCTGGGAGCTGCTGCTCGACGCTGCGCGCCGACAGCCGGATACCATGCGCGCCCGCATCGGCCAGTATTTCTTCGAAGGCTGGGACGAGGGCCACGTGGGTTACGCGGACATCGAGCGCAACCCCGACGGCTCCTACGCGATCAGCAGCACCGGGCTTGCGGGCACGGGGACCGCGCGCCTGGCCGGGCACGGCCGACTGGCCTCCTACTCGGGGCAGGGAACGACGTACAAGCAGGAAGTCCGGCGCGTGACCGACGTCCCGGATATCGACGCCATCGCGGCGCGATTCGCGGCCGATGAGAAACGCACGGGCCTGGCAACGTCTCTCAGCCCGCGCGACACCGTCCGCGCGACGGTGGGGGCCGCCGACGTGACCGTCGACTATAGCCGCCCATCGAGGCGCGGGAGAACGCTGGTAGGCGACTTGATCCCCTACGACCAGGCCTGGCGCACCGGCGCCGACGCCGCGACGCAGCTGACCACCTCCGCGCCGATCGAGCTCGCCGGCGTTTCGCTGCATCCGGGGACGTACACGCTGTGGACCCTCCCAACCCGGGGCGGCGTCTCGCTCATCATCAACGGCCAGTCTGGTCAGTGGGGCACGGAGTACAACGCCGACCGCGACGTCGCGCGCCGGCCGATGATGGTGGATTCCTCGCCAGGGAACGTCGAGCGGTTCACCATTCGCCTCGAACCGGCTGGACGGCTCGTGATGGAGTGGGGCACCTTCCAGTGGAGCACGCCCATCCGGGCGGTGAGGCGGGCTTCATAGGCGCGGAGGGCCTGCCATTGCAGGCGCGCTGACCCGCCGCGTGGTGTCGGGACTGATGAGACTACGTACCGTGGGACCCGATAGTCCCGGCCAGTGTGAGCCGGGACTATCGGACGACCGACCGCAAGATCCACGTCTCTGTTACTGTCCCGAGCTCTCACCCAGGGCGACGAGAAGCTCGTCCAGCTGGTCGAACGTCTCGCCCATTGCATCGGCTGCTCCGGTGCCGGCAGCGTCGAGCGCTTCCTTCGAAGGATAGCGCTCGCGCAGGACCACCAGCGTCTTGCCGCCCTTTTCTTCGAAGGTCACCGTGGTGACAGACCCGCCCTCGCCACCTTCCTCATTGGTCCACGCGAGGCGCGAATACGGCTTCACTTCGACATACGTGCCGAAAAACGCGGCAGGCTCGGGGCTGTGGTCGAATACCAATCGGTACTTGCCTCCGACACGAGCATCCACCTCGCAGGACAGCAGGGTCATTCCCATCGACTTGGGCACCCACCAACGCTTGAGCAGCTCGGCTTTGGTAAATGCCTCGAACACGATGCGCGCCGGGCCGTTGATGGTCCGCGTGACAACCACCTCGCGGTCCGACTTCCGTTCCACCGTGGTGCGGTTCTTCATGGGGCCGGCCTCACTTTCGATTCTTGCGTTCATCGCCGTTCTCCTTTCGGGTGAGTTCCTCGACAACCTTGTCCAACGCGTCGAAGCGTTCGTCCCAGCGCTGGCGGTACCTCTCGAGCCACGCCGTCTCTTCCTCCAATCGGCGCGGGCCCAGCTGGCACGTCCGCACGCGCCCGATCTTCTTCGTGGTGACGAGCCCCGCCTGCTCCAGAACGCCGACGTGCTTCTTCATGCCCGTGAGCGTCATGTGGAACTTCTCGGCAAGGTCCGTGATCGAAGCGTCGGAACGTCCGAGCTGCTCCAGAACGCCACGCCGCGTGGCGTCCGAGAGCGCGGCGAACGAAGTATCAAGTCGGGTCGTCATATACTGAACCATATGGTTCAGTAGTTTAACGCAAGCGTTCGCGGCGTGCAAGGGGTGGCCGCGAAGAACGATGCGTCCTACGATCCCAGCAGAGCGCGCGGCGTCGGATGGGGCTGCCGAACATGCGCTTGCAGCTGACGGGCGCTCGCGTGGGAAGAATTGCGTTGCCTCGCCGGCCAGCCTTTTTCTCTGCGGCTCCACCGCCTTGCGCCGGCGGGCGTTGCGCCCGCAGCTTTAAGCGCGATTCGTTACGCCGCGGCGACGAGAATGGCAAACCTCCTCAAGATTGGCACAGCGCTGGTGCTCGCGGCGGACCTCCTAGGCGTTGCTTACATCGCCTGGATGTACGCAACCGGCTTGATCGCCATAACGGTCGCTTCGACGGTCGGCGTGATCCTCGGGCCACTTGCGCTCGTGGGCGGAGTACTCACCGTGGTCGCGCTGCTGCGCGCGCCTCCGCTTCGCAGCCGTCGCAACATTGCGCTTGTAAGTGTCGGGATCCTCGGCGCCCTGGTCCTCGCGTGGTATTTGCGTCCATTCATCGCATCCTGAGATGCGACCGCCGCGGCCTAACATGCGCTTGAAGCTGGCGGGCGCTCTTGTGGGAAGAATTGCGCTGCCTCGCCGGCCAGCCTTTTTGTCTGCCGCTGCGCCGCATTGCGCCCATGGGCGTTGGGCCCGCAGCTTAAGTGCGATTCGTTAGGCGGCGCGTCTCGACACCGAATGTTATTCGCCCTCCAGTATGCCGCACTTGCTGGCCTCGGCCTCGTCTGCGGGTACGTGGCCCATCGACTCGTCACGTCCTCTGGTGGCTCTCTCAGACGCCGACTCCTACTCGATCGACAGCTCGACGGCCTGGCCGCCCTGCCAGGTTTAGCCCTCATTGTCTACCTGGCTGAACGTCTTTCCCAAACGACTTTCGTCGGATATACGCGTTTTGGGGCGGCGTTTTTTGTTCCGTTCCTTTTATTGCGCATAGCCACCCACCATAACCTCAAGCGCAGCGCTCAGCGCCGCGAAAGCACCCTGGCCTACGAAGTGTGGTACGAGCTCATGGCCAAGACACCGGCAAGAGCGCACGAGTTCATCGAGAACTACTTGGCTCAGGAAGCGCGTTTGACCAGCGTGACCGCAAGGGTGCTCGAACTGCGCGCCGCATGCGAGTCCCTCGAACGCGCTCATGCTGGGGACCGGTTCCTACCGGCCGCCCTAGCGGTGCTTCAAGGTCACCTTGCCCGGCTTGAGCAACAGGGGACTCGCGCGCTTGGCGCTTCGCCGAGTTGACGCGCTGCCTAACATGCGCTTGAAGCTGTCGGGCGCCCGCGTCGGAAGAATTGCGTTGCCTCGCCAGCCAGCCTTCTTGTCTGCCGCTCCACCGCCTTGCGCCCGCGACCATTGCGCCCGCAGCTTAAGCGCGATTCGTAGGCCGCACGTCATCACGCTAGTCCCATGGAGAGACCCGTGGCACGTTTCCACTTGGCGCAGGTGAACATCGGCCGATTTCGGGCGCCCCTCGAATCGCCGATCATGGACGGCTTCCGGACGCAGCTCGATCCGATTAACGCGCTTGCCGACCAAAGTCCCGGGTTCATATGGCGCCTCCAGACCGAGGACGGCAACGCCACAGCGATCCGCCCGTACCCCGACGACAGCCTCATGGCGATTAACATGTCGGTGTGGGAGTCGCTCGAGGCGCTGCAACAGTTCGTTTACAAGAGCCACCATGTCCTCGCACTCCGCAGCAGACACGAGTGGTTTGAGCCGATCGAGGGTCCTATCCTGGCGTTGTGGTGGCTCCCAGCCGGAGAGGTACCTAGCGTCGCAGACGCGCGAGAGCGACTGCAGTATCTCAAGGAACACGGTCCGACGCCCCACGCATTCACCTTCCGAACCCCGTTTCCTGCGCCGGACGCGCAGGACAGCCGCGTCGAAGGCCTAGACGCCATCTTCTGCGACTGGGCCACACGTGATCACGATCCTCGCCACTGATGTCAGCCTGTGATGATGGTTGCGGCCTAACATGCGCTTGGAGCTGACGGGCGCTTTTGCCTAGTGTCAGATCTCCCATGTTCGATCGTCAACCGACTCTTGCCGGTCAACTCATCGAGCTGCGCCCCCTACGGCCGGGCGATTGGGCGGCGCTCTTCGCCATCGCGTCGGACCCGCTCATCTGGGAGCAGCATCCAGAGTCTGACCGTTACAAAGAAGATGTCTTCCGGCAATTCTTTGCTGACGCCCTCCATTCTGGTGGCGCGCTGGTGGCTATCGACCGTTCTACGGGGCAGATCATTGGATCGTCGCGTTTCCATGGCTTCGACGCTATAGAGAGCGTAGTAGAGATTGGCTGGACGTTTCTGGGGCGTCCGTATTGGGGCGGCCGATACAACGGCGAGATGAAGCGCCTGATGCTGGAACACGCTTTCAAGACGGTCGATCAAGTCCTCTTCATCATTGGGCCGGAGAATCGTCGGTCGCGGCGGGCGGTTGAGAAGATCGGCGCCGAGTATCTCCGCGTTGCCCCCGACACAAAGGGTCGGGAGCGAGTGGTTTACGTGCTCACGAAGGCGGCCTTCGCTCATGGCCCGCTTGCGGGCGCCGCCTAACAGGTGCTTGAAGCTGGCGGGCGCTCGGGTGGGAAGAATTGCGCTGCCGCGCCCGGCGGGCCTCGGTGGGGCGGGCCGGTCCCTTGCGCCGGCACGCACGCCGCCGGCAGCTTAAGCGCGATTCGTTAAACCGCAGCACTCGACTCTCTGTATCAGTGGAGTTGCGATGGACATCATGTTGCAGTTTGTTGCGCTCTTAGCAACTGTGGGAATCGCCGCGTTCACGGTCGTTAAAGTTGCTCGTCTCTTCACCACTCGACGAGAGTTGTTGCCGGATGTCACCGCGCGGTTTGAGGAGCTGGAACGGAATGTTCACGCGCTCCAACAGGAATTAGCGGAAGCACAGGAGCGACTGGATTTCGCAGAGCGTTTGCTCAGCACAGTACGGGAAGAGCGGCGGATTGGGAACTGACGAGCGTCGCATGATGAAGCCCAACGTCATTCTCACAACGTCATCTCTGGTCACAATCTTCTTAGTAACATTTCACCTTGCCGACGACATCGCTCGGCAGATGGAACCGGGTAACCTCTCTAACCTTGTAGTAGTAGTGCTGGTCGTGACCCTTTGGCTCTACGGCACTCTCATGCTGCCGGGACGACGATCTGGGTATGTCATCATGATCCTGGGCTGAGTGCTCGGACTGGTCATCCCAGTCGTCCACATGAAGGGAGCCGGAGTCGGTGCCGCACTGGGACGGTCCGATGGAGGTTTCTTCTTTGTCTGGACGCTCCTGGCGCTCGGCGCAGGCGCTGCTTTTACGCTGGTTCTCGCGGCGCGCGGACTGTGGGGTCTGCGACGGCGCGCCCCCGGTAGCAATGGAACATGATCATTACGGCCTAACTACGCGTTGAAGCTGACGGGCGCACCGGGCTGCCGAGCAGCGCGCGAGTATCTGCGGTGCGCCCGCAGCTTAACGCTCAGTCGTTAGCCGCGACGAGCTATGTCGACTACTCAGGCGCTTCGCGCAGCTTCTAAATGGCTCTTTGTGCCGCTCAGATTGTTCGTGGCGCTTGCCGTCGCCTTGTCCTTGAAGCACGGCGCCGAGCTCCGCGAACAACTACGGGCCGAGTGCCGCGCAAAGTACGCCCTCGCACACAACCGAGGTGACAGCATCCTCGCCGACAACTGGATTCCGGCTCCCGGTCTTCAACCCACTCGTGGATTACGGCACTGCCGCGACCTTGGGACGACCGAGCGCCCGTGAAGGAGCGGCCTAACATGCGCTGAAGCTGTCGGGCCTCGCCATTAGGGGACTATTGTGTTGCCTCGCCGGCGCCGCACCATGCGGGGCTCGATTCCCTTGCACCGACGCGCACGTCGCATGCAGCTTAAGCGCGATCCGTTAGGCGCCTGCGTATTCCCTCCTGAGGACAAGTGTCGCGCAAGAAGAAGAAAGCCAAGGCAGCTAGTGCTGAGAACTACACGGCTCTCGCGGAACATCAGCGCGAAGGTAAGCTTCTCAAGCCGCCCTTTGCGAAGCTCACCAATTTCGCATTTTCATCATGGTTTAGCGATCGCCTGCCAGAATTACTTTGGGCGGCCTTGTTGATCACGCACGTCGGTCGGAACGAAGCTCTTCAGATCTTTAGACGAGTCGCCAAAGCTGCCGAAGGCTCCTTTCAGACAGGCTCCAATCCGAATGCGACACACTCGGGTCTGGCTAGCCTACCTGGCGACTTGGCGCACAAAATTGTAGGAACTGTGTGCTCGTCGGCAGAAGCGCGATCGGTTCTCCGATCCTTACTGCTTCTCGACGATCTCCCATCCAAGGATCTGTGGAACAGTGCAATAGGTGAACGTCCAACATCCGATGACTGGCACAGCCTCGCTGTCGCGGTTGGTCACACCTTTGATCACCAGTCTCAGGAAGCTACAGACTGTCGTTGGTGTTGCGTTCTATTCAAGGTGATTTGTGGTCAAGTCACATTGCCGTCACGCGAGATGGTAGAGGAGATTTTGTTCTATCCTGACAAAGGTGATCAGCGCAAAGTTCGTCCGATGATCCGAGCCACAGAAATCGCCTTTGCTACGGGTCCTGGGACAGAGACGAGCGCCTGGAGCGCGGCCTTTTGGGAAGAATGCAGGCGCAAGACAAGCTGTGTCCCCCGTCCGTTAGTTCCTGCGAGCATCAGCATCAGGGTGGGAACCACCGCCACCAGAGTTGCAGCGGTATCAGCGGCGCTCGCAAACCATTCCGCTAAAACGCGTGTTACGACAGGCATTGACCCCAGACACGACGCCGTTTTCGGATTTGCTGGGTACGCTCTTGCCATTCTGGGAGAGCTGATGCGCGTAGGTAACTCGAGTGCCATCCTCGGCCGACTAGGACTACGGACGTTACTCGAATCTTTTGTCAATCTTCAATATTTGGCAGCGCGCGACGATCCTAAATTGTGGCTTGCGTTCCGACAATACGGTGCCGGTCAAGCCAAGCTTGCATTCCTCAAATTGGATGAGACGGAGCTTGGCGAAGTTGGCCACGTGTCTCGGGACCTGTTAGATGCTGTTGCAAATGAAGATCAGTCCCTCGAATACCTCACCATCAACGTCGGTCATTGGGATGATTCGAACTTGAGGCTGCTAGCTGACAAAGCGGGTGTAAAAGATACGTACGACGCCGTATTTCCTTGGTCCTCCGCATTTGTCCATGCGAATTGGGGTGCCTTCCGATCTTGCTGCTTTGATCTTTGCATAAATCCTTTGCACCGTGCTCATCGTATCCTGAGGACTGATGCTCTCGCGCTCAATGACGTTCTCGACGACGCAGCTCGTCTCGTGGATGGTATTCTGGACGTGGTGGCTCGTTTGTACGGACCTTTCCCTGAGCGTGTATCTGTATCGCCCGCAGGCGCCTAACATGCGCCTGAAGCTGTCGGCGCCGTCATCTAAAGGAGGCATTGCGTTGTGACGACTGGGAGTGAGCGCCGCAGTTTAAGCGCGATCCGTTAGGCGGCCCGGAGTTCTCTCATCTTTCTCGCTGAGGCACCGTTCCCTTCATGATCTCCTCTCGCGTTGGCATTCCTGTTGTTCTCGTGGTCGCCGTTCCAACAACCATCGCCATCGCTACGAGATCCGAGTCAAGACGCGCTCCGCCGCAAGCCCAGCCGAGAGCCGCCGTGATCGCAGCCAACGAGGGTGAGCGTCGGTATCTCCGCGGAGGGACGGCGCCTCTCTTGATCAAAGTGGATCCGGTAACGACAGGGTCTCAGCGGCTCGTTGTAGGCAGTTCTGATCTGCCACCCGGGGATGCGATCGGTGTTCACCGGCATCTGCGAGAGGATGAGATCATCCTGATCACGCGAGGTACTGCTCGGGTGCAGCTTGGAAGGAAATACTTCACGGGAGGTCCTGGTGCGATTGTGTTTATTCCACAAGGCACCTGCATCGCCATTCAGAACGTCGGAGCAGATACGTTGTCGAATACGTTCATCTTCTCGTCGCCTGGGTTTGAACAGGTGTTGCGTGCAGTCTCTTCGCCTGCTGGAGCGCCACCGAAGTCAGTATCGCCATCCGAGCGCGCCGCTGCGTTTCACCGCGGCCATGCTGAGGCAGGACCGAGTGATTGCTAGAGCGGCCGCCTAACAAGCGCCTGAAGCTGGCGGGGGGTCGGGGTCAGCGATGCGTCGTATCCGCCGGGGTTATCGCCGTTCCGTCCGACCAGTGCCCCACGGGAACGTTAAACTCGATCACTGGCGCTGGATCCCAGGACACAAAAAAGTTCGGGTCGTCCTGAAATACGCCGTTGCGTGGAAGTTCAAACATCACGTGCGCCAGATTATGTCGACCCTGATCGGTCAGGTACGCTTCCCTGGACATCATGTAGCTCATGGAACCGGACTCCGGAGCACCCAGCTCTTTCTTGGCGACTGCGGTCCTGATCGCATCAATGATTTGGGCTTTAGAGGCGCCAGCCAATGCCATCCCGGTCTCTTTCATAGCATACGGCATGAGAGACCGCGCGGCGGGTGGATTGAGGCAGATGGGGCTCCGATTCTTTGGATTCCAAAACTCCGGGTTGTTCAGTGGCCCCCCAAACGCTCTACCCACCAGACAGACGAAACCGTTCTTGCCGTGGACCGCGGTCTCGAAATTCTTCTGTCCCAGCACCAAGATCTCGGCATCGCGTGATATTGACGGCGGGGCCGCCGTGCGCGCCATTGCTATTTCCGCATCACGGTCCATCCGGTATTGCTCGATCGGCGCCATGCTGGGATACGGCGATTTCGTATCCTGCGCCTTTGTGTCCTGTGCTTGGATCGGCCACGCGGCGCCGAACACGGCGACCAACACGATGTTTCCCCAGCCGATCGCTTCGCCTGTGTTTCTGCGCATCGATTGTCCCCTGTTTGATGTGAACTTCGGTCACGGCGCGCCCATCTCGGTGACGAGCGCCGCTTGCAAATGGGTGCTCCCAAACGCGAAAAAGGTTGCTTGCCGCGATTTGGTGGTGGTGACGGCCCCACCGTCATCGCCTTCTTCATTGGTCCAGACGAGGCGCGAGTGCGGTGTGACTTCGATGTACCTACCGTAGAACTCCATGCCCTTTGCTTCTCGGCAAGGTCCGTGATCGAAGCGTTCATCGAGGCGGGCTTGCGTATACTGAACCATGCGGTTCAGTTTATGGCACAGGGGGCCGCATTACAAGGGGAGGCTGAGCTCGGGCTGCGCTTTCGACCTTGGTCCCGCGGTTGCTTCAGCGCCGGCCATGAGCGTGGACGCCCACGCCCAGGCACCCCAGAACATGGAGACTCAAATGAGAAAGCTCAAAATCATCGAACACATCTCGCTGGACGGCGTGATCCAGACCTCCGGCGAAGACAATTTCCCCTACAGTGACTGGACCGCGCCCTATCGGACCCCCGCTGGCCGGGAGGCAATCATCGCCGCGCATGGCGAGAGCTTCGATCTGCTGCTTGGCCGTCGCACGTACGATCTCTGGTCGGGCTTCTGGCCAAAGGCGCCCAGCAGTCCGATGGCGGACGGCCTCAATGCGGCAACCAAGTATATCGCGACCCACCATCCGGAAAGTCTTGCATGGGGCCCGTTCAAGGGCCTTGGACCGGACATCGTCGAGGGCATTCGCCGCATCAAGTCGCAGGACGGCCCGGACCTCATCCTCTCGGGTAGCTCCACGCTGACGTCGACGCTACTCGAGCATGGGCTTGCGGATGAAGTCCTGCTCGTCGTCTATCCGGTCCTGTTAGGCACGGGGAAGCGCTTCTTTGCGGAGGGAACCCCGCCACGCTCATTCGAGCTCCTCAGCACGAAAGCAATGCCGTCCGGCATCATTCTCAGTTTTTACAAGGTCGCCGGGCCCTTGAAGAGGGGATAGTTCGACGACGCGACATCGTTGAGCCCGACGAACGAGCTCGTGACGCCGTTCGCGATTCAAAGGTCCTTAGAAGTGATGCGCAGTTCACTACTCCTGTGCGCCCTTCTGGTCTCCAGCCCCTCGGCGATCGCCCTCGCCCAGGATTACTCGCCGCGTCACGGGTTCTGGATGGGTACTGGCTTAGGGTTTGGTCCTGCCATTTTCACGTGCGACTCGTGCGACTCCCATCGTGCAACAGCGAACAAGAGCTCGCAGCTCGGCGGGTGGGCCATCTCGTTCGGCTTGGGGGGAACCCCGAATCCACGACTCCGCGTCGGTGCAGAATATGACGGTTGGTTACATGGTCTTCGGAAGAATGATAGCCTGCCTGAGGTCGAGCTCCTGAGTCTCCTTGTCGCGATGTACTCCCGAGACCAAGGGGGACCCTTCCTCGAAGTGGGTGCCGGGTTCGCGCACTACTCGCTGGTGCAGGGGACCGGCGACCCCATCGAGCCCGTCTCTAAGACCGCCAATGCGTTCGTCAGCGGCGGTGGAGCGGGGTTCAAGCTCGGCGTCGGTTGGGAGTTTCAATCCGAGTTCACGCCGAGGATCATCTACTCGCTGGGCCGCGAGGACAGGCTCACGGATGGCGAAACCACCGTCGCGAAAGCATGGACGCACCAAACGCTGCTTCTGGAGCTAGGGCTACGCGGGAGCCTTAACGACGTCTCCAAGCTTGCGATCCGCCGCCGCTCTCAGAAGTCATCGCCTTGGACGAATTGACACCGGGAGTCCTGCGCCGCAGACTAATCGCTCCGCCTTCGGAGATTCCCCATGAAGCAGCCAGGCATTCTCGCTGTAGTGGTCCTCGGTCTCATAGCGACGCCTGCCGCAGCCCAAGTAAAGTTCTCGTACACGCCCGTTCTACAGAGTGGCACAACCGCCGGCGGCAAGGCCATTGCCTACCCAAAGACTGATAGCGCCGAAGTCACCGCATTGATGCTCGCCATTGGCCCTGGGGGCGAAACAGGCCGCCACATGCATCCGTACCCGACGTTCGTCTACGTGCTTGAGGGAGCGATCGACGTCGAGATGGACGGAGGCGTCGTTCACAGTTACAAAGCGGGAGATTCGTTCCTTGAGGTGGTCAACACCTGGCACAACGGCAAGAACAAGGGGACGACACCCGCAAAGGTACTCGTGGTCTTTGCGGGTGTGGTCGGGAAGCCGAACCTCGTGCGGCCACAGTAGAGACCGCGATCCCCGCGCAAGCGCGATCCGTTAGGCCTCAGCGGTCCCAGGTCCGAGCAGGTATGCACGTTGGCTTTTGGTTCAACGACACGGGCTTCGACAGCTTTGACTATCTCGTCCTAGCCCTACTGCTCTTCATACTGGCTGCGGCCAAGTGGTCGTGGCGTTATTGGCGCCGCGAGTCGCTACGCGCCCGGCGCATCGTGCTCCGCCTCCTTACCATGGGTGCCGGCTGCCTTCTCGTGTGGGTCGCGCGAGGCGGCCGCCCTTTGTGGCTCCTGCTTGCTGGACTGGCCATCGGGCCAGTCGCGGTCTTGCTGCGAATGCAGGCGAGCTGGATGAATTACCAAGGGCCCCCGGAGACCTTGCAGCCATTGCCGCGAGCCTTGGAGGACTTGGAAGCCGCGCTCATGGAGGAGGAAGAACCTCCAAAGATCCCACCTCACAAGGGCGATGCTGAGGCCTAACATGCGCTTGAAGCTGGCGGGCCTGGTCCTAAGGAATCGGTCGCAGGCTCGTCCGGGGCGCCGCCGGCTGCCCCAGATCCGTCGGAGATGTGCATGACGAACTCGAAGCGCATCGCGGGCCTTCTTGGTCCCACTATCGTCGCGATGATCGTTTCCGAGTTCCCGCTTGTGCAACCCCATCTGTACGATGCCCAGATTCCGCCCGTCGTCTACCTCTCAGGGGTGTTGATGTTCGTTGGGGGCTTGGCAATCGTCCGCGCGCACAATCATTGGATGCCTGACTGGACCGTTCTAGTAACGCTGTCGGGTTGGTTCTTCCTCGCTCTCGGCCTGTTCCGAATGTTTGCGGCAAGCATGTACCAGCGCGGCTCTGCGAACGAATCGCGCTTAAGCTGCGGGCGCAACGCCCGCCGGCGCAAGGCGGTGGAACCGCAGAAAAAGAGGCCGGCCAGCGAGGCAACGCAATTCTTCCCACCCGAGCGCCCGCCAGCTTCAAGCGCATGTTAGGCGGCGGTCCGCTCTACCTCCAGATTGCCCACCACGGACGCAGCCGCCGTGAGAGACCTCGATCGAGCATGATAAGGAGATAATGATCCCCCTGGTTGAGAACCCGATATGCCTCTTTGTAAGTGGCCGAGCTCTCTGGGCTCGATGCGAAGTCGCTCGCGTAGGCCCGCTCAGCCAATCCCGCAATCTTATCCTCGTACTCGGCATCTGGGATCTCCGCTGCAAGCGCGCTAACACGCGAGAGATCGACGACAAAATCAGGGTCCGACTCCGAGAAGCTGAGCATCCAACGTTCGTTGTCGGACAGGGGTCGCCCCTCTGTTGCCGCTTGAGTCGCGATCCTTTCAATGAAGAAGCGCTTGGCTTGACCTTGCGATACGAACATGCGCAGCTCCGGAACGGACCGCCGCCTAACACCAGCGCGACAGTCTTCATGATCCTGGAGGGCATGTTGCTCGTCATTGGGCTGGTCATGACCTTCAAGGCATACGGCCCGGGTCGTGAGTAGCATCGCCCGCAGCTCGAGCGCGATTCGTTAGACAGCGAGGAACCTGGGATGTCATTCCGCCGTCTTCAGAGAGCCATGCGCTTGCCGGGGCCACCCACGTGTTCGTTCTGCGGCGCCGATGACGCGGACATCGTTCTCGCGGGCGCCCGAGCCTTCATTTGTGCAGAGTGTGTCGAGGATACAACGTCTGCCACCGATGTGACGCCTGCCGCCGCTACCTGTTCGCTATGCAGCCGCTCAATTGGCTCTCGCCATGGCTTCCTCTGGCGGCAACGGCGCCCCGTCGCTCTGGCACGGGGGGGCCGCGTCGTCTGCGCGCCATGTCTTCAGGCGGCAAAGCGGGCGGTGTCGTGGCACCGGTCCCACCCGATGGCGGCCTCATGATAAGCCAACGTCCGTTCTGCCGCTGTGTAGCGTGCGCTTGAAGCTGTCGGGATTGCGCTTAACTGAGGACTCCTCGATGAGTCGGCCTCCCAAGAAAACTCGGCAGAACCTGGTGGGTCAGATCGCCATGGCGATTCTCGTCATGGTCGGCTTCTTCTGGTTCATGCAGATGGGGAGGGCGCCGATCCAGGTCATGGTACGGCGCGACTGCGAAAACCGGTATCGCCAAGCGCACAGCCGAGCAGACACGGCAGCGATCGACCAGCAGGTGTCGCCGCTGGAGCAGGGACGTGTCACCGTTGGCAAGACGTGCGGTGCGCTACGCGCGGCGGGTGCGCTTCACTAGTACGTTAGGCGGCGGGCCGTGCACCCGTCAGTACCAGTTTGCGACCGCCCCTTGAGTAGGACGGTTCACCGAGTAAATGATTGAGAACACACCAACTCGGGGACGTCCTATGCGATGGTTCATCGTCCTTTCTGCAGTCCTGACGCTGGCATGTGGGGAGTCCGTTTCGCCGTTGCCCGCGCACCTGCTGCTGGGCAGCTGGACAGACGCTGCCACGTCAGGCTTTCCGAGTACACTTGCCGCTACCAAGGCTGGGGCCGCGCTCAGAACGCCGTGCTATACAGTGCAATTTGCCCCCGTAGCACTCTCAGACTCCCTCACCTTTCGTGAGACCGGCGTTGTAACGAGGGCCGGCGGTCTGACAACAATGGTGGATGGCGACCCATTCACGATCTCAGGTCGCGTCCTCGGCGATCGGATCGTAGTGAATGCGGATACCCTCGTGCCTGGGGATGCGGGCTTCCGCGTCTGCAATGCGTAGCGATTGCTCTCCCCGAACGGGTACCACAGGCGACACCCCAGCTCTTAGCGGACCGGCCGCCTTGCGTCCGAGGGCACGTCGCCCGCAGCTTACGCGCGATTCCTTACGTGGCGGTGGGAAGGTGTCATGATGTCTCTGCTCTCCGCACTCCTCATTGTATTCGGAGCCAATGCCCCAGCCCACTCTGGTGGGGCCGACTCGTGTCTCCACTATTCCCCTGCAGTGGTTGCACTCACGGGGCGGTTGATGCAGCGGACCCTCCCTGGCCCCCCTCATTACGACAGCTTCCGTCGAGGGGACCGACCGGAACTCGTCGACTTCCTGGTACTCGATACGCCACTTTGCACAATCGCAGATTACAAGGGCAGCCCCAACACTGACGCCTTCACGGGTCAGGATACGGTGCAGGTGCGCAAACGCGAATCGATGTGGCGCGACGTTCGGCGGCTCACCGGACAACGCGTGACGATCACCGGCACGTTAGCCGAGTGGGCTCTGGGAGCGGATAGGACCCCCGTCGTTCTCGATCCGACCGCCGTTCACGCGGCCGCATCGGGATCGAAGCCGTGAGAACGCGCGCACCCCCTCACCGATGACGACCCAGGCTCTCCTGCACCTCTCAGACGAGCGCATCGATTACGAGCTCCGGCGCGCGCGTGCCGCAGGTCAAGCCTACCGTCGCGGCGTCGTGCGCGATCGGTGGCTCTTGACCGCGTCCATCGTCGAATTCCTCGCCGGGTGGGCCCTGATTGCACTCGCCTTTCACGTCCAAGGTGAGGACGCGGGTCAAGCATTGTTCTTCGGCGGACTCCTGGTGGGCTACCTGGGCCCGGTGTGGACATGGCTCCTGTCGCGCTGGCGGGGCGGCGAAGGAGCGTGAGGCGGCTTGAGCGCGATTCGTTAGGCCGCAACGCCATGGAATCCTCGGCAACCCTACTCTCGTCCCGCGAGACCTTCATGATGAAGGTCCTCCTTCCGGTAATCTGGATCGGCGCCTTCACTGCGGCGACCGTCGGCCTCTTCCTATCACCTGACTCGTGGCATAGCGCACAAGGAGGAGCCGTTGACCCGGAGACGAAGTGGACGTTTCTCACCATTACCATCGTCGGCGGCGTGTTCATCTGGTGGACCTGCGTTCGTCTGAAACGCGTCCGAATGGACGATCACGCGCTATACATCTCCAACTATGCGAAGGAGATCGTGGTACCACTCGCCAACGTCGCGGAGGTGACCGAGAATCGTTGGATCAATATTCACCCGGTGACCGTGGTCTTTCACGCGGAGACGGAGTTTGGCTCCCGCATCGTCTTCATGCCGAAGGTCCGGTGGTTTGCCTTCTGGTCGTCCCATCCCGTCGTCGACGATATTCGCAGAGCCGTGGCGCGCGCGACGGGCCGAGGACCTGGCGAAGGCGGCACGCCAAACGCCGGAGGGACGCACCCATGATCGAGTTACGCGACAAGGTGACCGGTGAATACCTCGGTACCATTGAGGACGATGACCTCCAGTTCCTCATCGACGACCTCGAGAAAGACTCGCCCGAAGACCGGGACTACTACATCGACTCAGATACGATTCAAATGCTCGAAGACGATGACGCGCCGCCCTCCCTCGTCACGCTGCTCCGGAGGTCACTCGGCGCCCAGGATGGCGTCGAGGTCCGGTGGCGCCGAGTATGAAGTCGAGCCAGGCGTTGTCCCGCTGGCCTTCGATTGTAACGGGATCGAGCTCCCCGTGCAGAAGGTGAAAGAGTTTCGCTCTCAGCCGTTCACGGCGCTGGGCCGGGGCTGCCTAACCTGCGGCTGCTTGATTGCCGCTTGACCTCCCGCTTACAGACTACGCGTGTGGCCGTCCCTCATCGGCCTGCCCTCGAACGGAGCTTGACCATGCGCGCATACCTTTTTCTCGCCGCGTTCCTCCCAGGTGTGGCCCTCGCCTGCTCGGGCGGACCTGGTTCGTATTATGCCGACGCTCTGGTCCCCGTGCCCGCCAGGGCGACGGACTCGCTACGGGATCTGGTTTTCACCCGAGTGCGCGGCTTAGGTCTTAAAGTCTACGAGGCCCACGAGGCGGTCGCCCGGCTGGCAGAACTCAATGTTGACGTGTACACGATGTCCGACTTCCTGTACGCAGAGCGAGAAAGTGGTTGCGGACTCAACTGCAAGAAAGTCGACGCGTTGCTCGTCTCCTTCGTGCCGGACTCGGCCACCTCCGGTCGACGGCTGAAAGTCACGGCCCTAACATGCAAGAGGGGTTGGGTAAGCCCGTGGCGTCTCGTACGTCCGTCCGCCGATATTCGCCGAGCCGCCGACTCGCTCGCTGGCACCTTTCGGGGCTGATGGGGATCGTGCCGTCGGGTTGGCGACCGGGGGAGTCCCGATGAGCCTTGGGGCGATTCTGTACATTGCGGCCGTCGGCATTGTGCTCGGCCTCGTCATATGGCGCCTTGCGCTTGCCCACAGTCGCCTGACCGGCGAAGGCGCAGAGGGCCGGCGGTTCAGTGAGTGGGTCGGGTACCCGAGTGATTCCAGCTCGTCGAGTTCGCACCACGGGGACGCTGGCGGGCATCACTGAGTGTTAGGCGGCGCGGCACTCCTCTTTAGGGGAGCATCACGTGGACATGACCATTCGGCGGCTGCAGGCAGGAGATGAAGGTTCGGCCTCTCGTGTGGCTGCCGTTTTCAAGTCGGCGGTTCTCGCAACGGCTGCCGCGGGCCGGTTTCTGGCTAACCCAGCGAACTATCTCATCACAGCGGAGTTCGGAGAACGCCTGGCAGGCTTCGTCCTTGCGTATCGGATCGATCGTCTCGATCAGCCCCAGGGCCAACTCTTTGTGTACGAAGTGGCCGTTCTTCCTGAGTTTCAAAGACGGGGGATCGGCACCCAATTGATGGAAGAGATTCGGCGCATCGTCACTAACGAACGCCTCATGGAGGCGTTTGTCGTGACCGATCGAGTGAATCAGAGCGCGACGCGTCTTTTCGACCGCACGGGCGCGTACGTCGAAGCCGGCGAGAGTATGGTATACGTCTACCCAAGCCATGCCGCCTAACATGCGCTTGACGCTGTCGGGCGGCGCCCGCAGCTTGAGCGCGATTCGTTAGGCCGCTGGCGTGAGAGGAGACTCACGTATTCCTTCGGATACTCCAGCCCAGATTGCTCTCTTGGCCGTCGCCGCGGCGGTGCGGTTCAGTCCTCCTCGACGTTACCATCTCGACGCGAGTCCGGAACGACTGTCAGCCGAGGAGGCAGCGGCGCGCTTGGACGGCCTCCCGAAGCCCCTCAGCATCCGCGTGGCAGCCAAAGCAGACGGCCTTCACATCACGACCCGCCGCATCGAGCACCGGGACGAGCTTCGGCGGCTCGCTACGCGGGGTACCGTGAGCAAGTTCATCAGCAAGCGCTACCTTCCTCCGTTCAGCCACCTCGAGGTGATTTGCCAGGGAGCGGGGGAGACCATTCGTGCCACAGTCCAAGAAGTCGAACAGTTCGAGCGTGACTACCTCTTGGAGTTTCCCTACGGGATGGGGCGCGATTTCACGGATAAGGACGGCGCCGTTGCAGTCATTGAGTTCTTTGCTCCGCCCCGAGGAAGCCTCGAGCAGCAGCCGCCAGCGGCTTGAGCGCGAGTCGTTAGGCGGCAGCCTCAGTAGGGTAATTCCTCCGGTGTGACCCCAACGCGATCGGGCTCGGGGTCCCGCTCAAATTGGACAGCTTCGATCTCGGTGCGGCCCTGCCAGGCAGCCTTGGCCGCCCGATGGCGACCATCCATGATGTCTCCGTTTGCCGCGAGGATAATGGGGAAGGAGAGGTCTGCCTCCTCGATCAGCTTGAGGTGCTCCACCAGCCCCCGCCAGGTGATGGGCTCGCCGTCGTCCGCCCACGGCTCATCCAATTCTCGAATCGCCGTCAGAGGGATGAGCTTTCGGGGCAGACGCCGCGAGAGTTCCACCAATCGATCGACGTCCCACGCGAGGAGACCGCGGGGCGAAGGGCGGAAGTAGTATTGCTTGCGCACTGGACATCCGGGTACGGTCTTACCCTCAGTATAGTGCGGTGACTGCGGCCTTGCGCCCGTCGGCACGTCGCCCGCAGCTTAAGCGCGATTCGTTAGGCGGCGGCCGGCAAGGTGAGAGAGCTGCTAAGGACGCACTCGATTAGCTACGCTCAGGGAATCCGGATAGCCCTCGAAGCGCAGGGGATCAATGCGGTTCTCCTCGATGAGAACGCGCCGGGGTACATGGGCTTTTTCGGCAAAGTCCGGATCGTAGTGCCGCACGACGCGGACTACGAGAGAGCGATGGCCATCGTCCGTGCGCTCGAAGCGCCTTCGGCCGGGCCAGCGCCACCCCCTTCCTGGAAAGTGCAGCGTTGGGGATTGATCACGGGCTTGGTGGGTTTCTTCGCATTCATCTATAGCAGCGTCGCCATCTCCGATACGGCGCCCCGCCTCCTGGTAGAGCTCTGCTTCACCGTGGCGGTCAGTCTGATGGTCGCCGGCATGATCCTGGTTGCGCTTGGGCCTCGGCGCGACCGTCCTTCACGTTCATGAGCCGCCGCCCAACATGCGCTTGATCAACACGCTTCAACTCTCCGTGATTGCCGTGGTTCAGTCGTTGCTGGTCGGCGCCGGTGCTGGACAATCATGCTTACCGTTCGAGCCGAAAGTGGTGACGCTCAGCGGGACGCTGACCGTGCGCGCTTTCCCCGGTCGGCCGAACTACGAGGACACGTTGCGCGGCGATGAGCCGGAACACGTCTGGATTCTTCGACTCGACCGCGCGGTCTGCGTCGAGCCTGATTCGTCTTCACGGCCTCTCAACGATCCGCAAGACAATGTTCGCGACATCCAGCTTGCCGTCGTCGGCGACTCGCTCGTGCCGAGGGTACGGAGCCTCGTGGGCCATCGGATTACGGCACGCGGCCAGCTGTTCAGCGAGGAGACTGGGCACCATCACACGCCTGTCCTTCTGCTGCTTCGCGACTTGCGCGCGACCTAACATGTGCTTGAAGCTGGCAGGCCTGCTCCGTCAGTCCTTGCGCCCGTCGGCACGTCGCCCGCAGCTTAAGCGCGATCCGTTAGGCGACATCACCATGCAAACCAAGACACTGATGCACCTCCGAACCTGCAGCCTCGTGCTCGGCTGGCTCACCTGGTCAGCGCCCTCTGCCGCCGCTCAGAACCGTACGGCCGCCGACTCCGACCTCACGCGAACAACCGGTCATTGGACCGCCTCGGGCGTCACGTTCCAGTCCGGCGGGGCGGCGCACCCGTTCGCCGTAGAGCTGAAGCGCGTTGGCGACCAGCTCCGGGCCACGCTTCCGACAGAACTCAAGCTCGCGGGCGGGCACGTGTACCGTTTGGGGCGGGTGGGCCCGGGCGTCTTTCGCCACGTCGATGACGCCGGCCGCATCGTCGAGGTCACGCTGACGGGGCAGGATCGCGCATCGTTGCTCGTCACCGGCAGCGGGGGCGACGGCCGAGTAACGTGGCAGTTGAGCCGCGCCCCGTGATACCGCCTCACATGCGCTTGGCGGCGCTCGTCGGGCTTCAGGCCTGCGCTTCGTCGACGATGCGGCAGACGCCATCGACTGCTGCCAGGCCCCGTATCGCCGTCTGCGGACGTGAGCTGCACCGGGTCCAGACACGCTGACGTCTCTGGCACACGCGGTCCAAGGCATTGCCAATTCCGGAATCACGAACGAAGGGAAAGGTCAGGAGCTCCGCCAGACTCTTCCCGACCACGACACGTTTCTTGGGCTCTATAGCGATTTGTGTTGGTTGGCGGCTTTCGGTCAAATCCCAGACACCGACTACCACCGGCTGCTCGACGACGTCTTACCGCTCCTGTTCACCGACCTGGATGCGGGGGCCTCACGTTCGCCCCTTGCGGCGCCCGAACTTCTACTACCGGCGGATGCCACGGTGTTCGACCACTACCCCCGCCGAACCACGCTCGTCTGGGCGCCCGTACCGGGTGCCTCGCGCTACTTGGTCGAAGTGGAAATCCTCATGTTGCGAGGGCCTTGGCAGCCCGAGGCTGTTCTGCCACCAGACGTCACTGCAGCGACCGTATTCGCTTTCGACTTTGACGGAGCCAGCCCGGGACGATGGCGCGTGCGGGCGGTGGACAACGCCGGCCATCCTGGGCCACCGTCGGCGTGGCGTCGCTTCGAGTACGTGCGGTGACCGTTCGCCTCCCTGCGTGCTGGCCGCGTAACACTTCCCTATGGTCCTTGAGCTGATCGCGACGCTCTGTACCGGTCTGTTCACGGGCGCCGCCCTCTACGTCAACCTCGTCGAACATCCCGCGCGTTGCAACAGGCACGGCGCCAGCGGTGCGACAATGGCGTCCGAGCTACCGTCGCGGCACCGTGATGCAAGCCAGCCTCGCGGTCGCTGGGTTCCTCGCCGCGCTCGGCGCATGGCTGGACGGGCGCGGCCTTCCGGTACTCATCGCGGGCGTGCTCCAGGGTTCCGTCGTACCGTTCACCTTGATCGTGATCTTCCCGACCAACAAGCAGCTGTCCGACTCCGCGCTCGACGAGGCGTCGCCTAAGGCGGCGGCCCTCCTCGCCAAGTGGAACCAGCTGCACGCCCTACGCAGCGTGGCGGCATTGCTAGCCTTCCTCATTCTGCTCCTTCACCTTGGAGGGCGGCTATGAGAAGACGTCGCTCGCATCTTAAGCGCGATTCGTTAGGGAGCGACACATGAACCTTGTGCACCATCCTACAGCTCTGAGCCTCGCGATTGGCTGCGGACTAACGATGTTTGACCTCTGGCTCTACCAGCGACGGGCCGTTGCCTCGCCCGGCGTTCGCTAGTTCCGGGACCGGCCGCCTTGCGCCCGCAGGGACGCTGCCCGCAGCTTAAGCGCGATCCGTCAGGCATCGCACCAACCCATGACCTCCGTTCTCACGGCCGCCATCATCGTCAAGGTCGCCGTCGATCTTTGCCTCGAAGGTGGCCAGTTGGCGCATTCGTTGCTTGGTCGTTTTGCTGGCGGGCGTAAGGCTGCGGAGCGCTGGGATCTCTGGTTGTGGGCGGATTGCGACCTTGTAGCTGCTAAGGAGCTCCGAAAGAGGCTCACAGGGGATCTCGAGCGCGTGATCATGACAGAGCGCTCACTCTGCCGCATCGTCGAAGGTCCCGACGTCGCTCTGGTCTTCGGATATATGAAACGCGAGGCCGAGCGAGCATTAGACCGTCTGGATATAACGGTCCGTTACTTCCACGGCGGATGGGACGCGCTGCCTGACCAGCGCTTGAAGCTGACGTGCGCTTATCGTCGTAAAGGACCTCTGATGCTTGTGCGCTAGAGCGCACCAGGACGAGACCCATGAAGAAGAGCGCGAATGCGCGGTTCGCCATCAAGTCGTGGGACGAAACGGCGTACAGCGAAGGTCAGGACCTTCCCAGACTTACTCGGGCCAAGGTCACGAAGACGTTCACCGGTGATATCGAGGGGGAAGGGCAGGTCGAGTACCTCATGATGTATCGGGGCGACGGCTCGGCAACGTTCGTTGGCCTGGAGCGGTTCGTCGGACGAATCGGTGGCAGGACGGGAACGTTTGTGCTCGAACGCAGCGGGGTATTCGAGAACGGCCAGGCGAAGGAGTCGTATTCCGTCATTCCCGGTTCCGCAACTGGAGAGCTCCAGGGCCTGCGAGGAGATGGCCGTTCTGCCGTTGGCCACGGTACGGAGCACCCGTTCTCGTTGAATTATGAGTGGCCATAGACTTCTCTCCACCCTGAACCAGGACACGCATGAATCCGGGCGTCATCGGCGCACTCATACCCATCGTAGCGATCGTCGCCGTCGCGGCCGTCAGGATCGCCAAGATGTTTGCTGTCCGTCCTCAAACGACGTCAACCGATGTCACTGCCCGACTGGAGACACTCGAACGCAGTCTTCAGAGCCTGGAACAACAACTGGCAGAGACACAGGAGCGGCTCGACTTTACGGAGCGTTTGCTCACGAAAGCGCGCGACGAGCACCGGATTGGCACGTAGCGCAGGATACGCACCATGCGAGATCCGCATCGTCTCAGGGAACCTTCGGCGGCACGTACGCAATCAGTTCGGCGCCTGACGACCGCGCGAGGTCCACGGCCTCGATGACCTCGCCGTATTTCCACGAAGGACTTGCCTTCACGTACAAAACGTGGTGCACCCTTCCGCGATAAATACCTGCCAGCCGAGGACCCAAGAGGCTTCTCGACACTGCTCGCCCGTTGATGACATAAGAGTGATCGGCGCGGAGCTCCAGAACGATGGTCTCCGGGTCGGGCCTGGCCGTGCAGGGATGCGGCGATGGCACCGTGACGCGGAGGAATTGCAGGATGCGGAGACACAGCATGGACACGATGATCAGAACGAGCATGACGTCGATCAGCGGTGTGACATTGATCTCTGCGTGGGGGCCGTGAGAAAGCGTCGCGTGCATGGGCACCTCCGGTGGCGTTCCGCGAAAGGGTACGCCGCGCCCATGGAGGTGGGGTGACGGCTTTATGGCGCTGGGATTACATGCGCGTGACGCTTTCCGGCCCTTGATTGGCCCTGCCCACATGACGATATCGTTGTGACCAAAGGAGGCTCATGATCCAGGCGTCCGAAGCGCTCGCGCGATTGCAAGCGGGCAATAGGGCGTTTGTCGCGAGCGCTGCCGGCGCGACGCCTGCCGTCAGCCCAACCCGTCCGCTCGCTCTCGCGGACGGGCAGCAGCCCTTTGCGATTATCCTCGGCTGCTCCGACTCCCGCGTTCCCGCCGAGCTCGTGTTCGGCCAGGGATTTGGTGACCTGTTCGTCATTCGGGTGGCGGGGAACATCGTGGCGCCATCGCAAGTGGGCAGCGTGGAGTTTGCCGCGGCGCGCTTCGGCACGCGGCTGGTCGTCGTACTCGGACACACGGAATGCGGTGCGATCACCGCCACGATCGAAGAGCTCCGTCAGCCCGCGCCTAATCAATCCCCTGGTCTACGCTCCATCGTCGACCGGATTCGCCCCGCCGTGGCGCCGTTGCTGGCCACGCCGCTCCGTGAGCGGCCGGAGGCGCTGGTCGCCCACGCCGTGCGTGCGAACATCCACGCCGCGGTCGACCATCTGCGCCACGGGTCGGCGATCCTCGAGCGTCTCGCCGCCCGCGAGGGGCTGGTGATCGTTGGCGCCGAATACTGTTTGGAG
>Ga0247667_1000146_pt1 | contig 32473 bp, 22 predicted proteins | sample CNK08_metaG_FD_183027 | JGI IMG/M metagenome (GOLD analysis project Ga0247667, IMG submission 183027) | Soil microbial communities from Purdue University Martell Research Forest, Indiana, United States - CNK08 | ecosystem: Environmental > Terrestrial > Soil > Temperate forest > Bulk soil... | reverse complement strand
CTGTCGGGGCTGGCGCAGGAACAGGGCCCCTCACAGATTGTCGCCTTCAAGTCCCCCCTATGGCGCGAATGGCCTGGTTCAAAAAAGAGCGCAAGCCGCGCACGTCCGAACGGGTGAAGCTGGAAATTCCAGCCGATGCCTGGGAAAAATGCGACGAGTGCGGGCACATCGACATCAAAGACCGGTTCGTCCGCGCGTTCAACGTTTGCCCCAACTGCGGGCACCATCGCCGCATTTCCGCCCAGGAATACGTCGACCTGCTCGTGGATGAGGGCTCCTGGCACGAGCTGGACGCCAAGCTCCACTCCACCGATCCCCTGGAGTTCGAGAGCTACAAGCAGCGCCTCGAGCTCGCGATCGGGAAAGCAGGTCCCTTGGAGGCGGTCCGCACCGGCTACGGCCGGCTGGACGGCATGCCGCTCGACCTCGCCGTGATGGACTTCAACTTCATGGGCGGCTCGATGGGGTCGGTGGTGGGCGAAAAAATCGCGCGCCTCACGCGACGCTCGGTCGAACGGCACATTCCTCTGGCGATCGTCTCGGCGTCCGGCGGCGCGCGCATGCAGGAAGGCGTGCTCTCGCTGATGCAAATGGCCAAGACATCGGTCGAGATCGCCCGGCTGCGCGCCGCCCGCGTTCCCTTCATCTCCATTCTCACGAACCCCACCACCGGGGGTGTCTCGGCCTCCTATGCGATGCAGGGAGACGTAATTCTCGCGGAGCCGGGCGCAGTCGTGGGCTTTGCGGGCCCACGCGTGATCAAACAGACGATCGGCCAGGATCTGCCGGAGGGCTTCCAGACCTCCGAGTTCTTGGTCGAGCACGGCATGATCGACGCGGTCGTCCCGCGGAGTGACCTACGGGACACGACTGCGCAGCTCCTCCGTCACATGGCCGGCAGACAGCCGGCCGAGGCCGCCGACTGATCCGCACCGGGCTGTCCTTCGAGGACGCCTGCCGCTTTCTCTTCGCGCGACAAGGAAGCCGCATCAAATGGAGCCTCGGGCCCACCGAGGGGCTCCTCGACGTGCTCGGCCATCCGGAGCGACGCTTCCCATCGGTCCACGTCGCGGGCACGAACGGCAAGGGCTCGACGTGCGCCCTCATCTCGGCGGAGTTACGGGCCCGCGGACTGAAGGTGGGTGTGTACACCTCGCCGCATCTCGTCTCGGTGCGGGAACGCATGATGGTGGACGGTGTGCCCATCGACGAGGACGCGTTCGCCGAGTGGACCACGTTCCTCCAGCCACACATCGAGCGGCTCGATGCCAGCTTCTTCGAGGCGACGACCGCGATCGCGTTCGCGGACCTCGCCGCCCGGGGCGTGGACGTAGGCGTGATCGAGGTGGGGCTGGGCGGGCGGCTCGACGCCACGAATGTGATCACACCGCTCGTGTCGGTCGTCACGAAGATCGCCAAGGAGCATACCGACTATCTCGGCCCGGACCTGGCGTCCATCGCCCGTGAGAAGGCGGGGGTCGCGAAGCCCGGGGTTCCCTTCGTCACGGGAGAGCGAGACCCCGCGGTGCGCGAGGTGCTCGCGGCGGAAGCAAAGCGCCGCGGAGCGCACTCGGTGATCCTGATCGACGGCGCGCGCGCCGCCACGCGGGCACTCGGTCTCCAGGGCCGCCACCAGCAGGCCAACGCCTGGGTGGCCCTGGCGGCGCTGAACGCGCTGCCGGCGCCGTTCGGACCCGTCGGCGATGCGTGGCCCGAGAGCTTCCGGCGGGCATACATGCCGGGACGGTTCGACGTGCGCGGTCCCTGGATCTTCGACGTGGCGCACAACCCCGACGGCGCCCGCGTGCTGGCCGACACGCTGCAGGAGTACGACCCACCGCACCCGCGCCGCGCCCTCGTCGGGGTCCTCGGCGACAAGGACTACCTCGGGATGATCGAGTGCCTCGCGCCCGCGATCGACGGATTCGTGTTCACTATGCCCGAGACGGCGCCCGAGCGCCGGCGCTGGGATCTGGCCAGGCTCGAGCGGGAGGTCGGTCGGCTGCGCGTGACATACGAATTCGAGCCGGATTTTGCGCGCGCGCTGGAGCGCGCGCGGGTCGACGCCGCGACGACGATCGTGACCGGATCGTTCCACACCGTGGGCGACGCGTTGGCCCGCTTGCCCGAGTTCGCGCCGCTCGGCTAATTTGTCGCGATGCAAGGACAAGCCTTACCTGGATTTCGCGACTTTTACCCCCCAGAACTCGCTCTCCGCAACCGCATCTTCGCCACCTGGCGCGACGTGGCGCGGCGCTACGCCTTCGAGGAGTACGATGGCCCGCCGCTCGAGCCGTTGGAGCTGTACACGGCCAAGAGCGGCGAGGAGATCGTGGGGCAGCTGTACGAGTTCGCCGATAAGGGCGACCGGCGGATCGCCCTGCGTCCGGAGATGACTCCGAGCCTGGCCCGAATGGTCGGCGCGCGCGCGCAGGCCCTGAAGAAACCGATCCGCTGGTTCTCGATTCCACAGTTGTTCAGGTACGAGAGGCAGCAGCGGGGGCGGCTCCGAGAGCACTTTCAGCTCAACATGGACATCATCGGCGAAGCGGGCCCGGCGGCGGACGCTGAAATCATGGCTGCCGTCATCGATATCGGGCGGGCGTTCGGCTTGGGCCCGAAAGACATCCGGCTGCGGGTGTCGGACCGCCGCATCCTGGTGACGGAGCTCGGGCAGCGCTACGGGGTCCGCGACGACCAGATTCCGGGCGTGCTGGCGGCGCTCGACAAGTGGGAGCGCGACCCCGCGGCCACGGAGCATCAGCTGGCCGCGGTGCTCGACACAGCAGACCGACGGAGCGCGGTCCTCGCGTTCCTGCAGGAGCTCGGCACCTCGGGAGGCCGCTTGGACGAGCGGCTCAGGAGCGCCCCCAGCGCCGAGCCCCTGGTGGAGGCGATTGGCCGCCTGGAGCGCATGGGCCTCGCGGAATTCGTGGACATCGACCTGCGGATCGTACGCGGGCTCGCGTACTACACCGGCATCGTGTTCGAGCTGTTCGACGCGAAACAGACCCTGCGGGCAATCTGCGGAGGCGGCCGCTACGATAACCTCATCCGGGAGATCGCGGGGATAGATTTACCGTGTGTCGGCTTCGGCATGGGAGACGTCGTCCTCGGCGAACTATTGAAGGAAAAGGGGAAGGCCACCGAGGCGCCGAGTCAACTCGACGCCTTTTTGATAGCGGTGAGCGGCGAGGACGTCGCGTTCGTGCTCAAGCTTGCCCGTGAATTGCGCGACCGCGGCATCGCGGTGGAGTACGCTCTCCGGCCCGCGCCGATTCGGAAGCAGCTGGAGCTCGCGGTCGCGCACGGAGCCGCGCGGGCGGTGATCGTGGGCCCCGACGAGCGCAAGGCCAAAGTCGCCGTGGTGCGAGACCTGAAGACCGGGAGACAGCGCAAAGTGCCACTCGTCAAGGTGCGCAAGGGCATCCTCAAGTAATGGCCCAAGCGCAGAAGATCACGCCACGCGCCAAGGACTACAGCGAGTGGTACAACGACGTCATCATGCAGGCCGAGCTCGCGGATTACTCTCCGGTGCGCGGTTGCATGGTGATTCGGCCTCACGGCTATCGGATCTGGGAGCTGATGCAGCGCGCGCTGGACGACATGTTCCGCGCCACGGGGCACCAGAACGCCTATTTCCCTCTCTTCATTCCGATGAGCTTCCTCGCGAAGGAAGCCGAGCATGTCGAGGGCTTCGCGAAGGAAGTCGCCTTGGTGACGCATACCCGGCTCAAGGCCACCGGCAAGGCCGGTGCGCAGGCGGTCGCTGTGGACCCCGAGTCCGCGCTGGAGGAGCCCCTGGTGGTGCGTCCGACATCCGAGACGATCATTTACGCGATGTTCGCCAAGTGGATCCAGAGCTACCGCGATCTGCCGCTTCTGATGAACCAGTGGTGCAACATCGTGCGCTGGGAGCTCCGCACGCGCCTGTTCCTGCGCACCACCGAGTTCCTCTGGCAGGAGGGCCACACCGCCCACGCGACCGAGGCCGAAGCGGAGGCCGAAGCGCGTCAGATGCTCGCCGTGTATCGCCAGTTCCAGGAAGAATGGATGGCGATGCCCGTCATCACTGGTCGGAAGACCGACAGCGAGAAATTCGCCGGCGCTCTCCGGACCTATGCGCTCGAGGCGTTGATGCAGGACAGGAAGGCGCTGCAGGCCGGCACGTCGCACAACCTGGGGCAGAACTTCGCGCGGGCCTTCAATGTGCAGTACCAGACGGCCGCCGGGGGCCTCGAGTACGTGTGGAACACCTCGTGGGGCGTGACCACACGCATGATCGGCGGTCTGGTCATGACGCATTCGGACGACAACGGCCTCGTCGCCCCGCCCAAACTCGCGCCGATCCAGGTGGTCATCGTGCCGATCTGGAAGTCCGAGGAGGAGAAGGGTCAGGTGCTAGGGGTTGGGGGCAAGGTGAAGGATGAGCTCGCGAAGGCCGGCATCCGGGTCGAGCTCGACTCGCGCGACAGCCTCAAACCCGGCGCCAAGTACTTCGAGTGGGAAGCGAAGGGCGTTCCGGTGCGGCTCGAGATCGGGCCGCGCGACGTAGCCGCCGGCCAGGTCATGACGGCGCGACGCGGCGGGGGGAAGGCCCCGGCCAAACTGGACAGCCTGACAGCTTCGATCCCCGGTGTTCTGAACGAGATCCAGGCTGCGCTCCTTCAGGCAGCGAAGGACCGAACGGAGGCCCATTCGATCCGAGGCGCGACCAAAGCGCAGTTCCTCGAGTTCATGAAGGGGGGCGGGGGCTTCGCGTATGGCGGGTTCTGCGGCTCGGCATCGTGCGAGGCCGAGATCAAGCAGGAGACGGCGGCGACCGTGCGCGTGCTGCCTGATCCTGAATTCCGCTCCCCTGAGGCGCCCCGGACGTGCATGTGGTGCAACAAACCGAGCATCGCGGAAGCCGTGTGGGCGCAGGCGTACTAGGCGCTCTACGCTGGGCGGTCGCTGCCCCTGGCCGACGGTTTGGTGAGCGGCGCCGCCCGCGGCGGCCGGTGCGCGTCGCAGTAATAGCGCGGCCCGCGCCGGACGCCCCCCGAGCTCTGCCGGGTCACCCAGGCTGCCGGTTGATCGCAGCTACGGCGGGTCGCCCAGTCGTAGAAGTCGCAGCGGAGCTCGGCCATACAGGGGGAGGGGAAGATGGAGTCGTCGAGGCGAGGAGCCGGATCCCTCGGCACGTCTGGGCGATCAGCGAAAGCCAGATTATCAGCGCGATGCTCGCGCTATCACTCAACGAACGATAGACCGCATCCTTACGATGTCTCATGGCGCAGAGGCGCTCACAAGGTGTGCATTACTTTCCGTGGTCAGCGACACCTCTTGCTGCGTCAGGTCACGGCTTATCCAGACGACCCGTGTCCCGCACATGATCGCGTCCACCGGGTACGGTGAAGCCAGAAATGAATGCCCGTCGGAGCTCGGCACCTGAGTTCCGGGAAAGAAGTACCAGCAGCGCTCGCCGCTCGGATGGCTGTGGATCATCCCAATAGTGCCGGTCCATCCGGCGTTCTCACACGTTTGCTGGGGGACGACCCACGTGGCCGTGGAGTGCAGGGGATCCACGTCCGCCGGCGCGATGCGTTGCACCACGATCGTTTGCCCCCGCACCTCCCCGATCATGCAGCCCATGAACTCGGTGGCGAACCCCCGATATTGGAGCTGCAGGAAGCGACGGGCCTGGTCGGACAGAATGAGAACGCGAGCTGGCTGCCAGTGTACGGAATCTTTTCCAAACTGAGGCGCGCCAACGGGGAGCACTCGGTGCGGCAGCGGCATGAGCGGCAGCATCAGACCAGCAACGGCGGTGACAGCCCTTCCCACCTTCACGACTCAACTCCTTCGGGTGCCCGTTTCCACCTCGTCCGTTCCCGAAATAGGCAAACTCCGTTCCACATGAAGTGTTGCACGCTTACGGCAACAGCGTGTGCGGACGCTTTACAGGTTGTTGGCAGAATGCAGCGGCCATCTGAACGTGACGTGCCCCAAAACAAGGCCTCAGGGTGTTGATCGTGACCCAATCTCAAGCAGACCAGGGTCATAGAGACGCAGGCTCGGGCGTACTAACCTTCGACCCCGCGCTGCTCCGAGGCATCGCGGAGCGCGTTGGTACGCCGGTGTACGTCTATAGCGCCAATCTGATCAGAGCGCAGTACCACGCCCTGCACGACGCCCTGAAGGACGTTCCGCACCGGATCTGCTATTCGGTCAAGGCGAATGGCAACATCGGGGTGCTGCGGGTGCTCAAGGCCGCGGGGGCGGGTGCGGACATCGTCTCCGTCGGCGAGCTCCGGCGCGCGCTCGCCGCCGGGTTCGACGCAGCTTCCATCGTGTTCTCGGGCGTCGGCAAGACGGCGCTCGAGCTCGAAGAGGCGATCCGGATCGGCGTCGGATTCTTGAACGTCGAATCACCCGCGGAGCTCGACGCCGTGATCGCCGTCGCGCACAAGCTGAAGAAGCGGGCCAATCTCGGCATCCGTGTAAATCCGGATGTCGCCACCGAGACCCACCCCTACACCAAGACCGGTGAGAAGACCGCGAAGTTCGGGGTGCCCTACGACGAGGTGGTGAGCGTGGCGCAGCGTATCGCCGCCGAGCCGCTCTTCACGCTCCGCGGCCTCGCCATGCACCTCGGCTCGCAGATCACCGACGTGGAGCCGTACCACCGCGGCACGGTCAAGCTCCTCGAGCTGGTGACCGCCCTACGCGTCTCGGGGATCACGACGGTCGAGGCGTTGGATGTCGGTGGCGGACTCGGCGTCAAGTATCACAACGAGAAAGCGCCCAGCCCACAGGCGTTCGCCGAAGCGGTTGCGCCGCCGATCAAGCAGGCCGGCCTCGCGCTAATCTGCGAGCCCGGTCGCTACCTGGTCGCGAACGCGGGCGTCCTCGTCACCAGGGTCCTCTACCGCAAGCACGCCGGCGGCAAGGAATTCGTGGTCGTGGACGCCGGAATGACCGACTTCGTGCGCCCGAGCCATTACAATGCTCATCATGAGATCGTTCCCCTCCAGAACGGGGCGCGTGCGGAGGAGCTGGTTAACATCGTCGGACCGATCTGCGAGTCGGGAGACTTTCTGGCGCTCGATCGCAAGGTGCCGACGGTCGAGCCCGGCGAATACCTCGCGGTGCTCGGCACGGGCGCTTATGGCTTCGTCATGAGCTCCACCTACAACCAGCGGCCCCGGCCCCCGGAAGTTCTGGTGGACGGGAATCGGTATTACATCGCGCGCCAGCGTGAGACGCTCGAAGACCTGTTACGCGGTGAGATTCTCGAACCCACGACCTGGTACCAGGCGTGAACCGCATCCTGATCCTCGACTACGGGTCCCAGTTCACCCAGCTCATCGCCCGGCGGGTGCGCGAGGCGCACGTCTACTGCGAGATCCACCCGGCGGTTCGCGGGACGGACCTCGCGTTCGTCCGAGGGTTCGCGCCCAAGGGCGTGATTCTGTCCGGCGGGCCGAGCTCCGTGTTCGATCGCGACGCGCCCACGGCGGACCCCAAGCTCCTCGAGCTCGGCACGCCGATCCTCGCCATCTGCTACGGGATGCAGCTCGTCGCCCACCTGGCGGGCGGCAAGGTCAAGCCGTCAACGGAGCGCGAGTACGGTCGGGCCGACGTCACGGTCAGGGACGCGAGCGGTTTGTTCGCGGGGTTTGAGCCTCAGGGATGCATCACGGTGTGGGCCAGCCACGGCGATCGGATCGAGCAGCCGCCTCCCCATTTCCGTGTCACGGCCTCGAGTCCCAACGCCCCCGTGGCGGCGTTCCAACACGACTCGCGGCCCATCTTCGGTGTCCTGTTCCACCCCGAGGTGGCCCACACGCCGCGGGGAGGCGAGATCCTTCACAACTTCCTGTTCGATATCTGCGGATGCACGCCCGACTGGACGCCGGGTCATTTGATCGAGCACGAAATCGAGCGCATCCAGAAGGTTGTGGGGGGGAAGAGCCGTGCCATCTGCGGGCTCTCGGGGGGAGTCGACTCGGCGGTCGCCGCGGCCCTGGTGCACCGCGCGATCGGGGACCGGCTCACGTGCATCTTCGTGGACCACGGGCTGTTGCGCCTGAACGAGCGCGAGCAGGTGGAGCGGGCCTTCAAGGCCCATCTCGGGATGGATCTGCGTGTGGTAGACGCGGAAGCTCGCTTTCTCGACACGCTCGCGGGGGTCGACGACCCGGAGGAAAAACGGCGCCGGATCGGCCACACCTTCATCGATGTGTTCGAAGACGCGGCTCGGCACTTGGAGGGCGCCGGAGAGGTGCAGTTTCTTGTCCAGGGGACGCTCTACCCCGACGTCATCGAGTCCTCCTCCCCCCGGGGTGGACCGTCCGTGACCATTAAGACGCACCACAACGTGGGTGGCCTGCGGCCCGATCTTCCGTGGAAGCTGATCGAGCCGCTGCGCGAGCTGTTCAAGGACGAGGTGCGGCAGGTCGGACGGGAGCTCGGCCTGCCGGAAGAGATCGTCGGGCGCCACCCGTTCCCGGGGCCAGGCCTCGCGATCCGCGTGCTCGGTCCCGTCACGCGGGAGCGCCTCGATCTGCTCCGGCGGGTGGACGCGATCTATATCGACGAGATCCGGGCGGCTGGCCTGTACGATCAGATCTGGCAGGCCTTTGCCGTCTTGCTACCGATCAAGTCCGTCGGGGTGATGGGCGATTATCGGACATACGATCATGTGGTGGCGTTGCGGGCGGTGACGAGTCGCGACGGGATGACGGCGGATTGGTTTGGCTTTCCGGCGGACGTCTTGGGGCGGATCAGCAGTCGGATTATTAATGAAGTGCGGGGAGTGAATCGGGTGGTGTATGATGTGAGTTCAAAACCCCCTGCTACAATCGAGTGGGAATAACGGCGTTGCATGTTCCACGTTGCACGTTCCACGCAACGACTACCCGCAAGGAAATGCACCGCACACGCTAAAGATGATGCAACGCTTAGAGGCTCGATCGGTACTCTTGCGCGGTGGGAAGTTTCAGGCAGCTCCGTGCGTGGCAAGAGGCGATCCGTTTCGTGGTTCTGTCGCGGCCCGCGATTAGACGTTTGCCGCCCGACGAGCGGTTCTCTCTCGCGACCCAATGGCGACGGGCCGCTTACAGCGTTGCGTTGAACCTCGCAGAAGGTGCGGCGCGTTCCCATCGCGGTAACTTCCGCCGTCATGTCGACATCGCGCGGGGCTCTTTAGACGAGCTCGAGTCGATTCTGGAACTCGTGAAAGCGCTCGACTACTTGTCGGAACACGAGTTGCGCGCCTTGTGTGCAAGCCGGTCGAACCGCGCGAGGATGGTCGCCGGTCTCCTGCGGACGCTGCGAGACGATTCAGTCTGAACGTGCGAAGTGCAACGTGTAACGCTTCTAAATGTTCTTGTCTTCCAGCAGCTTCAAGAACTCCTGCGGCGTTCCGATCCGGGCCAGCTTCCCCGGCACGTCGGGCTCCTTGGCGAACTGGGCGATCTTGCCGAGCACGGGCAGGTATTGGTTCGAGACCTCGAGGGGAGGAGCGACGATCAGGAAGAAGTAATTGACCGGCTTGCCGTCGATCGCGTTGAAGTCGATCCCCTCGAGCTTCCGGCCGAAGGCGACCCGCAATTGGCTAACCGCCAGCGCCCGCGAGTGGGGGATGGCGATGTTCTGGCCGATCCCCGTCGACCCCAGGGTTTCCCGGCGCTTCAACATCTTCACGAGCGTCTGCTCGGACTTGTCGTCGAGCTTGAGCAGGCCGACGAGCTCCTTCAGCACATCGTCCTTGGTCGTGCTCTGCAGCTCGAGGTTGATCGCATCGTCGGCGAAGAACTCACGCAAGCGCACGTCGAATCGCTCCGGTCGAAACGGCGGCCAAACCTAATGATTGCTTGCTCGGTTTGCAACGCGTCATTACGTTGTGTGACATGGACTTCCCGTATCCGGTCGGGCACGCGTTTCCCCTCTTTCTCGCGCCTATGGCGGGGGTGTCGGAATCGCCCTTCCGGCTGATCGCCCGCCGATTCGGCGCGGACGTCGTCGTGTCCGAGTTCATCTCGGCCGTCGGGGTCGCACGGGGACTGGAGCACCTGTTCCACGACATGCGGTTCGAGGAGGCCGAGCGCCCGATCGGCATCCAGCTGTATGGCGCCGACGCCACGGTCATGGCGCAGGCGGCCGAAATGGTGACCGAGGCGTGCAAACCCGATTTCATCGACATCAACTTCGGCTGCCCGGTCAAGAAGGTCGTGAAGAACAACGGCGGCTCCGGCTGCCTGAAGGACCTGGACCTCGTCCAGCGGATCATCCGCGCGGTGCAAAATGCGACGCACCTCCCCGTGACCGTGAAAATCCGGAGCGGCTGGGACGACGCCCAACGCGATCCCCTAGCGATTGCCCAGCGCTGCCGCGAGGCGGGTGCGCGGGCTCTCACGCTCCACGCGCGCACCCGGACGCAGATGTTCTCCGGGAAGGCGAATTGGGACGAGATCGCCCGGGTGGTGGACGCCCTGGATATCCCCGTTATCGGCAACGGCGACATCGCGACGGCCGCGGATGTGGTGGCCATGCGCGCGCACACAGGATGCGCCGGCGCCATGATCGCCCGGGGCTCGTTCGGCAATCCGTGGATCTTCGCGCAGGCGCGGGATCTCCTCGCCGGCCGGCCGGTACGGCCCGACCCGCGGCCTGAGGAGCGATTCGCGACGGCGCTCGAGCATGCACGGCTCGCGCTCCGCCTCCAGGGCGACACGCGGAAAACGGCTCTCGAGTTCCGCAAGCACCTTGGCTGGTACACGAAGGGTGTCCCTGGCGCGTCTCAGCTGCGCGAGCGGCTCTTTCAAATCGAGTCGATGCAGCAGGCCGAAGCGATCTTCACCGCCTATCTCGCGAGGGACGCCGTGGAGCAGGCGGCGTGAATTTCGAGGAGCTGGGGCGGCTCGTCGAACGCCTCCCCTTCGCGTCGATCGATCACCTCCGGCCCGCGACGCAAGGGCACCAGGAGGTGATTTTCTGTCAGGGCAAGACACCCGAGCAGGTGGTCGGGATCGCCGAGCGCCTCGAGGCCCGCGGGGGGATGTTTCTCGCGACCCGGGCCGACGCGCTCCATCGGGACGCCCTGGCGGCGCGGTTTCCGCGGGTCGAAGTGAATGAGTTGGGCCGCGTCGTCTACCTCCCGGCCGATCCGGAGCCTGCGCCCACCGGGCGGGGGACGATTCTCATCGTCACCGCGGGCACGAGCGACCTTCCGGTGGCCGAAGAGGCGGCGGTCACGGCGCGGGCGTTTCGCAACTCCGTGGCCCGTCTCACCGACGTCGGCGTCGCCGGAATCCACCGCATCCTCACGCAGACCGAAGCGCTCCGCAGCGCCGCGGTCATCATTGTCGTCGCCGGGATGGAGGGCGCGCTGCCGAGCGTCGTGGGCGGACTGGTCGCGGTTCCCGTGATCGCGGTCCCGACCAGCGTGGGGTATGGGGCGTCCTTCGGCGGAATCGCCGCGCTGCTCGCCATGCTCAACTCGTGCGTGGCGGGAGTGACGGTCGTCAATATCGACAACGGCTTCGGGGCCGCCGCCGCAGCGAGCCGCATCAATCATTCATGAGGCTTCCCCCGCTGGGGGTCTGGGTCGGGCGCGTTCTCGCGCTGCTCGGCCTGGCCGCCGTCGTTCCGGCAGTTCTCTCCGCGAATGTCTGGGCGCTGGTCGCGGCGTTCGGCGGGTTCCTCGTCGGGATTGGCCTCGCGCTCCCGTCGCTCGTTCGCGCATGGCTGACGGACGCGCCCCTCAGCCGACCATCCGACTTCGGGCATTTACTCGAGTTGATGTGCCGCTCGTACGGCGCCCGGGCCGGCTGGATCGTGGGGCTCGAGGAAGGCGATGTCGAAGTGGTGAGCCAGGAACCGGTGGATGCGCAGGTACGGCAGCGCGGCGCCGCGCTCGTGCAGCTCGCGTCGGTGGACGGGCGCGCTCACGTCGCCCGCGATCCAGCCGGCACCTACGTGGCCGTCGGTGACTTCCCCTGGGGCGCCGGACTACTCCTGGCTCCCGCGCCCGCGGATGCCATGCCCAAGGCCCTGGAGAACGCCACAGCCGAGCTCCGTCGTCTCGTCGCGAGCATGCACCTCCTCGGGCGGGAGCAGAGCGCCGATCAACCCGCGCAGCTCGTGCCGAAGCAACTCGCGGCGATGGCCGGCGGTGCCCAGACCCTGGAAGGGATCGCCAAGGCCGGCGTCACTTTGGCTCAACAGCTCACGGAGCGCGGTTCCGCGATCATCCTTCAGGGCCTCGGGCCGGCCAGCGCCGACGCACGGATCGTCGCGGTTTCCAAACTGGCCGATGGGAGGCTCGAAGGGCGGACACTCACGTCCGACGCCCCCGCGCTCCGCGCGATTGCCGCGCGTGTGCCGGTCGCGTCACAGGGGTCCGAGGACGTGTTCGGCGACGCGCTCCCCGACCGGCGACGACGCGATCGGGCCGGCACAGCGTACCCGCTGCTCGACGGGCACTACGCGATCGGCGCGCTGGTAGTGATGGGGTCACCGTTCGGGGCGGGTTCGCCGGTGGCCGATCAGGTCCAGCGGCTGGTCTCGGAGCTCGGCTCCCGGTTGGCGGCGGCCCGCGCGCTGCATGAAGCCGAGCAGCGGGCGGTGAAGGATCCCCTGACGGGGTTGCGCAACCGGCGGGAGCTCGAGCGCGTCCTCGGGTTGCATGAGAGCAAGCAACCACCGATCGCCACGCTCATCTACGCGGACTTGGACCACTTCAAGAAGCTGAACGACACGCTCGGACATGCCGCCGGCGACGGAGCCCTCCGTTACGTCGCGCGGATCCTCGAGAGTGCCGTGCGGGACAAGGACCTCGTCGCCCGAATCGGCGGCGAGGAGTTCGCCATCTGGATGCCGCATACGCCCATCGAGTCGGGACTCGAAGTCGCGGAGCGGATCCGCGCCGGCGTCGAGTCCACGGCCTGGCGTTGGAACGGGGAGGCCTACCCGCTCACCATCTCATGCGGAGTGGCTGGCTATCCCGACAACGCGAGCACGGTTGATAGCCTCCGCGTCATCGCGGACGCGGCGCTGTACCGGGCGAAGCAGGGCGGCAGAAATCGCGTGGAGCGGGCTCAGGGGGAGCCGATGCGATATACCGGGTGAATCTCCCAGAGTGCCTGCACGGACGCATTGCAGCGACCGTGTCCCCCGTCGATCCGCGAGCTCCGTCGGCCGCCGCGGCGGTGCTGGCCATCGAAGAACGCCAGGCCCATGACCCGCGCCTGGAACGGGCGGCGCAGGATGCCGCCCTTGCCGAGGCGGCCGTTCCCCATCAACGAGTCGAGCGCGGCGCGCGCGAGCGCGTAGCGCCCGCTGTATCGCGGATCGGGGATCTCGGCGACAATGCATGAATCGGCCGGGCTATCGGCCCGGTCGGTCAGCTCGATGTGCCAATCGCCGTCGTCTTTGACCTTGTCGACGCGCCGCACCCAGCCGAGTACGCTGAACGTGCGGAGCTCGCGATCGTCCCGTGGGGCGCACGCGTCGCGCGGCCCGAGGAGCGGGGGCGTCCAGGTCGCGAGGATCGCCGTTACCGAGACCTGTTCCGGGGCGCGGGTGACCCCCGACGTGTCGACCTTTTGGGCCCACCGGTAGTGCGGCTGCCGGCACGGCTTCCCCTGCGCCCGCAGGGGCGTCGTGGAGGTCAGGGCGACGAGGCAGAGCAACGAGCCCCGGACCACGGGCTCAAGTGTTCGCACTGGAGAGCGAGAGCAATCGCTCCTGCGACGTCCGCCGATCGGCTCCGGACTCGGGCGAGCGGCGTCGATAGTTGCCATCGGGCTCGAGGTCCCATGCGGTCGGATCGGTGAGCTGCAGCTCCAGGATACTGTCGAGCCGGGCGCGGGCCGCGGGATCGCTTACGGGCGCCACCACCTCCACTCGTTGTCGCAGGTTCCGAGGCCGCCAGTCGGCGGACCCGATGAAGTATTCGGGGTCGCCCCCGTTCGCAAAGTGATAGATGCGAGCGTGCTCGAGGAAGCGTCCCAGCACGCTGGTCACGCGGATTCGCTCCGACAGCCCGACCACGCCGGGGCGGAGGGTGCACACGCCCCGCACGATGAGCGCGACCTCGACGCCCGCCTGGGACGCCCGGTACAACGCCTCGATGATCTCCGGATCGGCCAGCCCGTTGATCTTGGCGCGAATCCGGGCCTCCCGGTCGCCCTTCCGCGCATGCTCGGCTTCGCGCGCGATGAGCTGGAGGAGGCGCTGCGTGAGAAAGGTGGGCGATACGAGAATCCGTCGGAACGCCGTCTGCGGCGGCCGGGACGAACTGGACAGCTCGTTGAACAGGTCGTGCAGATCGGCTCCGAGATCGGGGTCCGCCGATAGCAACCCCAGGTCCGTGTACGTCGTCGCCGTCGCCGCGTTGTAGTTACCCGTCCCAATGTGGACGTACCGGCGGGTCCGGCCAGCCTCGCGGCGGACGACGAGCGCGATCTTGGCGTGGGTCTTGAGCTCCACGAGGCCGTACACGACGCGGATGCCGGCTTGCTCGAGCTTCCGGGCCCACTCGATGTTGCGCTCCTCGTCGAAGCGTGCCTTGAGCTCGACGAACACGAAGACCTCTTTGCCCTGCGAGGCCGCGCGCACCAGGGCATCGACGATCGCCGAGCGCCCGCCGGCGCGGTACAGCGTCTGCTTGATGGCGACGACGTCCGGGTCGTCGGCCGCTTCGAGCACTAAACGCTGGACGGTCGACTCGAAATCGTCGTACGGGTGATGCACCAGCACGTCGCGCTGGGCGAGGACCGTGAAGATCGAGCTGCCGCTGGCGATGGGCGAGACGCCGGCATGCGGCGGGTAATCGAGCTCGGGAAGCGGCAGTCGCGCGAGCTGGCGCACGCCGCCGAAATCGACCAGGCCCGGCGTCACGTATAGGTCGCTCGCGCCCAGCGAGCCCGCGGGGGCCGTATCCTCGAACTGTAGCTCACGGAGCAGGAGCTCGCGGACGTGAGGCGGCATGGCGCTTTCCACCTCGATGCGCACCGCGGCGCCGTACGGTCGGCGCTTTGTTTCCTCCTCGATGATCTGCATCAGGCTCGACGCGTGTTGCTCGTCGAGCTCGAGGTCCGCTCCGCGAGTCACGCGAAAGGCATACGCTGCGTCCACCACCCGTCCCGGATAGACGGGCCCGAGATTCGCGCGGATCAGCTCCTCCACGGCGATGAAGCCCGTGCCGTCTCGGAGCGGCACGAACCGCGGGTGGTCGTCGGGGACTTTGACGTACGCGAAGTGCACGGGTCCGCCGCCCGGATCACGCACGAGCACGGCGAGGGAGAGCCGCAGGTTCGGGATCAGCGGGAAGGGATGCCCCGGTGCGCGGGTCATGGCCTGTGGGGAGATGAACGGAAAGATCTCCTCCATGAAGTAGCGGCCGAGGTGCTCGTGCTCCGGCTTCGCCAAATCGGTCCACGACACGACGCGAACGCCGTGCGCCGCGAGCGCGGGGCGGCACGCGTCCGCGAAGCATCGGGCCTGACGCTCGAGCAACGCACGCACGCGCATCCCCACCACGTGTAGCGCTTCCTCGGCAGCCAGGCCATCGTCATTCGACGCCGCGGCGCCTTCGACCACCGCCCGTTTCAGCGTGGTGACGCGAACCATGAAGAACTCGTCGACATTCGCGCTCAGGATGGCCAGGAACCTGATCCGCGCGAGCAACGGCACCTGAGGGTCTTCCGCGAGCGCTAGCACCCGCGAATTGAACTGCAGCAGGCTCAAGTCACTGTTCAGGAAGTGCTCCGGGCCCAACCGGTCGAGGTCGGCGGCCGCGGGCCGGAGGGCGAGATCCGAGAGCCGGACGCGCCGTTGCACCGGGCGGGCCACGGGCTCCTCCGTCTCGAGGCCGGTCATGAAGGCGTTAGAACGCGCCGCGACGGTGAGCGCAGCGAGCGTGCGCGGGTTGCGCAACGCCGGCGAGCCCGCGCCGTCGAGCACTTCCTGCACGGGAAGCCAAAGAAGCTGCCCTTCTGTGCCCGAAGCGATGGCGCCGGACGCGCGTCGCGCTTCCCACACCTCGAGCAAGGGCCGTGTCTGGCCGGCCGGCGCGGTGCCCAGGAAGCGCACTTGCCCATCGGCGCTGCCGAACGTGGCCCGCAACACTTCGCGGCACCCGTCCTCACCGCTCCCCCGCCGCAGCGGGAGCGCCAGCGAGTCCGACTCCACCAGCATCGCGACGGTCCCAGCCTGCAGCGCGATCACCGCTACCTCCCGCCCGCCACGCGTGACGTCCGCCAGGCCCTCCGCTTCGAGCTCGCGCAATAACTTTTCGGCGCGCTCCTGCTTCCCGACGAGCAACGGGCGTAGGCCGTAGCGCTCCTGGAAGGCCTGGGCGAGCCGATCGAGCGGGGGACGACCGGGCGCGACCTGGCGGATCTTCAGCTCCTGGAACTTCTGGGCGAGGTGGCGGCTCCGGACCGTCACGACATCGTACAGAATCTGGTGACGCGCCCGCGAGAGCCACGCCGGCAGCGACGCCCGCGCCCGCCGCTCGGTCTCGAACTGGATTCTCGGAAGCAATTGCCCCGGCTCGATCAGGGCTCGCAACCGGCGGGCCGGGTCCGACGTTCCGGCGAGTGCTTGCTCGCCTTCGAGATCGGGCACGTCGGCCTCGAACCACTGGGGAACCGCCAGGGTGGCGCCGTCTTCCCACCGGCTTCCGGTCTTGAGCGTCAGGACGCGTCGGTCGTCGACGCGGATGCGAAACCGGCAGCTGACGCCGCGGCGGCGCAGGGTCCAGTCGGCCGAGTCGAAGTAGATGTCGCGCTGGAAGAACGACTCGACCGGACCGGAGCGCATCCCGAGCGGGAGCGGATCGGCCACCATTCGATTGAGCAGCTCCAGCGTCGGAACGTCAGCCTTCCACTCGGCCGGCATCTCTAGAACGCGAACCCTGTCTTCACGTAGAGCCGCGTCCCCTCGACGCTGTGTGCGGCCGCGACCGACAGCGTGTTGGCGCGACTGAGGAACGACATCCAGAGTCCGCCGCCAGCCGCGGCGTGCCACCGGTCGGACGTATCGCCCGAGAAAAACACGCGGCCCGCATCGCCCAGTCCGAACACGCCGAGCTCGCCTGGGAGCAGGAGAAAGAACTTCGTGAGCCGAAGTCGCAGTTCGACATTCGTGTAGGCGGCGGCATCACCCACGAAGCGGTGGTCCACGAAGCCCCGCACGGTGGTGGCGCCGCCGATGTACGCCGCCTCCTCGAGGGGGAGCGGCAGCGTGCTCCAGACCTTCTGCCCCGCTACTCGCACTGCGAGCGTGGGATGCATCGGGATGTTCGCGGTCAGGTACGTGGCCGCCTCGGCGTGCGCTTCACCGACCGCCGATGTCAGCCCAAGCGCCTTCGGGTAGAAACTGCCACCGAGGCCGAACGAGACTCCTCGTGTCGCCACCTTAGGCTGGTCTCGGGTGTCCACACGGAAATCCGCCGCCGCCCCGACCTCGGCAAGGTCCTTCACGCCGTAGGGCCGGAGCGCGTTGATCAGCGTGCCCGCTTCAAGGTTGGTGTGCGCGAACTTGAACAGCGGGCCCAACGACAGGGTTGCGGCGTTCGACAAGGAAAACTGCAGGGCGGGGGCGACCAGGTACCGCTGCTGCTTCACCTTGTAGAAATCGCTCGAGCCCGTGTCCACGGTCTCGTTGCCGAAGCCGTAGAACCGGAGGATGTCGAGCCCGGAAGCGCGCACGTGGAGCGTGACGACCACGGGCGGCACCAGGCCGCGGAATTCTCCGGTGAAGTCGGCCCGGCCTGTCTTAGCGGCGGTCGCGTAGCCGGCGCGGAATCGCAGATGCGAGTTGTAGGGGAGGCGCCGGAAGTCGTATCCGGTCCCGTCGGCGCCCGCCCCGATGAAGAGCCCGAGGTCGGGCGTATATCCGGCCCACGTGAGCGGCATCCAGCGCGAGCCCCAATCGCGCGGGAGTCCGAGGGTCGAGCTGTCCTGGGGCGGCTCAACGTAGTGCGCGCGGTCCACGGAAGTCCCGCGTCCGGTGACGAAGCGGGCCTTTGCGCCGTCGTCGTAAAACCGTGTCGAGCCCGCGCGCGCGGAGTCGACCAGCTCGTCGTCCCCGCCACCGCCGATGACCAGGACGAGCGGTCCCGAGCCGTCGGACCCACGCACGACGACCCGGTCGTCGCCCCCGTGCAGGTAGAGGCGAATCTCGTCCGTGTCGTGACGGTCGAACGTCCGCTGGTAGAACGGGGCGCCTCCGGCGCGGGGTGACAATCGCACCGACACGTGCCCACCCGGGAGGCGCTCGATGTCCGCGAGATCCGGCTGGTCGGTGCCGTGGATTTCCACGACTTGGCCGAGCAGCCGGTAATAGTTGTTGGTGATCTGGGGCAGGTGGTCCCTGCGGCGGCGCAGCGCGCGTGTAAGCGCGAGCCCGTTCTTCCGAAAGTACTCGGGGGGCAGCCGGTGGACGGACAGATCGATCACCGAGTCCGTCACCCGTGCTTGCAGCGTGCGCGCGATCGAATCCCACACCGGCTTCTCGAGATCCTGGAGGAGTCGCCGATCCGGCACCGAGCCCGAGAAGGTGAGGCGCCAGATGCTCGGATAATCGTCGCCGAAGCCGATGAGCTGGGGCGAGTAGAAGCCCGCAAGCCACACCAGCACGCCGTCGAGGCGCGCGAACGCTTGATCGCGGTCGCGCGGTATCGGCCGCCACCAGCGGAGGCCCGCCGAGTCGAAGCGCGCCCAGCGCCACTGGTTTTGGTGCCGGTCCCAGTCGCCCATCAAGACGTCCATCAGGCGGGCGGCAAGGTATGCCCGCGAGTCGACACGGTTACGTGGGTCGCGCTCCAGGTGCTCGAACAGCTTCTTGGTGTTGGCCAGGTCAGCCGCACCAACCAACGTCGGGTCGTTGTCCGGTCCGACGGTTGGACGCTCCTCGATCATGCCGAGCATGCCCGGCTTGGCGCAGTCGAACTCTGCCAGCCTACGGTCGTCCGGCAATACAAGAATCTTCGGCGCCGCATGGAGGATGCGGGCCGCGTCGAGCAGTGGGGCCACGACAAGAGGGGCACCGGGATGAGCAGAGCTGATCTGGTCCTGGATGAGGTCGCGCACGAACGTCGCGCGCAGATCTGGAGGCAAGGCGAGCGTCGGGTCCTTGTCGACCGAGCGGAATACGTATGCGCGACCGTTTGCCCCGAGGAGTCGGAGCGACTTGGTCTCGCGGCCGCCGCCGCACAGGCTTGGGGTGAGTCCGCCCGAGTAGGTCTTGAGGTCCAGCACGTCCACCCGGAGCGGGGTTGTCCAGAGGTCGCGATAGTGAGCGCCAAGCATGACACGGTGGAACCACCCGGCGGCGTAGTGCGCTCCCGCGACCACCTCCACGCTCCGGGCGGTGTTGTCCACTTGCGGACGTGTGGGGGTCGTTTGGGCGACAAGCGGGCGTCCCACCAACAGCACCGTCAGGGTGGCGAGCCTGTGCCGGTGGGCTGGTGTCACTCGCCCTTGCCTCTTCTCAGGCCACGCAGCGACCGGTACTCCGCGGCATCGATCGGCGGTGTGCCACGGCTCTTCAAGGCATTCAGGAGCGACGCCGCGAGAACCCCTTCCTTGAGCCGCAGCAAATACTCGAGCGTCGAGCGCCCACTCCCGGCGGGCAGGATCTCCGCGAGCCTCCAGCGCACCGTCTCGGTCTCGAGCAGCCCTTCCACAACCCGCTGGGCCGCTTCCGACTCGGTGGTGTGCACGAGCAGCACGCCCTGGAAGCGCTCTCCCTTCTTGTCGTCCGATCGCGCCGTGATGTACGCCTGCAGGCGGGCGGCGCGATCGGCCACCTCCTCGAGCTCGTTGGGCGCGAGGGCCGCGAGGAGCTGTGGGTCACCCACCGCCAGCTGCGCGGAGAGCCGCCGGCGCGGGCCGAGCAGCCCCTCAGCCGGAGGCAGTGCGCCTACGAGGACGCCCTGGTCGGCGTAAATGTTGCCGACGTTGAGCTTCCAGAGCGCGAGCACGGTGAGATTAAAGATCAGGGACATCACCGCGGCGACCACCGGGACGTAGACACCGGCCGCCAGACCCACACCAAGGGCGAGGTAGATGTACACGACATCCTTGGTGTCCTTGAGCGTGTTCCGGAATCGGATCGCCGCGACGATACCGCCCAGGGCGAAGGCCAGCGCAAGGCTGTTCTGGACGAGAATGAGCGTGCCCGCTACGGTCATCGGCAGGACGATCACCGTCTGGACCACGGACTGATCGTAGCCGCGCTGCTGCTTGGTGGTCATGTAGACCCACGCGGTCGGCAGCATCAACGCGAGGGCGCCGATCATCGAGAACATCGTGATGAGGGCCAACGCGGTAGCGCCGAGGCTCCCGGGGCCCGGCCCGCTCGCGGCCGCTTCGATCGCTTTGCCCTTGCCTCCGCTACCGTGCACAGGCGAGAGCTCTTGGAACTGGTTGAAGAGGTCGCGGATCTGCGGGAACACCGAGACGATCAGCAGCGTCACGAGACTCAGGAGGACGTAGTAGGCCACGAGCCGCACGAAAGGAGATTTCCAGATCCGACCCATTTCGGTAATAGAAAGGCGTCGTCCCCGGTTGGCTAGAGTCGTCTCGCTCGCTTGGCGGAGGGAAGGGGGCGCGCTAAGTTGGCCCTGATGCTCGACGTGCTCGACACGCTTCGCGAGAGCCTCGCCCCCCGCTACGACGTCGAACGGGAAATCGGCACCGGCGGCATGGCCCGGGTCTTCCTCGCGGTGGAGCAACACCCGCACCGCCGCGTGGCGATCAAGGTGCTCGACCCCGAGGTCTCAACCCGCCTGCTCCGGGAGCGGTTCATCCGCGAGGTGGACCTCTCGTCGAACCTCAGCCATCCCCACATCGTGCCCATCTTCTCCGCCGGCGAGGCGGGTGGCCTGTTCTACTACGTCATGCCGTACGTCGAGGGAGAATCGCTGCGGCACCGGCTGCTGCGGCAGCGGAAGTTGCCGCTCGAGGATGCGCTCTTTATCGCCGGCGACGTCGCCGACGCGCTGTCCTTCGCCCACGGACAGGGGATCATCCACCGCGACATCAAGCCTGAGAACATCCTGCTGTCGGGGACGCATGCGATCGTGGCGGATTTCGGCATCGCGCGCGCTATCAGCGCGGCTGGGAGCCTGACGCTGACGCAGGCCGGTCAACCGGTCGGGTCCCCGGGCTACATGAGTCCGGAGCAAGCCATGGCCCTGGGCGACCTCGACGCCCGCACCGACATCTACAGCCTCGGCTGTGTGGTGTTCGAGATGCTGGCGGGGGAGCCTCCTGCCGCGAGCATGACGGAGCGGAAGGTCCATAATTGGAGCGCCCTCGACACGAGCGGGGCGATGCGCGGCGCCGAGGCTGGAGCGGTGCGGGCGGTGAAACACGCCGTCTCCCGGGCGCTTGCGCCTCTCCCCGACGACCGATTTCCCACCGTGGCCGAGTTCGCGACTGCCCTGGGCGGCACGTCGCATCGTATCAGCGTGCCAACTCGCGGGCTCCTGGCCGGCCGGCGCGGGCGGCGCATCGCGTTTGCGACCGGGGTGCTGTTCGCCCTGCTCGGCGTCGGCTCGGCGGTTCACCTCCTGCGCGCACGCGGGTCCCGGCTCAACGAGCGGCGCGTGGTCGTCGCCGTGATCGAGAATCACACCGGGGACCCCGCGCTCGATAACATCGGGCACATGGCGGCGGATTGGGTCACGCAGGGCCTCGCGCAGACGGGTCTCGTGGAGGTCGTGCCGTCGGTGTCCGTGATGAGCTCGTCGCGAGCGCCGGGCGGGCACGGCGCCGGCCACCTCGACGCGATCGGGATTCGGACCTTGGGACGCGAGACGGGCGCGGGGACGGTGGTCTCGGGAGCCTACTACCGGCAGGCGGACAGCATCCGGTTCCAGGTGCAGGTCTCCGCGGCGAGCGACGGGACCGTGTTGCGGGCCCTCGACCCGGTGGCGGCCCCGATCTCACAGCCGCTCGTCGCCGTCGAAGCGCTGCGCCAGCGCGTGATGGCGTCCCTCGCGACGCTCTTCGACTCCCGCCTGAGCCTGTGGGCGAAGGCCGCCGGCCAGCCGCCCAGCTTCCCGGCATATCAGGAGTTCATCCAGGGCCTCGACCGCATGGTCCAGTGGGATTCGCGCGGGGCCATTTTTCATTTCCGGCGCGCCGCGCGGGAAGACAGCACGTTCAAGCTTCCGCTCATCTTCGCGGCGCATGAGCACATGGACCTGGGCGAATTCGCCACGGCGGATTCGATGGCGCAGGCGGTGGAGCGGGCTCCCGGACCCTTGTCACCGCTCGACCGCCACTACCTTACATGGGTGCTCGCCGAGACGCGGGGCGACCGGCAACGGGCCCTCGAGACGGCTCGCGAGATGGCGATCATCGCGCCCAACTCCGAGACCTTGTGGCTGGTGGCGCAGTGCGCCCTCGCGCTCAATCGGCCGCACGAGATGGCGGACGCGCTGGCCACCCTCGGCCCTGACCGTGGGCTGTTCCGCGGGTGGTCCGTCTACTGGTTCTATCTGTCCTTCGCGCATCATCTCATGGGCGATTACCGCACGGAGCTGAAGGATGCTCTCGAGGGCCGGCGACGCCATCCGGACGAGCTTACCGTGCTCGCGGCCGAGGTGCGGGCCTTGGCCGCCCAGGGGCGCCTTGCCGACATCCGTGAGCGGCTCACCGAGGCACCGAGTCTCCCGCCGCAGCCAGGGTGGTCGCCCGCGGACATCGGGCTGCTCGCCGCCTTCGAGCTCGCGGCCCACGACCATCGCGCCGACGCGCCCACGGCGAGCCAGTGGGCGGTGCGCTGGCTGGAGGGCCGGCCGGCCGCGGAAGGACGCACCGTGGCCAACCGGTTCCGGCTCGCCATCGCGCACTACTTGAGCGGCGAGCTTCCGGAGACGCGACGCATCCTCGAGGGCTTGTTGTCCGGGAAGACCGTGGTCGCTGCTGACTCCGCCAGCCTGCGCTGGTTCTCCGCCATCACGGGCGACATGCCCGATCACCTGACGTTCCTCGGCTTTCTGGGAGTCGTGACGGCGCGCGAAGGGAAGCGCGACGACGCCCTGCGCATCGACCGTGAGCTTCAGGCGACGAACCCGCGCTATGTCTACGGCAGGCACACGATGTGGCGGGCGCGCATCCGAGCGGTGCTTGGCGATCGCGATACGGCGGTGGCCCTAGTGCAGGAAGCGTTCGCGCAGGGATACGCGCGGGGTGGGGTCATGCACCTCTACCCATCGCTCGCGGCGCTGCGCAACGACCCGGCATATCAGGAGCTGCTCAAGCCGAAGGAATGAGCTCGCGCTCCGGTTCCGCGACTGCGTACCTGGCTGCAACGCTGGCCGAGATCGCGCGGCCGCTTTCTATTGTGAAGCCATGTCCCCGTGTGAAGCCATGTCCCCGACTGACCTCGAACGTTTGACCATGGTGGCGTCGCATGCCTCGTGACCTGCCGCTCTCGAACGGCAGGCTGCTCGTCGCGTTCGGCCGCGACTACCTGATCCAGGACATCTACTACCCGCATGTGGGCAAGGAAAACCACGCCACCGGGCATCCCTTCCGATTCGGGATCTGGACCGACGGGAAGTTCAGCTGGATCGGCCCGGATTGGCAGCTCGATCTGCGCTACGCCGCGGACTCGATGGTGACCGAGGTGCGCGCCCGGAACGAGGACCTCGGGGTCGAGCTCGTGTGCCACGACGCCGTGGATTTCTTCGAGAACGTCCTGATCCGTCACGTCACGGCGACGAACCTGAAGGAGCGCGCTCGTGAGATCCGGTTGTTCTTCCACCACGACTTCCACATCCTCGGGTATGAGGTGGGCGATACGGCGTTCTACTCACCGGAGACGCAGGCGCTGATCCACTATAAGGACGATCGCTACTTCCTCATGAACTGCGCCGTCGGAGGCGAGATCGGGGTCCGGCGCTACGCGTGTGGGGCGAAGGAGGTCGCCGGGGCCGAAGGAACGTGGCGGGACGCCGAAGACGGGGAGCTACAGGGCAATCCGATCGCGCAGGGCTCCGTGGACTCGACCCTCGGCCTGTCACTCACGGTGCCGGCGCGTGGCTCGGCCGAGGCGGACTACTGGATGGCGGCAGGTCAGGACTTCCGCGAGGTAGCCACGATCGACAAGGTCGTGCGCGACAAGTCGCCCGGGGAGCTGTTGCGCCGCACCCGGAATTACTGGCGCCTATGGGTACGGAAGGATCAGCGGGGTGTCGACGCTCTACCGGCGCTCGTCGCACAACGCTACGCGCAGAGCCTGCTCATCATCCGGTCGCAGATCGACCACGATGGTGCGATCATCGCGGCCAACGACACGGACATCACGAAGTTCGCGCGCGACACCTATTCCTACATGTGGCCGCGCGACGGCGCACTGGTGGCGGCGGCGCTGATGCGCGCCGGCCATGTGGGCGCGCCCGAGAAGTTCCTCGAGTTCTGCTCGCGCGTGATCTCGCCGCTCGGCTACGTGCGCCACAAGTACAACCCCGACGGGACGCTCGCCTCGTCCTGGCACGGCTACGTGCGCGACGGCAAGCCGGTCCTCCCCATTCAGGAGGACGAGACCGCCCTGATCATCTGGGCGCTCTGGCAGTTCTTCGAGTTGTACGAGCCCATCGAGGAGACGGCACCGTTCTACCGGACGCTCGTGACGCGGCCCGCGGACTTTCTCGTCGGATACGTCGACTCGGCCACCGGCCTGCCGCTCCCGTCGCACGACCTCTGGGAGGAGCGGTGGGGAGTCCACGCGTTCACGGTGGCCGCGGTGATCGCCGGGCTCCGGGCGGCCGCCCGCGTCGCCGACGCGTTCGGCGAGCAGGAGCGCGCGGAGCGTTATGCCGCCGGGGCCGAGCGCATGCGGGACGGTTTGGGGGCGGTGCTGTGGAACGAGCGCGAGCAGCGCTTCGCTCGCATGGCGTCGCCAGGGGCCAACGGGTATACCCTTGACATGACGGTGGACTCGAGCCTGTTCGGACTCGTGGAGCTCGGCGCGCTCCCTCCTGACGATCCGCGCGTCGAGTCTACCCTGCGCCAGGTGGAAGAGCACCTCTGGGTCCAGACGGACATCGGAGGCCTGGCGCGATACGAGAACGACGCCTACTACCAGGTGGAGAAGGCGGACACGAAGCGCGTGCAGGGCAATCCGTGGTTCATCAGCACGTTGTGGCTCGCCCGCTATCGCCTGCTACGGGCGAACACCCCGGAGGCGCTCGCTCGCGGTCTCGAGCTGATCGAATGGGCGGCGCAGCGCGCCCTGCCGTCGGGCGTCATGGCGGAGCAGCTCCACCCCTACACGGGCGAGCCCCTCTCGGTCTCGCCACTCACGTGGAGCCACGCTTCGTACGTGCGGGTGGTGCGGGAGTACCTCGACCGCACGGCGCAGCTCAACCGCTGTCCGACCTGCGGCAATGAGACCGGCCGTCCCGCGCGCCTCACCGATCGGCTGACGGCGATCCCCGAGGGCGCGGAGCCGTAGTCATGCCGTCGAGCCGCGTCGTGGTCGAAGACACAGACTCGTTCCCGCGTCGGGTCGCCGAGTGGCTGGCCGAGACGATGGCCCGCACGGTCGCGGCTAGTGGGCTTTGTACGATCGCCCTGTCCGGCGGGGGGACGCCCCGACCGGTGTACGCAGCGCTCGCCGCCCCGGACTTGGCGAGCGGGATCGACTGGCGAAAGATCGATGTGTACTTCGGCGACGAGCGTGCCGTGCCGCCCGCGGATCGCCAAAGCAACTATCGCATGGCGAAGGATGCGTTGCTCAGCCACGTCCCGATTCCAGAGTCGCGCGTTCACCGCATCGAGGCCGAGCGTCGCGATCTGGACGCCGCGGCCGACGCGTACGCGCAGGCGCTTCCCGAAGCATTGGACGTCCTGGTTCTCGGCATGGGTGCGGACGGACATACGGCGTCGCTTTTTCCCGGCTCACCGGCGCTGTCCGAGCGACGGCGCCGCGTGCTAGTGGTGGCGAGCCCGAAGCCGCCGCGCCAGCGCGTCACCATCACACCGCCCGTGATCGCCGCGGCGCGACAGGTGGTCATGCTGGTGACGGGAGGGGAAAAGGCGGCGGCGGTCGCCCGGGCGCTCGATGCCGCCGCTCCTCCGCCGAGCCAGGTGCCGGCGGTGCTCGCCCGCCCCCCCCACGGCGTGTGGTTTCTCGATGCCGCCGCCGCTGCCCGGCTCCCGAAGCCCGTGCCATGAACGTCCTCGCTGGCGACGTCGGCGGAACCAACGCCCGCCTCGCGCTCGTGGAGGTCAGCAACGGCCGGGCGGTCGTTCGAGAGCACCGGACGTACCAGAGCCGCGCGTATTCCGGGCTCGCGCCGATCGTGCGGACGTTTTACGCGGACGTCGGGGCGCGACCGGAGCGCGCGTGCATCGGCGTGCCCTGCCCGGCGACCGAGGAACCGTGTCTCGCGCCGAACCTCCCATGGCGGGTGGACGGGGCGACCTTCGCCGCCGAGATCGGCATTGCGTCGAGCGCCCTCATCAACGACTTCACGGCAATCGGCCACGGCATCGCGTTCCTGGGCGCGGACGACGTGGAGACGCTGCAGCCCGGCGAGCCCAAACCCCGCGCTCCCATCGGACTCATCGGCGCGGGGACGGGCCTCGGCGTGGGGTTCCTCACCTGGCGGGGCGACCGCTACGACGTGCACCCTTCCGAAGGGGGCCACGCCGGGTTCGCGCCCCGTGGCGAGCGCCAGGGCGGCCTGGCCCTGGCCCTCGAGCGCGAGTACGGACGCGTGTCGCGAGAGCGAGTGCTCTCAGGCCCGGGGATTCTGGCGACGTACCGGTACCTCGCGGCCAGCGGCGTCGCCCCGGAAAATCCGGCGGTCCGCGCGGAAATCGCGCAGGCCGATCCCGCGGCCGTGATCTTCGGGCACGCAACCGCCGGCACCGACCGCCTGTGCCGCGAAACGCTCGAGCTGTTCATCGACGCGCTCGGAGCGGCCGCGAGCGACCTCGCCCTCACCGTGCTCGCGAGCGGGGGGATTTACATCGGCGGGGGGATCGCGCCGCGCATTGTGGATCACCTGCGGCAGGGAGCCTTCCTCGCGGCGTTCCGCGACAAGGGGCGGTTGTCGCACTACGTCACCCGCGTGCCGGTGCGCGTGATCGTGAATCCACACGTTGCGCTGCTGGGAGCAGCCGCTGTAGCGGCACGGCTCCCCTGACATAGACAATCCGAGGAACGATGTATGTCGAAAGTCGTCACGAAGTCTCGCATGCAGGAACTACTCGACCAGGGCCAGAGCGTCTGGCTCGACTATTTGCGCCGGGGGATGCTCGCATCCGGAGAGCTGCAGCGCATGATCGACGACGGGCTCAGGGGTATGACCTCCAACCCCACGATCTTCGAGCACGCGATCGGCGGGAGTACGGACTACGACGAAGCGCTGGCGCGAGTCGCGAGCGTATCCCGGACCGATCGTGAAGTCTTCGAGTCGTTGGCGGTCGAGGATGTTCGCTCCGCCGCGGATCTGTTTCGCCCCGTCTATGACGGGTCGCAAGGCGCGGATGGGTTCGTGTCGTTGGAGGTATCGCCCACGCTCGCTCGCGACACCGCCGGCACGATTGCAGAGGCGCGCCGCCTGTGGGCGGCGGTCGACCGGCCGAACGTGATGATCAAGGTGCCCGGAACGCGGGAGGGATGGCCTGCCATCGAGCGCCTGCTCACGGACGGGATCAACATCAACATCACGCTCCTGTTTTCGCTGGAGCACTACCGCGAGGTGGCCGAGGCATACTTGCGGGCCCTCGAGGCGCGGCGCAAGGCGGGACAGCCGATCGATCGAGTCGCGTCGGTGGCGTCGTTTTTCGTCAGTCGCGTCGATACGGAGGTTGATCGACGTCTGGATGCGACGCCCGCGGCCCCGCGGGACCTCCGGGGCAGAGTCGCGATCGCAAACGCGCAGCTCGCGTATGCATGGTTCCGAGCGCTGCTCGACGGGCCGCGCTGGCGGCCGCTCGCCGCGGGGGGGGGGGCCAAGCCTCAGCGTCTGCTGTGGGCGAGCACTGGCACCAAGGACCCCGCCTACTCGGATGTGCTATACGTGGATTCCCTTATTGGCGCGGACACGATCAACACCGTGCCGCCGCAGACCCTGCAGTTGTTCGAGGATCACGGCACCGTGCGGCGGACGCTACCGGGTGATGCAACGGAAGCCCGACGGGTCATGGATCGCCTCTCGACGGTGATGGCGTTCAGCGATGTCACCGAGGTGCTCGAGAAGGAGGGCATCGACAAGTTCGCCCACTCCTTCGAGACGCTACTGGGCGTGATCGCCACCAAGCGGAAGGCACTCGCCGCGTCGACGCCCCCCCTCCCGCGGCACTCTGCCGAATTCCACGCCTTCGAGCAGGCGGTCGCGTTGCGACTTGCGGAGCTCGAGCGGACGGATGTGCCGAAACGCATCTGGGGGCACGACCCGACCGTCTGGAAGCCCGACCCCAGCACTCCCGAGATCAGCGACCGGCTGGGGTGGCTCAACGTGGGCGAGATGATGGCGCAGCAAGTCAAGGCGCTGAGCGGGTTCGCCGATGAGATACGGCGCGAGTTCGATCACGTGGTGCTGTGTGGGATGGGGGGCTCGAGCCTCGCGCCAGAAGTGCTGTGGCGCACCTTCGGCCACCGGCAGGGGTACCCGGCGCTCACCGTACTCGACAGTACGGACCCGCGGGCCGTCGCCGCGGCACTCGCGGACGGTGACGCGACGCGCACGCTGTTCCTGGTGTCGAGCAAGTCGGGGACCACCCAGGAGACGGACTGCCTGTACCGTCACTTCTGGGATCGCACCGGCGGTCGCGGGGCGCAATTCGTCGCGATCACGGACCCTGACACGCCACTGGCGGCGCTCGCAGCCACACGGCAATTCCGTCGCACTTTCCTGAACCCCAAGGACATCGGCGGTCGATATTCCGCCCTGTCGTATTTCGGACTCGTCCCGGCGGCCCTGATCGGGGTCGATGTGAGCCAGCTGCTCCATCGCGCCCATCGCATGTCCGAGGCGTGCGCCGCCTTCGTTCCGGCAGGACAGAACCCGGCGGTGTGGCTGGGCGCTATTCTCGGGGAGGCGGCGCTGGCGGGCCGTAACAAGGCGACCTTCGTGCTGTCACCGGGGATCGGCTCCTTCGGACTGTGGGTGGAGCAATTGATCGCCGAGAGCACGGGCAAGGAAGGGAAGGGAATCCTGCCCGTCGCAGGGGAACCTCTAGGCTCGCCCGATGTGTACGGGCGCGACCGCGTCTTTGTCGAGCTCTCGCTTGCGGGCGAGTCAGACGACGCGGTGCAAGGACGGCTCCGCGCCCTCAACGCGGCCGGCCACCCCGTGGTTCGACTGACGCTCGAGGATCGGTACGATCTGGGCCAGGAATTCTTTCGCTGGGAGTTCGCGACCGCCGTGGCGGGGGCCATTCTCCGCATCAACGCTTTCGATCAGCCCAACGTGGCCGAGAGCAAGCAGAACACCAAGGAGGTGCTCGCGGGCAAGAAACCCCCTACGCCCGCGTCGAGCGCGTCGGAGCTCGACCGGTTCTTTACCGCCATCAAGCCGGGCGACTATCTCGCCCTGATGGCCTATCTACCGCCCACGCCGCAGAACGACCGCCGGCTCGCGGTGGCGCGTGAAAAGCTGCGCGACCGACTCAAGGTCGCGACGACGCTGGGCTACGGGCCGCGGTTCCTGCATTCGACGGGCCAGCTGCACAAGGGCGGACCGCCCGTCGGACATTTCCTGCAGATCATCGAACGGGTCGAGCAGGACGTCCCCATTCCTGGCACGCCCTACACGTTCGGCCAGCTCGAATCGGCGCAGGCGGAGGGCGACTTGCTCGCCCTGCGGGGGCGCGGCCGGCCTGCGGTTCGGATCGACGGCCTCGGGCTCCTCGAGCGATGAACATCTCGCACGTCTTCTTCGATGTGGGCGGAGTCCTGGGCACCAACGGTTGGGATCAACACCAGCGGGCCGCGGCGGTGGCTCGGTTCGGCCTCGACGCCGCCGAGCTGGCGGCGCGGCACGAGGAGTCCGTCGCGGTCTGGGAGACGGGCGGGATGTCGATGGATGAGTATCTCGATCACACCGTCTTCTACCGGGCGCGGTCGTTCACTCGCGAGGATTTTCGAGCGTTCATGATGACGCAGAGCGTCGCCTTCCCGGAGACCATCGCGGTGGCGCACGACCTCGCCCGAGCCGGCCGCTACCGGATGCTGACGATCAACAACGAATCGGCCGAGCTGAACACGCACCGGATCAAGGCGTTCGGCCTGCGGGACATCTTCGTCGCGTTCTTCACGTCCTGCTGGATGGGAGTCCTCAAGCCCGCGCGGCAGATCTACGAGCGTGCGCTCGCGATCTCGCAGGCCGACCCTCGGGCGGCGGTGTTCATCGATGACCGCGAGCCCAACCTCGAGCCGGCCCGGCAGCTCGGGATGCACACCATTCTGTACCAGGACGCGCCGCGGCTGCGGCGGGATCTCACGGCGCTGGCCGTGGCCATTTGAAGGAGGAGCAGCAATGCAACTGGCGATGATTGGCTTGGGCCGCATGGGCGGCAACATGGTGCGGCGGCTGCTCCAAGGTGGGCACGAGGTCGTGGTTTACGACCGCAGCCCCGAGGCGATCCAGGCACACGTGCAGCTGGGGGCGAAAGGCGCGCGCGACCTGGGCGACGCGTGCCGGCAGCTGAGCGGCCGGCGCGTGGTGTGGGTCATGGTCCCCTCCGGTCAGCCCACGGAAAGCACGATCGACCAGCTCACCCCGCACCTTTCGCGCGGGGACATCATCATCGACGGCGGCAATTCGAATTTCCGCGACTCGATGCGCCGCGCCAAGGCGCTCGAGGCCAAGGGCCTCGAATTCGTCGACGCGGGGACGAGCGGCGGCATTTGGGGCCTGACCGTCGGGTATTGCCTCATGATCGGCGCGTCGGCGACCGCCTTCCGCCACTGTGAGCCGATCTTCAAGACGTTGGCGCCGCCGAAGGGCTACGCGCATGTCGGGCCAACGGGAGCGGGCCACTACGTGAAGATGGTGCACAACGGTATCGAGTATGGTCTGCTCCAGGCGTATGCCGAGGGGTACGAGATTCTCCATGCCTCGAAGGACTTCGACCTCAACCTGTGCGACATCGCGAACCTCTGGAATCAAGGAAGCGTGGTGCGCTCCTGGCTGAACGAGCTGGCGGCACGGGCATTCGAGAAGGACAAGGACCTGGCGGCGATCAAGGGATTCGTGGAGGACTCGGGCGAGGGCCGCTGGACCGTCGAGGAGGCGATGCACCTCGACGTGCCGGCCCCGGTCATCACGCTGTCGCTCCTCGCCCGCTTTCGGTCGCGCCAGCCGGAGTCGTTCGGCGCGAAGGTGATCGCCGCGCTCCGGAACGAGTTCGGCGGGCATGCCGTGAAGTCCGCATGAGCCCGCGACTCTCCGTAGCGGCCCGCATCGCCGACGCGCTGCGCCCGACGGCGTTCGCGTTGAAGACCGCGGAGCCCTGCACGCTCGTCATCTTCGGCGCGGGCGGCGATCTCACGCGCCGCAAGCTCGTTCCCGCGCTGTATCACCTGTGCCTGGACGGTGTGCTCCCGCCCTCCTTCGCCGCCATCGGGGTCGCCCGCGAGCCGCTGGACGATGGGTCCTTCCGCGCGGCGATGCGGCAGGCACTGGCAGAGTTCGCGCCGGACGGCGGCAAGTCGGACGTCGCGGAGACCCTATGCAGCCGACTCTTCTATGTGGCGGGCGATCTGGACGCTGTCGAAACCTACGCCGCCCTCCGGCAACGGCTCGAAGCGGTTGACGGAAACGGCACGCGCCCTGCGGCGCGCGGTCGTCTGTTCTACCTGGCAATCCCGCCCAGCGTCTATCCGGACGTGGTCCATCACCTCCACGAAAGCGGCATCGCACCCCAGGTGGAGGATCCGACGACCCCGGCATGGGTGCGCGTCATCATCGAAAAGCCGTTTGGCAACAGCCTCGAGAGCGCACGGGCGTTGAACCGTGTAGTCCGCGAGGCCTTCGCCGAGCATCAGGTCTATCGCATCGATCACTACCTCGGCAAAGAGACGGTCCAAAACCTGTTGGTGTTCCGGTTCGCCAACTCGATCTTCGAGCCCGTATGGAACCGGCAGCACGTCCACCATGTGCAGATAACGGCGGCCGAAAGCGTGGGAGTCGAGCATCGCGGGCGGTACTACGAGGAAGCCGGCGTGGTGCGGGACATGTTCCAGAACCATCTCCTCCAGCTGCTCACGCTCACCGCGATGGAGCCACCGGTCAGATTCAACGCGGACGCGGTGCGCGATGAAAAAGTGAAAGTGTTACGCGCGATTCGCCCGATCACGCCGCCCGAGATGCACGACTACCTGGTGCGGGGGCAGTACGGGCCTGGAACGACCGACGGACAACCCGTCCAGGGATACCGCCAAGAGCCCAACGTCGCCCGGGACTCGGGCACGGCCACCTACGCGGTCGCGCGGTTCATGG
>Ga0247667_1000145_pt1 | contig 32859 bp, 30 predicted proteins | sample CNK08_metaG_FD_183027 | JGI IMG/M metagenome (GOLD analysis project Ga0247667, IMG submission 183027) | Soil microbial communities from Purdue University Martell Research Forest, Indiana, United States - CNK08 | ecosystem: Environmental > Terrestrial > Soil > Temperate forest > Bulk soil... | reverse complement strand
AATTCGTTCAGCGTCCGCCCGCCGAGATACTTCGCCGCCTCAAAATCAGGGGACGCCTGTGGAATCGGAACCGTCGCGCGGAATTCGTCCACGGTCAGGAAGGTCACGACTTTGTCGAACGGCCCTTCGAGGTAAAGCTGCAGGAGCGAGTGCTGATCGGTCACGCCCAGCGCCTTTTCGGGCGTCTGCCCGGCGTGTACGATCTTGCCCGCCCGGTCCACCCTCTTGCCAAGGCTCTCGGCCCAAAGTTGACAGAACCAATCGGCCACGTTGCGCAACGCGTGCGAATAGGGCATCATCACCTGGATGTTTTTGCCCTTCGCCTTGTCCATCAAGTAATGCAGGGCCGCGCCCGTGAGCGCGGGATTCTCCCACAACTTCTTCGTTTTCCGGCAGAGCGCGTCCATTTCCGCGGCGCCTTTCAGCAACCTGTGGATATCAATGCCGGTGACCGCTGCGCTCAGCAAGCCGACGGCACTGAGCACCGAAAAGCGTCCGCCTACATCAGACGGAATCGGCATCGACGCGTAACCTACCCGCCTCACAATCTCCCGCAGTTCGCCCCGTTCCGGATCCGTCGTGATGACGATGCGTTCAACATGCCGTTCGGGGCCAAGCTTTTTGATCAGCGCGTCGCGGAACACGAGAAACTCGCTCATCGTCTCAGCAGTGCCGCCGGACTTGGTGATGACGTTGAAGACGGTGTTGTCAAGATCGACAACCTCCAGCAACGCTGCGATGCGATCGGGATCAATGTTATCCGGCACGAACAAGCGCGGCCCGCGCCGGAGCGGACGAGCGAGCTGGTTGTATTCGGGATGATTGAGCGCACTGTGGAGCGCAATGTTGCCCAGCGCGGAACCGCCGATCCCGACGACAACGAAGCTGTCGCACCGTGCCTGGATTTTACTGGCAAGGGCGGCCACCTCATCTGCGAGCTTCGTATCGTGAGGAAGCTTGCGAAAACCGAGTGGCGCCTTCTCCACCGAGTCGGCAGCCGCGGCGAGCTTGGGACCGAGGGCCCGGATCTCAGCGTCCGTGACGCCGTGCTCGCCGACACGTTCGGCCATTAAATTATTGAAATCGTACCGTAAATTCAGCAAAACGCCGTCCTCCAAGTGCGGTGGTTTATCGCAGATTCAACCGGGAGCGGCAACATATTTTGCCAGTCCGCGCTCCGCGCGTGTCCGTCGAAAATCGTCAACGGCCATTCAACCACTGACGCTGCGCATCAGTTGATGGAAAGACCAAATGATTTCTTCCTCGAACGCGCGGACGCTGGGATACACGAAATAACCCCCGGCACTGAGTTTCCGGACACCGCCATTCAAGCGCTCCGCCGGCAAGAAACCGGTCAATTGTTGGAGCAACAGAACGAATTTTTCGTGCTGCTGCAATCGGATTGGCTCCTGATTGACACGCACGATTGACTCGCGGTCCCAGATCCATTGCAAGCGGTAAGGTTCGGTATCGAAAAACCAATCGAACCGGAATTGGGGGACATTTTGGAGCTTATAATCCACGACAACCTCAACGTTCCTGTATCTCGGACGAAAAGGGTCCGTGGCTGGTTCCAAGTGTGTCTGGCAAGGACGGTCGGCGAGCCGCAGTACATATCCAGCGGCGGCAAATACGAATTTCTCCCATGGGTACTCGACCTCGGTCCCGTACAGATCAACGACGACCAGGGCTTGGGGCTTGACCTGAAATTCCTGACCCGAAGCGGGTTCGTTCAACGCCGCGAGTTGAGCCTGGTCAACAACGTCAGTCGGGAAATTTCGCCGACCGAGTTCTTGTTGGAGTGCCAGTGCGCGATCCTGATCCAGGTTGTCCACGACAATCCCGAACAATTCCTTCTGCAATCGCGCGCAATCCGGCCGGGGTATACTGTGCGAGGCCGCCGCCGCGTCTTCCAGCGATTCGCGGTCGATGGTTTGATCGAGCGAACGCTGCAAAAGCGCATACGGCATCAGTGATCCCTCTCCAACGAGAGCAATCGCCGTTTCATCGGCAACCCGCCGCCAAAGCCACCGAGCGAGCCGTCGCCCGCGATCACGCGATGACAGGGGACGATAACAGGTACCGGGTTCGCGCCACACGCGGCGCCAACCGCTCGCGAGGCTTTGGGCTTGCCGATTTGTTTTGCAATCCAGCCGTACGAACGCGTCTCGCCATACGGAATCTTGGTGAGCGCATGCCATACTTGTCGCTGGAAAATGGTACCTGATGAAAGGTCAAGCGGGATTTCCCAGCGGACGGATTTGCCTTCGGCGTATTGTTGTAGTTTGCGCGTCAGATCGTACGGGAGGGTCTCCGCCAGTTGCTTCGATATGTGAAGCACACCGCCGTCTTTGCAAAACTCCAGGCGGGTAAGTCCACGAAATGAGAACTGGACCCGAAACGCGCCCAGCTTCGTCGGGACGATCACCGGATCACGAACCAGATTATCCATAGCGCGAAGAAGGATAACCCCAGCCACATGAAAAAGCGATTCCGCGTTTGTCGTTGTACCCGCTTGAGCGGCTTATAACTCCGGATGCTTCCCGCCCCAAGATAGTGCGCGAGCTTTTCCTGCGGCGGTACCACTTGGGCGGTTTCCAGGGCCGCCGTGCCCGCGAAAGCGGGGTTCACGGACAAAGGCGGGTGCGCGAAGAGATCGGTCTCAGGCTTTTTCGCGAAGGCGATCGGTTCCGCTTCCAGTTCCTTCAGCGGTTCTGCGGCCACATCAAACAGGTCCTCGCGCACTCGATCGGAGGTACGTAACTCGCGCCGGGGCAGCGCGAGCATCCCTTTCACAAATCCAGCGAAAGTTGCTACGGATGCCAGGCTTCGCCCTCCCGCAGTCGTATCCACAGGACGAATCCCGTGGGCGCGTAAGGGGCCGCCACTAACCTCACGCATCTGGCGCTGCACAGTTGCAATCTGTTGATCCAGATCAGTGATGGCGCGATCAATCGGATCGGGATGTTTCCAGCGCAATGACATGGCCATCCTTTGTGCTAATGCTTCACGGTGAGCAGCGCGATCAGCCAGATCGTCCCCGCCAAAATCAGCGGCGCCGACGCGGCAGCGCCAAGGCAGGCGTAACGCACAATTTCATCCCTGCTGACAGGTTTCCTCGTCGCGCCCGCGGGAAGGATCGCATTGTCCTGACCAGCCGCCGGATTAAGGCAATCGAGTTTGGTGCGGGCGCGGTTATACTCGAGGCGCGCACCCTCGATGACACCGAGCGCCCGGCTCAATTCGGCGCGGACGTTGCTGCTGTTCCAGTCTCCATCGTTGATTTGCTGAATCTGCTCGGCATAATCACGGAAGGCGTCGATGGTCTTGCTGGAAAGTTCGGCAAGCCGCTGGGATTCGATCTGCTGGCGTTCAAGGGCCAGCAGGCCCCGGGCAAGATTGTCGGTGATCTCGGCGCGACCGCGGCTGTACTCCTCCTGCTTGCGGCGCAGTTCTTCGAGTTCGCCCTTCTGGCGTTCGAGCTCTTCCTGTTGACGGCGCAACGTGAGCAAGTGTTCGCGGGCCTGATCGAGTTTTGAATCGACCTCTTCACGATGTTGCGGCAGTTCGACAACGGAAAGCGTCGGCCCGATACTGGATTCGGGCATAATGGTGGCGGCGCCACCTCCCCCCTGTTTCATACAAACCTCCTCCTTGTTGGGCGGAGCATAGCAGGGTGCCGGAAAAAGTAAAGACTGTTTGCGCTATTTGGCTGCAAAAATACCTGCATCGGGCCCGAAGCGTGGTCAGAGTTCCAGTGACTCGACCTTCTTCAAGGCGAGCGACATGGGGATGCTGGTGGCCGCAAGGCTGAAGAGTGAGACGAAAACCCAGGAAAAGACGTACCCCCACGGCTGGACTCGCTCCCCGAGGCTGCCGATGGCAAAACCCGTGTACATCGGTGTCACTTCCGCACCAATGACCACCACCACATAGACAAGACTCAGGATGAAACAGAATGTGCCGCCAAAACCAGAGACGATCTTCGCGGGATTATCGTCGCGACGGTTGGCCGTCGATCCGGAACTGAAGTTTGGAAACAGGGCGCCAATGCCCACCGCAATGCCGCACAGCGAAAAGCTCATGACGACCACGGTGGAAGCGAACAGCAACGTGAGCCCGCCCGGTATATGGAGCATCCAACTCGACGTGAGCATGAGAACCAGCGTGATGGCCGCAGTGCAGACACTGCTGAGCCAGAATTTCTCCAGCAGCACCCGCTTCAACCCGTAGGGCACCATTCCGATCATCCACAAACGTTTACCTTCCAGGCTGAATTGGGGAAACACGAAGCGGGTTGTGAGCGTCGCCAGCGTCATACTCGAGGCCCCCAGGTTGAGGAAGGAAACAAAGCTCGCCCAGAGTTCCATGTTCCGGTCGTAGGCAACGCTGCGGAGGTTGAGCACATACATCCCCAGTAGGCCGAAAAAGATGACGAACTGACTCCACTGCGACGTGTCGCGCCAGAACACACGAATGTCCTTGATCACGAGTGCGCGGGTGGCATGGTGCATCCGCGGCCACAAGTTCACGAAGCGCTCGACGAGGGCGGTGTGCGGCAGACTGATAGGGGTGTCCAGCAATGGGACGCCAAGCTCAAAGTGGCCCTGGCTGTGATTGCGGGACCAGCCTTCGTAGTATAAGTGGCGGCTGACGGTGACGCTGACCAGCGTGGCCATCATGGCGTTGCTCAGGAGAACCAGAAAGAAGAAAGCCCCTCGCCCCGACCATCCTTCGCCCCACGCGATCATGCTTGAGGCGACCCAGTAGCTTGGTAAGATCGGTTGCACCGCCACGTGACTGGTGTGGAGCAACTGGTGCAACGCCGCCACGATGTGCGCATTTTCCAGATCCTCCGCCTGCATCGGCTTCAGGAAAATAATCGCGCACACAATCCCAACAAAGCCCACGCCAAAGAGCATCCACTTGAAAATGTGGCGGTGCAGGTAGCGTGTCACGATCAAAATCGCCACACAACCGATGGCCGCCGGGATCACGGTGAAGGGTATAAACAACAGGAAGACCTTCAGGTAAAACCCTATGGATACGTGCCGCGCGTTTCCATAAGCGGCCATCAAGGGCGCCGACAGGAACAGGAATGCCCAACTCGCCAGAAGGGTGGTCTCCATCAGTTTCCATCGAAACACATCCAGACTACGCACCGGCAGCGTCAGCATCCATTGTGTTTCCTGGCTCTTGAAGAGCGTGGAGTAGCCGATGATCATGTTGGAGAACATCAACATCAAAAACAGGAAAGCGAAAAACAGATACAGCATGCGGTCCACCACCAGCCCCTGCATCCCCGGCAATTCCCCCAGCTTATGGAAGCCCATGAAGAACACCGTGTAACCCGCAAACCAATAGCCGATCACGAACAGGGTGATTACGGAAACCATCAGAAACGACTTTTCCCGCACCGCAAGAACGCGGCGACGTAAAATGCAGGCATTCACCCCGGCAAACAAACGAAAGAACTGTAGCGCGTTCATGGTAGCCCGGCGGCTGTCTCCTCCCCGCGCGTCAACGCCAGGAATGCATCTTCCAGTTCGCCTTTCTCGCCGCTTACCTCGCGCAATTCGTCGATCGTGCCCACAGCAATCAGCCTGCCGCGGTTGAGAATGCCCACCTGGTCCGCCAGTTCCTCGGCGATGTGGAGAACATGCGTTGAGAGGAACACCGTCACACCGGCGCGCGAACGCTCTTTGAGCACGTTCTTCACGACGCGGGCGCTACGGGGATCGAGCCCGACCATTGGCTCGTCAATGATGATCACCTTAGGCTGGTGCAGCAACGCGGACGCGATCACGAGCCGTTGCCGCGTACCGTGTGAAAGATTCTCAATCATCTGTCGGCGTGTTTCATCGAGGCCAAAGACGTCGAACAATTCGTCGCTCGCGCGTACCACATCAACCCGATCCATCCCGAACAGTTGGCCGACGAAGAGCATGAACTCCATGGGTTCCAGTTTGTCGTACAGAAACGGCATGTCCGGCACATAGCTGAGGATCTTGCGCGCTTCGACAGGATTCTTCTGGATGTCATAACCGCCAATCAGCGCGCGACCGGACATGGGCTTCAGCAGCCCGGCGAGCAGCTTGATCGTGGTCGTCTTGCCCGCGCCGTTGGGACCCAGAAAGGCGAAAAACTGCCCCTGGGGGATGTCCAGGTTCAGGTCGTTGACAGCAATCAGGCCGCCGTAGCTCTTGGTTAAGTGTTCTGTCAGAATCATCTGTTCATTCCATTCGGTGCGCCCGGCGCATTAGTCGTCTCGGCTGATAATCCGTTCCATCCGTCAATCCAGCGCTAAGCATCTCCAACCCGAGTGACGTGGTCACTTTCAGCACCTGGCCCGAATCGTCGACCCATATTTTCGTCCACATCTGGTCATCGACCTTTGTGTCGATCAGGTACACACGCTGCGAATCGCCTGCGATCTCAACCCGGTCGTAGTACGTGGTGGTCTCTGGCCGCGTCCCCATCGCCCGCTCGCTGTCCGACGATGCTGTCAGCGAACCGGGCATTCCGCTGCCGAGAAAACCCAGATTCCCCAGTCCCGGCATACCAATGGCGCTGGCAAAACCGGCTCCCTTGACCTGATCAAAGTCGAGGGTGCGCTCATCATGGATGCCGTCGTAGCTGAAAACGACTTTCACCTTCCTGGTGCGGTCGCTTCCCTTGATATCGACACGACTGTCACCAAAGATCGCACTGATATCGAATCCATCCAGCTCCAATTTCGGGTTGAATTCGCTCTTGCCATCCAGGGATAATCGGGTTTGCGAGCCGAGCATATAGAGGTTCATCTTCAAATCGGTGGTAACTTCGTAGCCATCGGGTTGTTGTCCTGACCCTATTTGCTCCACCGGCTTATCATTCATCCTTGGCTGGATTCGAATCTCGCATATTCCGATGGGAATTTTGCGATAGAACACATCCAGACGGGCAGGATTGGAGTTCGCGAATATCTTTTTTAAGATACGGTCGTTCGGGACCGTTTCGAGGACGGTCGGCTGGGGGAAAATCTCGACGCGCACAAGGGTGGCCATCATGGCCACCCAAAACGCAATCACCAACCCTGCCAATACCCTGTTCAGCATACAAGTCTCGCTACTTCCCTACCTGCTTAACCGACTACGGAATCATCAACTGCTGGCCCACCTTCAACTGGTCCTTGCTCGGGAGACCGCCCCGATTCGCCTGGTATATCTTCTCCCAAGCCGACCGAGTGCCATAATACCGCAAGGCCAGCGACTGCAATGTATCCCCTCTTTGCACGACATACGTGCGAGCCCGCGACAACTCTGTGGTCGATGGCTCGGCGAACACCGTTATCGGCGCGGCCGCCATGACGATGGGGGGCGCAGAACCCGGCGTCACCACACTGATCGGTGCCGGCGTCGAAACGACCGCTGCGGTCAGCGGTTCAGCGGCCGATGTCGCAGTCACGGTTACCGTTTTCTCCAGTTCGGCAACGCGGGAGCGAAGCGTAGCATTTTCCTGCAGAAGCGCCGCCTTGTCGCTTTGCAAGCGCGCCAACTCACCCGGATCGACGACCGGTGATTGAGGTAACTTCGCCGCCAACGACAACTTGGCGCGTTCGATGAAATCTTCGACCAATTTCCTCTTCTCAGAATCGGGCCGCAACTCCAGGTAACGCCGATAATGGTAAATCGCAGCGATCGGATCGCCCAGTTTATCATCGCTCAACAGGCCCAACTCCAGGTGGGCCTTGGCAAAGTCCGGGTTCGCCGACAGCGTCTTCTTATAGAACTCCGCCGCGGCGGGGAAGTCTTGCTGTTCGTAAAGCTTCTTGGCCCGCAGGTAGTTGACCTCCTGCTCGGCGGTGACATCCGAGACGGGAGCGGAGCGCTCGCAGGCCGCCGATAGAGCGAACACCACCGCCAACGCGAACGGGCGGAACCGACGCCCGACCAAGGCCTCGACATGGACTCGTTGGCTCGTCAGAGTAGTCTCCATACCTCGTGTTTACTGGATGCCTAACGGATGCGAATAGTAGCACGGTCTGGCCAAAAACACAACTGTACTTAGCCGTTTCATTGCGAATTTTTGTCACAGTTTTTGCCCCTTGACGCTCGCCGGGCGCTGCCGGTAAGATACAGCCAGTTTTCCAAGTCAAATTCGGACCCAAGGGAGGTGAACGCCGTGGCTGAAGCTTATTGTGTAAAATGCAAGGCGAAGAAGGAAATGGCAAATGCTCAGGAAGTCACCATGAAGAACGGGCGTCCTGCCATGCAGGGAGTTTGTCCCGATTGCGGCACGAAATTGTTCCGCATCATGGGCGGGAAGAAGTAGGCTCACGACGCATCGTGACCGGGCCAATTGGTCCTGGAAAAAAGTGAGTATGAGTCCCTCGCTGGCCGACTGGCTTGCGAGGGTGGTTTGTTTTGATTAGCATTACACAGGTGTCGTTTGGCTGTCCCAATTCATTAAATCAAGTTAAGTGATGAGCGCAAAAAAAGAAGAGTTGGCTTACGTACTGATCAACCCGTACACGGTTCACAAATCACGCACGGGCGGCGTGATCGCCCGCCTGTTCACGCGCACCGCGCTGGAGCTGGTGGCAGCACGGATGTTTGCCCCCAGCCGCGAGCTTGTCGAACGCTATGCCGAGGTCACCATTTCGACGAAGGACCCGCAGGACCGCAAGATTCAGGAGCTTATTCGGCAGTACATTCTCGACAATTATTCGCCCGACCCGAAGACCGGCCAGCGCCGCCGCGTAATGATGCTGTTGTTCCGCGGCGAGGACGCCGTGGCCAAAGTGCGGCAGGTCGTCGGCAGCTTTCACTCTGACAAAGGCACCGCGGGCGAAACCATTCGCGATACCTACGGCGATTACGTCGTCGGCTCGGATGGCCAGGTAAAATACTTTGAGCCGGCCGTGTTGGCCGCGCCCAACTCCGAAGAGGCCGAGGCCAAGCTCAAGCTGTGGGCCAAGTACTCCGAGAGTGACGGCGGCTTCCTCGAAAACGTCGTCCCCTATCCCAAGAACGCGAAAATCGAGCAGACACTCGTCCTGCTAAAGCCCGACAATTTCCGTTTCCCGAGTGCGCGCCCGGGCAACATCGTCGACATGCTTTCACGCACGGGCCTCTACATCATCGCCATTCAGGTCCATCGCATGAGCGTGGGCGAAGCGGAAGAGTTCTATGGACCTGTCCGCGCAATTCTCCGTGAAAAACTCAAGGACATCACGGGTCAGCGCGCGCGTCTGGCCCTGGAGAAGGAACTCGGCTTTGGACTCAACCCGCAGACCGAGAAAGCGCTGGGTGAACTCATGGGTCCGCTCTTTGCAGACGAGCAGTTCAGCCAAATCGTGCAGTTCATGACGGGCCGCCGGCCGGAAGACTGCTCTGGCCCCGCCAAGTCCCAACCCGGAATGGAGAAAATACTGGCGGTCGTTTACGAAGGGCCGGATGCCGTTTCCAAGATTCGCAACGTCCTCGGTCCCACCGATCCGCGCAAGGCGCCGCCGGGCACCATCCGCCGTGAATTGGGCCAGGACATTATGATTAACGCCGCACACGCCAGCGATTCGGCCGAAAATGCGCAACGGGAAATCAAAATCATCAAGCTCCGCGAGAACAGCCTGAAGCCACTCATCGAAGAGTCGTATAACTGTAAACTTTGAAGTCTCAACTCTGAAATCTCGAATCGTCTAATTAGTTTAATCAGAAGGATCACCCATGCAACAGCTCGCACAACGCGCCACAACCCTGACCCCGTCGCTGACCCTCGGCATCGATGCGAAGGCGAAAAAGCTCAAAGCGGAAGGAGTTGATGTGTGCGGCTTCGGCGCCGGCGAACCCGATTTTGATACCCCGCAATACATCAAGGATGCTGCCGCCCAGGCTCTGGCCGCCGGCTTCACAAAGTACACGCCATCCTCGGGCATCCCGGAATTACGGGCCGCTATCGCGGAGAAGCTGAAGAACGAGAATGGCCTCGACTACAAGCCATCCCAGGTCATTGTCAATTGTGGCGCGAAACATTCGTGTTTCAACGTCATCCTCGCGACTTGCCAGGCAGGCGACGAAGTCATCATTCCCGCGCCGTACTGGCTGAGCTACCCCGAAATGGTCAAGCTCGCCGATGCCTCACCCGTGACCGTCCAAACCGAAGAGGAGAACGGCTTCAAGATCACGCCGGACCAGTTCCGCGACGCAATGACGCCGGCCACGAAGCTCATCATCCTCAACTCACCGGGCAACCCGACCGGCTCCGTGTACACTCGCGAGGAATTGCAAGCCCTCGCGGAAGTGGCGCTGGAAGAGGACATCCTCATGCTGTCGGACGAGATTTACGAGAAAATCGTCTACGATGGCACCGAGTTTGTCAGCCTCGCGTCCCTGGGCAGCGAGGTTTACGACCTGACGATCACCGTCAACGGCTTCAGCAAGGCCTACGCGATGACCGGCTGGCGTCTCGGCTACATCGCCGCGCCGGACCACATCGCCGCCGCGATCGACTCCATCCAGTCGCATTCAACTTCGAATCCGACCAGTTTTGCGCAGAAGGGCGCGCTTGCGGGATTGAAGGGCGACCAGTCGTTCATCGGGGAGATGGTCAAGGCCTTCACCGAACGCCGCGCGTACATGCACGATCGGCTCACGAAGATTCCGGGTGTTACCTGTGTGAAACCGATGGGCGCTTTTTACATGTTGCCGAATATTTCCAAGTTCGGCCTCAACTCGACCGCTTTCTGCTCGAAGCTGTTGGATGAACAGAAGGTTGCGGCGGTCCCTGGCATCGCTTTCGGCAGCGATGCGCACATGCGCCTCAGCTACGCCTGTTCGATGGAGAACATCCAGAAAGGCCTCGACCGGATCGAAGCTTTTTGCAAGAGCCTGAAGGGGTAGCCCTTCCCCGCAGACCGGGTCTTTCATGAAAATTGCGCTTATCGGCCTGCCGCAAGTCGGCAAGAAGACCGTCTTCTCGCTGCTCACGGGCATGGGGATTGACCACTTGCTAGGCCGCGCCGCCGAATACCATGTCGGCGCGGTCAGGGTCGCCGATCAGCGCATCGACAAACTTTCGGCGATGTACAACCCGAAGAAGACGAAGTACGCCGAGATTGAGTGCACGCTGGCCCCCGCCCCGCCCCACGAGCCGAAACCGCGCGAGCAATGGCTCAACAAGTTGAAGGACATGGATGCGTTCTGCCATGTGGTCCGGGCATTTGAAGATCCGTCCGTGTTTCACGTGAACGGCTCTGTCGACCCGCTACGCGACATCGACGCGATGAACCTGGAGTTAGCCATCAGCGATCTCAGCCTCATCGAGACGCGCCTCAATCGCATCGCGCAGGACCAGAAGCGGAAATTCGAGCAGGAACGCGCCGACGAAGCCGCGCTGCTCGAAAAACTCAAACCGCACCTCGAAGCAGGCAAATCGCTTCGGGAATACGCATGGCACGAGGGCGAAGAGAAGCGACTCCGCTCGCTGCAATTCCTCACGGTCAAAGGCATCGTCACCGCGCTGAATTGTGGCGAAAACAATTTCCCTAACCCGAAGCTGGTGGACGCGGCGGAGTCGAAACTCACCGGGCCGCGTTCCGAAGTCTGCGAACTCAGCGCCAAGACGGAGGCCGAGGTTGCCCAGATCGAAAACCCCGCCGAGCGAGCCGAGTTTCTGGCCGCGCTCGGGATCACGGAACCGGCGATCAACGTCCTCACGCGCTTCCTCTATAAGGCGCTAGGTTACATCTCGTTTTTCACGAGTGGCGAAGACGAAGTGCGCGCCTGGACCATCCGCCACGGCGCCACGTCCGTCGATGCCGCGCACGCCATTCACTCGGACCTCGCCCGCGGTTTCATCCGCGCAGAGGTGATGAAATACGGCGACCTGATCGGGGCCGCTGCCGGCCTGCACCCTGAAACTTCGGCGAAGGTCTGGCACGCCGCCGAAGTGAAGCTCAAGGAAACCGGCAAGCTCTATATCAAAGGCAAAGAGTATGTCGTCGAAGATGGCGACATCATCAACATCCGCCACAGCGGCTGAGAAGGTTGCGGGTAATTTCCAATTCCTGGAAGGTCCGGTCTGGGTTCCCGCGCGAAACGAATTGCTCTTCTCCGACATCCCTGTTAACAGGAGGCAGGCTCTACAAAGGAGTGCACGATGAATGAACTGGAGAATTCAGGTTCAGCCGCGAACCTCACCCCGGCCCAGGAGTCACTGCGGCAGCTCTGGGAAGAACACGTGCGACACGAGTTCGCCACCCACAACACCGGGGACACGCTCGACACGATGGTCGAGGACGCTTACGTCAACCATATCCCCGTGTTGACGGGAGGGGTTGGCCGTGACGAGCTGCGGGAGTTTTACTCCAAGCGTTTCATTCCCCAGATGCCACCTGACACCGAGATGACTGCCATTTCGAGGACCATCGGCAACGATCAACTGGTGGACGAAATGGTATTCAAATTCACCCACACCATCCGCATGGACTGGATGCTCCCGGGCATTGCGCCGACGGGAAAGCGGGTGGAGGTTCCGCTCGTCGCCATCGTTCGATTCCGGGAGGGCAAATTGGCCCACGAGCACATTTACTGGGACCAGGCTTCCGTGCTGGTTCAACTGGGCTTGCTCGACGCCGGGGTCCTGCCCGTCGCGGGTATTGAAAGTGCGCGCAAGGCGCTTGACCCAAGGTTGCCATCCAATACACTGATTCGCCGTGCCGACCAACGCCAGTAATCATTCAATTCCCGCTGAAAAAATCGCGGGCGACTTTCAATTCCTTGAAGGTCCGGTCTGGGTACCCACCCGGAATGAACTGCTCTTTAGTGACATTCCCGCCGGCCGGATCTGCCGCTACACGCCGGCGACGAATTCATTCAGCATTTTTCGCGAACCGAGCGGGCAGGCCAACGGGAACGCGCTCGATCCCCAGGGCCGCCTCGTCACTTGCGAGCATGAGAACCGTCGCACCTCGCGCACCGAACTGGACGGAACGGTCAGCGCTCTCGCCACGCATTACGAAGGCAAGCGACTTAACAGCCCCAATGACATCGTCTGCAAGAGCGACGGCTCGGTGTACTTCAGTGATCCTCCCTATGGGGTGAACCCCGAACTGCGCGAGTTGGATTTCCAAGGGGTGTTCCGCGTTTCGGCGGATAGCGAAACCCTCACGTTGGTTGCGAGCGACTTCATCAAACCCAACGGCCTCGCCTTCTCACCCGACGAAAAGATCCTCTATGTTGCCGACACGGAAATCGGCCATATTCGCGCTTTTGATGTAAGCCCCGACGGCACCCTCACAAACAGCCGCGTCTTCTGCAACGTAGAACGCCCCGATGGTTTTCGCGTAGACGTTGAGGGCAGTCTTTACATCTCTGCAATGAAATCGGTCGAGGTGTTCGACCGCACCGGGAAGAAGTTCGGCGAGATCACCTTGCCCGAACGCCCCGCCAACGTCGCCTTTGGCGATCCCGACCGCCAAACCCTCTACATCTGCGCCCGCACCGGTCTTTACCGCGCCCGCATAAATGTCCCCGGGGCGAAATAAGATTCATTCGGCGCTGGCACTGCGAGTGGCATTTAGCAGCCAGAGCAGTTCCGTCTCGAAATCGTGGGGGCCGGTGTAGTTGGCGAAACTAAGGGAGCGGTTGTCCAGCAGGAGGCGCGCACCGAGGTTCACCTTGGCGGATGTCAGGCCGGACAACTCACCGAGGAGCACGCGGAAGTTCGCGGCGGTGTTCAACTGCTTCTTCGCCCCCAGGCCGGAAAAGTCGAAATGTTCGGGACTCAAGGCAAATTGCTCGCCGGCAGTCGTGACAACCCGGGCGAACGTGATGGTGCGGGTGGATTTCACGGGCTTCTCTTCCTTCTTCTTTTTCTTGTTGCCGCCACCCAGTAAGCCGGGCGGTATGCCGGTGGCGAGAAACACACCGACCCCTACCATCATGGCCCCCATTTTTTGTTCGTCACCGCCCGAGGCGCGCTTAATAATCTCTTCCGAAAACTGGCCCGCAGACACGATTTCCGCCTGTGCCCACTCAAGGAAGCGCGTCGGGTCCTTCGGTGATTGCAGGCGCAGGGTGAAGCCGTTGGACGCGAACTCAACACCCGTGGTCACTCGCGGCTCCGCGGGAGCGCGCACTGCAGTGTTGTCGATGGCCAGAACGCCGCCGCCGCAATCACCAACGGCTTCAACGATTCGTTGCGCCTCTTCCTCTGTGGCCTCACGCTCCAAAAACCCCCACCCTTTCCGAATCTTTGAGCGGGCGTCGTAATCGTTGAGGCCATAAACCTGCGCCACAACGGGGGCGAGCGTGTCCAGGTGGTCAAGGGGGAATTGGCGAAATAAAACGGATTGGCTCACGGAGCGCACCATACCTGCAACAGTCCGCGAAGGCAAACTCGCGCCGCTGGTTCACTGGAGGAGTGCGGCATCTCGAATTATTGCTTGCCTACTTGCACCTTCCTCCCTCATATTCCGCTTTGGCTAGGAGCGGAGGATGAGTCCTGCGTCACTCAGAGGCAAGTGGCAGGAATTGAAAGACGGAAGTGTTGTGGCCCGTCCTCCTCATTGACCATGACCACTTCGTCAACAGCCGGCAGTTCCAAGAGCGGCCAAGTCAGAAAGGAACTTGTTATGAGTCATTTCTCGCGGGCGTTCCCCTACCTGCTCATCGCACTTTGTCTCGGTCCCACCAATCGCATGTTTGGCGCCACCCACACGGTCACCACTACCGGCGATACCGGCGCAGGATCCCTGCGGCAAACAGTCGCCACTTCGACGACGAACGACACCATCGATTTCTCGGTCACGGGAACCATCACACTGACCAGTGGTGAAATCGCGCTCGATAAGAACCTGATCGTGTCCGGTCCCGGGGCTGATGTTCTGGCCGTCAGCGGCAACAACGCCAGCCGCATCTTCAATGTCGCCAGCAATGCCACGGTTTCAGTTTCGGGACTAACCTTCAAGAATGGCACCGATGCTTCCGGTGCCGGTGGCGGCATCCACAACGCGGGCACATTGACTCTCCTAGCCTGCACAATTTCCAACTGCCAGGCCGGCGCAGCGGGCACGCCCCTTTCCGGTGGCGGCGCGATCTTCAATGCTACCTCGGGCGTCCTGGTCGTCGTGAACAGCACGCTGGACCACAATCAGGCCACGGGTGGCGCCGGCGATGAGTCGGGTGGCGGCATCTATAATGCGGGCGGTTCCGCGACCATCAGCAACAGCACGGTCGCGGCGAACGTCGCCCAGGGAACGAATGGTTTCGGTGGTGGCGTGTTCAACCTCTCCGGCTCGAACGTGCTGATTAGCAGCACGGTCGCCCTCAATTCAGCGGCGGGAGCCGGCGGCGGTGTGGCCAATTCCAACGGCGTGTTCACCGTGACTGACTCCATTATTGCAACCAATGCCGCAACGAGCGTGACGACCAATGCGCCCGACGCGATCGGCGACTTCGTTTCCGGCGGTTTCAACCTGATCGGTGACGCGGATGACAGCACCGGCTTCGGAGGTGACCTCATCGGCTCGGCTGCTTCTCCTCTCGATCCTCTGTTCGGACCTCTCCAGAACAACGGCGGGACAACCTTCACGCTCGAGTTGCTGCCGGGCAGTCCGGCCATCAACGCCGGCAGTTGCGCCAGCACCAACGGAACCGATGCCGACCAACGTGGCTTCCCTCGTCCGGTTGGATCGGCTTGCGATATTGGCCCCTTCGAGGTGCAGGCCTGCACCAACCTCGGATCGACGATCACCTGCATTTCAACCAATCTCGTTGGTGTGCCCATCGACCCCGCAGGCGGGCGAGTCTTTTTTGACACCCCCACGTTCACCAGTAGCTGCCCCGGAGCGAACGTCCAGACCACACCTCCTTCGGGCGGCCTGTTTCCGATCGGCACCAATGCAATCCCCGCTGTTCTTCTCGACGCATCCGGAACGGAGCTGACCAATTGCTCGTTCACCGTCATCATCCGCGGCATCGACGAGGAACTTAATGACGCCATTGCGGTGGCACAGGGCCTCGGCTTGAGTTTGAAACTGCAAAACGTGATCGTGCGCAAGCTGAACGCTGCGAAGAAGACGCTGCTGGCCGGACACAGAGGTCAAACGTGCCGAACCCTGCAAAAGTTGGTCACTCGCGTCAACGCGGAGGTCCGCCATGGTTTCATAACGACGGACCAGGCGAATCAGCTTTTCGTGCCAATTTCGGGCGTCGAGGGCGCGGTGGGTTGCCGGTAGTTGAACCGCTGTCGATGCGAGAAGTTTGTGGGGCTTTGTGGCGTATTGACCACGGGCATGAAGTCAATACTCTGCATGGTCTTTCGTCCAGCCAGGCCATGAACTTTCTATTGCCCGTCACCGTGTGTCTGCTATCATCGCCACGCTTTTAGGCGAGGAGAACCACAATTCATGGCAAAGATTTCCATTCAAAACGGCCGGCTCAACGTTCCCGACAGTCCAACCATTCCCTTCATCCGCGGCGACGGCACGGGGCCCGATATCTGGGCCGCCAGTGAGCGCGTGTTCGACGCGGCGGTGAAGAAGGCGTACGGGGGCAAACGCAAGATCGAATGGCTGGAGGTTTTCGCGGGCGAGACCGCGTTCCAGAAGTTCAACAACTGGTTGCCAGACGAGACCGTCAAGGCGTTCCAAGACTACCTCGTCGGCATCAAAGGCCCCCTCACCACGCCCGTCGGCAAAGGCATCCGCAGCTTGAACGTCGCGTTGCGCCAGATGCTCGACCTGTACGTCTGCCTGCGCCCCGTCCGCTGGTTCAAGGGCGTCCCCTCGCCTGTTAAGCATCCCGAGAAAGTGGACATGGTGATCTTCCGCGAGAATACGGAGGACATTTACGCGGGCATTGAGTATGCCGCAGGCACCCCCGAGGCGCAGAAGGTTCTCGATTTTCTGGCAAAGGAATTCCCAAAGGATTTTAAGAAGATTCGCTTTGGCTCGCTCGAGGCCGCGCAGGGATGGCAGGGTCAGTTGGAGAAGATCGGCGCACCCAAGCGTTCGGTGAACGTGCAGGTCGGCATCGGCATCAAGCCGGTAAGTTATCTCGGCACGGAACGGCTTGTGCACACGGCCATCGGCTACGCCATCCAGCAGAAACGCAAGAGCGTCACGCTCGTCCACAAGGGCAACATCATGAAGTTCACCGAGGGCGGCTTCCGCGACTGGGGTTATGATGTCGCGAAGAACTTTTACGGCGCGGTGGAGATCGACGGCGGCCCGTGGTGCAAGATTCCCGACGGCAAACCCGGCGCGGGCCTCGTCATCAAGGACGCCATTGCCGACATCGCGCTCCAGCAAGTGCTCACCCGCCCCGAGGATTTCAGCGTCATCGCCACGCTCAATCTCAACGGCGATTATCTCAGCGACGCGCTCGCCGCGCAAGTCGGCGGCATCGGCATCGCCCCCGGCGGCAACATCAATTACATCACCGGCCACGCGATCTTCGAAGCCACGCACGGCACCGCACCCAAGTACGCCAACCAGGACCGGGTCAACCCCGGCTCCGTCATCCTCAGCGGCGAAATGATGCTGCGCTACCTCGGCTGGACCGAGGCCGCCGACCTGATCCTCCAGGGCATGGACGGCGCCATCAACGCCAAAACCGTCACCTACGACTTCGCAAGACAGATGGAAGGTGCGAAGGAAGTAAAATGCAGCGAGTTTGGTGATGCGGTGATTGCGAAGATGTGGGCGTAAACAAACGGTATGAACATCAACGATCTAGTTTCTGTCGCCAGCAAGCCATTGTTCTGGATCGTCTCGGCCCTCTTCTCTATCCTTCTTTCGGTCGTAGCCAACCTCCTGACACCCCGGGTGTCACAGGTCTTACTTAAGCGTCGAGGCCTTTGGAAACAACGCCTCATGAAGAAACAGGCGGTACTTCTTGGGAAGGTTATAATTGTTTTTGAGAAAGAGAATTTGATACTAAACAGCAAACTGGACTCTATCCACGCTCTGTTACTGGCTTGCATTCTGTTGCTCTTTGCGTTCGCGTTCTTCTTCTGGAAGTTGGTGATGGCTGGGCACGGCCCACAATGGGCCTTAGATGTCGTGAGCATCGGCATGGGCGGCATCGGTATGATTCTCTTTTTGCTTGGAATGCTCGCAGCAAACATAGGAATGAATCAAATGCAGATTGTTCGGCTCGCCGAACGAAGACATACGGCTGGAGTGGAATTCCTACGAGACTTTGATGGAGAGCCTGCCGCAAAAGATTTGGTTACATTTTTTGCTAACTGGGACAAGAAGGAATTTGGAGTCACGTGCAATGAGGCTCTGGATGTCTTAAGCCAGAAAGCCATCAAATCAGAAGCCAAGACATGAAGGCAGTGGGTTTGGTGATGCGGTGACAGGCAAGAAGTAACGAACCACATACCCTTGGGGACGGGCCAAAAGCACCATATGTCTACAATCATTCGATGGGACCAAGCCAGATGGGACATTACGTATTCGTTCGACGCGCTCTCCTCCTTTCTCGATACGATGGAAGCGCAGCTTGAGGAAGTTCGTCGACTCGAAGGGGCACGGCTGCAAGCAGAGTATGACTCGTTCAAGTCAAAGGATCAGAAGGACTACGCATTCTTCATGGCTGACTATGAGGACGAGGTACAGGCTCAGAAACACAGGCTAGACGTAATGTTTCCTCGCATCCTCAGGTATTCCCTCGCAACACAGCTATTCATGCTGATTGAAACGAATTTCGACGCAGTGTGTGACGAGATTGCAAAACGTCGAAAGCTACGGCTCCGTTCAAGAGATTTTAGGGGGGCGTTATTTGACCGTGTCAAACTTTTCATGAATGCGGCAGCTAGCCTGCCGTTGGTATACGACAAGAGTTGGCAGGACTTGACCAAGCTTCAGAAAGTCAGAGATTGCATCGCTCATGTCGGCGGGAAGATTGAAGAGTCACGTGACCATGAATACCTTCGTAAGTTGATCGTTGAGCACCAAGACGTGGCGGGTCCTGATGAGGACGGTCGCTTGGAACTTGAACGTACGTTTTGCATTAAAATGATCGCAGCATCAAAATCCGCTTTCAACCAGATATTTGAAACAGCTGGCTTCGGGCCGGCGCAACCCACATTCGAAACGAAGACGACCAGTTAGCGTGGTCTCGACGGTTGCAAGCCAAGCGGAGGGCACGAGAAAATGCGGTGAAGCGAATTCAGCAATGCGGTGATTACCAAGATGTGAACCCCGAACAACGATTGTCGTTGGATGAAACTTAGGCCCAGCATATTTGACAGCAAGTCCGAAGCTGAGATCTTTCGCTCCCTGAGTTCGCGATGGACTCCAAAGCTGGCGCTTTACCCATCTGTCCCCTTCCCAAAAATCATTGAGGTTTCTGGTGAAGAACTGAGGCCCAAGGAGCGAGACTTCTTTTATAAGACAAATATCGACTACACTTTTTGTGTTGGTTCGGGCCGTCCAATTCTCAGCATCGAGTTTGACGGCATTGGGGGTGGTTACAGCAAGAATGGAGCTTATATCCCCGCTCGACCTACGATCGATCCCTACCGGAAGCTGAAACTGGATTTCAAACTCAAACTGGCTAGAAAGGTGAATTATCCCTTCGTTGTTGTCTCGTACGACGAGGCTCGGATGTTTGACTCCGACGAGTCACTAATGTTTCTGGATGGGATCATTGGGGAAGTCGTGGCACAAGATGAGTTTCAACGTCGCGTGGCTGAGATGTATGAGGAATCAAGGCCCGAGATCGGAAGGATTGAAGGAGCTGATCGAGATGAGCTTCTCCAAGACCTGGTTCTAGCCGCTGAAGTAGAAGCCGAGATGGCCGTTGACCCTGTAGCGCAAAAGGCTTCGCAATACGAATGTCTGGCAAGCGACCGAAAACTCGCACAGAGGATCAGTGAGTCATACCTCCATGATCCACCGCTTCCTGATATGAAGGATTTCTTTGACGTGAGAGCTCTGAAGGCACGGATTGCAGGAATTCAGAAGGCTGTTGAGGTCGGTTACGAAATTACGGTTGATACACCGAAGGGCCACGTGCGTGAAGCAGTGTGGCTTCGTAATTTTGAAGGACTGGGCATTTCGCCTTCATCTATCGCGAAAAAAATCGCGGAGTATTTGGTCTTCAAGCGAGCCTGCGGTGATCAGGCAGTGTAGAATTTACGACTCCATCGTCCATCCAAAATTGAAGATGACACCAGCGAATTGTTAAGCCGCACCGTTTGTCCACCACCCCGCCGATTGCCACGAGAGTGAACGCATGCGGCATCGGCTTTAGGGAAGCGGTACCTGACTTTTTCGGTCACACCTTCCGTGTAATATCATTAATCGATATTTGTTCTCGACTTGAACCGGCTTATGAGATAGGGTTTGCACGGTTCTTTGAAATATATGTGACCTGAGGTTTGGCCAAGGGCTGACGGCGGTCACGGACCGCCGCTACAGGGAAGAGGATGCGCAAAAACATGCGTTTCTGCGAAACGAACCCAAATTCTTTGAGGCACAATTCGATTGGATGCACTTTATGGATAGGATGTTAGCCTGAATTATAGGAAAATGACAAATGGGTTCGTTTTTGCCGAAATGACAGCTTTGCGAGGGCGACAGTAGGCGGAGGTTTCCAGCAGTTGGTATGCTGGCGGCAAAGTTACCGACTCCGATTTGATCGCGTGGCTCGTAGCTACGCGGGTCGCCCACAGCAACTCTCGACCAACAGGCGCAACGGGATTATACGACGATCCCGAAGCGTGAAGTTTCCCTCCTGAACCTTCCTAGGTGGAATTAGGTACGCTGCCCAATTGATGCGTTGCAGGGCCGGACGTATTATGCGGGCAGGAGGTTGTTATGAATGCGATGGCGGTGGAAAAAGGGTTGTTGTCGGGAGACCTTTCCTATGTGCGATTGGGGAACGGGCCGCAGACGGTGGTTGTTTTTCCAGGACTGGCTGATGCGGCATGGGACGTGACAAGTCGGAAATGGGATTTCTCCTCCCGTCATCGACGTCTCGCGGATGCATTCACTGTCTACATCATCAGCAGGAAGCGCGGACTGCCGCGTGGTTACACTACACGAGACATGGCGGACGATTACGCGCGGGCATTTGAAGGCGAGATTGGCTCGGCCGACGTTTTGGGGATTTCTCTGGGAGGTTACGTGGCCCAGCATTTCGCCGCGGATTATCCGGACCATGTGAAACGGCTGGTGATCGCCTGCGCCGCGCACCGCGTCAGCGAAGAGGGACGGAAAACCCCGAAGCGCTGGTTGACCTTGGCGCGGCAAGGACATTGGCGGGAGTTTTACCAGGACATTTGCAGGGTCACAGTGGAGGAATACCGCCACACTTTCAAACGGTTCCTGGTTTCATTGATACAAACGCCTCCGCGCAATCCCGCAGATTTTCTTGTTTCCCTGGAAGCCTGCCTTGCCCATGACGGCTGGGAACCATTGGCCCGAATTCAGGCGCCGACCCTGGTGATCGGCGGCACCGAGGACATCTTTTTCCCACCGTCGCTGTTGCGCGAGACGGCGCGCCGCGTACCGGAAGCCACCCTGCGGTTCATTGTTGGCGGCGGCCATTCGGCGTATGAATTGCACAAGCAGGAGTTTCAAGACGCGGTCCTGGGATTCCTGCAGAATCACGAAGCAACGTTGGCTGCGGCAGGCGATCCACTGGCTACAACCGGCGAACTACAGGTGACGGCATGATGGGCATGTTGTAAAATGCCGGCATGCCAACATTCATTGAAAAACCTACGCGCATCACTGCGGCGGGCAACAAACCGAAGCTCATAGACGAATTCATCGGACGCGTGAATTCGAAGACTGACGCTGTCAGCATCGCCCATATGCGGAGTCCGTCGGGTTGGGTGGAACCGGGGCAAACGCCGCAATTCGACGAGTACACCTACGTACTGAAGGGCGTGCTGCAGGTGAAACACAAAGGTGGCGCACTCGAAGTCCGTGCCGGACAGGCCGTCATCACGCGCAAGGGCGAATGGGTCCAGTACAGCACCCCGTCAGCGGACGGTGCCGAGTACATCGCGGTTTGCCTGCCCGCTTTCTCTCCCGACACCGTCCACCGCGACGAGACCTGAGCGAACAGGTCTCCACGCGCCGACTTAGGATTTCGCAGTAACAAATTCCCCGAGGTGGCTGAGGCAGCCGTTCCAGCCATGATTGTGGCGGTCGCGGGATTCCGCGTCGGGGAAATTCTCGTGCGTCAACACGACTTCGGTGGCATTGCCCCGCGCATGGAATTCGATCGTGACGAGTGTTTCCGTCGAATTGCCGGAGCTATCTTCGCCCGCACAGGAGCTTCCTTCCGTTTTCCACGTGAACACCAGCTTTTCGGGCGGCTTGATCTCGCGGTAGGTGCCGACGGCGACATGCAGTTTTCCTTCGGGAGGTTTTATCTCGATGCGGTACTTTCCGCCGACACGCACATCCAACTCCACTGCGTGGGTTGCAAATCCGTCGGCTGGGACAAACCAGCGTTTCATCTGTTCGGGGTCCGTCCACGCGCGGTAAACGCGTTCACGGGGCGCGTCGAATGTTCGTGATATGCGAAGTTTTTCCGTTGCGGTGATCGTTTTGGTCGGGGTCATCTTAGTCTTCCTTTCCTTTGGATTCGTTCAGGTATTTCGCCAAAGCATCGAACTGGCCTTCCCAGAACCGCTGGTACCGCGCGATCCAGGCGCCCGCCTCTTTCATGCGGCGCGGATCCACGCGGCAATGCCGCACGCGGCCGCGCTTGTGGCGCTCCAACAGGCCGGCGTGTTCCAATACCCGCAAATGCTTCGAAATGGCGGGCAACGACATGTCAAACGGCTCGGCCAATTCCATGACCGTGGATTCACCACGGCTCAGCCGGGCCAGGATCGCGCGCCGCGTCGGGTCAGCCAGCGCGGCGAATGTTGCGTCCAGGGAATCAGTCCTATACTTAACCATATGGTTAAGTATTACCACCGGCCCGTTTTTCTGTCAAGTGGTAACATCCCTTTCATCCAGCCACCCAGTTGAGAATTGACAACTTCAGCCCGCTCGCTGATAAAAGCGCCATGCCTCCCGTGGAACAGTGGCAAAACACCATCGTTAACTTTTTCATCACCTACGGGTTTCAGATGGTCGGCGCGGTCATTATCCTCATTGCCGGCGGCCTGATCGCCCGCTGGCTGGCCGGTCTCACCGACAGGACATTAATCAAACACCACCTCGAACCGCCAATTCGCGTTCTCATGGTCCGCGTCGTGCGCCTCATCGTCTTCGGGTTCGCCGTGGTCCTGGCGTTGGACAAGTTTGGCGTACCCATTACGCCCATGGTGGCGGGAATTGGCGTGGCCGGTGTCGGTATCGGTTTGGCGGCCCAGGGTGTGCTCGGCAACATCTTCGCCGGCTTGACCATCATTTTCACAAAACCATTCCGCGTCGGCGAATACATTGAACTGCTGCACGTCAGTGGCGAGGTCACCAACATCGAACTTTTCTCCACAACGTTGCTCCACGGCGACCGGTCGCGCGTCGTGATTCCCAACCGGAAAATCGTCGGTGAAATCTTGCACAACTACGGTGCCACGCGCCAACTCAGCCTCAGCGTCGGCATCGCCTACAACGCCAACGTCACCCAGGCCTTGAGCATCGTGCGCGAAATCCTCAGCGCCAACCCGCGTGTGCTGAAAGACCCCAAGCCGGTGGTCGGCATCGAAGCGCTGGCGGATTCCGCAATCACGATTGGCATCCTACCGTGGGTGGCGGTGCCGGATTATGGTCCGGCGCAATTGGAAATCTACCAGGCCATTATCGACCAGTTCCGAACGAGGGGCATTGAGATCCCCTTCCCGCAACGCGAAGTGCGCTTGCTGGGAAAAGCCACGGCCTAACTCGCTGCCACAGCGGGTTTGGTATTCAACACGTACAGATCCAGCACTGCCTTGACCCGGGCCAGGTACTCGCGCGCCGTCGGACGGACCATCCAGCGCGCCGATAAATCGCCCGGCGCATACGCCACCGCGTCGATTCCGAAGTAGCGACTGAGAAACAACGCGCGAAAATCGTGGAAGCGCTCGGAAATGATCGTGAGCCTGACGCACTTAAACACGTCGCGCGCTCGCACCACCGAATCGAGCGTGCGCGATCCGTAGTTGTCGAGAACCAGGGCCGACTCGGGGACGCCCCGTTGCAGCAACGCCCGCTTCATCTCCATCGGTTCGTCATACCCCTTGTCACCGCTGAGGATCAGCCGCTTCACTTTGCCCTCGCGATAGAGCGCCGCGGCAGCGTCAATGCGCCGCACAAAATGCTGGTTCACCCGGCCCTTCTCGATTAGCTTCCCCGTCCCCAACACCAACCCGACATCGTTAACCGGAACAGAACTGACGTCGTAAAACACCTGCGATTTCGTCGACGCGATGATCCAGATATTGCAGCCAAACACCAGTACCAGGAAGATCATCCAACCGATCATCAGCGTCGTGACAGCGATTTTCTTGAATGGGCGGCGCTGTCTCATCACGGGGTGGCTCATCGGTTGGGCATGCTACCACACAGCTTCCTTTGGGCAAGCGCGAGATCTGCTACCCTATGGATGGGTGATATGTAACCGAATGAAACGGCGGGTTGCCGTACCCGATGGCACGAGGTCACGGGCCTGGATGGTTTGGAAAACGGAATTGCTAGCCAGCACCGATTGGCTGACGAAAGACGGTCCGCCATTCCAATTGACAAGGTCGCCGCTGACTTCGGGCAGATAGCTGATGTCGGTCGCGCTGTTGACGCGCATATAGGTCAACGTGAGAAAGCCGTTGGTTTGGCCGACCGCGGGCAGGCCGCTCAGATTGGCAGCGTTCGGGTTTAGACCGAGCGCGTACTCGAGCAAATTCGTCACCCCATCGCTGTCGGGGTCGGCCAGGTCGCCAGCGATCGCCACGTTGTTGGCGTTCGTGCCGAAGTTCGTCACGCGCCAGACCTGGATGGGTTGTTTGAGGATCGTGACGGATGCCGTGTTGGTTACGGTGCCGCCAGTCAACGTGATCGTAAAGGTCTCGTTGCTCTCCCCCAGGCCGTCGTTGAGAATCGGAACCGTCAGCGATTTGCCCGTCGCGTCGCCGTCCAGCCATGTGAGTACACCGTTTGTGGCGACATAGTCAGTGCCTGCCAGCGCCGTGCCATTGGCTGTATTGAAGGTTACGGTAAGCGGGCCGACGCTGCCACCGATGCGATTGACCGGGATTGTGAGACCACCGGCAGTTTCGGAAACTGAATAGTTCGCGCCGCTGAATTGCGCCGTACCAACGGGATTGCTGGCCAGCCAGAAGCGCAACAGCGTACGCAAAGCCAGCGGCTCGTTGGTCGGAGGACCCTGAATACCCGTCTGATCGTGCTGATTGATGCCATGGCAATTGGCGCAGGTGCGGACTTCGCCGGGCTGGAACGTGATCCAGTAGCGTTCACGGACAATCGGCGCGGCGTTCGTGTCGGTCAGTTGCCAGCTTAACGCGCGACGCGCGGGAACGATCACCGCGAACGAACCGTCCGTGGCCAGTTGAACAGCACCGGCCGGCGCAATGTTCGTGGGCGGAGGATTCAACGCGAAGGCATCATGCAGCGGCTGGCTCAGCACGCGCCGACCCGGCGCGGGAGTCACACCATCTGGCATGAAACCACGCAACAAATCGGCTTGCATCAGTTGCAGGAAACCAATCGTGTAGATCGTGCCGTTGGTGCCGAGCGTTTGGGTGCCGCCGGGCCAGCCAACCTTGAGGTTGAACGGCTGCTGACGATCGGCGTGGTCGCGGGCAGTTGCGTTGCGGCTGACGACGAGCGCCAGATTGTTTGTGCGCAGATAATTCTGGAACGTGGGCAGATCGACACCCTCCTCCGTGAAGACCTGCCCTTCAACGGTCTGCACGCTTGCAACGCGCTTCGGCGGGATGGGACGCGAAGCGACTTCGACAGGATCCAGTTCCCAGAGCGCGCCGCTGCTGGTGACCAGATTGGAGCCGACATAGTAGCTGAACGTATTGGTAAAACCCGGCGTGAGAATTTTATCAGGCACGAAAACATTTCCGGTCTGTTTAAGGGTCTTCAAACGAAAATCGTACATTGATTTCGGCGCGGTGGGCGTGCCGACGTTTGAGTCCACGTTGGTGGCATTCGCGGCATGGATGGCGACCAGCACGCCGTTGCTCATCGGCAGTGGATTGCGGTAGAGGCCGCCGGTAAACGGTGGAACCTGCGGTAGTTTTGCCGTGACGTAATTGATGACCATGAAATCGGGATTCGTATTGATGTTGGCGGTCAAGGTCACGATTTGCCCCGCGGCATGCGTGCCGATGTCGGCGGCGTCCACGCCATAGAGCAGTCCGGTCGTGCCGGGATCTTCTCGCGAGGGAAAGAAGCCACCAACATAATTGGTGTTGAAGCGTTGCGTATGATCGAGCGTAACGATATTCGGATCGTTGGTGAAAGTGGAACTGGGCACGTTTTGCAGTAGCTCGTGCCTCCCGATGTGGTTGACGACCTCCTCGCCCGTGCCGTCTTCGTCGGTCGCCCACGGAAAGAACTGGTTAAAAGCGTTCCCGCGCATGTTGGTGCCCGCGAGCGCGGCAGTGTCGGAGGGACGCGGCTCGGGAAACACTTCGGTCGTGTTCGTCGTTACCAACGCGCCAGCCGATTCGTCGGAATAATTGAAAACATGGTTGGTGCTTGTCCCCTGACGGTCGGTCACCGCCTCCACGTCGCGCGCGAGATGGTCCCAGCGCGTGAAGATCACGCGACCCACGCTGTCCACGAACGGCTTGAAGGAACCCGACGGGGAGTGCTCTACCAGAAACAGATCGCCCGCATTCGGATCGAGACTCCACAGGCCCGACACAGTCGGCAATTGCAAATACTCTTCGCGCTGCGGATACAGGTACGCCGAACCATCGCGCGGCCGGTCGCTGGCAAAGATGATGCGCCCATCCGTGCCGTAGGTGGGGCTGACATTGTTGTAGTTCGTGGGCTGACGCGGCACGTAGGTGATAATCGGCGTCTGGCCTTTCACGGCGAAGTTCGAGATCTCATAAATCTGCCAGTAGAATCTGGTGAGGTCGGCCTGGTTGGTCGGCGCACCGACAACCATGCTGAAGAGCGCCTTGGTCCCGCCCCAATGCACGCTTGGCTCGCGAGCGGCGATGCTTGTCGTCCCCTGAAACGTGTTCGCGGTTCCGTAACCTGCGAGCAAGGTGAGGTTCGTTACGGAACCATCGGGGTACCAAATCCAAAGCGCTCCCCCGCGCCCGCAGGACGCGGTATCACCGAGCTGGTTCCCGAACGATGACGAGACATTTACAACGCTCTGCGTGATCTCCCGCGCGTTGATCTCCGTCGGCATCGGCACCTGCGTGACAAAGAGAATCGCATTCGTCGAGATCGGGGGAGTGGCAAGACAGAGGCTTGAGAAGCACATATGCAACAGCGCCGTGAGAAAGAAAGAGATATTCCTTAAGGAATGCTTCATGGCATCAAAAGCTCACCCAGTACGATCAACCGGAGGGTTTAGGATAACCCCGCAAAGCAGGAAACTCAAGGAGGTCGGACCGCCGTCCCTCTCCCCGTAGGCGCGGTTCCGACTTTCTCCTTTCGCGAAAAAAACCAACCCATTTGTCATTTTTCTGTAATGTTTCCATACTCTTCCACATCAATCACTTATCCCATTTTTTTCACAAATCGCATTTGGGTTCGTTTCGCAGAAAGCATGTTTTTCGCGCCTCATGGTATTCCGACGATTTTGGGGGCGCGCGGCCCGCGCGTCGTCTTTCCGGTCCAACTTGTAGGGCGACCGGCCCGGTTGCCGCCGTTCCGGTCCGACTTGTAGGGCGCGAAGCCCGCAGGGTTTCGCGCCGTTCCCGTGCGTTCATTTGCCCTCCGCACCATGGAAACACTTGCCCCGCCACTCAATCGCTTCTTCCGGTTAGAGAACATGCGGCACTATACTATTATCGGTAATCGATGTCCAGAAGAAATATCCATTACTAATAGTCGATTCCGCCCATGTCACAGCTTGCGTTGTAGGCCCGCCGCGGCGTTTGGGCTTCGTAGCCTTGGCGAAGAAGGCTCGGCGTGTTTCGGCCTGCCGGTTCGACTTGTAGGGCGCGGCCCGCGTGCCATCGTTTCTCCTTCACCCAATTCCCCGGCCTGTCATCCTGAGCGAAGTCGAAGGATCTCTGTCGTGGTCCGGTCGTTCTGCGAGAAGCTTGACGCGCTGAACCAACCCGCCATCACGCCTTCCCATATTTCCGCACAAACTTGAAGAATCGGATGGTGTCGGGAAACCGTATCCACGCCAATTCCCCCGCCAGCGTTCTCGCTTTCTTCTTCGACAAATCGCTCAAACCATCGTAGGGTGCGGCCCGAACAAATTATTGAAAGGTCAACCAACGTGAGCCAAAAGATCATTTCATTCCACTACACGCTAACGGATCCCGACGGCAAGACTCTCGACTCTTCCGCCGACGGCGAGCCGTTGACGTTTCTCGAAGGCGTCGGGCAGATCATTCCTGGTCTCGAAACGGCGTTGAGCGGCATGAAGGTCGGCGACAAAAAGCACGTCAAAGTTAAAGCCAAGGATGCCTACGGCGAAAAGGACCCGGAGAATATCGTCGAAGTGCCGTTGGATCAAATGCCCACCCGCGGCATCAAAGCGGGCGACCGCTTCCGTGCCGGACAGGATTCACACTCACCCGTGGTCACCGCGCTGAAAGTAACGGAGACCCATGTGACTCTCGACGGCAATCACCCGCTGGCGGGCATGGACCTGGCCTTTGATGTCGAAATCACGGAAGTCCGCGAGGCGACAAAGGAAGAGTTGTCCCACGGCCACGCCCACGGTGCGGGCGGACACCACCACTAACCTATACCTGGCCTACCCGGCTTGCTGGAATATCGGCCGCACCCCTTTCTGTCACTGCGCAACGAAATGGTTGCATTACAAGCCCCGTTTCGTTATATCCTTGTGCAAGGAGGCTTCCTGATGAAGAAACGTTTAGTAGTTCTGTTCGCGATAGTTCTGTGCCTATTGTCCGTGGTACCTGCCCGATCCACTTGGGCTGCTGACGAGGGTTCCCGATATGCGGACGCCTTTGTTCTCATTGAGCAGGGTCAAACCGCCGAGGAGAAATCAGATCTCGCGACCGCATACCACAAATACCAGGCCGCAGTGGACATCTTACATGGCATTCGGACCGAGGCGCCCGACTGGAATGCTCAAATGGTCGAGTACCGTCTGAAGGACTGCCAATCTCGTTTCGACGCGGTGAAGGCGAAAATGCCGGAGCCACCTCCCGCACCCGCCCCACAGGCGCCTGCTCCATCGGTGGTCACACCGGCGGTTGAAGTGCCAACGGCGCCACCAGCACCCGTGGCCACGCCTTCCACCCCGCCACCGGCTCCAGAAGTAAAAGCAGCCACCGCCAAACAATCGGCAAAGCTCAAGGCACAAATTGACAAGCTCGAAGCGGAGAACCACCAGCTTCAATCCGATCTCACCGATGCAAAGCGCGCCGCCAAGTCCAGTTCCAAGCTCGATGCGCTCGCCAAGGAAAACAAGGATCTCAAGACCCAACTGGCCGCCGCTGAGAAAAAAGCGGCTGCGGTCAAGCCTGCCCCTCCCGCTCCGGCACCTGCACCCGTCGATTTTGGTGAAGCGAAGAAACTGCGCGCCGAACTCGCCGATGCGCGCGCCGAAATCGACCGTTTGAAAAAGGCAGCGGCCACGCCGGCGTCAGGGTCTTCGACAGTTATTGCCAGCCCACCCGTAGCCGCCCCCCCGGCTGATTCCGCGGAAATGAAGAAGCTCCGCGCCGAATTGAGCAAAGCGCACGCGGATGCTGATGCCGCGAAGAAATCGGCCGCCCAGGTCCCCGATCTCGAGAAACAAAATAAAGACTTGAGCGCGAAGCTCGCCGCTGCCGATAAGAAGGCAACCGCTGCCGCCGGGAAACCGGTGCCGGTGGACAATTCGGCGGAATTAAAGAAGCTGCAGGGACAACTCGATGCCGCTCGCGCTGAAGCGGACAAGGGCAAGAAAGCCAGCGCTCAGGCTGCCGACCTCGAAAAGCAAAACAAGGATCTCAGCGCGCAGCTTGCGACCGCCCAGAAGAAGGCGGCAACACCCACAGCTGATCCCGCTGAAGTGAAAAAACTGCGAGCGGATGCCGACAATGCTCGTGCTGACGCGGACAAGGCGCGCAAGTCCAGCACTGACCTGGAGAAGAAGAACGCTGCCCAACTATCGGATCTGCAGAAACAGAACAAAGATCTAAGCGCGAAACTGGCAGCGGCTGAGAAGAAGACGAATATCGCGTCCGCAGATTCCGCACAGGCCAAGAGTCTGCGCGACGAACTGGACAGGTCGCGCGCTGAAGTGGCCGACTTGAAGAAGCAGGTCGCAGCAAAGCCGGGAGTTACGCCTGTGCCCGTGGCTGATAGCAGCGAAGTGAAGACCCTGCGGGCCCAACTCGCAGACACGCACAAGCAACTCGACCAGGCAAACAAATCCGCCAGCCAGGTTTCTGACTTGCAGAAGCAGAACAAGGACCTGAGTGCAAAGCTTGCTGCCGCCGATAAGAACGCGGCTGCGGCCGCCGCGAAACCGGTGCCTGTCGACAACTCGGCGGAGTTGAAGAAGCTGCAGGGACAACTCGACGTCGCTCGTGCCGAAGCGGACAAGGGCAAGAAGGCCAGCGTGCAGGTTGCCGACCTCGAGAGGCAAAATAAGGATCTCAACGCGAAGCTCGCTTCAGAGAAGAAAGCGGAAGCCGAAGCCCCGGCCGTCGCCCCGGATGTTCGTGTTATGAAACAGTTGCGCAATGAGAATTCGTATTTGCGCAACCTGCTCGACACGTACGCGGAGCAGAATTCTGAATTGAAAGGCCAGTTACGCCGCCACGATCAGAACCAAAGCAAGAACAGCCAATAGCCGCTCATTACAGTCCGTCAGGAAGCCTGTCCTCGTTTCGTCGGGGTCAGGCTTCCTTCTTTTTCTGACCAATGCTACAAATACGAATCGAAACTCCATCGGCAGCATCGTAAGCCCACGGCTGATTCTCTTGAAACAGCCTTGGGAGGAATTAGGATATGGCGAAAAAAAGAATTGCCCTGGTAACGGGCGCTAACAAGGGGATCGGCTACGAGATTGCCCGGCAGCTTGGTGAAAAGGGCTACCACGTCCTCGTGGGAGCGCGCAAAGCTGAGGCGGGCAAACAGGCGGTCGCCTCCCTCCAAAAAGGCCGGGCATCGGCGGAGTTCGTCGAGATTGATGTGAGTGACCGAGCGAGTATTCAACAGGCAGCAAAGGCGGTAGCCGCGCAGTTCGACCACCTCGATGCTCTCATCAACAATGCGGCCATCATGGAGGACAAAGGCAATATCACAGAAGTACCGGATGAACTATTGCTCCGTACGTTAAAGACAAATACCCTTGGTCCTTTGCACATGACGCAGGCATTTCTTCCGTTGCTCACGAAAAGCTCCGGTGCGACCGTGGTCAATGTGTCCAGCGGGCTTGGGCAGTTAACCGATATGGCTGACATGCATCCCGCGTACAGCATTTCCAAAACATCACTCAACGCGGTCACCCGCCAGTTTGCGGCCGCTCTCCGAGACAAAGGCGTTACCGTAAACTCTGTTTGTCCGGGCTGGGTCAAGACCGATATGGGCGGCGCGAATGCCCCGCGCACGGTCCAACAAGGCGCCGACACAGTAACGTGGCTCGCCACGGAGGCGCCGCGTGACCTGACGGGCCAGTTCCTGCGGGACAGAAACGTAATTCCCTGGTAGTTATCCAATCGGCAGCGAAAGAACATGAACCTGAAACTCAACGGAAAAACAGCGCTTGTGTCTGGCTCAACAGCCGGTATCGGTTATGCCATCGCTCTGGGACTCGCTCGGGAAGGAGCGCGGGTATTTGTCAATGGGCGGACTCAGGCGCGTGTCGATGCGGCGCTCGCGACAATTCGACGCGAGATTCCGGACGCGATTATTGAAGGAATCGCCGAAGATTTGGGAACGGCTGCTGGTTGCGAGCGTCTGGCAAGCCGCCTCCCATCGGTGGACATTCTCGTGAATAATCTGGGCATCTTCGAGCCCAAGGCTTTTGCCGAGATTCCGGACGCGGATTGGTTGCGCATGTTTGAAGTGAATGTCATGTCCGGTGTGAGGCTGAGCCGCGCATATCTGTCCGGTATGAAACAGCGTGATTGGGGCCGCATCGTCTTCATTTCGAGCGAGAGCGCCGTCCTGACTCCCGCGGAGATGGTTCATTACGGCATGACCAAGACGGCACAGATTGCCGTCGCGCGCGGCATCGCGGAAGGGTGCGCGGGAACCAGAGTGACAGTCAATAGCGTGCTGGCCGGCCCAACGGCCTCGGAGGGTGTAACCACCTTTGTGGCCGAACTCGCGAAACAGCAACGCATGACACCGGCGGATTTCGAGAAGGAGTTTTTCAAGAATGTCCGCCCGTCATCCCTGCTCAAGCGGTTCCTTGATCCCGCTGAAGTAGCCAATGTCGTCGTCTTTGTCTGTTCTCCCGAGGCTATCGCCATCAATGGCGCGGCGGTGCGGGCCGAGGGCGGTGTCGTGAAAGCGATCTTATAAAACAGCATCACCTTTATTACGGAGAGACGATACTATGAAACGAAAAGCATCAGCGGTGTGGCAAGGCGCGTTGAAGGATGGCAAGGGCACGATCTCGACCGACAGTGGAGTATTGAAGGATGCGCAGTACTCCTTCAGCACCCGGTTCGAGAACGGCATCGGGACCAATCCCGAGGAACTTATCGCCGCGGCGCATGCGGGTTGTTTCTCGATGGCGCTATCCGGGCAACTGGGTGGCGCGAACCTGAAAGCGGAAC
>Ga0247667_1000141_pt1 | contig 33839 bp, 28 predicted proteins | sample CNK08_metaG_FD_183027 | JGI IMG/M metagenome (GOLD analysis project Ga0247667, IMG submission 183027) | Soil microbial communities from Purdue University Martell Research Forest, Indiana, United States - CNK08 | ecosystem: Environmental > Terrestrial > Soil > Temperate forest > Bulk soil... | reverse complement strand
CACCGGGTACTTCAACTGGAACACCGCCGGCGGCGACGCCGGCGCCGCCAGGTCAGTCCCGATCGACCCCAGGCCATTCCCGTTGTAGATCGACGACCAGCCACTCCCGTCGCCCAACGGCACATCGCTCGAGGTCACCGGGATCGCCGTGCCGAACCCGTAGTCCGACCACACACTCAACCCACTCGGCTCGTTCGGCCACCCGGCGGGCGGCGGGGGGAGCGCCGTCACCGTCAGGCTCGCCGTCCCGCTCATGCCTTCGCTCGTCGCCGTGATCGTGCTCGTCCCCGCTAGCAGCGCCGACACCAGCCCGTTCCCTGTGATCGTCGCCACGCTCACGGCGCTCGACGTCCACGTCACCGTCCGGCCCGTCAACACATTCCCGCTCGCATCCTTCAGCGTCGCCGTGAACTGCTGCGTCCCGCCCACCCCGACGCTCGCGGTCCCTGGACTCAACGTCACCGTCGCCACCGGCGCCGGCGCACCGGCCGCCGTCGTGCCACTCGTCGTGTTCGACAACGCCCCAAACACCGCGTTCACGCCGAGCGTGCCGCGGAAGGCGACCAGCTGGATGCCATACGTGGTCGATGCGGCGAGACCGAGCACCGTGCAGGTGCGCTTCGCCCCGATCGCGGTCCCGGCCACGGGCGTCGCACAGGTCCCGCGACTCACTTCCGTAGCCGAACCCCACGAGATCGTCCCGACGGCATACCGGACGTCGTAGCTCGCCGGGCTGCCCGTGCCGTCGGTCACTTCTGTAAAGGAGAGCGTGACCGAAGAGTCGGTGACGGCCGAGATGCCAAGATCCGTCACCGTACCAGGCGAAGGGGGCGGAGGACTGGTGACTGTCATGGCCGCGCTCCCGCTCTGCCCCTCACTCGTCGCCGTGATGGTGGCCGAGCCTGCTGTCACGCCAATCACCAGTCCACTGCCGCTGACTGTTGCCACGGATCCATTGCTACTCGTCCAGACGATCGAGCGCCCCGTCAGTACGTTCCCGGACGCGTCCCTGGTGGTCGCTGCGAGCTGTACGGTTTGGCCCGCGAGCACACTCGCGGACGCCGGGCTCACGGTCACTGTGGCCACGGGTACGTTGGAGACGGAGAGGACCGCGGTTCCGGTCCGACCTTCGCTGGTCGCGGTGATCGTTACAGAGCCTACTGCGACGGCGCCGGCGAGCCCGCTTCCGTTCACCGAGGCCACGGACGGGTTGCTGCTCGTCCAGGTCACCGTTCGGCCGCTGAGCACGTTGCCGGCCGAATCTGTCGTCGTTGCGCCGAGCTGGATGGTCTGTCCAACAAACAGGCTTGCGGCTGATGGATTCACGGTCACGGCGGCCACAGGCGCGGCCGTCACAGTCACGACGGACGTGTCAGTGGTCGTGCCTGGATGCCCATGGGCGACGACTTTGACCGTGCCGGTGTCCGTGCCTGCCTTGTACCGGCCGTAATGTTTCCCGCCGCTCGTACTCGTATCAATCACGCTGCCGGTCGTCATGCTCCAGGTCACCGCGACAGTTGCCGTGTCGCCGATGGCCGTGAGGCCGACGGCCGTCAAGTCGACCGTCTGATTGGGATACAGCGTGACCGTTCGAGGGGAGAGGACCAGCTGTGATGCGGAAGCACCACCCGGATCTGTAGCGACCGCAATAGGCTTTTCGCACCCGGCGAGTACCGCCAGGGTGACGAAGACTGCGCGCGATCGCATCCGCGCCAGACGCTGCGACAGCTTGAAGGTGAATGGCATACTGTTGCGCTCCCGCTACACTGATGGTCAAAAAAAAGGGCGCCAGCGTTACTTTTTCGCTGGCGGCCCGGCGGACTTGGCGACTGGGTCGCGTTAGTCCCGTGGCTCTGCGTCACCGTCTTTCGACGGGTTTGCTCTGAGCAGCGGGGCCACAGTAGCAACGCGGAGGTGGCACGTGCAAGTGGTGCACGCTAAGTGACGCAGTGCGTGGTCGCGTGTGCCCTCGGCGCACGCGTGAGGGCTCTATTCTAGTGCAGCGCTTGCGTTTACAAACTCACAAGGCCCGTGAGCGCGTGATCCCGGTCACGCGCCTATCGACCGCTCAAATGGACGTGATCGTACCAGAACATATCGAGTTCGGTCTTGGTGGACCCTATCCCTCCCCAGGTCGGGCTGATCTTGAATTCGCTCAGAGCGCCGCTCGGGAACGGTTGATCGAAATAGTCGCCTATCAACTGGCCGTCGAGCCACCACCGAACAATGCCATTTGCTGGATTCGTCGTGGTGCTCCACGACATCAGCCACTCGATCCGATGCCATGTTCCCAACTGGACCAAGGTGTGATTCACGTTAGGCACCAACCAATTGATGGGGAGGCCGGGGAACTGAGGCAACACGCGCAGCTCGAAAGGGCCACCAGGCGGTCCGTACATCGCCAAGTAGATGTCGCCGCCGTTCGACGCGAAAGCAAAGGCGATCTTGTTGACGTTGCTCGGGTGCCCCTGCCACGGGTTACTCGGCTTCCACCAAATCCCCGAATAGAACTGCCGGACCCCACCGAGCTCGTGGGTCATCGTGACCGGGGCGTCTCCGCCGCCGAATCCGACTGGGTAGGTAACCTGTAGGACATTCGGAGGCGAGAGCGGCGCGTTCAGGTCAACGCCGACAGTGCCTGCGCCAAACTCCATGATCCAACCCAAGGACGTCAGGGCGTCCCACGGTTGGTCTGAGATCACTTGGAAACCAGCCGGCTCGTGCGGCCACGGCCCGCTTCCCGGCGGCACGACCGTAACGACAGCCGTTCCGAAGAGACCAAGCGCGGCAGCCGTAATTGTCGCAGTTCCCGGCGCCACGGCGGTCACGACACCGTTTGCATCGACAACCGCAGTGCCTGGGTTGCTGGTCGTCCAGACGATCGGCGTGCCGGGAATCGAATCGCCGGCGGAATCGAAGGGCATGGCCTGCAATCGCCACGAACCCTGAATCGGGAGCGTCGCCGTATCGGGCAGCACGCTGACCATCGCGATCTTTCGCCCAAAGACGGTGACACTCGCGCGCCCGGATTGCGCGTTCTGTGTAAGGGCATTGGCGATAACGCTGAACGTTCCAGGCTGGGTCCCTGCTGTGAACACTCCGTCCTGTGTAATGCTGCCCCCCGTGGCACTCCACACCACCGGCGCACCTGGAATCGTGTCGCCACCATTGGTCACGCCCGAGGCGGCGAAGGCCTGTGACTCGCCGGGAGCGACAGTTACTGTGGACGGCACCACTGCGACCGCCACGACGGTACCACCCCGAGCCACCGTCGGGACCGGATGTTCGCAACCAAGGCAGTACGCCGCAGCGAGCGCGGCCACGCCCTCGCAAAGCAGCGAGCGCGTGCTGAGCCCCGCAAAGGAATGTGTACGTGACATGATCGAGATCGGCGCTCCGATTCGTTCGCCTCCGTGAGCTCTGACGCTCGGCGTCAGGGCGCCAACACTGCAGACGATCGCGGCAACGAGTGCGCGGTCTACCATGTGTAACCGATCTTCTCCTTGCAAAGCCAGTGTCGAACGGATGCCACAAAACGCATTGGCCTTCTCTAGCCCCGGTGTGGCGTCGCTTTGACAGGCGTCGACCGAGGTGGAGGGTTGGCGGCGATCGTCGCATCGTCGTCGACGACGTCCCCGAACGTGAACGAGTCACTGGTGAAGCAGTTCGTCGTAACGTGAAAGGGCAGGTGCGGATCGCGGCGGTCAATGAGATCCTGCCGCGGAGCGAAGATTTCCGCGATCGCTGCGAGGATTCCTGCGGGCACGAGGATCCGCAGTAGGCCGTTCATACCGTTTGACACGGCGCAACTGACGTGCCCGGGCGGCCGAATGCCGGACGTCCGAGCACGACCGATGCGACGCGGCAGGTTCGCATCTACCGTTGCGCGACCGCGACGCCCTATAGCCGCGAGAACCCCACCGCCGTCGCCAGCCTCCGCAGCGACCACGGCTTACGGCACTCCCGCACTCCTAGCCCGACCCTTGCTCACCGAGAGCCCAGACCAACGCATATGGCGCCATCATATATCCTCGGCCTCTCAGCCTTCGATCACGATAGCGCGGCCTGCCTCCTGGCCGACGAAGAAATTCGTGGGAGAGCTGTGGGCACGGCTCGATGCTCGCGCCGTTCATCTACACCATCTTCTAGGCTCGCGCGTGCACGACCGCCCCGGTAGCGACCGCGTCCGGAGCGAGCGGAATGTCGCGCCGGCCCAGCTCGCGGATATCCCGGAAGCCGGCCCGATGGAGCGCCGCGCCGAACGCGGGCGGCGTCGCACCCTCGTCGTCCGTCCGCCGGTCGATGTCGAACACGTAGAGGTGCCCGCGGGGCTCGAGCACGCGGTGCAGTTCCGCCAGAATGCTGGCGGGCCCGCGCGGCGCGTGCAGGGCGAGCGTCGCGATCACCCGGTGAAACCCTCCGTTCTCGCAGGGTGTGCGCTCACCGTCCCAGGTCTTGAACTCGAGCTTGCCCGGAACACCCCGCAGCTCGGCCGCTTGCGTCACGAGCGGCAGGGACGTCTCGATCCCACAGGCATACACCCGCAGCGCGCGGCGCCAGGCCTCCTCGACGATCCAGCCGTCTCCGCAACCGACGAACAGCAGCCGGTCCCAGGCCTGGATCGTCACCTTATCGAGGACGAACAGATCCAGGTCGCGTCGAGGCTCACGCTCGGCTTCGACGACGGCAAGTGGTTGCGCCATGCTCGTCCAAGTAGCAACACGCGTGCCCGAGGACCGGTGTCGACGTGATGCGACAGGGGACGAGCAGGTTCACGCTGCGCGCGGCCTACTACGACGGGGTGCGGGCCCTCCGGCTACCTGCACTGGTGCGCCGCTGGCGCGACGCAGGTGTCGTGCTCTGTTACCATAACGTGTTGCCCCCCCGCAACGCGGATCACCTGGGTGAGCCCGCCGTACACCTGGCGGTCGAAGCGTTCACGGAGCAGATACGGTGGCTCGCGCATCGGTACGACATCGTGTCGCTCGGCGAAATGGTCCAGCGCCTCTCGAGCGGCCGATTGCTGCGCGGCCTCGCGGCGCTCACCTTCGACGACGGCTACGACGGCGTGTTCACGCAGGCGTGGCCGGTCTTACACCAGCTCCGCCTTCCCGCAACGGTCTTCGTCGTATCCGATCGGCCGGATCGTCAGGAAGCGTTCTGGTGGGACCGTCCCCCCCCCGACGCCAGCTCCTCGGCTCGCCTTCCCCGCTCCCATCGACCAGCCGGATGGGACAGCATCCGCGCGGCGGCCCGCGACGGACTCGACATCGGGGTCCACACCGCCACGCACGCCTCTGTCACCCAGCTCCATGACGCCGAGCTCGAACGCGAGGTCGTGGCGAGCCGCGATACCGTTCGCGAGAAAACCGGAGCGAGCGCCGAGTTCTTCGCCTATCCGTACGGCCTGTGGAACGCACGCGCGCGTGACGCGGTGCACGCCGTCGGATATCGCGGCGCGGTCACGCTCGACTACGGCCTCGTGACCGGCCGGGCCGATCCGTGGGCGCTGCGGCGTATCAACATTCCCGCCGGGATCTCCCTGCCGGCGTTCGAAGCGTGGGTAGCGGGGTTGCACCCGCGCCAGGGACGCAGCTGAATGCGCGTCGCGCACCTGATCGAATCGGACGGGCCCGGCGGAGCCGAACGGATGCTGGCTCAGCTCGCCGCGGCCCAACAGACGAATGGCAGCTCGGCGTTCGCCATCGTTCCCGCGGACGGTGAAGGATGGCTGGGTCGTGAGCTCGCGGCGGCTGGTGTGGCGGTGGAGACCGCGCGCCTGGACAAGCCGTTTTCCCCCCCGTTCGCCCGACAGCTTGCCGCGACGCTCCGTCGCCAGGGGGCCTCGGTCGTCCATAGTCACGAGTTCACGATGGCGTTCTACGGCGCCTGGGCGGCACGTCTCGCGGGTGTGCCGCACGTCATCACGATGCATGGCGGCCGCTATTACGCCGGGCGCTGGCGCCGGCGCGTCGCACTGCGCGCGGCGATCGGCCTTTCCGGCGGCGTGGTGGCCGTATCCGATCCGTTGGCCAAGAGCCTGGCCCGCGATCTCTGGCTCCGGCGAACCCGGGTCGAAACGATCGCCAATGGCGTGCGGTTCACCGCCGCGCCCCGGTCCACGCTCCGCGCCGAGCTCGGCCTGCCGGACGACGCGCCGCTCATTGTGTCAGTCGGGAATCTCTACACGGTGAAGGGACACACGCACCTGGTGGAGGCGTTGACCAGCCTCACGTCGACCTATCCGCGGCTGCATCTGGCAATCGCGGGCCGTGGCGACTGTGCGCGGGCGCTCGAGCGGCAGGCCGAGGATGCCGGGGTGCGGGCGCGCGTCCACTTGCTCGGCCTGCGGGAAGACGTGGCGAACGTCTTGGCGGCGGCCGATGTGTTCGTGCTCCCGTCGCTGTCGGAGGGTCTACCAATGGCCCTGCTCGAGGCGATGTTCGCTGGGCGCCCGATCGTGGCGAGCGCGGTGGGCGACGTTCCGGTCGCGCTCGCGAATGGCGTCGCGGGCCTGCTCGTCCCCCCAGGCGATCCTGCTGCTCTCGCTGTCGCGATCGCGCGCGTCCTGGCGAGTCCGTTCGAGGCGAAACACCTCGGCTGCAGCGCGCAGATCCGTGCGGCGGCGGAATACGGGGTCCGCCGTATGGCGGAGCGCTATGCCGATCTGTATGAGCGGGTAGGAGCCTAAGCCCCGTTCGGGAGCGACCGCACCAGCGTCGCGCGGTCTTCGTCCTGGAGCAATGAGTGCGTCGGCAGCGTGACGAGCTGCCGCACCAGTTCCTCGGCCCCCGGCCAGCGCCGCGCGCGCACCAGCCGCCGCTGCACGGCGGGCAGATCCGCCAGTGTGGTGGGATAGCCAGGGGCCGCCCCGGCCCGACGCGCCCGCGCGGGATCTGCAAACCCGTTGATTCCCTGCGCGAGCTTGAGTGGCAGCCGCAGATAGCCGGGCGTCGCGCCCGGCGGCGATGGGAACGTCTTGACTCCCCGACAGGATTCGACGCTTTGGAGCATGGCGAGGGCGTTCGCGCGCCGCAGCTCCGCTTCGCGCGTGGCATGCGGTAGCGTGCGCTCCAGAACGGCCGCGGCAGTGCGACTCATCGCGCGCGGCTCCTGCGGCTCCCGATAACGGGTCTCGCCCAAGTGGAGCCATGGAACGGCCGCGGGTAGGCCGTACACTTCCGGGCGACCGAGTATCGATTGTGCGAGCGCGCGTATCGCGACCCGAAGCTCCCCCACACCGCCGGGCTGCCGCGGGGCACCCTCGGGCACACGTGCTTCGTCGCGCACGACGAGCGCCCCACCCTCCCCCGCCGTCCAGCCCTTGCCGCGCCCGAAGCTCAAGACGCTCAGCCTGCCCAGGCTCCCTAGCGATCGGCCGCGCCAGGCCGCGCCGTGCCCTTGCGCCGCGTCTTCCACGGCCAATGCGCCGAACGCCTTCGCGCATTGCTCGATCGCCTCCCAATCCACTGGAATCCCATAGAGCGGCGCGACCACGATGACGCCCGCTCCCTCGGCGAGCGTCGCCGTGACGGATGCCAAGTCCGGAGCGAGCGTCGACGGGTTCACATCGTACAGCGCGATCCTGGCGTTCGCGGCGACCGCTGCCGTCGCGATGTCGTAGCACCCGTAGGCGGGCAGCGCGACCACGCCCGCCCCACCGGGCTTCTCGCCTCTCGCCTCCGCCGCCGCGCAGAGCGCAAGCGTGAGCGCCTGCGTGCCACTCCCGACGAGCAACGCGTCCTCCCCGTGGTAGAGGACACGTACGAGCGACCGCACGCGTGGCCGCGAATCGTGACCGGCCCGGAAGCCGACCTGGATGCCGCGCCAGGCGGTGTCGAGCTCCAGCGGCGAGTGCACCGGCAGCTGGTGCCAGGGCCAGCGGCGAGATCCCGAAGCGCGCGGCCGAAGCGACAGCCCGGAGGCGAAACGGGGCACCGGCAGCGCGCTCAGGGCAGCTGCCTCGCGAGCAGAGGCCCGATCCGGTTGGTCACCGCGAGCGGGAGGCGACGCCAGACGGCCGCCGCGAGCTTGTAGGCCGGTCGGTCGGGCGACGGGGTGGCCACCACGTTGCGGGTCGACCACTGCAGCCACGGCAGGGGAACGTCCGCCCCGCCCCACTGCAGCTTGAACCGATGCGTGCCACCGCCGGGCGTGCAGCGGCCGAAATCGAACGTGCGCACGCCCCGTCCGATGGCGTATTCGAGGAACGACCAGTACAACAGCATGTTGGGCGCGAGCCGGCTGTATTCGCGGAGTGACGAGGCCCAGGTCATCTCGAGCTCCTCCTTCCACAGAAACCCGAAGCCGGCCGCCACCGGCCGCGCGCCGTCGTAGACGGCGCCGCACACGACCGCGGCGGGGAACATCCCGGCGATGCGCTCGAAAAAGCGCCGCGGCAGGACCGGTGTGCCGAGGCTGCGCATGTTCCTCGCGAACACCTCGTAGAAGGCCTCAACCTGATGCACCCCGAATCGCACCACGAATCCTTGTTTCTGTGGGCGGCGGATCTGACTGCGCAGCTTAGAGTCGAGCTGCCGCCAGAGGGCATCGCTCGACTCGGGCAGGCTCAGGCGAACCGTGATCTTCCGTGACGACACGCGCAGCGTCGTCGAGACTTCCTCGCGGTTCCGCAGCTCCAGGAGACCCACGCCGAGCGTCCGCGCCCGGCCCACCGCATAGTCAACGAGCGCGGCGACCCCGTCCGGCGAACCGATGGGACCGCCGCCGTTCAGAAACGGCATGGAGACCAGGTAGTCGCCGAACAGCCGACTCCGGACCCGGACGAGGGGCAGCAAGGCGTGACCACGGCCCGCGTCGTCGTACGCCCACGCATACAGGCACTCGTGGCCGAGGACGCCATCCATGATGCCGCGCCAACCGGCGAGATGACAGAACGTGCCCCCCGTGCCCGGTGCGGACGCGACGAAGGCGTCCCACGCCGATTCGCGGCCGTCGAGCAGCGCGATGGAGATCACAGGCGGCGCACGGTGTCGACGATCGCCGTGAAGCGAAACTCGGAGAGCAGCCGCTCGAGCCGCCCGAAGGTCCCACGCAGGCCCCCGTAGTGCCGGACCCGCGTGAGCAACGGAACGTCGAGCCGGGGTTGATCGGCGTCGACCTCCCACGGATGGATGTAGAACGTCCCGGGGACGCCGCGGCGCTCGCAGTCGCGGAAGGCGGTGCGCACGACGCCGTAGGGGAGCAGGCGGAAGTACGCCCCGCCGCCGGCGGGGACCTGCGCGCCCCAGCGCCGCAGCGTGGCGGGCGGAACCTCGGCCAGCCGCCCCGTCGGGCGGTCGAGCCAGTGGGGGTCCCGGTGACCGTTCGCGTAGCCGTAGCCGTTGCGGCGTACCGGAAACAGGCTCGAGTCGTAGCGGTAGCCCTCTTCGAGGAGCACGTCGAGCGCCCACTCGTGCCCGGGCACGATCGAGAAGCTCGGCGCGCGGAAGCCGACCACCGGCGTCCCGGCCAGCTCTTCGAGCACGATCTTGGTGCGGCGAATGGAATCTCGGAACGCGACTGGTGTCTGTTCCGTCACCCGGGCGTGATCCCACCCGTGCGACGCGATCTCGTGCCCGGCCGCGGCGATGCGATGCACCAACGCCGGCTGGCGGTCCGCCAGCCAGCCGAGCATGAAGAACGTCGCCCGCGATTGAAAACGCGCGAGCAGCTCGAGCAGCCGGGTCACGCTGCCGCTCACCCGTGACTCGAAGCCGGTCCACGCGTCGTATCGCACGAACGGCTCGAAGGCGGACACGTGAAAGTATTCTTCCACGTCGACACTGAAGTGATGGACCGTCACACGCAGACGCTCGCTAGGCCGCGCGATGGGCCGGTGCCAGGGCCATCGCGCGCACCAGGCTGGCGACGCAGCGGTCGATGCGCCCGAACGACGCCACGCACACGGTGGCGCGCCGTCCCCACGGGTCCTCGATCGATCGGGATGTGATCGGCTCGGGGTCGAGATCCCCCAGCAGGAAGACGTCGCGGGGGGAGCGGCCGAATCGCTCGCATACGGCGCGGCGCTGCTCCGCTTCCATGACGATGATCAAGTCGGCGGCGCGCACGAGCGCAGGCGTCACGAGCTGCGAGCGGTGCCCGCTCAGATCGATCCCACGCCTGGCCGCGGCCTCGACCGCCTCCTTCGGCGACTCGCGACCGGGGCCCTGAAATCCCGCTGAATCGACGGCGATGCGTTCGCTCTCGCCGCCGAGCGCGCGGCGCAGGACCGCGGCCGCGAACGGACTCCGGAAGATGTTGCCGTTGCACAGGACCAGGACGGACGCGGGACGGGGGCGCGCTGCGAGCGCCGCGAGTGCGGCGCGCCGTCGCGCCGGATGGAGCAGCCGCTGCGGGAACCGGCGGACGCCGCGCACCAGCCGGGCCGCCACCCGGAGGCCCCACGGTCGCCGCGTCTCGCCCGGCGCCCGCCGGATCACGCTGCCTGGTATCGTCACACGTCCTCGTCTGGATGAGCGGCCATCTAGGGTTGCAAGGTTCGAGCCCTTGGTGTTCACCACTGAGTTGTCGCGGACGCGCAACGCCCGGCGATTGGTATGCTCGTTGCAACATCGCGACAACGATGCCCGAGTCACCGATTTCCAACACCGCCTTCCTGTTGTGGAGCGCCGCAGCGCGCTACGGGGAGCGGCCGGCGATCGTGGAACGAGGAGCGACAGTGACGTACGCCGAACTCCGCAACCACGCCGCCGCGATCGCCACCGCGTTGCGGAGCGCCGGCGTGGCCCCGAGGGACCGGGTCGCGGTCTGGCTCGAGCGCGGCTGGGAAGCCGCGGCGGCCTACTTCGGCGCGCTCGCGGCCGGTGCGGTGGTCGTCGTAATCAACGAGACCCTGCGACCGCGCCAGGTCGAGCACATCCTGTCGCATTCCGGGGCGGGACATCTCGTCACTACGCCCGATCTGCTGGCCCGGCAGCCGCGCGCGCTCTCAACACGCGCACGCGTGCTCGATGTGAGCGCCATGGCGGCCACGGGCTCCTTCGACCAGATGGCCGGCTGCGGCAGCCACCCGGCCCAGCTCGTGTACACGTCCGGCTCGACCGGCCTACCCAAAGGCGTAGTCGTGAGCCACGCCAACCTCCGCGCCGTGTCGGACGCGGTGGTCTCGTACCTGAGCCTGGTGAGTGACGACCGCATCGCGAGCCTGCTGCCGTTCAGTTTCGTATACGGGATCGGCCAGCTCTTGTGCGCCGTGGGCTCGGGCGCGGCGCTCGTCGTCGAGCGCTCCGCGCTGCCGCAGCAGATGGTCGAGACGGTTCGGCAGGAAAACGTCACCGTGCTCGCCGCCGTACCGCCCCTCTGGACCCGCCTGCTGCGCATGCCATCGTTCGCCGATGGCCCACTGCCCAGCCTGCGCGTGACCACGAACGCGGGGGGACACCTACCGCGCGGCGTCGTGCAGGCCGTTCGGCGGGCTCAGCCTGGCTCGCGCCTGTTCCTCATGTACGGCCTGACCGAGGCGATCCGGTGCACCTACCTCCCGCCGGAGGAGCTCGACCGGCGCCCTAACTCGATCGGGCGCGCCATCCCGGGCGGCGAGATCCGCGTGCTGCGCGACGACGGTTCGGAGGCCGCGCCGGGCGAGGTGGGGGAGCTCGTGTACCGCGGCCCGACCGTCACGCTCGGCTACTGGAACGATCCCGAACTCACGGCACGCGTGTTCCGGAGCGATGCACAGGGCCGTCGCGCGGTGTTCTCCGGCGATCTCGTCCGGCGCGACGAGGAGGGGTTCCTATACTTCGTCGGCCGGCGGGACCGGGTCATCAAGACGATGGGGTACCGCGTAGGGCCGGACGAGATCGCGAGCGTGCTGTACGAGTCCGGGCAGGTCGTCGACGCCGTGGTGCTGGGGGAGCCCGATCCCGAGCGCGGCGAACGAATCGTCGCGCACGTCGTCCTCACCGCGGACGGGTCGCTCGACCGCCTCCGCGCCTATTGCGGGACGGAGCTACCGCGTCACCTGCAACCCGCACGGTTGGTGATCCGCGACGTGTTGCCGCTGCTCCCCACCGGGAAGCACGACATGCAGGCGCTGCGCGTGTGAGGGAACCGCTCGGCGCCTCATGTCGCTCACCCGACGTTCAGGCTGAGGTGGATCATCAACCACTCGCCATCCAGTCGGGACATGAAGGCGCGGCCTCCCATGATGTCCTGCAGCAGATCGGCATTGCGCGAATGGATCATGACGGGCGGCCCACCGCGTGAGAACACGCACCCCTTCTCCGCCAGCGTTTCCAGGAACGCCGGTTGCACGCGGCCCGTGACGGCCACAGAACCGTCCCGCCACGCGGCGTGGAACACGTGATCCAGGAGCGCGCCGTACCGCTCCTTGGTTGCGCCCAATTGTACGACTTCGCTGACCCCACGACGGCTGGTGAATCGGAGGTACCACCCGAGCACCTCGCCCGCTGCGGAGCGTACCAGCACGCGCTCGAACTCTTGGCCCCGGGGACCCTGGCCCAGGGCATCCATCAGCCATCGTAGCGTGGGCTCGTGATAGCAAGGACTGGGCGTGCAGATGGGGGCGAGCTCGGCGACGCAGCGCATGAGCTCCGCGGGCGATAGCGGCTCTTCGCGCGTGTCGGGTCGCTTTACCACATAGGGGCTCTTCGCGACCCGCGTCGCCACCGCGTCGAGACCCACGGCCAGCGGGCGGGCGAGGAGCCGGGTGGCGAACAGCAAGGGGCCGTTCCGGATCTGGCCGATTGCGTAGCGCACCGGTCGCAGCGGCCGGACCCAATAGAGACTGTCCAAGGGTGCAACGACGCCGCCGAGCCTTTGCATCAGCCGGCGCCCGGGCAGATTCGGCGAGTCCGCCAGGGTGACGGCCTGCGGCCCCGAGAGGAGACGCCGCAGCAGCAACACGCCGGGCACGCCGCGCGATGCCGGGTCCACCATGAAACCGGTCGGCACCGCCACTCGGATCGCAGCCCCTCGCCACTGGAACGTCCGCCCAGACACGCCGATGAAGCCGACGAGCCGGCCCCGCTCGTTCGTACAGACGAGCGGGGGCACGGCGGGATCCAGGAGCGGGTTGTCGAAGAAGACGCGCGAGACGGCCGCCTCCCGCGCCTCGGCGGAGTCCTGCGGACGCCAGGAGAACACCCGCATCCGCAACTCCGCGATCTCCGGGATGTCGTCCGGGCACGCCGGCCGAATCCCCGCCCTGCTGCGCACGACCGCCCCGATCATGCAACTGATTGTGGCAAGTGATGTACCGCGGCATCGCCCCTTGCGCCACGGAAACACCTGTGGCTCGGCTGCGGCACCGTCCCCGTGAGGAAAACCGTGCGGCGTGGCTGGCGTGGGATGTGCAAGGCCGTGCCGCCATGCGATGTCTCATTACGGGAGGCGCGGGATTCATCGGGTCGCACCTCGTCGAGCATCTGGTCGGCGCGGGACACGACGTCGTGGTCCTGGACGATCTCTCCACCGGCCGCCGCGAGAACTTCGCGGCCGTGCGCCGGCGGATCAGCTTCATGCGGGGCAGCGTCGCCGACCTGAGCACCTGTCGCCGCGCGATGGAGGGGGTCGACTACGTCCTCCATCATGCCGCGGTCACCTCGGTGCAGCGCTCCGTGGACGATCCCGGCGCCGCGCACCACGTGAACGCGACCGGTACCTTGAACGTCCTCATCGCCGCGCGCGACGCGCGCGTCCGGCGGGTCGTGTACGCCGGCTCCACCTCGGCCTACGGAAACTCCACCAAGCTGCCCAACAGCGAAGAGCACGTGGCGCACCCGCTCGGCCCCTATGCGGGTGCGAAGCTCGCGGGCGAGGGGTACTGCCTTGCGTTCTATGCGACGTACGGACTCGAGACCGTGGTGCTCCGCTACTTCAACGTCTTCGGCCCACGCCAGGACCCGAAGTCCCAGTACGCGGCCGTCGTGCCGCGGTTCATCGCCGCGGCGCTCGCCGGCGAGCCGCCCACGATCTACGGGGACGGCAGCCAGACCCGCGATTTTGTCTATGTCGCGAACATCGTGCAGGCGAACATGCTCGCCGCGCGCGCCCCGGCCGCCCGCGTGGCGGGTCAGGTGTTCAACATCGGCAGCGGCAAGAGCGTGAGCGTCAACGAGCTGTGGGAGCGCATCCGGTCGCTCACGGGTGTTCCCGTGTTGCCGAAGCACGAGGCCCCGCGCGCGGGCGAGGTGAAGACGTCGCTCGCTTCGACCGTCAAGGCGCGCGACCTGGTCGGGTTTCAGGCGGCGGTCGATTTCGACGAAGGGTTGCGCCGCACCATCGCCTATTACCAGGAGGCCCGCCGGCAGCGCCGCCACCGTCGGCCGCGCGCGGTGGAGCGGGCGGCCTAACCTCCGGTCAGGCGTTGTTGTTCGTCGAGCTGGGGCTGGACGTGTTTCGTGTAGCAGTCAGGGCAGATGCTGTGGCTGAACGCGGTCCGGAAGCGCTGCTCGATGTAGGTCTCGAGCGTCTCCCATTCGTCTTGCTCGTTTCGAATCTTCTTGCAGTAAGAGCAGATCGGGAGCAAGCCCTCAAGCTGCTGCAGCTCCTTGCGCAGGCCGAGGATCCGCTCGGCGACCCCGAGGCGGGCCTGCAGCTCGTCGGGGTCCACCGGCTTGGCGATGAAGTCGTCCGCCCCCGCCTGCATGCCGGTGAGGTACTGCTGCTTCCCGCCCCGGGAGGTGACGAGAATGAAGTAGACGTAGGGCTCATTGCGCCGCGCCCGCACCCGGCGGCACAGCTCCACGCCGTCAAGTTCGGGCATGTACCAGTCGGAGATCACGACGCGGAAGCGCGACAGCTTCAGGGCGTCCCAGGCCTCGCGGCCATTGTAGACGACGCGGACCGAGTAACCAGCGGCCTGCGCGATCGCGCTGAGCTGAGAGCCCGCTACGGGATCATCGTCTACGATCAGGACTGGAACTTGAGTGACCATGGCGTGCAAGATAGCACTCCTCACTCACTTCAGGTCAACGTTGCTCCATTGACGCGCGCAGTCCGGGCAGATGCCGTGGCTGAACTCCACGTGGCTGTGACCACGTACGTACGACTCGAACTGCTGCCACGCCCCGTCGTCCGTGAGCACACGTTTGCAATGGGAACAGATCCGGATCAGGCCACGGAGCGTTCTAACTTCGGCGAGGGCGGATTGGAGCTCGCGGAGCAAGGTTCGCTGGTTTTCCTCGGTCACCTTACGTTCGGTGACGTCCCGCGCGTTCACCACGACGGCGTTGATCAGCGGATCGTCGAGCAGGTTCCGGCCCACTCCCTCAAGATACCGCCACGACCCGTCCTTGTGACGAAAGCGATACTCCAGCCTGCGAACCGTACCCGGCGTCTCGATGCCCTCAGTGAACGTCCTGAGTGTCGCCTCCAGATCGTCGGGGTGTATGAAGTCGAACGCGCGCTGGCCCACGAGCTCCGACCGGGAATAACCCAGAATGCGCTCCACCGACGGACTCAAGTAGCGCATGACTGCATCGGCGTCAATGATGGTGATGATGTCGAGGGCTTGCTCGATGAGCCTCCGATGGTACGCCTCGCTCTTCGCGAGCGCCGCCTCCGCGCGCTTCCGTTCGGTCACGTCCAGCGTGGTGCCCGCGAGCCCGGTGGCAACACCGTTCTCGTCCACGAGGGTCACGTTGCGACCGAGCATATGTCGCACTTCGCCGTCCGGCCGCACCAGGCGCCACTCGTAGTCGACAGTCACACAGTCGGCGAGACCCCGCGCAATGATGCGGGCCACCCGATCGCGGTCGTCCGGGTGCACTCGCTCCTGAAACGCGTCGTAGCTCGCCGTCGTCCCCGCAGGGACGCCGTACATGCGGTACAACTCGTCAGACCACATCACCCGGTTGGTCGAGATATGCCACTCCCAGCTTCCGACGTGCGCGATCGCCTGCGCCGCGGCGAGCCGCCGCTCACTGTCGCGCAGGCGCTCGGCCGCACGCTTTTGGTCGCTGATGTTCTGGACGTGGCTAAAGAAGTACCGGGGCTCCCCGCTGGGGCCGCGATGCACGCCGATCGAGACGTGGGTCCACACCCAGCGGCCATCCCGGGCGCGGTACCGCTTCTCCATCGCCCAGCTGTCGGCTTCGCCGGCGAGCAGAGCCCGCAGGCACTCCTGGCTCTGCGCCACGTCGTCCGGATGGGTGATGTCCATCCAGGACACTCGCTGGAGCTCCGCGACCGAGTAGCCGAGGATAGCGCAAAAGGCCGGGTTCACGCGCAGCAACCGGCCGTCCGGTGCGGTGATACTCTTGCCGACCGGGGAATCCTCGAATGAGAATCTGAACCACTCCTCGCTCTCTCTGAGCGCGGTCTCGGCTTCTCGACGCTCGCGCTCGACCAACTCAACGCGGCGGTAGAATGACAGGGTGGCGACCGCGTACAGCACCACCATGCCCACCATCGCCACATGCAGATCATCGAAGCCATGGGCCATGATCCCCGGCAGGACCGGCGCCAGCACGGCAATGAAGAACAGGTAAACGCTCGCCGCGTCTGCTCCGAAGACGAGTACCCCCGCGCCCGCGATCATGCAGTACGTCAGGACGCAGAGAACGAAGTGATCGAAGGGGAGTTGCGCCCACAGGGGCCAGGCGGCGGCGCCCCAGGACAAGCCCAGCAGGAGGACGGACGCGCGTAGGAGGCGAAGCGATTGCGTCTCGGCGATGCCCCTTCGGGGAAGCACTCGTCTGAGAATCAGGCGGCCGACCTGGATGGTCATGACAACCGCCGCCCACACGATGAGGTAGGGCGTCGGCACGTGAGGGACGGCGAGCCACATGATCAAGCCGACGGCCGCAGGATGGCCGAGCTCGGCCAGCTGGTGCACCCTCAGGAGATCGCGAAGGGCGCCGTCGCGGTTCATCCCCCGCCTCTGCTCGACAGCGGCGACTTCGCGTCGCTATTCAGGCTCGACCGTAAGGTGCCGCCACGAAGTACGAGGCGGGCTTTGGGATGCGTCAATTCAGACTCCTCGATACGCCGCGCCTAGCCTACCAATCCGGGCGTGAAGGCTTCACGAAGACTTCCTGAAGACCTGCTCAATCAGCCGTGCGGGGTCACGTGGTGTCCAGTACATCCCGCACCTTGCGCGCCAGCGTCTGAGGCGTGAACGGCTTCTGGAGAAAGTTGAGCCCAGCTTCGAGCATTCCGTGATGCACGATCGCGTCGTCGGTGTAGCCCGAAACGTAGAGCACTTTCGTGTCCGGCCGTGTGACGGCGAGTCGACGCGCGAGCTCGCGCCCGCTCGGGCCCGGCATCACGACATCCGACAGGAGCAATTGAATCGGGCCGTCGTACTTGCGGGCCAGTTCCAGCGCCTGATCCGCGTTGGCCGCTTCGAGCACCGTGTATCCGAGCTTGGCGAGCAGTTCCTTCGCCAGCGGCCGCAGCATGTCGTCGTCTTCCGCGAGCAGAACCGTCTCGGTCCCCGTGAGCCGCTTGGCCTCGCGCGGCGGCGCCGGAGCGCGAGCCGGGGCGTCGACTCGCGGTAGGTAGACCTTGAAGGTCGTGCCGCGGCTGCGCTCGCTGTACACCCAGACATATCCGCTCGACTGCTTCACGATCCCGTACACCGTGGAGAGGCCCAGGCCGGTCCCTTTGCCCTTCTCCTTGGTGGTGAAGAACGGCTCGAAGATGCGGGCCTGGAGCTCTTGATCCATGCCGATGCCGGTGTCGCTGACGGCCAGCATGATGTACGATCCCGGAGTGACCGGCTGGTGCAGCTCCGCATACTGCTCGGTCAGCTCGGCGTTCGCGGTCTCGATCGTGAGCGTCCCACCCGTGGGCATGGCGTCGCGCGCATTCACCACGAGGTTCATGAGCACCTGTTGCACCTGCCCGGGGTCCGCGCGCACGTTGCCCAGATCGCGCGCTGGCGCGAGACGCAGATCGATGTCCTCGCCGATCACCCGTCGCAGCATTTTTTCGAAGTCCTCGACTAGGTCGTTCAAGTTCAGCACGACCGGCTCGAGCACCTGCTGGCGGCTGAACGCCAGCAGCTGCCGGGTGAGCCCGGACGCCCGCTCGGCCGCCTTGCGAATTTCCCCGAGATCTTGCTGGGTTGGGCTCTCCTCGGCAAATCCTTCGCGCAGCAGGTCGACATACCCGAAGATCGCGCTCAGGACGTTGTTGAAATCGTGTGCCACGCCACCCGCTAGGCGCCCGATCGCTTCCATCTTCTGCGCCTGACGAAGCTGCCGCTCGAGCCGGTGTCGCTCGGTGACGTCCTCACCGATGCTGAGCGTGCCGGTAGGGCGGCCCTGGGCATCTCGCGGCACCGTATTGTTCCAGGCGATCATCCGTTCTTCGCCGGCCTTCGTGACGATCGCGTTCTCGTAATGGGCGTGGCTGTCACCCTGCACCAGCTCCCGAAACACGTCGGTCATTTCCATCCGTTGCGCTTTGGGCAGGAACTCGAACCAGCTCTTGCCGAGCACTTCGTCGCGCGTGTACCCCGTGAGATTCAAGAAGAACGGATTCACGTATTCGACCTTGCCCTCGGCGTCGAGCCCGAGGACGATCAGGTTGACGGTCTCGAACAACGTCCGCAGCCGCCGCTCGCTCGCCACCACCGCCGCCTCCGCCTCCTTGCGCCGCGTGATGTCGAGCGCCACGCCAACGATGCGATACACTGCGTTCTGCTCGTTGCGGACCGCTACGGCGTGGGCCAGCACCCAGCGGACCTGGCCGTTCGGCCGGATGACGCGAAACTCGACCTCTTCCGCATCCTCGCCTAGCTGAATCCGGGCCACGTTCTTGACGACGCGCTCGAGGTCCTCCGGCACTACAGGCTCCAGGAAGGACCGCGGCTTCTCGTACAGGCTCTGGCAGGTGCGTCCCCAGATCTCCTCGTATGCGGGGCTGATGTACAGTATCTCGCGGTCCTGCGCGTCCATCACGAAGAACACTTCACGAATGTTTTCGGCGAGCTGTCGCAGACGCTCGTCGCGCTCGCGGATCTCCTGCTCCGCCTGCTTGCGCTCGCTGATGTCCTCCTTCAGCGCGAGGAACCGCGTCACCTTTCCCTGGGGGTCCCGGATCGGGAACACCCACATCGCGTCCCAGTACAGCGCGCCATCCTTCTTGCGGTTCATGATCTCGCCGTGCCACGATCCCCCGGCCACGATCGTCGCCCACATCTCCCGATACACCTCGGGTGGCGTTTGGCCGGACTGGAGCAGGCGAGGGGTCTTGCCGCGGACCTCGTCGAAGGTGTAGCCGGTGACGTCGCAGAACCGCGGGTTCACGTACTCGATCTTCCCCTGCAGGTCGGTCATGATCACGGACGTTGGCCCCTGTTCCACGGCCAGCGACAGCCATTGCAGGCGCTCCTCGGCGCGCTTCCGCTCCCTGATGTCGACGACGGACGCGAGCACGTAGTCCATGCCCTCGTGGCGTAGCGGCGCGAGCCCGATTTCCACCGGAATCTCGTGGCCGTCCTTGTGGCGCGCGTAAAGGTCTCGCCCTCTACCCATGTGACGGGGCTGCGGATCGGCGTGGAAGAGCTCGGAGTGGTGCGCGTGGGCCGGGCGGGAGCGCTCGGGCAGCAAGTCGTCGAGTGGCCGGCCCACGAGCTCCCCCGCCGCGTACCCGACGATCTGCTCCAGCCGCTGGTTCGCGAGCACGATGCGCCCCGCAGCGTCGACCATCAGCATCCCCGTCGGCGACGCAGCGATGACGCTCGACAGCAGCCCGGCGTCTTGCATTCTCGTGGGCGCACGTTCCGACGCGCGGCGCTTGGGCATGGGGCGATCAGCCGGTGTTCAGCACGTCGCGCACCTTACCCGCGAGGGCAACTGGCGTGAAGGGTTCTGAAAGAAGTGGAGTCCGGGCTCGAGCATCCCGTGGTGGACGATCGCGCCGTCGCTCTGGGGCCGTTCGGAGACAGTGAGCAAACTGCACACCACAGGGGAGAACGACCCGCGACACGCGGACGGCGTTGAGGTCAGTGGGAATGTGGCTCGACGGCACGCCGCAGGACTCTATGCTCGGCCAAGCCATAGCCTACGAGGGGTGAGGTACCCCTCTCTTCTATTATCTATATGCGATTACGGGAGCGCACGCCAGTACTCGTGTCGCAGAAACGCTGACGCCACTGGACGTTGCGCCAGTTCGAAACGTCACCATTAGCGAAAGGGCCGGCGATGCTCTTCTACCTCCCCATCGCTCTCACCGCGCTCGCCACCACGCTGTACCACGTCGCGCAGAAGTCGATCGCGCCCGGCGTGCACCCGATGGTGTCGCTGGTGGTCACGTACGCGACCTCACTAGTCGCGTGTCTGGCGGCGATCCCGTTCGCCCCGGGCGGCGCGGTGTTCGTGCGCTCGCTCAAGGACCTGAACTGGGCGACGTATGTAGTGGGACTCTCGATCGTGGGGGTGGAGCTCGCGATCCTGCTCGCCTACCGGGCCGGTTGGCGGATCAGTCTCGCCTCGGTGATCGCCAACGTGACGACGGCTCTCCTACTCGTGATCATCGGCGTCTTCGTCTACCGAGAGCACCTCGGCACGCGGCACATCGTGGGCCTCCTCATGTGCCTCGGCGGGCTGGTGCTCGCCGCACGGCCCTAGTAACGGGCTGAACACCATGGCGCGACCGCAACAGCCCGGGCGGGCCTCTCTGGGAGTTGCTGCGCGCCAGCCACGGCCCGGGCCTTGCTTCTCTGAGACGTGGTTCCCACGGGAGTCGGATATCCTTGGAGGGAGAGATCAGAAGCGGGTACGTACCCGCCCTCGATGGTCTGCGCGGCGCGGCCATCCTGCTCGTGCTCTTGAGGCACGCGGTCGCGCTTCCTCTCCAGCCTGCCACGCCGGTCGACGCCGCGGTGGCCGCCATCGGCCGTCTCGGCTGGACTGGTGTCGACCTCTTTTTCGTGCTCTCGGGGTTTCTGATCACGGGAATCCTGCTCGATACCAAGGGACAGCCCCGCTGGTGGCCGAACTTCTTCGTGCGTCGCGGCCTGCGGATCTTTCCGCTGTATTACGGGGCCCTTGCTGTCATTTTCATCCTCTTGCCCCGTCTTGTCGAATGGTCGAATGCGGACTACGCGGTGCTCCGCGACCATCAGGCATGGTACTGGACGTATACGGTGAATTTCCTGAATGCGCTCACGCATGGGCGTGCCACACCATTGTACACGGCGCATTTCTGGTCTCTCGCGATCGAGGAACAGTTCTACCTGATCTGGCCTCTCTTCGTCTGGAGATGCAAGCCGGAGACGCTCCTCCGCGTGGCGGTGCTCGCGGCGATCGCGGGTTTAGCTTGGCGGATCGGCGTCGTGCTGCACGATCCTGGCGATGCCGCGGGCTCATTTGTCTTGACGCCCGGGCGCCTCGATGGGTTGATGACGGGCGCGGCGCTCGCCGTCGTGGCCCGGGGGCCGAACCGCCTCCAGACCTGCACCGCCTGGGCGCCGCGTGTCCTCGCGCTCGCCGTGGTAGCCGTTGCGGCCCTGGCTGTCGCGCGTGGCGGACTTGAGTACCACGACCCCGTCGTCAGCGTCGTGGCCTACCCCTTGGTGGCGATCGGATTCGGCGCGCTGCTCGTTGCATCGCTCGGCGCGGCGCCCGGCAGTCTCTTTGCCCGGACGTTAAGGAACGCGACTCTGCGCCGGTGGGGGAAGTACAGCTACGGTCTATACGTAGTTCACTACCCTCTGCTCGGCTTGCTTGAGGCGCACTGTAGCTGGTGCGAACGCGGTGTGGGTATCCTCGGTGGTTCCCGCCTGCCGGCCGTCCTGGCTCTCGCGCTGATGGTCGCGGCGGGGTCGTACGGGCTCGCGTGGCTGAGCTACCACGTCTACGAAGGCCCGCTGCTCGGACTCAAGCGCTACTTCGGCCCCCGACCCACGGAACGCGCGTCGCCGCCCCTTGCGTCTTCACCCGCGGGATGACCTCGGCCGCGAACCGCTCCATCTCCTCATACTGCGGGCTGAACTGCAGCAGCAGAAGATCCACGCCCGCACGCTCGAACTCGCCGATCCGCTCGGCGATCTGCTCCGCGGTGCCCACGAGTCCCGCCCGGAGCCCCCGGTTCGAGACGGAGTAATCCTCGAGACTCACCTGCTGCTCGAGCTGCGTGTTCGCGAGCCAGTCCTGATAATTCGCGTACCCGGCGGCGCTCTGGCGTACGTCCGTGATACGGGCGACCTCGGCTCGCGCTCGCGCGTCGGTATCCGCGCAGACCACGTAGCCGGCGACGCCGAACTTGAGCGGGGGCAGTCCGCCATCCGCTCTGGTCCGGCGCGCGCGCATGTCCGCCACCTTGACGGCCACCCGCTCGGGCGGATCGCCGTGCATGAGATACGCATCGCAGTCCCGCGCGATGAGATTCTTGGCCGCCTCGGATTCGCCGCCCGCATAGATCGTAGGACGAGGCCGGGCCACCGGCTTGGGCTCGAGGATCGCGTCCTCCACCCGGTAGTACGTCCCCGCGTGGCTGAACCGGGTCGCCGACCACATGCCGCTCACCACCGCGAGCCACTCCGCGGTCCGCGCGTAGCGCGCGTCGTGCTGGTCGAACTCCACGCCGTATTGCTTTGCCTCACCCGCCCACCACGACGAGACCACGTTCAGCGTCAACCGTCCCCCGCTGATCCGGTCGATGTTGGCGGCCTGCTTGGCGAGGAGCGCCGGCGGATGGAACGTGGGCCGAACGGCGACCATCAGCTCGAGCCGCTCGGTGACCGCGGCGAGCGCCGCCGCCGTGCTCCAGGCGTCGAGCGACGGGGCGTCGGCTCCTTTGATATCGTTCAGGTTCAGCTCGGCGATGAGCGTGAGGTCGAACCCGATCTGCTCGCTCCGCTGCGCCAGCCGGCGCACGTAGTCCCACGTGGCCTCCATGCCCTCGTCGGGCACGTTGCGCAGCCACCCGCCGAACACGGGAAGCCAGTAGCCGAAGCGCACGGTCAGTCCGCCTCCGCCTCGAGGTAGTCCACCAGCCGCGCGAACGGATCGAACCCCACCACGCGCGGTGCGTCGGCGACGAAGTTCGAGAGGGCGTTGATGTCGTAGAAATGGAGCCGGCCGTCCCGCTCGTCCATCATGTACTCCACGCCCCCCACGTCGATGTGCGCCGCCTGCATGATGCACTCCACCTGCGCGACGATCTCGGGCGGGGGCGTGTAGCCTTCCACGCGCATGTTGTTCTTCGGAGCATCCACGGGGCAGGCTGCGCGCACCAGCTCGGTCCCGCCGACCGTCTGGCACACGTCGGCCGGACAGAGATTGAAGCTTTCTCCTGAGGTATAGATCCGAATGGCGTAGAGGTAGCGGCCTCCCAACACCTCGACGCGGACGATGCGCTGGTCGGCCGCCGGGATGTACTCCTGCACTAGCGCCGTATGATCGATCCCGAGGTCGAGCGCGCCCTCGTTCGCGGTCTGCTCCAGCTGCTCGGGCGTCTCGAAGCGACGGATGCCGGCCCCCGAACCTCCGATGTTGGGCTTGAGAATGACCGGGAAGCGCAGGCCCTGCGCGGCCGCCGGTGCCTCGGCCGCGTTGTTGATCACACGGGCCTTGGGATGCGGCAGGCCAAGCTGCTGGAGCAGCGCGAGCTGGAGCGCCTTCGACGTCTCGGTGACCCAGGCGTCGTAGCCGTTGATCACCCGCACGCCGTGCCGCTTCAGGTGCGCGAGGTAATGGAGCGTATAAAAGATCGCGTTTCCCGCCCCGCGCAGGTACGCCGATGGGCTCATTCGATTGAAGACCAGGGAGTACGGGGGTCTTCCACCATCGGAGGCGTCGAACCGATGGCGCGCCGCGTCGAGCCGAACGTACGGCACGTTCCACTTGTCGAGCTCCGTGAACAGCGGGCGGAACCAGTCCGGGTGCTCGTAGTAGATCGCGATCGGCCGCTCAGTGCTTGCGCTCATCTATCCTCTTATTGTCGGTAACGGCGCCCGCGAGGGCCCACGCCTCGCGCACCGCCCGGTCCAGGGCCTGAACCAGTTCCGCCGCCGGTTTGCCGTCCTGGAACTGCCCGCTCGTCCCATAGACGCCCGCCGCCACCACCGTGGCGCCGAGGCTCGCGAACAGCGGGCGCAGCCCGTGGTCCACCGCCAGCATGTGCGCCGCCGCGTGCCCCGTCGCGATCGGCACGCCGATCTTGCCGACGAGGCTGTCCTGCGGCAGCAGATCGAAAAACAGCTTCAGGAGCCCGCTGTAGGTGGCCCGGTAGACGGGCGTTCCGGCGACCACGATCCGGGCGCGCGTCGTGTTCTCGAGCGCCGTCGTGAGGGTGGGCGCCGTGCCGCGTCCGAGCAGGGCATCGGCCGGCAACGTCGCGAGGTCCACCAGCTCGATCGACGCCCCGCGCGACTTGAAGCACGCGAGCGTGTGCTCGACCAGGGCTCGAGACCTGGACGTGCCCGATGGACTCCCCGAGATCCCTACCACCGAAAGCCGTGCGCTAATCCCGCCTTCCTTTCGTTGGAAAAGCAGATCGGCCGCGAGACCTTGTCGGGAATCGCGGCCGATCTCTTGGTGCGGCGCCTACAACGCTACGACGAGATCGCCCGCCCTGCCGCCCGCCCGCGACAGCATCGCAGTGAGCGACAACACATGGAGCACGTGGCGAGCATCATGGGTGGCAAGCTATCCGGGGCTTTCGGCACCGGCAAGGGCTTGGACGCACGCGGGGCGCATGGCATAGTAGTGGCGCCATGACCACGCCGGTTTCTCCCGCCCCCGCTCCGATCGCGACCGCGCGACCCGACCTCCGGGTCACGCCGACCGCGGTCGTGCTCATCGCGGCCAATCTCGTCCCGCTCGCGGGCGTGCTCTTCTTCGGGTGGAGCGTCTACGCCACACTGCTGCTCTTCTGGGTGGAGAACGTGATTGTCGGCGTCTTTAACATCCTCCGCATGCTCGCGGCGGCGCCCGACAATCAGCTGGCCTGGGTGACCAAGGTGTTCATGATCCCGTTCTTCACGTTCCATTATGGGATGTTCGTGATGGTGCACGGGATCTTCGTACTGCAACTCTTCGGCGGGCTTCACATACGCGGCTTCCCGACCCCGTCGATGTTCTGGGACGCCGTCCGGGGAGCGGGTATCGCGCCGGCCGCATGGGGCCTCGCGTTGAGCCACGCCGTCTCGTTCGCCTTCAACTATATCGGCGCCGGACAGTACAAGACCGCGTCGCTCCCGATGCTGATGAGCCGGCCCTACGCACGCGTCATGATCTTGCACGTCGTGATCCTGGTGGGCGGCTTCCTGGTGATGGCGCTCGGCTCCCCCATGCTGCCGCTCGCGCTTCTCGTGGTCTTGAAGACGGCCCTGGACCTGCGCGGGCACTTGCGCGAGCACACCGCCGGTCCGCTGGCCCAAGCCGCTGCGGTCTCATGAGTCGCACCAGCAGCACGGTCGCGCCCCCTGACTATCGTCTCCTGTTCGAGACGGCGCCCGGCCCGTATCTCATCCTGACGCCCGACCTCACCATCGTGGCCGTGAACCAGGCGTATCTCACCGCCACGATGACCAAGCGCGAGGAGATCGTCGGCCGCGGATTGTTCGAGGTGTTCCCCGACAACCCGGACGACCCGGCGGCCACCGGGGTCCGCAACCTGCGCACGTCGCTCGATCGCGTGCGCGAGCGTCGGGCCCCGGACACCATGGCGGTCCAGAAGTACGACATCCGCAGGCCCGAATCTGCGGGTGGGGGATTCGAGGAGCGATACTGGAGCCCGACCAACGTCCCGGTGTTCGACGCGCAGGGCAAGCTCGTGTACATCATCCATCACGTGGAAGACGTGACGGAATTCGTCCGACTCAAGCGGCTCGACGGCGAGCGGCACCGGCTGACGGCTGAGCTGCGCAGCCGGGCGGAGAAAATGGAAGCGGAGGTGTACGCTCGTGCCCAGGAGGTGGCGGAAACCAGTCGCCTCCTGGAGCAAGCGAACGCGGAGCTCGAGAGCTTCAGCTACTCCGTCTCACACGACCTGCGGGCGCCCTTGCGCGCGATCAACGGCTTCTCCCTGGCGCTGCTGGAGGACTACGGAACCACGCTCCCCCCGGACGGCCAGGCCCTTCTCGCCCGGGTGCGGGAAAACACCAAGCGCATGGCCCAGCTGATCGACGACCTGCTGGTGTTCTCGCGCCTCGGCCGAAAGCCGCTGGAAATGGGGCCCGTGGATCTCGCCTCCCTGATGCAGTCTGTGGTGGAGGAGCAGCGGCAGGCCGATCCCAAGCGCGCGATCGAAGTCGTCGTGCATTCTCTCCCGGCGACCCTGGGGGACGCGGGGTTGCTGCGGCAAGCGCTCTCGAATCTCATCGAGAACGCGTTCAAGTTCACGCGCCGGCAGCCCAAGGCACGGATCGAGGTCGGGTCGCGCGTCGAGGGCGCCGAGACCGTGTATTACGTGCGGGACAACGGCGCGGGGTTCGACATGAAGTACGCGACCAAGCTCTTCGGTGTGTTCCAGCGGCTGCACGGAGAGTCGGATTTCGAGGGCACCGGGGTGGGCCTCGCGCTGGTGCAGCGGATCGTGCATCGCCACGGCGGGCGCGTGTGGGCGCAAGCCGCGGTCGACCAGGGCGCCACGTTTTACTTTACGCTCCGCGCGAAGTGATCCCCGGCGCACGACTCACGCCCCGTCCCTGCCGACCGTGAAAACCGTCCGCATCGATTTCTGCGACTTCTGGCCCGGGTTCCGCAAGGACGACAATCGGATCTACAACCTGCTGAAGACGCGATTCGCCGTCGAGATCCACGACCGGCCGGATTTCGTGATCTATTCGAGCTTTGGCGACCATCACCGATTGCATTCCTGCACCCGGATCTTCTTCACCGGAGAATCGCATCGTCCGGACTTTGCGACGTCTGATTACGCGTTCACCTGTCACTACCTGGACGATCCGCGCCACCTCCGCTGGCCGCTCTACGCCTTTTATTATCAGCCGGACCTGCTCCTCAGAGAGCGCGACGATGTGGACAGGATCATGGCGGGCAAGACGCAATTCTGCAGCTTCATCGCGAGCAACACTCGGCACCCCAGAACCACCCGTAAACGGAACGACTTCTTTCACCGCCTCAGTCGCTACAAGAAGGTGGATGCGGGGGGCAGGGCGTTCAATAACATCGGGTACCAGGTGCCGGGAGGCCCGTGGGGCAAGATTGCGTTCCTGAAGCCGTACAAGTTCAACATCGCGTTCGAGAACGCTTCACTGCCTGGGTACACGACCGAGAAGATCGTCGAGGCAATGGCGGCGCGGTGCCTGCCCATTTACTGGGGCAATCCGTTGATTCACCAAGAATTCAATCCAAAGAGCTTCCTCAACGCCCACGAGTTTCGTGACGACGATGCACTGATCGAAAAGATCATCGAGCTCGACCAGAACGATGCGCTGTATCGCGAGCGCATGGCCCAACCTTACTTCCATGAAAACAGGCCCAACGAGTTTTTCGGGGTGGACCGGGTGCTGGACCAGTTCGAACGGATCTTCTCGGCTTCGATCCGCCCCGTGGCACGGCGGCGACGGCTCTTTTCCTTCGGACGCTGGACCCTGGCCCGAAGAGACGCCACGTAGCGTCGGACCCTTGCCGGTGCAGTTTCGGGCCGTGAGCCCGTAACCCCTTGACGGCGTGCCTGCCAGCCGTGCCCGTCGGGGGTCCGCCCTGCGGCAGCGCCTCTAACCCAATGTTGCGATTGTCGATATGTGCTCTACGTGACGCGCGCCACAGCCCGCCTGACAGCCGAGGCGTGATCCTGAACGTGCCCGCAGAATGGGCAACTTGAGGCCGTAGCGCCCTCCTTGAGTTTCAGCCTCCCAAAAAGAGTCAGGAGTGTACGATGCGTGTCCTCATGTTCGTTTGCGCGCTCGTCGCGACGCCGTTCGTGACGGGTGTCGGTCAGGGGAAGCCGATCAGTCCTCCGACTGGTTCGGCGTTGCCGGGCAAGAGCTCGTGCCTCAACGGGCAGGGAACGGCGAGCCGGTCGGCCCAGGGGACCGCGAGTGCCCATAAGGGGCTGTGCGTCCCTACTCAGGACCCGCCGCCGCCGCCACCTCCGCCACCGCCGCCGCCGCCGCCGCCGCCGCCGCCGCCACCGCCGCCGCCGCCCCCGCCGCCGCCACCGCCGTCGCCCTCATCGTGTGCCCAGGCGCCGGCTCCAGCGGGGACTGCGTCGATCCAGGGACAGGTGTTCCAGGACGCCTCGCCTTTCCCCGGTCTCGCGAACTGGTGCGTCAATCTGAGCGGACCGGTAAGCGGCGTAGCAGTCTCTGATGCCGGGGGGAACTATACGTTCACTGGACTGCCCGCTGGGACGTACACCGTCTGTGAGGTGATCCAGTCCGGTTGGCACCAGACGTACCCGCCCGCTTCGCAGGGCGGCGCGACGTGCCCGGGTGGATTTGGGTACTCGTTCACGCTCGGCGACGGCGCGGGCACGATGTTCATCGATTTCGGGAACGTGACGCCGTAGCTGCGCGCAACTGCACACTCACGAGGGCCCCGGGCTTCTTGCCGGGGCCCTTCTTCTTGCCCGAGGGCCGAGGCGATTTGGGCCTGTCGGGGTGGATTCGGCCCGCAGTCGTAAGTTCCTGCACCGTATGCGGGTACTAAGGGTGTGTGACGGACGCCACAGCCCTGCATCTGACCATTTCGGATTCTGGACTCGCCTGTTAGGGCAACTTGAGGCCGCAGCGCCCTCCTTGAGTTTCAGCCTCCTCACAAGCCAGGGGTGTACGATGCGTGCCTACATAGTTCTGCTCGCCTTACTGGCGACGCCGCTCGCGATCGGTGTCGCTCAGATGCCGGGCAACAGTTCGTGCGATAACGGCAACGGCGACGATAATCGCTCGGACTCGGGGAGCGTGAATGCCCACCAGGGGCTGTGCGCGCCTCAGCCGCCACCGCCGCCCCCGCCTCCGCCGCCTCCACCGCCTCCGCCACCGCCACCGCCCCCGCCGACGTGCGGTCAGGTGCCGGCAGGTTCCGGCACGGCCAAAGTCACGGGGCAGGTCTTCCAGGACGTCGCGCCGGACTTCCTGGGCCAGGTGGGCTGGTGCGTCGATCTGACCGGTAGCGACGTGGCAGGCAACCCTGTCACTGGAAGCGTTCTCACCGACGCGTCGGGTAATTTCGTGTTCTCCGGTCTTTCGGCGGGCACGTACACGGTATGCGAAGAGGTACAGTCCGGTTGGACGCAGGACTTCCCACCGAGTCCGCAAAACGGGGCGGTGTGCGCGACCGGATTTGGATATCAGTTCTCTGTGGCGGACGGTGCCGAGGCCGGGTTCAACAATTTCGGTAACGTCCCCACACCGTAGTATGAGCTGAGTGACCTTGCCAATCGGGCCCCGGGCGGTTCTCGCCGGGGCCCTGTTCTTGGTACGAGAAGAGGGGAGTACCGTGAAGCGTCTGGTCTTGCTCATCAGCCTGCTCGCGTTCCCATTCGCAGCTACGGCGCAGACTCAGTGTGTGAAGGGAAAGCCGTGTGGCCGCACGTGTATCGCCGCCACCAAGACCTGTCACGTCGAACGGCCGGCGTACGCGCCGTCGTCGGAGCCGCCGGCGGACAGCGTGCCGGCTGAGCCAGGAGACGACAAGGCGTGGGTCGCCTCCTCCCGCGGGGAGGTTTACTACCGGCGCGGCTGCGGCAGCGCCAACCGGCTCGCACCGGAGCATCGGGTGTTCTTCCGCACCGAGGAGGAGGCAAAGCGCGCGGGGTATCGACGGTCCGGCTCACCCGGGTGCTAGGCCGCGGCGGGAGTGCTACAATTGGCTCCTCGGGCGCCGATCATGGCCACCTACGAGAAGTGCCACACACGTGTTGTGATCCTTGTCGGCCTGCTCGTGTCTATCGCGAGCGGCTACGGGGATGCGCAGCAGACCTTCCTCGAGGCCGTCGTGGATGTGAAGCCCGCCATCGTCTTCCTTCCGTCGCCCGAGTATCCGGTGCAGCTGCGCGTAAAGGGAGTGGGAGGGCGCGTGCTCGTACAATGCATCGTCGACACGATGGGGATCGTCGAGCCGAACTCGGTCAAGATTCTGCAAACCCCCGACACGGCGTTCAGCCGTGCCACGATCGAGGCGCTCCTCCAGGCGCGGTTCACGCCCGCGCGGGTGAAAGGCAAGGCCGTGCGCGTCCTGGTCAACGTGCCCATCGATTTCAACGTGAAGCCGAAGTAGGTAGCGCGAGTCACGCGTGTCAACAGGCGGTGCTGGCATCACGTACTCTCTGTGGCGTGGTGCCGTCGTTCAGGCCGCAAGCCTATTATCCGGTTCTGTCCCCACCGGGAGTCGGGGCCACGCCACTTCCCCGCTCCAGTGGTGGTAACGAACGAGCCCGGCTCGGAACGGAATCCCGAGTCGGGCGTTCCCTTTTCCCCTCGAGTGGCCCCGGATGGAGTTGAACCACCGACCTCACGCCGGGCCTAATGGTGAACCACCAAGAGGTGATTCTTCCTTCCGCTCATACGGATGCCAGCGGCGGTAGAAGAAACATGTCTGCCGTTCAAGTAATACTCGGCGCTCGACAAGGCGTCCCCTCTGAAGACGAATGTCCATCCGTTCTCTTTGGCGTCGAACCTATATTCAATGCCCCTGCCGGTCTTTGTGCGTGAAAACGAGACAATGTTGCTTCCCACGCGAAGATCTTCGATGCTCATGTCCTCCCAACCAGTAGGCAAATGAGGATCAAAGACAACGGTCCTGTTCACCGCGTCCGGCTGAATGCCGAAGACATGCCGGATCAGCGGAAGCGCGATGCCGTAGCTGGTCCACGCGATCACAAAGCAGCCATAGTCAGGCATCATCTCTGAAATCGAACCCGGGGATCTCCGACTGAAGGTCTGCACGATCTTGTCCACATACCACATCGCTTCGTCGGTGCGGCCGTAGTTGCCTTCCGAGACGGCCTGCACCCCGGTTGAAATGGTCATCATCGCCTGTCGTTCGACCGCGGACAGGAAGGGTCCGTACTCTCCGACATTGTGGTTTCGGATTCTGTCCAGCAGTTGTATCGCTCTTGCTCGCGGGGCGATGCCAGTCTCCATTGGCGTCGTGATGACCCAGTTCTCGTTCGTGATCCAACCTCTGCTGCTATCGGGCATTGCGGCGAACTTCTCCTTAAGTCGCTCGTAGTATCCAATCAGTTCCGTGTCCCTACGGGTCAGGTTGGTTGGCCCCTTCAGGCCGATTTGCCGGATTGCTCCCTCGGCGGCGCTAACAGCCTGTGCTCTGGTCCCGTAGAAATCGGCGTACGAACTATCCTCTTCGACCCAGAAACGTTCATTGATTCTCTTCTCCAGTTGTGACGCGAGTTGCCGATATCGCTCCGCTGCGTCTGGCTCGTGTAGAATGGCGGCAACCTGCGCCGTGGCCTCTAACGCCTGCTGCGTGTATACCGCAACATCAATCAATTCCGCGTTCAAACCATACACTTCCATGATGCCGGGACCTTCCGGGAACAGATTCTTGTTCCGATCCATGTCGGTCAGAAGCCAGTGGATGCCCATCTTCATAGCCGGGTACATCTCTCTTGCAAAGCCCAGATCTCCCGTCCACTGAAATAGCCTGCCGACCGTAAGGATGAACTGAGCCGTTTCCTGCGTGTTGCCGGGATTGGAAACGACGCCGTTTGTCGTGACCTCATGCACGATTCGGCCGTTTCCGTTTGCTTTCAATGACTGATCCCTCAACAAACGAAGGGTCTGTTTCGCGAGCTCAAAGTCGCCGGTCGCCGCGAGCGCTTGCAGAGAATACGTTTCAGTCCCGAACCACCATGGGTATTCCATGAGTCCACCACCGAGACCGCGGCCGATGCCGGGAACGTCTCTGACAAGCCACTCTGTGTTGACCTTCACCCAGTTGTAGACCTCTTGGAGACGTTGGTCGGGAATTCGTATCCTCGCCCTTGCGATGATTGAAGCGTAGCGTGCCTTTTTTCTTGCCAAGAGGGTCGCATGATTCTTGGCCAGATAGTTGTAGGTGTGGAGGGCCGCATTCTTGTCTGCTGCCGAGCCCGCTATAACGAAGGTCAGGGTAGAGGTGCTGTGTGGGTCGACCGATAGCTCGTGTCGGGATGTGGCGGTGACTCCCATGTCACTCGTGGACACGGGTGGTGGATTTGCGATTGGCTGTGCACCGGCGGGAGGGATGGCTCCCCAAACGCAGAACCAGGGGTTCTTGCGGTCCTGGGCGATGAAGAGACTGTCTGTCGGTTGCCAGGCAACAGTGTCCTCAGCGTCCTCGATGCCGAGTCGATCTGAGAACCACACGGGGCGCAAATCCGTCCTGACGGAAAAGTGAAAGCGCAGCTGCCGCTTGCGAGCGGCTGTGTTCTTGAAGGAATACTGAACGATCAATCCCGCCTGGCTGTCCGGACTGAACTGAACGCGCTCGATCTCCAGGCTGTCCAGCACCGGACCATATCTGAACCGATTGCCGTAAGGGTAATTGACGAATTCGGCGCTCTCCGACAGAGCGACTTCCTGATTGGTCGTCATATCTGTCACGGTTGCCCAAAAACCATCGAGCAGTTTGATCGGGGGCAGCCATAACCCGCCCATTTCGCCGGGCACGTGGTCACCCATATCGGGGAAGTTCCCGTCCTGCGTGCCAATCAAGTACGTCCTGTCGCCTGCCGTGACATAAGGCTCACGTTTGTTTGCCCCGCGATTGCTTATGCCTGCCATGATGGGCATGGCGTAAGCATTTTGGCACGGTAGCGATTGAACGTTCGTCAGAGCGAGGAAGAGGGACAGGAGAATGGAATGAATGCCGCGATTCATCAGAGATACTTTCGAGGGGGTCTGGAAACAGGCTCGAAAGAACTGAAGCCCGGCACGTCGCAATCGCATGTCGGGCTTCTCGTTACCAAGTGGGCCCGGGTGGAGTTGAACCACCGACCTCACGCTTATCAGGCGTGCGCTCTAACCACCTGAGCTACAGGCCCTCGTGGAACTTACGCTACTGCCGCTGCCTCCTTACGCGCAAGATTCGCGCAACCAACCTTCGCCCTCAGCGCCGCTAGCCGCGGTATCAAGATAGCGGCGTGCTTCTGGACGCGGTACTCCACCGCGGCGCTCCGCTGGCGGACGTCGCCGAGATGGCCGTACACCTGTTTCACCATCGCATCCCCGCCGTGCCCGAGTTCGCGAGCGACCGTGTACACGGACACCGCGGCCCCGTTGTCGAGCGTCTGGAGCCGGGCGGCGCAGTACGTGTGGCGGAACATCTTGCCGCGAATCTCCCCCGCTTTCCATGCGGCCGTGCCCGCCACGGCGTCGAGGAGTTTCCGAAAGTCCGTCAGCATCGTCTCCTCGCCCGTTCGGTACGATGGGAACAGGAGGCGCCCGCCCTCTTTGCGTCGGGCGGCGATGTACGGCGCGAGAACCTTCGCCAACTGCGGCCACAGCGGGACGACCCGATGTGAGGTGACGGTCTTGAGCCGCCGCCACATGTTCGGTCGGAACGTCACGGTCTTACGCTCGAAGCTGATGTCGTCCAGCTCCAAGCCCGTGACCTCGCTCACGCGCCCGCCCGTCAACGCCAGCGCCGCAACGAGTGCGTAGGCGAAGGGCATCGGGCGACGGCCACCCTTCGGCTGCTCCGGCCGGTAGAGCCGTGCGGCTTCGAGGAGCAAAGCGCAGTCGTGCACTTCCAACCACCGCGCCTCGCGGCGCTCAGCGCGCGGCTTCTTGCGCCACGCCGAAAGCGGGTTGGCCTCTAACTGCTCGCCCTCGATGAGCCCAGCGTACAAGTTGCTCAGGGCGTTGAGGTGGTGACGCACGTTTCCCCAACTCATCACCCCGCCCCGCCCGTTCGGCAACGTGCGAAGCCACGCGGCGTAGGCTTTCACGTCGGCCACTCGGACACTTCTGAGGTCGCGGGCTTCGCCGA
>Ga0247667_1000139_pt1 | contig 35422 bp, 51 predicted proteins | sample CNK08_metaG_FD_183027 | JGI IMG/M metagenome (GOLD analysis project Ga0247667, IMG submission 183027) | Soil microbial communities from Purdue University Martell Research Forest, Indiana, United States - CNK08 | ecosystem: Environmental > Terrestrial > Soil > Temperate forest > Bulk soil... | reverse complement strand
GTCAGCGCCCCCCGCGACACGTCGACCCCCGCCCCGGAGTACCTTTTTACTCGGCCTCGGCCGGCCGCATAGCCGCGGATCGGCCAGGCTATCGATGAGAAAACCCGCGCGTGCGTGTGCAATTGCATGAATGCGAATTAAATAAATAGGGTTTATTCGGGGCATGCGGCCATGCGGCCGTGTGGCCATGCGCGAATTAATTAATTGCCGGGCAGGCCTGCGGCCCTGCCAGCATGCGGCCATGCGGCCATGCGTACGCCTCGACCTAGCCCGACACGCGGCCTTGCCGCCATGCGGCCATGCGTGCGCCAGGATCAGGCCGCGCAAAGAAAAAGCCCGGGCCGCAGGGAATGCGGCGCACGGGCTTGTGCGGTATCGGTCTAGATCGCCTCGACGGCGGGCGTGCGCCTATGCGTCCAGGCCTGCGGCTGGCGCGCACGCAATAAAAAGCCCGGCGCAAGGCCGGGCACATTGGAAGATCACGGGGGCGCGGGGGATCGTGCTAGTCGTGCGCCTTGAACCGCGCTTCTATCTCGCGGGCTTGCGCTCCCAGACTGGCGCCTGCGGGCTTCACGTGCCACGACAGCGCAACGCACAGGATCGCCACGGCAAGGGCCGGGATCAGGCCGTGCGCCACGAATGCAGCCCACGCCAGCGGTGCGACCAGGCCGGCATTAATCCCGATGAAGCAACCCCATCGGACGATCCGCGAGGCGCGATCGGCCAGAATGCGGACGCGCAGGGTTTCGAGTGCGTCATGATCCGGGTGCTTAGCCATCGGCGGTCCCCTCCGCAGGCAGGCCGACCATGCGCCCGTCGACGGTCAGCGCGGGCCGGCTGCGGGTTTCCTCCGCCAGGCGCAGGAAGTCGTCGCGCCACGACTCCGCAGACTGTTCCGCGTGATAGGCGCGGTCGCGGGCTTCGTCCCGCTCGTCGGCCAGCTGCGCGGCGTGCTCGCAAAGCTGGCCGTAGGCGATGCGATCCCAGCGTGCGAGGATCGCGGCCGGGCTCACATGGCCTCCCGGGCTTCTGCCGCCACGATGGCATCGCGCACGTCGTCGCTTACTTCGACCAGCTCCCTCTTGGCGTAGTAGAAAACCGGCGGGCATGGAACGTCCAGGATTCGGGCGGTCCGCGTGCTTTGCTTGCGGCACCGATTGCCGTTTTTACTGAAAAGAGAACCGACGGGCACGCGGGAGAACGCGACAAGATGACGTTTCATGGCACGTCACCGTAGGCAATGGCCGCGATCGGCTCGCGCGTGCCGCGCAGCAGGACCACGACGTTATGTCCGTCATCCTCGATCGCCGCGCGGCCAGGTGCAGGGTAGGCGCCGCCGCGGTCGCGCAGTTTGCGGAGGAGCGCGCGCGGCGGCAGGTCGCACCATGCGAGCGGGATCACGCCGCGGCTACGCCATTCGTTCCACTGCCATTCGCCATCGCCGCCGCGCAGCGCGTCGACGGACAGCAGCGGCGCGACGGGTTCGGCGTTGCCGTACGCCAGCAGGCACGTATCGCAATAGCCGTCCGGGGATTCGTCCGTCGTGAAGATCGGGTGCAGCGGATTGCCTCCCATGTCCTTCGCATCGTCCAGATTAAAGCCTTTCGCCTTCGCGTAGGCTTCGGCGCAGCGCGGGCAGTGAATGGCGGCGTTGTAGGCGTAAGCGGTAATCGTCGTCATGGGTTCACGCCTTGAGATATGCGGCGATGCCGGCAAGGGCGCGGGCTTCGTCGTCGGTTAGGTCGCGTTGATCTTCGTCCGCTTGCAGCTGGTCCAGGTAATCCCCCAGCGCCCTGCGGGAATTGGCCGCAGCGATGTCGCCATCGCCGCCAGTCAACTCGCGCGCACGGTCCACGTGCGGCATGCACTGAAGGAGCGCGAGCGCAAAGCGTGCGGGCATGGCCGCACGTTCCGCCGCCTCCGCCGCGTCGCTGGCATCTTCTGCGATGATGTCGGCGAGGGTTTCCGCGTACATGGCGGGAGCGCGATCCAGGAGCGCGGACAGTTCCGCCACGAAGGCCGGTGGGTAATCGCCCGGGCCGACGTAGTCGCCGTCTTCGTCCGTCACGGGATCAGGCAACGGGTCCGTGTACAGCCATCCGCCCGACCGGCCAGCCGAATAGACGTTGTCGAATCCGAATTTCTCGCGCGCCATCTTTCTTGCCAGACTCCACCAGCGCGAGGACACAAGTTGTTCCGCGCGCTGCTGCTGTTCGTCCGTTCCTTCGGCGCCCTTCGGGACATCGCGTGCCAGGTCATAGCATTTGACGCAAAGCGCTTTGCCTTCGCCGTTACGATGATGGTGCGTTGTCGTCTTCACAGGGAATCCTCCGCTTTGGTTTCGCTGTCTTCCTGCGTCTCGCAACGCAGGTCGGCGCCGGGGTTGTCGCGCACGGCCTGCGCGCAATCTTCGGCGGTAAGGTTGTAGTCGACGACGAACGCATGACGTTCGCCCCCGAGCGTAAGAACCAGGATCAGGACATAGAACATGAGGTCAATCCTTTTTGTTGAGCACAGCGAGAAGTTCAGACTCGACGTAACTGCGGTCAAGGAACTCGCTGAACGCATCGTTTTCGCACATGGCGGAATAGATGTCTTCCTGCGGATTATCGATATCCTGCGACTCCATCCATGCCGCCAGTAAAATGCTGGCCTGATTATGGTCCCATTGATCCAACGGCCCCCATTCGGCGACATCGGCGGAGTAGAAACTGATAAAGCCAGATCGGGACGTGCATTCGTCTTTGACCATGCGCGCCAGAGTTTCGGGGTCGCATTCCTTTCGCATGCGGCGAACCGTTGAACGCGGCATCTTGACGAAAATTCGGTCAGTACTGAAGTTGTACTCCCGCGGACTGTCGAGACTGTCGAAAGCGATGCGCGTTTTCCATTTGCATGCGCGGTCAAGTTCGTGCGCGAACGCTTCGGCGTAGGCTTTGGCGATGCTATTGAAAAGCGCTTTATATCCGATCACTCGATAAAGCGCTTCGCACACGTCGCCGACATCGCGTCCACGGAAACCGTCAACGCCTTCCCCGGCGTCGCTTTCGGGGTCGCCCGTCAGATATTGGGCAAGAGACAGTTCCGCATCATCCACCCCCGTGGCCCATATCGAATCGTAGAAACCGTAAAAACCCGGAATGATAGAGCGCATGGCCTCGACCTTTTTGACTGTTGACCGGCAACGTCGCCGCCAATGCGCTCCCGAGAATTCCAGGAACGCATTAGCTGCGAAAGTCACATATCGCTAAACAGGTCGCGCAAGTCGGAAATTTCGGAAGCGGTAAAAAGGCGATGCATGTTGAAAAGCGCTTTTTTGCAACTTTTCCAGTCCGCGTGTGCTTTCCGCGAATCGGTATCACGGCCCAACTCGCTGCAAAAATCCGGAAATGATTGCTTGCCAAGCGAGCAATCCAGCAGCAGGCAATTCACGACATCGCAAATTTCCGGACTGCTACCCGCAGCGCTACCCATACTGTAATCAACAGTGAAACGTACTTTGTTTCGGACCAAGGTAACGCGCCAATGCGTAGAACCTTCAGCCCATCCGTCGCGCTGTTGGTTTTTTGCCAGACTGTAACGCAGCGTTACGCCCATCGCGTCAAGGATGAATTCGCGATCATCGGACAGCGCATTCCATTGCGAGCCCGTGCCCGGCATGTCGTCATCGTATGCCGGGCAATAGTGGTATTGCAGCACGCACAGTTGCCCATCTTTGCAAAGGCTGTCTGTGTAATCGTTCCACGACTCGGCAAGCGCGGGGCCGTCATTCTTGGGGATGTTGGCGGCGAGTTCCTGCCACTGTGCGAACGCCTGCGAAAGGTTGATATAAGACATGGCGATTCTCTCAGGCAATCGAAACGATGGCGTGACGGGGAAGCGGGAAGCCGTCGGGGATGCCCAACGTTTCGCGGACATAGGCGCGCATCGATTTTTTGGAATCCGCAAGCGCGATGATCGGCGACGTAGCGGAGGAGACGAAAAGATAACGGCGCAAATGCATGACACACCCTTTTTCGCTTCGGCGGAATTGCCGTCAATGCGCCCGCGCGGGCAGGCGCATTAGCTGCAATTACGGCATTTGCTTTGCTCTCAACGTCGCGATCGAAATAGGCCACGACAGCGCTGCGCCGGTGCCGGTCTCCGACCACTGCGCGAGGATCGCGGCGGCCTTCTGCTCGCCGATGTCGTGCCGCATGGTGTTGATAGCGAGGAGTTCATCGGGCGTAACGCCGAAGTCTTCCGGAAATTCGGTGACGCACCAGAGATAAAGAATCGCTTCCAGCTCCGACAGGTCGGCGGAGACGTACTCGCAATTGTGCAACAGCAGATAGAAGGATTCGTCGTCGCACCGCTGGATATAGCAGTCTCCGTCATACACGAAGCCAGACGGCGCGGAGTCGTCGAAAAAGTCGGGGCCGATACGCTCGGCAAGGTCGGCGCACTCTTCGCGGCTGGCGACGAATTCGGCAAGAGTTTTCATGATTGCGGCCCTTAGTGAATGACGGCGTAAACGATCAGCGCCACGGCCACGGCGACCGCAGCGTGACGGACGAAGTCGGCGAGCGTATAGCTCCAAGCCGGCACGGGGCGAATGACGCGGCGCATGCGCAAACGGTCCGCCTGCGTTGCGGCAGTCGGGCGGTTTGCGCGGTCACGGTTGGCGTACATGGTGAAACCCTCTCAGGAAACCGGCAGCAGTGCCGGCGAGCAAATTAGAGCACGTGCCTCGCAGTAGCGCAACTACTCCGCCGACGAACGGTAGCGCCAGGGGCGCGGCCAGCTGAAGGCGCGCGGTCGGGCGGTCACGTCGGCCCGTCGACGCCGCATGAAGGAAGCGCGCGCAGGGTGCGGGCGAGCGCACTACGTACGCGCCAGGGCAAACGCGATCGGGCGTACGCACACGGGAAATAAATGCGGAAAAGCTCCCGCTTCGGAAACCCAGCCCGTTCCAAAATCCGCCTCGCTTTGCAGACCCAGCCGGTTCCAGTCGGAGCGGCACGAACTGTTTCGCTTCGGAAAGTCAGCCGGACCTCAGAGCCGCTTCGCTTCGGAAAGCCAGCCAGACCTTGTCAGCACGAGCCTGCGATTTCCGGCCTAGACCGAGAACGAGGGCTTGACAAGGCACCCCCGTCGCGCAGTAGTATGTTTCTTGCTCGCTTACTTCACCCGAAACAGGAGACCACCATGGCGTCTGCCAGCTCGACCGATACTGCGCCGAAGACCCGTACGATGAGCGCGGAGACGAAGCGCGATTTGGCTCGCCGTCGCAAGGCGAAGCCGAAGAAGGCCGCGTCTGCGGTCCGCGTTCTGTTCCTCCCCGGCTCGCTCAACGATCAGCTGAGCAAGCTGTCGGTCGGCGAGTCGTACGCACGCTGCAAGCGCATCCCGCTCGAAAACGGCAACGTCGCTGCGATCAACGACGAAGCCAAGCGCTACTTCCAAAACCAGAACTCGATCCTGAGCGGCGGCATCGCGAAAGTGCGCGGAGCGCCGGAGCACAAGGACAAGCGCTTCCGCATGGAACGCGGCACCTACATGAACGCCGGCAACGACGCCATGTTCGCTTTCGTGACGATCACTCGTTCGGAGTAAAGCGACATGCGCTACAACCATCGCCAAATCGAAGAAGCGAAAATGTTAGGCCGAAAGCTTTTGGCCTCGAAAAAGTCTTCGGTTCCCCCTTTGTCTTGTTTGCGCAGCGCCACCACCCTGTTCTTCAGCGTGTTGTGGCTGTCGATCCGCATGCGCAGTGTTCGCTACTGGATGCTGTTGCTCGATCGAACCGCCTGCCCGAAGTGCGAAGGGCGCAAGGAACGTCTCATCCACGTGGCACACGATGAATTCGCGCTGTGTCCCTGCCCGACGTGCGGTGCGCTCGGCTGGGTCGACTGGCGCCAGCGCGAGTCGCTGAAGTGGGGCGACGCCTTGAAGCGCTACCGGCTGCGCGTCGGATGTCCCCTTCCGATGGCTTCCGACATCTGGTCCTACCCCGCTGAGGAAATAACCAACATCGAAGAAGGCCTCGTCCCGCTCGACGAGTGGCCGGCCTGGCTGCGGGACATGGCCGACCTCCAGCTCGATCGAGACGCAGCCGGTCACGTCAGCACTACCTGAACCCAACCAAGGACACTGCCGAAATGCCGAAGAAAATCAAAAAGCACCGCGCTGATAACCTCTACTACGTCACGATGAACCTGCTCCGTGGCTGGGGCGCATGCAAGAACTCCATGGCTGCCTTTCGCCGAGTTGCTAACTGGCCGAAAAATGACGAGGTCATTCTGCTCAACCTCAGCCTCGTGTACGAGTTTACTTGCGCTGCTCAAGGACTCGTGTGGGCGGCCAACGTTATGAGAATCAAGAAGAACGTAACTCCGCAGGAGTTCCACGCTTTTCGCGTATCCTATTTCGGCAACAGCGAGCGGAGAGCGAAGACGTTCATGGACCTGCTTGAGCGTCGTGCTATCCGCACCGAACGCTTGTCGCCGCGCGCGTTGCCGCGTCGCAAGAAGTAACCCACCACCGACTCAAGGACACTGCCGAAATGTTTTCGACTTACGAAAAGACTTTCACCAGCGACGCTACCGTTCCGACGCGCATTCACGTCACCGCTGTTGTCGAGGACGCTACATGCAAGATCACCGACATCGTTCCGTGCGGCGGTTTGCTGCTGCCGCCGACCGGCGTGTTCAAAGCTGAGTCGAAGCGCATGCACGCCTGGCTGCGAACCACGTTCATCGGTCAACACGTTGCTTGTTTTAACACGCACAATGGCGTCGTGCCCGGACCTTTTTCGATTCAAGTGAGCGACCGCCGCTTCGCGCCGTTGCGTGCCGTCAATCTGGACTTCAAGCTCACGATCCCGAAGGACGAAAAAACCCAGCAAGCGATCAGCCGCGTCATTTCTGCGCAGATCGAACAGGCGGCCATGCAGCAGGAACGAGACGCGCACAAAAAACTGCGCGGTGCTTTGGGCGACGCTCACGTGCCGCCGCCGTGGGTCGAGAAAAGCCATGGCGTTCAGCCGCCCGAGCCGGGAACCTTCTGGCAAAGCCGAAATGTCGCTTTCATGAGAGTTCTTGTGCTGAGCGTCGAAGAAAAGCGGCACGGAAAGTTTCTGGCTCGCCTCAAGCGCGTCGATGAGAAAGGCAAGAACGATCGCTCCTACGTGGTCGAAGTCAGGCCTAACTGGGGCAAAAAGTGGGAACGGATTTACGACACGGAACAACTCAAGCAGCACTACCGAAATTTCTTGAACAGCGTCGAGTTCAAGGGAACCGAACTTCCGCCGAAGGAAGGCGAGCGCTACTTCTCGATCGTGCTGCCGGCGGTGTACAAGGTGATCGATGTCCGGCAGAAGCTCTACAGCAAGGACTACGCGGTGCTCATGGAGCGCGAAGAAGACGGCCACCGCAGCAAGTTCACCTACCGCGATCACGCTTCATGGTGTGCCACATGGCGGCCGGTCGATGACAACGGCATGGTGTGCTCTGTCGTCGAGATTGCCGCGGACGAGCCGAAAGCCGCCCGCGTCAACCAGCCGTCGGTCTCGTGGAGCTGCCCCGATGCGGACCCGATTCGAGACCTCGAAAGAGCCGACTACCTCGACGACCTCGTGCGCGTCTACGATGAACTGCACCGTCGCGTGCCCGGCTGGAACAACAAGTCGCTGCACGAGCCTGGCCGCACCGAAGCCGACCTCGCGGTGCGTGCGATCCGCGAGATGGCGCGCGACCTTGGCATCGCTCGCAAGAATTTCGAGGCGGAGAGAGCGCTCAAGAACGAATTGCTGAAGGCGAAGAACCATTTCCAAGCGGCGACGCGAGCAACGGAACAACATCGTCAGATGCTCATCCAATCAATCCGCGCTGCGGCAAAAGTCCTCGGCGTTCATGAAAGTCGCGCTGACTTGATTCGGCTTTTCGGCCGGTCCAGCTGCGTGACCTCGCTGTCGGACGAGCAGCTGCTTCAGTTCCACGTCATTTTGTGCGAAAGGCTCCAGAAGCGGCTGTGATGAAGGTTCAGTACGAAGAAATCGGTTTGCCGCAGCAGACGGGCGTCTACGCATGTCGCGTAGACGACCCGTACGGCCGCGGGCTGGTAGTCGACCTCTTCCTCATGTGGTTCAACGGGCGCTGGACGTACCTGAGCAGCGATCAGAACTTCCGGGGTGAGGTACACGGCTGGATCGGCCCGTTGCCGCGTCTGCGCCCTCTGCGAACGAATGTCGAGGCCCCGCCCGAATGAGCGTGCTTCTTGAAGTGTTAGACGACCCCTCGAAAGCGGGCGCCTATCTAGTTGAATTGTGCGAGTACCCGGCGGCAAACCCGGACGCGCGCACCTACCAGGTGTTTCGCTTCGAGGAACCGTCTTGGGTCGAGACCCAAATGCCGTCGCGATCAGCAGCCGTTGTCCACGGCTGGTACGGCCCTCTCGATGCCAAGCAGCTCGAATCACTCGACGATCCGTTCGAGATGGGCTACTACGTCGTGCTGTTGCAGCCGTGGCCGGCGCAAACGCCTTCGTACAAGCGCATGGAAGTGTGCGTCTGGCGCCGCGGAACATGGTACGACAAGTACGGTTTCGCCAAGCAGTACGGCAACGTGTTCGGCTGGATCGGCCCCTTCCCGATGCTGCGAGTCGACCTCCCGTGGCTGCGGCAGCACGAGAAAGAAGAGGCGGAGGATATCGGGCTGTGAGCTTTCGACCCTCCACCGGACGCAAGATCAAGGTCAAGAAGAACCCTAAAACGGTTCGCGACATCATGCGCCGTCATCTGCGCGAGGAAGGAAAAAGAATTTCGGATGTCAGCGCGCCATGGAACATGCACGTCAACAGCGCCTACCGCCGGTTTTACGATAAAAGACCGATGACGCCGCAGATGATAGATTCGTTCATCGAGTTCTTGCACCTGGATCAAGAAGACGCTACAGAGCTTCGGCTCTACGCTGCGATCGAGTGCGGATGGCAACTCGACAACCTCAAGGAGAAACTCGCGTGAAGATCAAGCGCTTCACCCCCATCGACTATTTCGTCATAGCGGTGTGTGCGGTCACGTACCTGGTGTGTGGCCTGCGCATCGCAAGGAGCTTGCTGTGAGAGACCTCAGCATTGACCTCGAAACGCTAAGCCTTTCCTACGACGCTCAGATTCTTTCCATCGGCGCGGTGTTTTTCAGCCCGGAAACAGGAGAGATGCAGCAAGACTTCTACCGCAGCGTGGAGGTAGGCAGTGATCCGCTCGGAGACTTCGACGAAGAGACGATGGCTTGGTGGAAAATGCAAGAGCCCGGTGCTCGTGCTGTGCTGCACGATCCTCTCGCGAGCCCGGCCGGCGTTGTGCTGAGCGATTTCTGCCGGTGGGTCAGCGCTGTATGTTACGACGAAGAATCGGTCGTTCGCCCGTGGGGCAACGGTTCTATTTTCGACATCGTCATTCTCGAAAACGCACTTCGACGTTTCAACCTCAAGGCCCCTTGGAAGTTCTGGAACGTTCGCGATGTTCGCACGGTTGCGGATTTTGCCGGCGTCACTCGCCATGATGTCGAGTTCCAAGGCCCTCCTCACTACGCGCTAGACGATGCGAAGCACCAAGCCAAGATCGTTTGCGTTTCGTACCGCAAAGCTCCCGGGCGGATCAAGCCATGAACTTCAAGCGCGTTCAGCCATACCGGAGTTTGTTCATCGCCGAACTTCACAGCGAGCAAGTGCGACACGACGGCGGCGCGCTTCGGTATCTCGACGGGCCTGACGGAAAAATTGGCGGCGGTATCGGCGTCCACGTCGCGTACTACCTGGTCGATGAATTCGGAGAAGTGCTGCATCCGATCAATGCGTATTTCGTTTCGCCGGTCATCGCTCAAGCCGCCGCTGACATCTTCATCGACACCCCGAAAAAGTTCGAGTCGAGAGTTTCGGCTCTCCTCCGGTACGAAAAAGATTTCACGAAGGAGTTTTGAACTCGATTCGCAGGCGTCGAGACCCAACAGCCTGCACTCAACCACGACCAAGGAACTGCTATGGAACTCGTCGAAAACACGATCAACCGCAAGACCTACGACCTCAACTCGACCGACATCGACAATGCGGTCCGTTTCGCTTTCGCGAACGGCTTTCCGGTGCCGCTGATCGATCCTTCGGATGTCGTCGCCGTAACCCACGGCGAAGAGGGTTTCCGCGTGGGTCATCCGATTCGCGTGATCGTCACCCACGTTTCGCCGGCCGCCAACGGCAGCGATTGATCCACTCGGGCAACGTCGACGCGCTGACTTCGGCGCGTCGACACTGACCAGGTACGTGCGCTATGAGCGACCGAAGCTACATTGCGATGCGCGCAAGCAAAAGAGATTCGCCGCAAGCCTGTTTGTACGCTACCGCTACGCAAGACCCGCTATTCAACGAGAGCTTCCCCATGCCGATGCCGCCTCCGGAAAAACGCACATACGTCAGCGCCGTTACGTATCGCGACTACACCATCGCGACATACAAAGACCCGCTCGAAGAGCCGCTGTACCGAGTGGCCGGGGTTCCGATATTCGTGGTCTACTTCGCGCTCGGTGAATTCGGGGAAGTCATAGCTCCTGTCGACACCTGCTTCTGGTCGCCGTTCCTGGCGATGGCTTTCATCGACCAATACATCGGAATGAAGGAAGAAGAGCGCCAAGCCTACTGGCAGATGAAAGGCCCATGGCGCATGATCCACCAGAACTACAACGCACAACACCAGCTTCCGTTCCTGGTCGACACGCTGCGTAAAGTAGCGGCTCGATCGAGTGATCCCGACGCCGATTTGTATTACGACGGCGTCACCGATTTCGGCAAGAGCATCGCGGGAGAAATCGACGCGGCTCTCGATCGAACTGCTATCACTCCCTACCCGTCAGAAGACGGAAAGACCCCATGGGCCAAACCTGCTGACTTCCAGTATTGAGGACACGCGATGAGCACCACAGAAGCTATCATTTCGATCGTTTTCCAAACCCTGCTTGTTTCGGCGCTCATGCTTCTCCAGCACCGCAAGCACGCGGCGTTCAAGGAGCGAGTTCACGCCTACATCCGCGATGACGGCTTTGTCGAAGGCGAGGCCGGACTCATCATCGATGAAGCGATTCGCGTCTCCGCAGCGCTGAAGATGGACCCGCCGGACGCGCGTACGTTCGCCCATTCATTGATTCGACAGGAGTGCTTCCGTCGAGCTATCGCTCACGAAGAGCTGCATCGAATTTACGTCGAGACTTACGGAGATTTGCCATGAACACTTTCGTGCTGAGAGAAAAGCTGGCGAGCAAGGCTCGCGGCAAACCCATCTACTACAAGATGATGACTCGCATAGGCCCTTGCAATACCGACAACCCGAGCGAAGCGGCACGCTTCGATTCGGAGGAGCAGGCCAGGCAATCGCCCGCCTACTCGCACTGGCTAAGCTCCTACACTGCGGAGCCTGCACCATGAGCCGAAAGAAGTTCGACGACGAAGTTCAAGAGCTGCCAACAGCTCGGCTGTACACCGTCGACGGCGGCGAGCAGATGACCTTCGAGCAGCTGCGCAAGTGCTGCCCGCACGTCACCGAGAAGATGCTGCGGGACCGCCTGTTCCAAGGTGAGCGGAAACTGGCTCGGCTGGGCCGTCCGCCGGATCGAAGAAAAGGTGTTGACAAACCGAAAAGCTGGCGCTAGAGTGGCCGCGCAGTAACGAATTTACTTCGGTTCCCTCCCATCCGCCGGGGTAGATCGAAACTGCTAGGAGCTGCCCCCGCGGCTCCTCCGGTCAAGCGGCTAAGCGCACCCCCTCCCCCTGCCCTAAGTCGCGTAATCCCGGCGTCTGGTGCCACGATACGGCGCCCCTACTTTCTCTGCCGAGAGAACAGATGAACCGAGAAGAAGCAGCACAACTGGCCGAACGGATCAAGAGTGAAGAAAGTCTGTCGCGCACGGTTTCCGCCATGGATCGAATCGTGAAGAGCAGCGCCTACGTGGTCGTTCACGGCAAAGACGAAGAAGGACACGTAGTCAGCGTGAGCTTCAACGTTGACTCGGAATTTCTTTGTGACGCTCGTGAATATCTGTACGTTCGCCACGTGAGCCTTTCCGCTCAAATCGACGCCGCGTTGAAAGGAGAGAAGCTGTGATCGCACCGCCCGTGTCCCGCAAGTTCTATCGGCTCATGTCGAAGCTGAGCCTCTGGTCCGTGTTCGTTTCCGCGCTGAAGCTTTACGCCCGTGTGATACCGCCGAGCCGCGAAATCACGCTGGACGGCGTCGATGGCGGCCCGCGCCGCCCGTACCTGGTGCGCTGGTATCTGATCCCGCGCAACCCGATCTTCAACATCCGCCTGCACCGCTTCCTGCACGGTGACGACGATCGCGCGCTGCACGATCACCCGTGGCGCAGCTGGTCGCTGCTGCTGTCGGGCCGCTACCGCGAGCGTACGAGCGAGTGGATGCTGGATCAGCCTCTCGACAAGTCGAGTACGGGAATCGCAGCGCATAACAGCGAGATGCTTCAGCTATTCAACCCAGCGGACGGCCGAACTTACGTCAACGGCAGCGTGGAGCGGAACAAGGGCAGGTTCCCCGGGCAGCACACTTTCGATTACTTCCAGTGCTTCAGTGCAGGTGATTTCCGTGAGTTGCATCCGGATCACATGCATCTCATCGAACTGTTCGGAAACAACGACGAGGAGTGCTGGACGCTGTTCTTCACCGGCCGCCGCCTCGGACCTTGGGGCTTCGCGTGCGGCGGCGATGAAGGCTGGCGCGATTTCCGCATCTACAGCGCCGACCACCCGACGAAGCCGAACGCCACGCGGGGCTGCGACTGAGATGATCCACGAAGACGGCACCATGGACGTTAACGTCGGCGACAAGACCGAACGTCGCCGCTATTCGATCAACCAAGGCAACACTTCTTTCCGCTACCGCTATCTGGATCGCGTGCAGACGATGTACGCCCCGGAGCTTCAGCCCGGCGAAGACTTCTTCTACACTGCCGACAGCGACGTTCCGGTCGTCGTCAAGGCCCCGATCGATCCGTTCGAGAATTCTGACGGGTTCTCGCCTGCATCGGGCGAGTACCTGTAACCCCATCCCGCGAGGGAATCCTGCTCGCATTGTGCGAGTTGTCGACAACACCTGGAGACCACCATGAGCGACACCACCGAAAACGACACCGCCAAGAAGCCCGCCAAGAAGAAGGCCAAGGCGCCGGCGGCCAAGAAGCCCGCGAACACGAAGAAGCCCGCGAAGAAGACCGAGAAGCCCGCCGTCGAAGCCGCGACGCCCGCGAAGAAGCGCGGCCGTCCCGCCGGCACGAAGAACTCGACCGAAGGCAAGAAGCGGGGCCGCCCCGCGGGCAAGCGTCGCGGTCGCAAGGGCAAGAAGGGCGACAAGCAGATCGCGTACCTGCTGCTGACCAAGGCGGCGGACGGCAAGATGACGGCCGGCGCCCTGAACGGCCCGTTCGCGTCCGAGAAGGACGCCCTCGACGACGCCAGCCTCATGAGCGACGAGAAGGCCGAGACCACCGTCGTCCTGTTCCGCGAGACCAAGCGCGGCACCGTGCAGCGCCAGACCAAGTTCGTCGTCGGCCGCTGACCGCGGCTACGCAACCTCCGACGGCGGCCTGGCTAATCACAGCAGGCCGCTTTTATTTTTCCTGAAAAAAAGGGCCTCATCATGCACAGAACTTCCAATGGCTCCCGCCGCCTCTCCGTCGCATCTGCCCTCGTTTCGGTTCTCGGTCGCGTTTTCCGCACCTACCGTTCCGAGGCGAATCGCGAGCTGAGCGATCATCGAAAGCGCATGCTGGCGATCGACGAGAAGCGGGCCTTCGACCTTCAGCAGCGCGACCTCGCGGCCGAGAAGCGCAAGAACAAGACCCGGCAGGGCGTGCTGCGGCTGCGCGATCACGGCAGCGTGCAGGAAAAGCTGCGCAAGGCGATCGGCGGCAAGTCGATGCGCCGCATCCTGAAGCGCGAGCGGCGGCTCGCACGCGAGACCCCGGACGCTCTCGTCGTCGAAGGCCGCATGGGCTTTTCGGCGCCCGTCAAGCCGCTCCAGCGGGGCGTGGACTTCGCCCTGATCGCCGGGCATCGTCGCGGAACGGGCCTGACCCTCGTGCTGAGCGATCGGGTCCAGGACTTCAAGGTCAGCTACGACGTGTCGGCGGCCAACGAGCTGTTCGCGTTCAACTGCTGAGGAGCAGAGCCATGAACGAATCTCATTCGACGTTCGACGACGTGGAAACACTCAACCAGCGTGTACAGCGTACGACGGAAGCCGCCCGGGCATACGCCGCTTTCACGGTGACGACGGCCCGCTACCCCACGGAAATCCAGCAGCTCGCAGGCAACGTGACGGCGGCGATCCTCTACACGTCGATCGGCATCGGCAACGAAGTCGGCGAGCTGGCGGAGCTGTTTACGCCCACTCATCTGCTGACGCACGACAAAGACAGGTTCGCAGAGGCGTGGAAGGAACTCGGCGACGTGCAGTGGTACGTGGCTCGCATGTGCGCCGAGAGCGATCGTCTTCCCCGATTCGATCTTATGGTCATGCGTGCAATGCAACGCTTGCGCGACGGCCTTCACTGGGCGAACCCTCGTCTCACCGGCCGCGATTTGTCGATACTGCTGTGCATTCAGTCCGGTCGCGTGCTCGGCGTCGTCAAGAAGATGATGCGCGATGGTGCGACGTGGGACGACAACAAGGTCGCCAGCAAGACCGCCGAGCTGACCGAAGCGTTGCAGGAAATCGTCAACCTTTCGGCTGAATACGCGGAAGAAAGCGGGGCGCGGCTGGACTTCCAGGGCGGCTACTCCGCGCTGCTGGAAAGCAACCGCGACAAGCTTTCCGGTCGGCTCGAACGCGGTACGCTCCAAGGCGACGGAGATGTGCGATGAAGACGAAGGCGTACTTCATCGGCGGTATCGCGGACGGCATGGTTCGCGAGTTCGAGGGCCTGCCGCCGGAACGCATGCAGGCTTCCAGCGACCAGCTTCCTCTCCTGGCTTCGACGCCGGGAGAGCCAGCGGCGCGCATGATCTACAGCCGCAACGACTTGACCGGAGGCACGGTGATCTACGTGCCCGCCGGCACGCTGTTGCACGATGCGTTCGTGGCCGTGCTCGACACCTACGCGGACCTCGCGAGGCTGGCGCGCGAGCAGAACGGAGGGCCGCCGGCATGATCTTCTGGGCGCTTATCGGTCTCGGTGCGTTCTTGCTGTTTCGAGGTATCGCCCGGGCTGAGTACGACCTCGTCAAGGAGCTGGTCGGCGAGCGGCAGAGCACTATTTGCCTAGTCTCGACTGTGCTGGCGGCGATCGGCTTCCTGCTGCTTATCGTCAATGTTCTGCTCTTCGCCTGGAGATATCTGCCGTGAGCTACGAGCACTTGACCATCATGCTGTCGCTCCCGCGCAGCCGCAGTGCGTGGATGGCCGAGTTTCTTCGACCGCTGTGCGCGGCGACACTGCACAACCCGCTTCAGCAGTGCGATAGCGTCGAAGAGCTGGGCCGGAAAATCGACGCGCTCCCGGAGGGGCGCGTCTTCGTTTCCGACGTTGCCGCGATGTTCTTTTTCAGCCGGCTGCTGACGCGCTTTCCCGGCGCGCGTTACTTAGTTGTTCACCGGGCAGCGTGCGAAGTCGAACGCTCAATGCGCAACATCGGCATTTCTCCTCCGATCAACATCCGCAAAGCCGAAAAGCAGCTTCTCGAAATCGCTAACCACATTCGCCCGAGCCCGTGGTCGATGACGGGAACGTTCTTCGAGTTGCACTCCCCGCAGATTCTCGCGGCCATTGCGGCTTTCAGCTCGGGAAGGGCCGTGGAGCCGGCGTACCTTCGACGCATGATGCAGACCAACATCCAGGTTTCCATTCAAGACCAGGTCGCACGGACCGATATCGCCAAGCAGAGGATGCTCTTCAGTCAAGCGCGCATTCTTCAGTAGGAGGTCAGCGTGAGAGTCATCGACAGCTTTAGCGGGCAGCACCGTTTTCTCTCGAATTTCTGGTTCTGCACCGTGATCTACGAAGGGCACTCCTGCCGCACGGTGGAGCACGCTTTCCAGGCGGCCAAGACCTTCGACGAGGAAGACCGCCGCAAGATTCGCAACGAGGCCGGGCCGGCTGGCGCGAAGCGGCGCGGCAAGACCGTCGATCTTCGGCCGGACTGGGAAGCGGTCAAGGTCGACATCATGCGCGGCCTGCTGCGCCAGAAGTTCGGCACGGAGCCGCTGCGCTCGAAGCTGTTGATGACCGGCAAGGCGAAGCTAGTCGAAGGAAATTGGTGGGGCGATCGTTTCTGGGGCGTGTGCGAAGGGAAAGGCGAAAACCATCTCGGTCGCCTGCTCATGGAAATCCGCGAAGAACTGCAAAAAGCCAAGGGGACAACGTGATGTACGGCGGCTGGCGGTGTGTCGAAGAGTCGTGCAAATGGCATTTACCATGGTGGAGTCAGCTCGTGTTGCTGATTATCATCATCGTAGCTGCCTATTTACTGAAACCAAGGCCTAAGAAATGAAAACTTACACCGGATTAAAAGGGTGGCATCTTGCGATTAACGATGACGGTACGGTCGCTGCAATAGATACAAAAGGCCGCGTAGGAGGCGACATTGAAATCAAGCCGGCAGGTAGGTTGGAGCAAAGGCTACTTCACTTACTCGTCCAGGACATAGTAAAACAAGTCAACGATTTTCCGTACGCAGAAGAAATGACCAACGGAGAGTGCGCTGACATACTGCAAGCTTTTCTCAACGCGGCAAAGGAAAACGCTGCGCCAATTTTACTGGCAGCTACACTTCAGGCAGTAGAAAGGGCAGTCCGCGTTCTAGCAAACCCTCCTCGCGAACCTTTTATTTGCGAGTGTAAGCGGTCTCAGAAAAGAGAATAATCTAAGTGAACCGCCGCAAGAACATCGCTGTTTTTTTGTGCAATCTCACGTTAAACGCCGCTCGGCCGTGGCTGGAAAACGGCTACGCTGTCGTCCTCGTGGATCCACAACACCCTGAAGGCGTGCGTAGCAAAGGAAAGGTAGTCACAGTCGGCTCTACGATAGACGGCAGCTTCACGTACTTAGGGAAAATCATACGGTCCAATCGAATTGGATTCGTTGCAGGTTTTCCTCCGTGTACCGACGTTGCCTTAAGCGGAACCCGATGGTGGGCAGCTAAACGAGAAAGCGATCCATATTTTCAAGCTCGGGCAGCAATGGTAGCAGAGCAGTGCAGAACCATTGGCGCTATTGCAGGGTGCCCGTGGTTTTTCGAGAATCCGAAAAGCGCGTTTAGTCGAATGTTCGGCGAGCCGCAGCACAAGTTCAATCCGTACGACTACACCGCTTACTGCAAACGCGACAACTACAAAAAAGAAACATGGCTGTGGAGCGGAGGCGGGTTTGTAATGCCGCCGCCGAACAGAGATTTTTCGCTAGGCCCTCCGGACGATAGAATACACAAAGCGCCGCCGACTAAAGACCCTGCGGTACGAGCGAACTTCAGAAGCGCTACGCCGATAGGTTTCTCTAAAGCGGTATGTCTTTTCAACTGTGACCTGGAACTGCCGAAATGAGCTTGGAACAATATCGCGAAATCACGTTCAAGAAGAAAACGCTTTTGCAGATTGATCGCATAAACGCGATCATCGAAGAGTACTTGGACGCCGGCTACACGCTCACGGTCCGCCAGCTCTACTACCAGCTCGTCGCTCGCGACATCATTCCGAACAACGAGAAGTCGTACAAGCAGACCACGAGCATCGTCAATGACGCCCGAATTGCAGGCCTGATCGACTGGGACGCGATCGAAGATCGCACGCGCTCGTTCGAGCAGCGAAGCCGGTGGACGTGCCCGCAGGACATCTTGCGTGCGAGCGCCGAGCAATACCATACCGACCCTTGGGAAACCCAAGGCTCCCGCGTGTTCTTGGTTGTCGAAAAGGAAGCTCTCGTCGGCGTGTTCCAGCGCGTGTGCCGTGAGTACGACGTTCCGCTGCTGGCCGCACGCGGATACCCGAGCGCATCCGTAGTCCGCGAATTCGCTCAGAAGGAAATCGAGTTCAACAATGGCTCGAAAGATGTCGTCGTGCTGCATTTCGGCGATCACGACCCCAGCGGCATCGACATGACGCGAGACCTCCGGGAGCGCTTCGAGATGTTCGGCTTGGGCGGCGACTTCACGCTCAAGCGCATGGCGCTGAACATCGACCAAGTCGAGGAGCTGAAGCCGCCGCCGAATCCGGCCAAGACCACGGACGCTCGCTTCGTCAACTACCGCAAGCGTTTCGGGCCTTCGAGCTGGGAACTCGATGCGCTGCCGCCCCAGGTGCTGAGCGACATGGCGCGCGACGAAATTCTCGCGCATATCGAACCGAAGAGCTGGGAGAAGTGGAAGAAAGGCGTCGACGCGGCGCGGAAGAAAATGCTCAAGTTCGCCGAGCAGTTCGAGGCTTGACGGCCGCTGGCAATCGCAGTAAGGTAGAGCCTCGTCGAAGCGTACGTGCCCTTCCAGCCGGATCAACCTCGTCGCGATGACGCGGACACCGGAACAACAGAACCGCCGCCTCGACCTCACGCCCCCGCGCAGAAATGCCGGGGGCGTTTTCATTTCTGGTCAAGACCAACTTCGTCTTGACTAAGTTCGTCTTGACGCAAAAAGAAACCCCGGAGGGTCTCTCCGGGGTTCCTCGTCCTTGCCGGGCGGCGGGCTTGCGTCCGCGGACCGTTTCTCTCTGCCGAGTGCCGATGCAACGCGAAGTGTGTCACCAGCGAGTCGACTATACCTAGGCTCCTAGCGGCTGTCAACTACTGCCGGATACGGCCCTTCGCTTCGTGCGCGTCCAGGCAGTCGTGTTCGGTCTTGCGGTAGCCCTCACTGACGCGCACCACGTTGAGGAGGTCGAGGATGTAGGTCACGGTCCGTTCGCTCAGCCGCGCCTCTCCTGTGCGTTGTCCGGGCCGCGGCGGGTTCCACTCGATCCATTCGTCCGCGGCGGGCTCCACAGGCACGGCAGGAGCGGCCGGCTGCCGGCAGTCAACGAGCGGCGGCTCGGGCTTCAGCTGCGGCAGCTCGCGCTTCACTGATCCGGCTCTGCACCCGCTCATCGAGAGGATGCACGCAAGAGCCAACAGCAATAGGCGCGGTGACGGGCGGGTTCTTGTAGACGACATGGACAATCTCCTTCGATTGTTGGTTGGATGCTTCGGCTTCGGTCGCGACCTTCGCGCCGGCTTCGTCGGACCGCTTACCGATTTCCGAGCCGATCTTGTTGCTGTCGATGTTCTTGTTGCCCTGCTCCACGTTCGCCGCGTTGGTGTCGTCGAGGCGCTGCGCCTGGCAGTCCTTGACTCCCTGCCGGTAGTAGTAGCTCGAAAAGCCGTACCAGCACCAGGCGACAATGAAAGCGGTGAAGAAAATTCGGCCGATCCTTGTGCCGAAAAGCCACGTGAGAAAAGCGGTCATGTTTCCTCCTACGGTGTTTCGGCCAGGATTGCTTCCGACTCGCGGCGAGCCGATAGGCCGCGTTCGTTTACGGTGCCGCGCCACAAGCGCTTCATGCCGCGAATCTCCGATGCGATGCACGAGTAGTCCTGGTTCGGGATGCACACGTCGCGGATATTGCGCATTTCACGCCGAGAGTCGCCCGTCATCGCGGCTCCGCGGTTGTAGACCAGCGAAACGAGCGCGGCACAAGCATTGGGCCTCAAGTCCTCGAACTTGGCGCGAAAGGCGCGATCGGTTCGACGCTCGTATTCGATCAGGCTCCGATTCTCGAAAACCCGGCTTGCATGATCGAAAGCCGTGGGGATATCGAGATAGCGGGTCAAGACCGCCTGAGCATTACGGCCCGTGATGCCCGCCGTGGTCGCCAGACGATCGACCGCACCGTGATCCCGCCAGTCGTCTGCGATCACGGTGCGTGTCTGGTGCCCGCCGTCGTAGCCGATTCCCCAGGTGATACCGGACGCTCCGCCCGGCCACACGGGGCGCTCCAGGTGCTTGCGGTAGTACGCCGGACCTGTGACTTCCCAGCGCAGGATGAGCGCCGCTGCTGCGCGCCGGCAGACGGCGTCCCGAGGCTCCGGAAGCGGCTGCTCTGGCAGCTCCGCGGCAAGGGCCGCCTGCGCCTCCAGAAGCGGTTCCGCGGCAACAGCCGACGCCGCCTTGACCGCTTCCGGGAGCGGCTGTTCCGCCACGGTACGGTTGACAACGGGTGGCGGCGCGCTGGCGGGGAGGCCTGCCGGTGCGGCCGGCAGAACCGTGCTGTCGACCTTCGGGACCGGCGCCCAGCACGAAGCTGTCGTTACGGCCACGGCCAGAAGCAACGCGAGACGGGCGTTCATCGCGTGTACCAATACGTCGCGAAGCCGAGCGCCGCGATCCACTCGACGCGATCCCGAACCACGATCCAGTACGCCATCCAGTTGCCGCCGCGCATCGAGTTGAACAGGTCCAGCTCCGTCTTGTCGTGCAAATCGAACCACGGCCACTTCTTGATCCACCATGCCGTGAAAATGATGAGCGTGGCGCGCACACCGTTGAGCGCATAGCCGAACACGTCTCCGAATCCTTCGACTCCGATCCGCGAGTCCACCGACTTCAGCACGACATAGCTACCGACGAGAAACGCCAGCATCACCGGGAGCTGGAAAAAGATCACCTGGTTGCGCCGCCAGAACTCCCAGGCGCGACGACGAAACGACATTTCACTTTCCGGATTGGCCGGACGATTCTTGGCTTCCACTGGAAGTCTCCTTTCTGGTCTGAGGGTTGTACGTTTCTTCGGGAATCCGACCTCCGCGTGCAAGATAAAGTTCAAGGTCGGAAACTCTTTTAATCAAATCCATTTGCCGATTTTCTGCTTTGTCCATGTCTTTCGACACATCCTGCGTATCTTCCTTGACCGTATCGAATCGATAATTGATAGTCCAAAGGAAGCCGGCAATAATAACTCCGCCTAGCGCACCGATTGCTGCACTGTATCCCGCATATTTTATTACGACTTCACGAACGTTACGAATTTCGGCATTGAGGTCGGCTTTCGTTTTTTCGTTGTCGGCTTCGTGCTGCGTTCTCCATGCGTCACGGTTGGCTTCGTACTGCCGCCAACGTACGGTGTTGCGTTCTTCGTAATCGTCGAACCAATCTTCGAGCCTCGAATTCATTTCAGACAAAGAGCGCTTTATATCTTCTACCGCCCGCTCGTTGCTGTCGTGAGAAAAACGCAGCTCCGCTAATTCGGTGAGCTTCTGGCCGAAACCACGAATTTCGACCTGCATGCTGTTGAGCGTGTTGGTCACGTTCTCCATGCCGGTAGACACACGCTGCGCAAGCAGCTGGTGCTGTCCTTCCATTCGCTCCAGCCGCACGGCTTGTTGAGCGGCGTCGAGCAGCCCTCCGAGCTGGTCGGTGGCGCGTCGTGATCTGTTCTCGGGGGGCTGACCGGAATTCATCGTCGGGGCGCTCTCGCTGCTTCTGAAAGGGTGTACTAGCTGAGCCGGACCAGGACCACTACGCCGTCGCCGCCGTTGCTCGCATCCGATGCGGAAACAGTGCCGACAGCGTTGCCGTAAAGGCCAAGGCCGACCCCGAGGACGAAGTCGGGCTTCTGGGTCGGCGACTCTCCGTTGACCGGGTTGCGATACGACGCGGCGTTGCTGACGGACGGATCGACGTAGCCACTTCCGCCGGCTCCCGGGAGGCCGTCGCCGCCCGGTGCGCCACCGCCATAATACCCGCCACCGCCGCCGCCGTCGTCCCTGCTGGTCGAGACCGTCCGATTGCCGCCGTCCGCGTTGCCGCCTTGGTAGGCGCTACCGGCGTACCCGCTGCCGCCGCCTGACCCCCCGGCCGTCTGGGAGCCGCCGGTAGCCCCGCCCGCGCTGTCTCCGCCCGTGAGCCCGCCGCCGTTGCCGCCGGAGAGGCTGTAGCCAGACGCGCCGCCACCGCCGCCTGCCAGCAGCAGGGGGCTGCCGTCGTCCAGGAAGACGCCGGAGTAGCCGCCACCGCCGCCGCACCAGGTATCCCCGAAAGCGCCGCTGCCACCGCCCGGCCAGCCGCCTAGGCCGCCGGCCTGCGGGCTGGTGTACTTGCCGCCCTTGCCGCCGCCGCCCACGCGAATCCGAAGCACCTGGCCGGGGGTAACGGAGATGTCGCCCACGGTGTAGCCGCCCGCACCGGACTTGAGCCCCGTCGCGTAGACGCCGCCGCCGCCCGCAGCTCCGACGACGTGAGCGCGGATCAACGAGACCCCCGCAGGCACTTCGTACGTGACTTCGGAGCCTGTCGCGGTGAAGGATTGCAGCAGGGTCTCTCCGCCCGCGCTGGCGTTGATCGCGTCTATCTGCCCTTGCAACTTAGCGAGCATCGTCCGCAGCGAATCGCCGGGCGCGATCGGCGCATCTTCGATGGTGCCAAGGCTGCTCATCGCCGTGTCGAAATCGATTCCCGGAGGGCCGCGAAGGTCTTCCAGCGAAATGAGGCTGGACCACTCTACGCCGTCGCTGCTGTACTGCACGAAGCCGCTGTCGATACGCATGGAGAGCGAACTGCTTGCGCTGAAATAGGGCAAGTCGTTCCACCGAGAATCACCATTACCGATTTTCATCTTGACGTAGGTGAACGGTATGTCTCTCTCGAAGCCGATTTCTCCGTCACTCAAGACCGGATTTCGGGCAGTCCAATTAGCGGCGGTGTCTCTGCGCTGCCACATGCGCTGCGCAATAATTACGTTGCTCATTACGCTCCGCCTCCGTCTAGGATGTACGAGGGTTCGTCTACGATGATTTCGTTGGCTGTCGCGCCGGTTGCAGCGGTGTACGAGAACAACCCCGTCAGCTTTGTCCAGCTTCCGTACCCGTCTCGCACAGCCTCTATTTCAATCCTCATGCTGCCAGAAGAAGCCAGGCGAACTACCGCGGAGGAAACGCTTCCGGAGATACCGAGCCGCGCAATCAACAGCGTGTTCGAGCTGTTGTAGACCCGAATGCTGTATGTGGTTCCGGGCTCGATCGTACGAGACACCGCTGAACGAGGCGGAACATCTTCGTCCATGCGGTTGCGATGCGCCCATGTGACGTTCATGTCGTCACTATAGGCCGCGCTTGAACCGACCGTAGCGTCGTTTATCCTCAAACGGCTCGGAGGTAAAGGACGCAGCGCACGGGCGTTTGTCGCTTCGCTCGCCAGCGTGACCAGCGCGATATCAACCGTGTCGTTAATGCTTTTCGGAACCAACTTGGCGTACACCGTCACGTCTGCGGCGTACCCTTCTTCGTTGGTAGTGCCGGCTCCGTCCGATATGAAATACACGCGCGCTCCTACAGCGTGGTCTTCCGGCTGCGTGTCGAGAACGCCGCGAAATGTCCCCGTGACGGTGTGAGTGCCGTCTTCGTTATCAACCAACGCCTGCCAGGCAATGATTTCGTTGCCGATCACCAGAAGGTTTTCGCCGTTCTCTCGGGCGTTTGTGGATTCGTCTTCCACGATATCGTCGACGCCCACGAGCGCGGTGATCGTGAATCCGGCAGTGTCGACTTCGGGTCCGGTACGGGACAGCGACGACACCAGCGTTCCGGACGGCGTCAGCGTGTCTACGGAATTCGTCAGGAGGAGAAGATCGCCTCCGGTCGTGTCGGACCACACGTCGTACGCAGTTGTGGACTGGGTTGGAGCAACCGCCATGGTCATTACGAATCGACGGCTCTTGTCGTCGGCTCCGAAAGCAGGCGCCTCCCACAAGCGGCGTTGCGTGAAGGGGATGACCGGACCGACCGGAGGCACCCATTCCCCGGACCCCGGCGGCAAATACGCCACCGCGTTTACAGCGAATATGTCTTCCATAGCGGTGATCTTCACGGAAGGGTCGTCCAGCGTTCCGTAGCTGATTTCGATTACCCGCATTAGCACGTTTGCCAATCCGAGGTTTGGCTTTCTCAGCCAGAACGCCGAGCCGGGCCGCAGCTTGTATCCGATTCGATTTAGCGACATCTTCGCAGACACCAGCGGCGAAGATTTCATTTTCGATATCCGCGCAGCCGTGTTCATGGCGGCCGTCGAGTTGCTGAAACCGAGATAATCGAACTCTTCCGGGTCTACCGTTCCGCCTCGAACGTCGATGTTCGCAAGCTCTTGGTACGTGACCGGCTTCGTGCTGAAAGTAGCTCGGTCAGTGTACTTTACGATGATCGTGTTTTTCGTCAGTTCCCAAGAGGATCGCGAATAGTCGAAAGTATCTTTTTCGATGCAAGAATCGTCGACGACAAGAAGGTACTCCTGCTCGTCTTCAGGAATTTCGCGAGCCAGCGTCATCGTGTACAGGCCCGTGATCGGGTCGGCGTAAACGATGCCGTCCGCGTGACGAAGCATTTCCGCGACCAAGTCTTTTCCGCTCAAGGCCGTCTGAATCAGCATGGAAATGCCGATCGATTCTTCGGCCAAGATGTTTCCGCAGTCCCGGAAAGAATCGATGTCGATTTTGTCCTCGGGAATCTTCATGCCCCACATCTTGTTCGTCATCACTTCGTACACAGCGCAAGCGATGTTCGAGTCGCCGTTGACGTTGTGCCTTCCTCCGGTGAGACCGAGTTGGTTGGGGCAACGCCTCGCAATGACCGAGATAGGAGGCGGGGTGTCGCTGTTGCCCAGATAGCACTGCTCCAGGACCATATAGAACAAGGGACGGAACGCCGACATATCCGGCTCCGACCACTTGTGGCCCAGGTACAGGTTAGGCGGTTGCTCGAACGACCCCCGGTACATCCTGCACTGCCCGACGACGCCGTTCGGGGGGTCGCCGTTGTCGAGAATCTTCGGGCCGTACAGCCAAAAGCTGCATACGTCGCCGACGAAGTCGCGAGACGACGGCGGACCTGCGATCCAGTTCGTCTTGTACACCAGCCCCGCCGCAGCCGATGCGAAGCCGCCGCCCGGAGGGATGTAGAAAACAGACTGAACCAGACTGATTTTCTTGTCGTCGACTCGAATTTCCAGAAACTCGTCGATCGGACCATACGAAAAAATAAGCTGCGCGCCAAGGTAGTAGTTGTAACCCTGAACGATCTTCTTGGAAGAGAACCAGCCGGTCTTGACCTTCTTCTTCAGAGTGACGACCTTCAGGTCTCCAAACCACGTAACGTTAGGGCCTTCGTGCTTGCAGGTGCCGAAGAAAACCGGAATGACGCGAGAAGCGTCCACGGTGGGGAACGAGAAGTCGCCTACCGCTGACGGCTTCGGGTCATTGAATTTCGGCTTCGGCCGGAGAAGCTCGCCGATGACCGCCATGACGAGCGCAACGATTATGGATACCCAGACCATTAGGTTAGCCCCTGCTGGAAGACGTTGTATTCGGGAAAATGATCGAAGCCGACGTAATTCAACTTGTTGTCGAATTTGATCGAGCATATTTCTTTCGTTCTAGCGCAACCTGCAAAAACCTCAAGACTCAGCAGAGTTTCAGAAGAGCCGAACGGGTACACTACGGTTATCGTTCCTGCTACGGAGTCGTGCGCCACGATGAACCTCTGCTCTCCGGTATCGGGGTTGTACGCAAACCCGTTGGTATACCATCCGAGGTCGTCATCGGTATCTCCTGGCTTGGACGAAAACTCAGACGAGTGGATTGTTACGCCGGAAACACCCGACACCAAGGCGATGTTTTTCCACAGCTGCTTGTCGACGCCGCAGCCAATTTGGTAAAGCGCCCAGATGCAACCTACCTTGAAGACCGCCCACGGTACGGTCTGCGACATGTTGTCGAGAATCTGTGAGCACTCGAACGTAGCTTCTCCGCCCTTTTGACTGAAGCTGGTGATGAAGCCGGTAAACGCCTGAACGATTTCAGACGCCGGGTCGTTGCGTTGATATGCGAAGATAGTCAGCTTCACGGGGCGAGGAGGCAGGTACGGAACATGCGCTACCGCCACGGCGTTGTCGAAAGGCACCGTGACTTGAAGCGTTTCGACATTTGAGTCGCCGGCAGTTTGCTTCAGCTCACCGCGCTTTATCGCTTCTGGCTTGTACTCGATGCCGCTCAGAACACGAGGACGAGCATCTGTCGTGTACGCCCACCGATACCGGCCGTCGTCGCTCTCGAAAAGGTACATCTCGACGCGAGAGCCAAGCTCTCTGTCTGTTTCAAATTGGACTAGACTCATTTCAGTCCTCGGTGGTTTTGGCTTGGAGAGTGACTTCGGAAGTAGCAACCGAATCTGCGAGATAGCGGATAGTAGTAGACGGCGACTGGAGACGATAAAGCGTCAAGAAGCTTATCCTCGCCACGTCTTCCGGGTGAACCTCTTGGCCCAGTGCGGAATCGAGTTCCAGTCGTGTGAACTCAGAAAAATCGCTGGTAGACTGAACGCGCCTGCAAAAATACGAGCCGTCTTCGAGAAGAATCAAAATGTCTCGACGCGCAGGATGAGCGCCGGCCAGATTGCCGTACTCGTTTTTCCTGACAGTGAGAATGTTCTCGTTGTCCAAGATAGGCGCTGCCATGATGAAATCTTCTGTGCCGCTCGGCATGTAGACCGATCGAGCAACACCCTGCCGGCGGCCCAAGAAAAGCCTGAAGTCAAAAATCTCCGCTTTGTCGTAGAAATTCCATGCATGCTTTCTCGACATGCGAGAAAAACCAGAACTCGTGAACGAGTAAATTTTACCCGTATTCAAGTCGACTTTTCTCGCGTCCGAAACGAAAGAAATCGGCATAGCCGAAATCCAGTTTGTTCCGCTGAGGTAAAGCTCTTTCCCTCTGTACTCCAGCGGAGGATCGCTGCTGGGCGCGTTTGCAGGAGTCACGCTCGGCTCAAAATCGAAAGCGACAGAAGCCCGACCGATCGTAGATGTTTCGCGGGTGTCGCTCATCTCTTCATTCAGAAGGCCGATGAAGCATGGATATAGCCTAGACCCTTCCGGCCAGTAGCGGTCCACCGCCGCGGTCAAGGTCACTGAATCGCTAGACACGAACTCAACTTCACGTATTTCGTTGATTTCGTCGTCGTAATACAAACACACCAGAGAGCCGACCTCGATCGACATTCCGAAAGTGTCTACAGAGATGACAGCGTCTCCCGGAGCCAGCGCTTCATCGATTCTCTGCTCTTCGCCCCAATGCGGAACGCCGAAAAACCTTGCATGCCAGGCGAACAGGAGGTTCTCGAACTTCTGCGCTTGCATGGAGCTGCGAAGGTTAACGCTGAATTCCAGACTTCGCCGCGGAACTTCTCCCGACTCGCTTCCGGTTTGCTCGCTTCCATCTTCGGACAAGATCGACCACGATCGAGCAGTGATGGTTTCGTCCATGGCTGAAGACCAATTCGGCGAAAAAGGAAACAGCACCACTCTTCTTCCGAGAATAGACACGTCGTAGTCGACTCCGTTCACGACAAAGCGAACGAAGCTGTCGATGTTCGGAGGCCCGCTCGTTTCGATGCGAACTACGAAATCAAGCTCGCGCAGAGCTTTCATTTCGTACGGAGCGGAAACGCCGGAAGGAGCGCTCAGGTATATTCCTCCTTGCGGCCCCAAGGAAAAAGATTCTAGAGTCTTTTCCTCCAGGTAAGCATTCCACACGATCACATGCTTCTGTTGCGACGACACCAGGTTTCCCACGTTCAATGCGCTAGGAACGACGTAGATTCGGTTGTAGAAGTCACCGAAAAAGCTGGTGGACAGTGCGCCCGAATCGATATGGCTGCGAGCCTCCGTTGGCGTGTACCATTGGGCGTACCTTGCTTCTTCGCCTTTAGTCGCGACGTATGCGTCGAAATGCGTGACCGCTTCTTCGTTTTTATTCAGGTCTTCGCTGAGCGATGCGTTGTCGTCGCCTCGCTTGACCGAAGAACCGAATTGACCCTGTATGGCTGCCATGGTTACGGCCCTGTGTATCGAACGGCAAAAGCGAAAGTTCCGGTGTGGTTTGCTCCGACAGGCCACTGCGAAGCGTTTCGAGCTTCTACGTTTTTCCTGTAGAACGGATACACCTTCCACTTGTCTTCGCCGTACACGATGATTTCGCCAAGCGCATGGTTGTCGTTTCGGCACAGCCTCGCATTAGCCATGTCGGCGACTATCGTTTGGCCTTTCGACGAACGCCGCTGAACGACGAGGAGCGGGAGCAGTACCGTGTTCTGGTTGAACTCGGACGGCAAGCATTGCAGCAAAGCCGCCATCACGTCGCCGCTACTCACCAGCGTTCCTTCGTCGACGTAGACGCGCTTCCACCCCGTCGAATCGAGGCCAGTGTGTATGAAAGAACACCCGATGGCTTGCGTGTAAGCCTCGAAGAAAAGGCCGCACCCCATGCCTTGATAGCCCCAGCCCGCGCTGCTCTGGGTGTTGTTGCCGTAAACGAGATGGTCTTGCGCCGACGCAGCCGCTTCCGGGAACGAGCCAGAAAACCAAGCGCCTGTACCGCCGACTTGTTGCACGCTCGTAACGCCGAACGACAACTGCTGAACTCGGTCAGCGTTATACGAAACAACAAGAAACACTTCGTCCGGATTTTCGTTGACGTGCAGATCGTACGCTGCCGGAAAATTAATCGGCGCTCCGGTGAAATTCAAAATCTTAACGCCGTTCGGCGCAGCTCCAGGCAGAACGTCAGAGCCCGTGCCTGTACCGGCTTGCAGAAGCAACTGAGCGGTCGAACTGACCAGGCGGAAGTAAGCGCCGCTTTTCGTCAGTACCCCATCGCCGTTTAGCGTCCAGCCGTTGAGCTGCAAAGCCGTATGCACCGAATCTTTCAGGGAAGTGAAAGTCGAGAAATTGCCGGTGTAGAAAGCCATATTATTTCATCTCCAAGGCAACGAAGCTGCGCCAGTCGTTTCGGTTCACGTCTTGCAGGACGACGAAAGCTCTGCCGCCAGCGGCCAGGATCGCATCCACGTGGGCTGTTATGCTCAAGCCGGTGGGGTCAACGACCGTACCTCCGACTTGCAAGACATTTTCAACGCCGTTGTTGAATCCGGAAATCGCGTAGACCCCGTCCAGTTCTCCGTACAGGTTCCCCCGGAAAACGCTCGTCGACGGATTCGACAAGCTGTACAGGATGATCGGCTGCGGCTGGTAGTTCGTTCCGGCCGGAACCAGCGTCCGAGTCGTGTCGGCAGCACTTGCGTAATTGAAGTTCGCAAGAGCGTTAGCTCCGTACGTGCTATCCAGGCCCGCCGCGCCGTTATAGAACGGAAAGTTCGACGTTCTGATCCACGCGCCGGACTGATCGCGCAACCACAAAAGAGAAGGCCGGTTCGTGCCTCCGTTACTGCCGGACTCTCTGCCGTGGTAAGGAAATCCGTAGTCGTTATCGCTGAAGCGTTTTGCGGCAGCTCCGTCGAACATGCCGCCGCAAACCAGAGGGGAGGGAAACTCACCGGGGCGCGAATAAGGGAACATCTTGCCCGAATAGAAGTGAGTGTAGACCGGAGTGCCAACCTTCATGCCTCCCGCGATCCGCTGCGCGTTTGCGGTGAAGAAATACGTCACCGAATTGTTGTGACAGGGAACTCCGCTGAGTTTGGCTCCCGGTTGTGTATCGAAAGAATTGCCAGGGACGTAGCCTGTGAAGGCTCCGACCAGAAGGTTGTAGTAGTCGCCGCTGACGCTGCTGTAGGTGCGGAAACCGATGTATATGTCTTCGGTCCCCGACAAACCTGACGAGTTCAAGATCAACTCTCGAACGGCTCCCGTGCTGACGTACCGAAGCGTTGTCCAGCCGTTGCTTTCAGCGAGCGTTTTGATCGCGGCCAGCACCTTGTAGTGCGCCTCGTCCCCGCTTCCGCCTGTTACTGTAGCGATTGCGTATCCCATTTTCTTTTCCTTCAGGCCAGGAGTTTTTTGAAAGAAGCTCGATCCGCTCTAACTGCGTTGAAAATTGCTTGGCGCCCAGCTCGCGTATTGGCGCCCTTTGCAACGACGCTTTCGCTATCGATGGTGTTGACGATCGACAAGTCGATGGGGGTGCTGCCCGAACTCATGCCGCCGCCGTTGAAGCGGTGCCGCGGATCGTTTTGGGTCAAGACCTCTTCGTTCTTCTTCAGGATCGCCGGTATTTCGTCGGGCGCCAAACCCGCAACGCCGCCGCCGTGGTAACGAGGAGCGTCCTCGAACACGTAGCTCGGCACGCTCGAACGACGCCCCGAGCCTGCACCCGCTACGCCGCCGACATGCAGGAAGTTCGCGACCGTATTGATTACCGTGCCCCAGATACCGCCGTCGCTGCCGTTCTCTGCGGCCTTCTTCAGCGCGTTGAACAGGGCTTGCTGGATAATCATCTGAGCAAGCTGAACGAGGATATCCGCAATCGTATTGAGAACAATATCCCCGAACGCTTTCCAGGCGTCACCTGCGCTTTGAACGCCCTTGAGAGTGTCAGCGATGAGCGTAGCCGTCTGCATGAAAGCCTGCCCGAACCCGTTTACAAAAACATCGACAACCTGTTTTTTCTGGGCCGTGAGTTCAACGCTTACGACACGAATTTGCGCTATCAGGTTCTCCATGTTGGTGCGCGCCGCTTGCGCGCCGGGTCCGTCTCCGAGAGTAGCGATGAACTCTTGCGCCTTCACCCTAAGCTCTTCGAGTTGCGGGAGAAGACGTGCGTTCACTTCTTCAGTCTTGGCTGCGGCCTCTCCTGTAGTGAGCAGACCCGCTTCTTGAAGCGCGTTGATCGCTTCAATCGACGACTGCCTCTGCTGCAAGAGGTCGTTTATTCTCGTTTCGTAAAAATCCTGAGTCTCTTTTTTCTTCTGAGCCTCGGACAACTGCGGAAGAGAATCGAGACCCTGCTGTACTTTCTTGGCAGCTTCAGGGGCCTTAAGCGCATTGGCCTCTCGAAGCATTCTTTCCAGCTCGGCTTTTCGATCTGCGATCTTGTTGTCTATGACAGCCAGACGAGCTTCGAGAGTATCCGGACGAGATTGAGCGATGTCGTTGTCGATATCGCGAAGCTTTTCCTTCACGTCTTCTTCCAGACGAACTCGACGCTCTGCGAGCGCAGCCATGCGCTTTTCTTCAGCTTCTTGTTTCTTGCGAGCGGCTTCCGCTGCTTTAGCCGCTTTCGTATCGACGCCAGCGCGAGCTGCCGCAGCGTCGGCAGAGGCCTGAATTCTTTTGAACTCTGAAGCCAGCGCATCGTTCTGCGCCGTTTCTTCTTTGGCTTTTTCCGCCGACAACTTCGTGCTCGCATTGGCTACCAGAGTGCGCAGCGGCGCAGCTCTCTGCTCAAGCTGTGACAACTGCGATTGCAACGCTTTGCCTTGCGCTTCAACTGCACGCATCGCTGCAAACTGCTTCTCAGGAAGCCGAGAGTCGCTTTCGCGCGTACCCTGCGCTACGCGAACCGCCGCTTGGCTTTTCCGCTCTGCGGTGTTTTGCCGAATCTGGTCGGCCAATGCCTTCTTCTGCTTGTCGTATATTTCCAGCAAACGCTGAGCAGCGTCCACTTGCTTGCCTAGTTGCTCGGTCGTCTGCTTGGAGGTATCCGAAAGGCTTTGCTGCGAAACTGCAAAACCTCTATTCAAATCCGCCAGGGTCTTTTCCGCGTTGAGGCGAACCTTATTCGCGTCTCCTTCTTGTTTGATTTGTATGTAGACGGGAATGATGATCGAAGCAGCCGCGATGGCGAGAAGTGCTGCGATCGGACCCGAAATAAGCCCCGCAATAGCCGTACTGGCTTGGCCGGCAGACGCAACAGTGCCGGCTCCGAGCGCTGCGTTGAGGCCGACCGTAGCCGCCCTAGCGGCAAGCATCTGCGTCGCCAACTGCGCGAACACCGAAGCGATACGCGCTCCTTGGATCGCCACCATGATCGCGAGAAGCGCTTTGAAATTACGGATCAAGAAAGAAACGGTGTCCGCAACCAGCGTCAGAGCGTCATCGTTCTCTGCCAACACCTTAATGAGTTCGGTGCCGGCTTGCGCTGCCGCTGTGAACACTTTCGTCAAGTTATCAGCGAACTTTTTACCGTCTTCGCTCTTCAGATAGTTGGTCAAGTCGATGAAAAGTTTCCGCAGAGAATCGCCGAGGCCGCCGTCGATTATTTGACGCTTGAGATCGCCCCAAGCGTTTTGCATCCGGTTCAGGTCTCCGAGAAGACTGTTCGCCGCTTCCTTCGCTTGTGCTCCGTAGATTCCGCGAGCCTGCTGCGCAGCAAGGAGCACAAACTCGGCTTTCACCTGTCCGCCTTTTTCCAGCATCTTGTTGAGCTGCTCGGTAGTGACGCCGATAGCCTTCGCGAACAAGTTGAAAGCGCCCGTCATGCGGTCGCCGAGCTGACCGCGCAGTTCTTCCGCTTGGATGTAGCCTTTCGAGAAAATTTGTTCTAGTGCGCGGAAGGCACCTGCGGTTTCGTCTCCGCTAAGACGAAGAGCTGTAGCCGCTTCCGTGAAAGACTCGAATATGTAACGAGTAGCTTCGGTGCTGAGCCCTGCGTCTCGTGCCGCCACCGCAAAGCGGGAGTACGACTCTGCGAGCGGGCCGAAAGCCGATCCGAGTTCATCGGCTTTCTGACGGAGGTAGGCGTATTCTTGAGCCGCCGCTTCTTGGTTGCCCTTGTTGGCGATCAGCAAACGGGACATGACCCGCTCGCGCTCCATGGCAGCGTCCAGCGCCCCGGTAGCCAGGTTTATGGCGCCGAACACACCGACGTACGCGGAGACCAGCGACAGCACTTGACCTCGCGTTCTCTGGTACAGGGAAAGCGCTGTGCGCTGGCCGGAATTAAGCAGGTTCAACTGCTTTCCCGTTTTGGCGGCGCTCTGCTCAAGCTGGTCCATCGTCTGCGCAACTTGTTGCTGCGCAGTCTTGACGCGAGCCGCGTTCTGCGCGAGACGTTGTTCGATCCCGCTCAAGTCGTTCACCGATATTCCGGCCGCAGCTGCACGCTGCTGTACCTTGTTGAACGCTTCCGTCTGCTGCTGTAGTTCGACTTGAACTTTACGGAATTCGGCCTGCGCTTTTTGCAAAGACTGCGCCAGTTGTTCGTTCGGCTTATCCGCCTGCTGCACTGCTTGCGCGTACTGGATCACTTCTTGACGTGCCGACTCGAACCTCTGCTGGCTTTCCAGGAGAGCGACGTTCTGTCGGTTCAGCTCGTCCGCCAAGGCTGCCTGATTCTTGAGCGCGGTCGCTGCTTCCCGCAAACGACGACTCTGGTCAGCAAGACGCTCCATGCCATCCGCCGCGCGAAGGGCCTCCGGAGTGAGCGCCTTGAATTCGTTGTCCAGACGCTCAATCTCTTTTTCGAGATTGGCGATCGTGGAAACCGCGGCTTTCGCCGGCTCTAGAACGGCCTGGACGCCCGTAGCGGCGCCTGCCATTCCTGCACCTAAGCCGACTGCCGGCGCTGTAGCGGCCTGTGCTGAAGCCAACGCCTGCGTTCCGGAAGCGCGAAACTGCCGGCCGGCCTGAGCCGCTTTTTCTTTTTCGGACGCGAGCGTTCTGTACACGCGAGCCGTCAGTTCTGCGTACTGTTGCTCTTTCTTGAGGCGATCTTCTTGCTCTTTCGCTGCTTGCTGCATTTCCGCAGAAGCAATCTTCGCTTGCTGAGCCGCATCTCGTTCTTCCTGTTTGGCTTGCGCTTGGGAATCGCGAAGCTTTTTTACGGCGTCATCGTATTTTTCAAGGTTGTCGGTCGACTGGCGGTACAGCGACAGCGAACTTTCAAGAGCGGAGTTGATTTCTTTTTGCGACTGCGAAAAGCGGTTTACGTCAACTCCCATCTCGCTCAGCTTGTTGCCGGAAGACTGGAGCCTCTTTTCGTTGTTCTTCAACGAAGATTCGAGACGAGTTACTTCGCTTGCCGCAGCCTTGAGCTGCTGCGTGAATTCCTTAGTCGGTTTCTCCGTGCCGTAGAACTGCTGCGCGAGATTGGTCAGGTTATCGCGCGCAGCACCGAGTTCTTGACGAAGGGCCTTGACCTGTTGCTCCTGACGCAAATAGGCGTCAAGCTTGGCGGAGCGTTCGCTCAGAGACTTCATGATCGAAAGGAGCTGCTGCTGCTCCGATTTCAAACTCTCGAACGACCGTTCCGCCAGCTTGTTGGCGTCTGCGACTTTTTCTTGCTTGTCTGCGATTTGTCCCAGCTCGTCGTTGAGCTGCTTGATTGTCTTCGTGCTTAGGTTTTTCGCACGTACGATCAGTTCAACTTCGTTCTGGGCGGCCATCTTACAAATCCTCGATGAGTTCTTTGAAAGCAGCAGCGCCTTTTTTACTCAGTGCAGACGCTATCGCAGACTGTGTCAAAATCATTTCTGTCTTTATTCTGGCGTTTATTCTCTCTCTCGCAATTTCTGCTTCGCAGAGCATGTAAGCAAGAGGGTAAAGACCAGCGTCGCGGTGTCCTTCCGAAACCAGCAAAGACACCGCAGACCTAACACCTAGCCACCATTCGACGAATCGATCGCGGCTTGATCGTTCTTCAGGCTTTGCGGCACGACGTTTCTTGCGCTTCGCAGTGCCGCGACTACGTTTCCCACGAAATCTCGAAACCCGGCTTCGTCGTTGAACGTGAGCACGGCCAGCTTCTTGACGCATTCCGTCTGCACGGGAACGGGAAGGTGACGGACCTTGTCCCACTGGTCCGGCTCGTGCGCCGAGTAGGCGATGACGCGAGCGATGAGTTCGGGCATCTGTACCATGAGGCGCTGGCCGACTTCCAGGAGCTTGCTGTCGGTCATGTCGGACGCATTCTTGAGCCCGGAAGCTTCAGCGAGGCTGAAAATCTCTTCGATGTTGTCGAGCTGAGAAAGAATCAGTCCGGCGATATCGTTTGCACTCAAGCCGTACAGAACGATGTCGAACGTCTGGTCGTCAGCGCCGACATAGTGAACGACCGCGTTTCGGATTTGCAGATTGGCAAGGGACATGAGAGTGAATTTCCGTTTTTGAAAATGTGAAACAGGCCGCCTCGGAGAACCGGGGCGGCCTGTCAGTTTACGGTCATGGCTGTCTTGGTCTTGACAAAGATGGTCTAGACAAAGTTAGCCTTGACCGATTTCGTTGCCCCGATCACGCCGGGGTCGGACGGCCGTCGATGTACTCCGAAGCGTATCCGTCCCGCTTCAGGATGTCGAATGCGAACGAGAGCTGCTGCCACTCGTCGCCCTTCATGGCGAAGTCGCCGTCCGCCCGCAGCTGCACGTAGGGCCAGTAGTAGTCGCGCCGCGGCCCCGTGGCGTTGTGGCTGATGAAGCGCATGGCCCCGTTGATCGTGGCGCCGTCCTGGACGATGATCTGCGTGCGCGCGGAAGCCGCCGCGGCGTAGGTCACGTGGACCGCTTCCGTGCCGTCGATCGCACCGCCGGGGACGATGTACAGGCGGCCCATCTCGCCGTCCACGGTGTAGTCGTCCATGACGACGTACGGGGCCGGCGTGGGCGTGGCGCCATCGTTGACGCCGCCCGTGGCGATGGTGACGTTGCGGTGGCCGGT